>Ga0307517_10000144_pt1 | contig 111199 bp, 74 predicted proteins | sample 23_EM_MG_FD_194515 | JGI IMG/M metagenome (GOLD analysis project Ga0307517, IMG submission 194515) | Populus trichocarpa ectomycorrhiza microbial communities from riparian zone in the Pacific Northwest, United States - 23_EM | ecosystem: Host-associated > Plants > Roots > Unclassified | place... | reverse complement strand
TATTCTGCTTTACTTGATCTACATTTGTACGGTTTTTTTATATTATTTGAACCACTGTAGGGTGGGTTATGTTCGATTGAAAACCCCTCTAAATGAGGTTGACACTTATACGTTCTTGCACTATACCGTAATAAAATCAACCAAAAACCAACGAGATCATAGTTTTCAATAATTTTTATCCACAGCCACATCTTTAAGAATGTATGGCCAGATGGAAGTGCTCACAAGACCCTCCTCCCTAGTTATATTTTTCTATATTTCTTGTCCTCACTAAGAGCAATATTCGTGGGGTGGCAAAATTTCGCATTACCCATGTATTGCGAATTTCGGGGTTATTATAGTCTATTTTCCCCAAGCGCCACTATTGTAAATGCATTATGTAAGTAAAGAGAGGACCTACGGTTTATAAGAGTGTTTATTTCAGGTGTAGGATACCATATAGCTTATCTAGATGAAGTATTCAAAATGTGGTTACCATGCAGGGGATGTTGAGGGGTTACCTTTTCGGAAAATATGCCTGTTAAGAGTATTAAAACACTCGAGGTGAAGAAGGGTGATACGGATACTGTATTTGTGACAAAGGCTGCGGTGGGATTACAGGGGCCCGTCTGGATAGTAGGTAGGTCTAATAAGTTAGTTGTAAACTTTAAAGATAGTAACACCGCGGCTCGTGGATTATCTGATCATGGACCTAGTTCGTCCCTGGATTGGTGGCAGAAGGACGCCCGAGAAGGCAACCACCACTCTTCAGAGCCCTCGTAGAGCCTTTCATAAGCCTTATGGATATCCACAAATAACTCCCGCTCTAATGCGGCCTCCATGTCCCGATTGAGGATCGCAGTAATACCAGTTCGAACGCCTTAGGATTTCCGGGCCTTCCCCGCAAAGTGGTAAACAAACGCTTGGCGACAAATTGGAATATCCTAGGATAATAAACTTAAGAAGGGAATCCGGTGGAATTGATCAAAGCCCCGTATGATACTACGTAAAAAGCTATGGATCCGACTTGGGTCAGCCTGTCCTTTGAACATTTTAATTCAACTCGCTGAGGCGCTTGGGCTCGCAGAAGCGATAGATAGCTATTATATTCCTGGCTGGGACTGGGTTAATATAAGCTTTGACCGGGTAAACCTTAACTTTTCTGCTCCGGGATTCTCGGTTGATCTACTGTTGTTGTTTTCTGATTGGCGGACCATGTGGGCTATTCTACTAAACCCTTGGCCCTTTCTCTTCCTAGCTCAGGATCCGTGAATATGAAACTGTGCTACATGTACACGTACATTACCGTAAAAACTGCACAAGTAGGAGAACATCATTACTCGTAGGAGGCCCTTCCCCCTGGCTGGAGGGTTATTGTTCCACTACCTGCCCAACCCGTGATGGTTAAACGATTGGAGGAAGAGACCGGAGTTATATCAATATGTGCACATTTTAATATGAAATTAAAATACTAGCAGGGGTTTAGGCAATGTGATGCTTTAAGTGCATTTTAAGCCAGTCTTCAGCTATGATAAAACGCTCACCAGCGGAACCCATAGTTCCCGACGGTCAGTGGGTGATACTCCAAAGTGCCTCAAAGCTGTGGTACGAGGCCATAGGGAGATCCCTAGAGTCTGGCTTTGCTCCCAAGACGAGACCTTCAATATATCCATAGCACAAGGCTAACCCCCGCAAATGTTGAATAGCTAAGAACATCCACGTTCGGCTACCCTGTAGCTTCACTCTGGAAAACCTCTGCCCTGTTCACTCAGATCTTGCTACGCTCGAGATTGATCCCTCATTTGCCATTTTCAGGTACCATAGTAGATAATGAATAGCCACACAACCCCCGACCATAATTCAATAAATTCGCTATCGAGTTATCTCAAACAAAAAGTATACCCAGGCCCAACTTCTTGGGGAAGCTGGAGGTGGAAAATTCTGACGAAAGAGATACAAGTGAAGTAAATACTAATAACTAAACACTGGAGAAAACCCGCCAGTATTACACGTTAGAGAAAAGAAAGCCAACCTGTTCCCTCCGAGAGTGAAAAAAAACCCAGCCAGTTTCATGCACCCACTTCCAAAACTCTAGAAGGTTAAACGAAGCACACAGACACTAGGCCATGGCATCCCAAAGCCACAAAGCCAATATGTGTACCTTGGAGCTAGGGCCCAATTCTTCCTACACTCAATGCTCGCAGTCGTTTGTGGACTTGACTGCTACATGGGGAGATTGACAAGAAGACTGGACTGGATGGGACCAGTCTTCACGAATCTATCCTTCATATCCTAGAAAACATTCTCTAAGCCTTCCTCTACTTGTCCCAGGCAAGAAGTACCTGAACATGTGTGGGAGCAAGGTCCATGAGGCGGGGTCACGCTTTAGAGTAGCTTAAGTACCCGAAATGGAAAAAGAAAAAAAAATTAAAAAAAAAGTACCTGAACATAGGGTGGGGTAAGTACCACATTGGGTAATTCTCACCGAAATTGCCCCCTGTTAACGGTGGACACTGACCTCTAAGATATGTCTTACCTCCGAAATATCCCTGAATTATCCCTGTTTTCCGTCCAAATGTTCAACTTCTTGCCTGGGACAAGTACCTCCTCAGTCAAAACCCAACCTTCAACTTGAACACCTCATCCTAGTAACCCATCAATATAATATCTGGAAAAAGCAGGTTTGTTAGCTTTACCCATTTTTAGCCCCACAGCCGAGTCCTCACTGGGAATCCTTGGTTTAGAATCATTAGCTCTCAAATTAGAAGCTTTGATACCGTGCTTATGCTGGCATCTTTAGTAGCATATATTAGTAACCCCTACTAAGACAAGTCAATGCTCATACTGGCAGTATTAAATATCTTGACATGGTGAATCGAACCTCTAGGAATAAGGGCGGGGGCACGATTGCGGGTATTGACAGTAAATGTGGCTATAGGCTATTAGCTAATTTCCGCTTAGTGGCTGCTAGACTAGTGAACCAACTAAAAGGGGATTTCTTATTTAAGTTACTGTCTGTCTGTCAGTAGGAGGCTGTGGTATTGATCGCTGGGGATAGATATTTTACTCTTACGTATCCAAGTGAAGGATCTCCTCCATTTATCGATGAAAGGGTGAATATTACTAAACCTTACGCTCCCGTTTGGAGCTAACTTATTATATCTTTCTGACACCAACAACTCTCGGATTTATGGAATAACTGTGGGCACGCAAGTGGTCTGCGGCGGTACCCTTCGCCCGGGGACCCCATCATAAAATACCACTCTCGAAGTCTCTAGAGGCACGTGTTGAAATGCTGTATCATCTCGCTAATTTGGACAGTGCCTTGGCAAGGTTTGATTGCCCAAAACCCTCGAATCATCGTAGGCCAACAAGAGTCGGTGCCTAACAGGAACTGACACGATCCTCAGACTCCTTCCCTGCCTAGCGCGGGCGTTGAAGGGACCTTTTGTCTTGGGACGGAGATTAGAACCCCGCGCGAAGATACCGAACCTGAGGAGGTGCTGGTACCGTGCCAGTAATACGATCTACCCCAGAGAATATATGCTACTGAGGCCCTTGCCGCCTCCTGCGGGTCTACCCTAGCTACTGGTTGTTGAGGGCATTCGCTAAGCAATAAGCGCAGCACGGCTATAAGAAATGGCTTGGCACTCGTGCAGTAGGCACTGAGTCTTCTGGTATTCTCCATTTTCCGTAGGAAACGGGAGCAATTTTTTTGCGGCGCTGGGAGCCTGGTTGTGGGGAAGTTGAAGGAATGGAGCCGGTATTTACGGTCTACTACGGTAATGGCTTCATTAGCGTTGCTATTTGTCCCAGCCTATCATGCCCTAGCTGAGACGATGCAGCTGTATGGGGAAATTTTGAAAGGTACTTTTTAGCCGCCGCCAATGTTCACTCAGCTCGGACCAGCCCCTGCGATTGGAATTGTGGCGTCGGAACCGAAACCCCCCTAGAAAAGGAGCAAACAAAATGATAAACTTCGACTTGGAAGTACTGCGGGAGAGTGATAGGATAGAAAGTGTTCAAGGAGAAATTCAGGGTACTAGTACTGGGCCGGTATTAGAATTTGGAACAACAGAGTATGGAGTATTATACCACAGCCTGGCCGGGTGGGGAGGTAAACAATGCCTTAACACATAAGGTAATCTCCCTCAGTGTTCTGAACCTTTGCGATGGTGGAAGGTGTTACGGATCGCTCATAGCCCTGGCCACCGCACAGCCTACATGCAGATCGGCCAGTTTCCGCCGCTAATACCCTCACTTCGGAAACATTGCAGGTTGATAATAAATGTTTTAAATGGGCTCTCGTATCGCCATATTGCTTATACCTATAAGGCATGCGATCCTAGTGCATACTCGAGTACCATAGGTAATAAGGACAGAGAAGTGGCTGGTGTTAGCCCTATGAAATGCCGAAGACGGCATAAAGTGGACGAGTTGTTTCTTGGGGGGCACGCGAGGTTGAGACCATGGGATCGGGACATTTGGTTGGCTAAAGCTTCCCGATCAAAATCATCCGTCAGGTCCCGTTCTGCGGCTTGATAGGCCCAAGTTGATTTTTCCTTTTTTTTACTGGGCGCCATGACCTCCCATGCACGGCTAGACATGATGTGCTAATAGTGATCTGAGTGTTGGCTTGCAGTACGAGTACTTAGGCACACTACTACCCCCCCCCTTTTCCTAGTTTTGTGCTCTGGTTCTCTCCCCTGAGGATTAACTTGTCCCACTGCTCTGCAGATATTAACTCTGCGTCCATTCTTTCGTCTCAAGTCCAAGTGATTTCGGAGTAAGTGGTCGTGACAATTTTTCATTGCTCCTCGACGTTTAATTCTGATCCCAAGGGAAGTGACATTTTGCTGACAGGGGTGGCAGCCGTATTCCGTCTACTCTAGTGCATCTACGAGTACGCAAGGCGTGGTTTAGTGTCTGCAAAAAAACCCCCCCCCCCCGGAAGAAAGGAAGGAAGGAAGAAAGAGGGGGAGGAAGAAAGAAAGAAGGAAGGAAAGAAAGAAAGAAAGAAAGAAAGAAAGAGAAAAAAAGCGAAGAAAAAACGTCTTCATCGATCCCTGGAGTCCACTCCCTTCGCCCTGTCTTGCTCGATTTGGTCCGTTATGAATCTGTGACAGTTCAATAACATAGCTGGAATAAATCGAGTCAAACTTAAGGGGACGGAGAAGCCGATTTGAATAAATCAAGATCTCATGCATTTCTCGACAACTCTATTTGGTTTCTTGGCCCTTTGGGCCGCATTCCCGGGGGGAGTATCGGCCAGCCATAGTCATCAGCGCTTTCACCGCCGATATACACAGGTTGATGGGGTAGTGCCTACGGAGGTCACGCCCGCTAGGGTCGAAACCGCAGTGGTTGAGCCAGCTCATGTCGAACCGGCTACGGTTGAAGGCCCGCCGAATAACGCTGTTGTGGATGTCTCAACGCCGCCGGATAATGCGCTTGTAACACCGACTTCGATTGCTACGGATGTTGCAAGTAATCAGACATTAGTGCCTACTACCTTAGCGACCGTCGTTAAAGTTTCTGAAGGCTCTACTCTTTTGACTTCGTTACCAGCGCCGCTTCCTACTTCGGAAGTGTATATAGTACCTACTACCGGTGGTACACCTGATGTCTCCTCTGGTGATGGCTTTGCCCCCACGACAACTTCTACTACTGGAAAAGTAGTTTCATCCACATCCCTGGCCATAGTAACATCAAGCGTTATTACAACCGAATCGACTGGGGTCATTAGGTCCACCGGAGGGGGTCCTATCTCAAATTCCAGTTCGACGTCATCCTCTTGTACACCTACTGCCATCGACACACCCTCGATATCACCCTCAACCGGGATGAATACCACCACAACTTCATTCTCCACTCTTGCCAGTAGCGCTACTACCAGCCCCATCACATCAAACCCCCCCACCAACACCACTATCACTAGCCCATCCTCCTTTAGCGACTTCGTAACCACCGCATCGACCTCAACCCCAACAACAGCATTTTCCAGCTCTACGAAACCCTCCTTCAAGCATTCTACGCCCGCCGCCCCGACCCCCACAACAACCTACAGATTAACACTCGCCATACCCTCTGCCACCCCAGCAGCGTCGCAGTCAAAAGGCCTGAGCATGGCGGAGTTCAACAAGACAAAGCCGTGTTTCGACAAGAAATGTGACGATCCAGGGAGCGAAATGACGTACAACAAGACGGTGACTTTCCACGCCGATCAGGGGGGCGATGGAGGGATTAGACTGGGGAGGGGGCCGGGCGTGGCCAGTGCTGCCACAGGGGGAAGGGATGACTGGGCTTTGAGAATGGGAGTGGCGGTGGTGGTGGTTGGGATTAGTGCTGTTTTGGCCGTCCTGTGAAATAAGAGTAGAATTACGCCCAACCGTAGTCTCCACATTGTCGGTTATCAATTGTGTATTTTTCATTTCGCCCCTGTAAGTTTTTATCACTCTTATTTCCTTGTTTTTAGATTCATAGACCCTATGGTGCCATTACTGTTATAAGGTAGGATGCGTGTGGGTGGTGATGGAGATTTGTATTTTAATAGTTACTCTCTACTAACTGAAGCCTGGACTTCACTCACCCCAGTTTACATCCGACTGGTATCATATGTATTTTTGTTAGACGCAGGATTCTTTCACTTTTGTATTAGATAACAAGGGATACTATCTATTGAGCAATCACCATACTGTAGTATCTCAGTTTTACGTGATGAAAAGAACTACATGCAAGGTTTAGCACAGGACGAGCCCGGTCACAGGCTCGAATCACAAGCCTGACTCGTTACGAGCCCGGATTACCCGCCCCCCCCCTTAGCCCTAGCAGATAACAGTACAAACGCGGCTACCAATCGTACCCCAAGATATGGGTATCACGGCGAACACCGGCAGGCTATTTTAAAATTCCTGTACCATGATCAGCCAACACTATCAGATATCAGGAGCAGAGCCAGGGAGGAAGGTTCTCCGCAGATTCCTCCAGCGGAAAAAGACTGGGGAGAAGCGCACAAGAGCTGCAATAAGCATGGATAAGGCTTTAAGAGAAGAAAGAAAGAGGGAATTGTGATACAAGAAAATGACCGGAAAACCCTCCGGCGGGACTGGAGGAGCAGAAAGGCCTGTTCTTCGGATAAGCGGTAAACCCAAGTTATGTGCTAGATGCGAGTGATTGCACTGGCACCCTAAAAAGTCGGGCTGGATTGAACATCCCATGTGATACTTGTATATACTTCCCAGAATAACCACCAATCTACATTCATAATATACAGGTGCTATATATCCAGAGTAATAACGAGCTCTTCAACGGCACATTGTGTGGTCAGGGGTATAGGGCTGTTGCAGTGTGGTCAATGAGTGATTTGCCGAGAGACACAAGCCTTGAGCAGCTGGGTAGTATGATATCGGGACTGGGCGGCATCATACACTAGCCACGATATATCGCGGCACCCCCTGTTTCCGATTCCGTGTTTGACCCAGACGAAGGTGTGGTGTGTACGATAATATGATGGTTGGTCGTACCGGCGTAGACCAGGGCAATCAGATAGGGTAATTAGCTTTAGTAGTTGCAGCATGTTTTTAGCCGACTGTGGATTCTGCACCGGTGCGGCGCATAGCTTGGGACAGAGAATTTCTGAATAAAAGTTTTTTCGTGCTTTTTTGGTCAGACACGGGCAACCACAGCTTAGACAACAATCCTATCCCCCGTTTTATTCTTTTCCCACCAGTCAGGTTAGACAATCTTCTGCTACTTTATTGGTTACTAATATAGAGTGGGCTCAGGGAGGTTGGCTATACCCAAGAGGGCAGAGACATTTCAGTCTTCCTACATTTCCTAATATCATTGGTTGAATAAGAATACTTCCTGTAGAATGTTGATTGGATTATATCTAAAACCTTGATTATCTTAATATCCATTCCCTCTCTGTTTTTGTTTGGTCTGTTATACCAGACTAATTCTGGTCAATTTTTACTTTTCCTCTTGGTTAGTATAATTAGTTGGTTATGGGTTTTATTTACAACACCATGTTTAGTTTAATTAACACACTACCCAAGATCAGATGTGAAAGATTTCTCATATTATGATACTTGTTTACTTAATTGTATTGATAGGTGGAAAAATATCACCTTCTGTGTATCTAAACTTAAGGATTGTCATTAATATTACACCAAGGTATAGTATTTAAGTTTTGTATATTTTGCTATCAAATAGTATAGTAGATTGAAAACCAGTATATACAACTAGAAAGTCAATAGATTTTTCCCCATAAGCTAAATATACTTGCTAGCAAAATATTCAAGACTTGGAAGTTAAACATCTGTAAGAAAAGTCTGATAGAATGACAATACAGAAGCTTATTACAGGATTATTATTATTATTATTATTATTATTATTATGGCTACTATAAGTATTATTATTATTAAAGTTATTAATATAATTATCTCCTTCCTTATTACCTATACAACATGCAGTTATGTGGTTTTGCTAACATGCAGTTATATGGAACTACGGGTATCATATGCAAATATATGACTATGAGGCATATCTGGCAATAAAGCATATGACTGTCTGATATGCAGTAACTACCTACCTAGAAGTGGGTTGTTGTTTCGTATATGGCAAAGCATATGGTATTGTTTTTTCATTTCACTTTATTTTCTTTCATGTTTCTTTCATACTCTATGCTATTATTACCCTAGCAGGAATACCGTGACGGGAGTTGGTACACAGGCAGGCCATAGTCATTCGGGATTATAGTCATGGAGTATTATGGAATATCAGAATCATTCTTGATTGTTCACGATCTCTACAGTTGAGAATATGTGAGGTTAGTGTGTTTTCTTTAGAGTAATGAGAAATCAATAAGCACTATTTTCATCTCTCTGATTCCTTTGAATCTTGCACCGCTTGGCCACATACTGCTTATGATGTCTAGCTTCGGTATGTAATAAAAATTTCCTTAATAACCCCATCCCCCGATCCCCTAAATCCCTGTTTTGCCACCCTTAGTTTCCGGTTTTTACAGACACCCGAGTAGACAAAGGAAAGAAAAAACACTGCCTTATAACGCTGACGTGGAGAATGACCCACAAGCTATGGAGTCCCTTTCCGCAAAGTATAATACAATGTGACAAAACAAGGAGGATATCTTTAGATCAAGAAACAAACAGTGGGATAACCCTGCCCAGGTCTCGAACCCAATTTCTCTTGATATCTCATCGCTGAGTCCCAAGCCCACTCATGTTCGTCACTAAATAATACACACGAAGTAAATTGTGAATTTCCGTCGGTTTGACAACTGGTGTGCGAACGCTTTTTTGTACATACACTCCCCAGTGAAGACTGAAAAGTAGCCCGTGTCCAACTCCTCCGCTCCGCGATAGGCCGCCTCCTACGAAGAACCACCAGCACCGCTCGCCATAACCTTCTGCCTCAAAACTGATGCCCAAGTCAGCACCCCTCTCCCATCCGCCCATCGATCACGGCCCGAGCAAACAACCTACCGTTCTCAATAATCTGCACATTCTGACTCTTCTGCGCAATAATCTTCTCCAGTTCCCCCAGATTCTCCGTAAGCGTTTTCACCTTCCCGGCATAGAAATTCTCCGCGTCGGCAACGCTCTTCTCAACGTAGTACCCGGTACCAACATCCACAAGGACGTTCTCAGTGTCCGAGAGCGTGCCAGGGACGTAAAGTGAACTGGTGAGCGGGACTAAAACCGTCTTGCCTGTTATCCTTTCTCGTTAGCAACTCCCGGGACGGGAGACCGGGAGGAAAGGGCGACAGACCGGGCCGGAGTCCTGTCTTAACCGTTGTAATGCATTCTTTGAATTTGTTCTGGGCCTGACGGAGTTTTGCGAAAGAGGTGGTTAGGTGCTCGAGTTCGTCGTCAAGTTGCTTTTTTACGGCGGCGAGGCTGTCGACGCTTAGGGTTGAGAGGTCGACTATAATTAATTGTTAGCTTAGAAGGGATTCCTCGGGAGAATGGGGAATCACCAGTCTGCTGCTGCGGAGCTTTATCTTTGGAGGACATGATGTGGGGTTTAGAGAGCCCCACCAATCGTTATTGCTGAGTTATGGTGGGGATATGGGGGCCGGGTAACTGTGTCTCCAGAGTTACCGTATCATACCGTGCAGTACTGGTACAAGGAACCCCCGCAAGGACTAATGATGCTTAACTGAGAGCAGGAGAGAGGCCTGTCGGGTTCAGAGCGTAATGGGAATCTATGGGCATCGCAGAGATTAATTAACCCAGCAATGCAAAGCAAAAGCAAATCTGGCGGTTTGGTTGGAAAAGGACAATAAATCGAGTGACATTTTGTGACATTTCCCCTGGACCATGAATAAAATTTACAATGAGGTCTGCAGCCGTACTCAAGTACCGAGCCGGTCTATGTCTATAGGCGCCAGAGCTAAGGCCACCTTTAGCCTACGTTAGATTGCCTTGCCATAGGTTCTGGACCACCAAACCGGAACAGACAGACTCCCATACCGTATATTTTATATTAGGCTCAGATGCTTGTGATACCCACTGGCATAACTGTATCAAGCCAGCTGCGAGAGATATGCACTCCTGACGGTGGGTGATAGACGCGGCTCTGAGTAGCTGGCAGTCATGAGCACCCATCATTCTGGTTGGGTGATGTTGGTGCGGGCTAATGAGGTGATAAAACAAGAGCGGCCCACTAAGTTAATCGAAGAGGAAAACACAAGCCATCAACTCTGTCGGAAACATTACTTCAGTGTGATGATTGGTATGGGTATGTTGGGCCAGTTTCCAGGCTACTTGGATCTAGGAATAGGAAGTGGCAGTAGTCATAATGATGTACATTCATACTGTGCATTACTATAAGTACGGCAGTCTCGAACCCGTCCACGGCAGGACATCAATCCCCTCTCTCTCTCCTTCTTTCATTGATCAGTCCCATTGCTTTACGTTTCGACTCCGGATTCTTTTATATGACCTCCGACAAACTCTAAACTCTATTTCCGAGTGACATAAGGTGATGATAAGAGAGATGCTCTGATCCTGCAGCTCCAAATCTAACCCCACAACGCGTCTCCCGCCACCACAACCACAACCACAACGACCAAAATGGACCTCAATTTCACCCTCAGCCCAGCCTCCGCCCAAAAACTCCACGAATCGCTGGTCGCCCTCTCCAAATTCAGCGAATACGTTTCTCTCGAAGCCCGCCGCAACAGGCTGACCCTTTCCTCGCTAAACTCCTCCAAATCCGCCTACGCCGCCGTAACCCTCGCCGGGAACAAGTTCTTCGAAACGTACAATTTCCCAGCGCCCTCGCAGTCGCAGGATAGCCGCTTCACATGCCGATTCTACGCCAAAGCCCTCCTGTCTGCTTTTCGGCAGCGCTACTTTGACAGTAAATCCGGCGATACGGCAATCGAGAAATGTGAGGTGCGGTTCGTGGAGGAGGAGGAGTGTAGGATGCTCGTGCGTTTGCTGTGCAAGAATCGGGTGTTGAAGACGTATCGCCTTACCTACGAAGAGGTGGACGTCATGCGTGCGGTGTTCGATAGGGATGCGGCGAGGAATATGTGGGCTGTGAAGGGGAGGCTGTTGAAGGAGTTTATGGAGCATTTTGGTCCAAAGGCGGAGCAGTTGGATATCTCGAGTGAGAATGGTCGTGCCGCGTTTACAAGCTTTACCGAGAAGTTGGTTGATGGGAAAGGTTTGTGCGCTCGTTGGGCTTGTCGCCCGTGTGTGCTGTGGGTTGGCTGATGGGACTAGAGATACTGAAGCAGCCCTTGCAAACATCTGTATCGTTTGATACGGCTGATTTCGATACGTTTGGCGCTGAAGATGGGGTACATGTCGCTGTTAGTCTGAAAGACTTTAAGGCTATCGTCGTTCATGCAGATTCACTTCATGCCTCGGTAACGGCTTATTACAGCGATGCCGGCCGTCCTTTACAAGTCACATACGAGCAGGACGGAATGAATTGTGAATTCACACTCATGACATTGGGGGATAATAGGGCGTTTACAACGACTAGGATTGAACATCAACCTCCTGCCCCCCCCCCTCCGCCAAGGGCCGTTCCCCGGCTGTCACAAACGGATACCCCTTCCCAACGGCAAGATGTGGTGGATGCTCCAGTGAGTCTTAGGTCTCAATTCGCGGGTAGTTTCCGTTCACAGCGCACGACAGAGGACAGAGTAATACAGCCAGTAGAAGAACATCAATCTAGCGGGTCACTATACCGTTCTCGGCTGAACACTTCCGGGACAGCAAGCTCCAGGTCCGGTTCGGCATTCACTCAACAACAGGAGCCTGAGCTCCCGCCAGTACCGGCTAGTGCTGTGCCTCCCGAAGGCTTATTTCTACCATATTCAAGTAGTGATGAGGAGAGTGATGATGACGACCTCGGGAAGGTTGCTTGGGACGAACCATTTCTCAGATGGGATACCAATTTGAACAGTGACGACCGGCCAAGGCCAATCGTCAGAGATCAGTCTCCCCCTCCTCCACCCCCACCACGCGTTCCGCCACCGGTAGTATCACGGAAGAGAGTCTTAGAACCAAGCGGTGATACAACGCAGAGCGAGGATGAGGAAGAGGAAGAGATGGATGCGAAGACGGCCATAGAAGCGGTTGGGCCTACGCAGGATGCTTCTCAGGCAAGGGGGCTCTTTGACTAGGGTGCAGATATGTACAGTAATAACGAGCTATTCGTAGTAGATACGACAACCAGCCGTAAATGTACAATCAACCTATCGACAGCGATTCTCCAGGGTGGGTGGATGGGTAGAAGCGCACCAAAGGTCCTCAACCTATATATACGTGAGTGTGCCATGTATCATCACCTTATTCAATCCTCAACATGCTCTTCAGCCTACCCCAGGTCTGCTGGGTGTTGAACAGTATTGCGCCGTTCACTACTGCCGCCTGCTCTTCCTTTAGGGTAACATTCCGATAAAGCTCAACAGGAATATCCCCAATAAACTCCCGATCTCCAAACCCACCGACCCAGTAAACCCTCTCAACTTCAAAAGTCACCCACTCAGCCTCGTGAATCGGGTTCCCGGGCACCCACCATTTTGCGTCAGGATGTGCCTTAGTAAAGCATGCCTTGACCCGCCTGCCCTCATCGCTATCAGCTGGAATGGGTGAACTTAGACGACCTATCAGCGAAAGGCGGTGGTGCGCAGCCGGTGAATAAAATTCACTAGAAGGGGAGTGCTCGCGAAGAGTTAGTGAGATTGGGGCACCGTTTTTGGCGTTTCTGAAGGATGTGGCGATTTTTATTGCTAGGAGGGTGGGATTGCCGTGGTTTGAGCTGGACTGGGTGTTAGATGGTGCGATACCTGTATAAGTAGGGATCATAGGAAAAGTGGTTTACCAATCAGCATAGTAGTCCATCATCCCGATGGGATAACCAGCAAGTCCGCGTGCATCTGAGCTTGGGAAAACGGTGCTCAGCGTACCGATCTTCTCGGAGCGAAGTAGATGACGAGCTTGCGCTGCGGCTTCTTGAACAGTAGGAACACTTGTTATGTCTCCGCATGGATGTGCTATGGCCAATGGGAGGACGAGGAGGAAGTGCTGGAGTGGGAAATGCATGTCTGGCTCGTACTCGTGTAATATTATGAAGGTTTTGGGTTGGTTGCACTGGTTGCGGCTCTTCTCGTTGTGTGTCGACCTGGAGGTTGAAGGAGGCTGGAGATTAGATCCTTTGATAATATTGGTGCAACCATTTGATCTAAGTCTGATAACAGCTTTTCTGATATTGAAAATTTCCCAAGCAGGACAATCGCGACTATCCACAATGCTCAATTGCTGCGCCTGCTGGCGACGAAATCTCACTGCGCTAATATCTACACATGCCCCTCGGCGAACGGCATATGGTTCTGCGGCTCGGGTCAAGGAACGAAGATTCGCTGGCCGCAATGTAGGGCTCTACCGGGATCCACACAAACTGGCTAGTGCGGTGAAAAAGCAGTTGATTCAAGGGGACGATAATAAAGCGATACAACTAGCCCGAGAAGGAGGTCGGCGGCTCAATAGCGTGGTTAGTTGGAATCACATTATCGGCCACAACATCGAACGGGGGCGCTTCAAGGTTGCCTTTAAGGTTTTCAATGATGTATGTCCATCTATCTGAGCTATGACGGTAGAATGGTTCCGTGAGAGCTAATGTTTCTGGCTTAGATGAAAAAAATGTCGATATCCCCCGACTCATATACATTTACGATTATGCTGAACGGCTTGGCGGAGTATCCGACCCGACCGTCGGCACATGAGAGAGCGCTGCAGTTGTACCATTCCATGAGCAGACCGAATTCACCTGTTGAGCCACAGATAGTACACACCAATGCTGTGTTGAAAGTATGCGCGAGATGCGGGGACATCGACACGATGTGGGACATCGTTTTAAAGTTGCCCCTCAGCGGACTCGGTGCACCAAATGCAATCACGTACACTACACTGCTGAACGGGATTCAGGGTGCGCATGAGGTGGAAGAAGGCCGGAGGGTCTGGGCGGGGATTCTGTCACGGTGGAATTCTGGGAAGCTATGGGTAGACGAGGAATTGGCCTGTGCAATGGGACGGGTGCTCTTATCAGGCACGAAACCGGAGCACTGGAAGGAAGCCTTCAATGTCGTCGAGCAAGTCTTCGGCATCAAGGATCCCACATCTGAAGAACAAGAGGTAAACTCTGGAGACCAGTTGTACGTCGAGGGAACGATGAAGCCCATAAACGAGATCAAAGAGCTCCTGCAGACGCCTGGGGACGGGGATCCAAATGTGCGAGTCCCCTACGTCCCGCCTCACCTCCGTGGGCAAACGACACGCGAGAATCCCAGTTCTGGATCCAACTCCTCCACCGCACGGCCCATGCCGGGCAACGCCGTCCTTAGCCTGGTTATCAAGGCATGTACACAGCTGTCAGAAAAAGAACTAGCAAGGTACTACTGGAAGACCCTAACCGCACCTCCCTACTCCGTGCGACCGGACATGGAAAACTTCCACGACCTCCTCCGCCTACTACGAGAGTCACGTTCAGGCCCGGAAGCCCTGGATGTCCTCCACGCCATGCTATCCTGCCGCGGCGCAGCCCCGACAGCAAAATCTTTCTTCATCGCCATGTCCTGCTGCAAGCGCGAAGGACGCGGCCCCGGCTTTCCGACCGCTGAAAAGATGCTTGCACTGATGGGCGAACACCGCGTGCGTGTCGATGTCAAGATCGTGACCATGTTCCTCCAGTGTGCTGTAAAAACCGGTATCCCGACGTACTGGAAATCAGCACTGAAGACTGCAGAGGATATGTTCGACCTGCAGGGCGAGTTGGATAAACTCGTGAGCCTAAGGGCCCATGGTGACTTGCTTGAGACTCACGTGGAGTTGGCGAAGTGGATGCACGGGATTATCGACCGGTTGTTGGAGACCCCCGATGCTCCATGGGGACACGGCGAGAGAACAGTGTTTGAGCAGAGGAAGGGGGTGTTGGTGAGGCTTATTGAGAAGTTTGGATGGATTGCGGGCGGCGCGGAGGGTGGAGGGAGGAATTGGAAGGCTAAGGCGATTCGCGAGAATGCGTGATTCCGGAGGTGGGTGATGGGAGGTTATTTTTTGACTTGTATATTAGGGTCTCTTGATGCTTGTAGATGAGGTTAGAGTGCGAATCGCGGGGGACGTTGGCATTAGATAAGCGCGAGGCTTCTCGGGCGTAATGCTCACCACCGTTCTAAGAAAGGTTGCCCCCCCACTGATCATTAGATACTATAAACTTGAATTTCATCTTGAGGGTCGCATGAGGTCCCCCCGGCACGTCCGACTTTGACATAGATATCTAACCGAAGCCGCGACACCAGTACCAAATATAGCGAAATAGCCTAGACCAATTATCGAAAGAATGGTTGGTGAATATGGCAGGCCGAGCGGAGGCCATCAGTGCCACTGGAGGCTTGATATTGTCATACCTCAAGCGGTTAATCCTATCGAGTGATATCCTATGCACTCATACGTTTTAGTTTGACCGAAATGGCAGGAGTGGAGTCGTGTTATCGCCTAACGCGACTGATGTTACGACACTAGGGATAAGGTATATGTAAACTATCATAAGTACCATACAAGGGCTTCTGCCGAGTGACCGCAAGGGCTGAGGGTGCGGTGGGTAAATCTGTACAGACACCTGGCCCAAAGACGGAAAGAAAAGTGGATGAGTGGTAATCTGGGTGGTAGACTAACCTAACTACACTATACAAAAGATAGATATCAATCTATCATTCATAGGACAAAAGAAAAGAAGAAATGATCTAAAACGTAAACAAGTGAAAAGAAGCGATCATGCCATATATAGGAGGGGAGATCGAAACAATGATAGATGAGACAGAACAGGGGGTCTAATGGCAAAAATAAAATATGAAAATACCCCCCCCCCCACCACTTTATTCGAAACCTCCGGTAACAGAATCAGAATTCTTCACCTGATCGTGGTACTAAACACCCGGGAGGTTTCCGGTAACCACACATGTGCCCTATTTTCCAGGGGCATATGATACCAAATTGAACGCATAGAGAATTGGCAAGCTCGGGGATAGGGCCTGCACAAAAGGAAGGGGCACGCTGGGGAAAAGAGGCTATGACCACAGGGTAGGCTCTAGAGGCCTAAGGGAGAGGTGGAGGAGGAGGGGCGAGGAGACTATGAGGAAAGGCCACGGGAGCGATACAGGAATAGCAGAAGGCCCCGGTCAAAGACTCGAAGAGGTCAAAGAGGCCTGGAGCTCGTCGACCGCAAACCAGGCTGGGATTGGAGGTTGCCAGGCTTGCAGTAGATTCACCACTGCTTCATGTCCCCCTGTAGACGCATGCCAGAGTGGTACGTGACCATTTTTGTCTGGTGCGGCGGGGTTAACGTCTTCCCGGTCCAAAAGTTGTTTCACCATTGACTCGTGCCCTTTGCCCGCAGCCCACGAAAGTGGTGTCCTGCCCTCATTGTCTGGCTTATCGGGGTTGACGTCTTGCCGGTCTAAAAGTTGCTGCACTACCGACTCGTGCCCTTTGATTGCAGCCCACAAAAGTGGTGTAATGGCCTCGTTGTCTGGCTTGTCGGGATTGACCTCTTCCCGGTCCAAAAGTTGCTTTACCACTGACTCGTGTCCTTTAATCGCAGCCCACGAAAGTGGTGTTCTGCCATCGTTGTCTGACTTGTCGGGGTTGACGTCTTCTCGGTCCAAAAGTTGCCTCACGACTTGCTCATGCCCACCAGCCGAAGCATCGCCGAGGGGTGTAATACCATTGTTACCTGGCTTGTCGGGGTTGATGTCTTCCCGGTCCAAAAGTTGCTTCACTACTAATTCGCGTACTTGACTCGCAGCCCACCAAAGTGGTGTTCTGCCCTCCTTGTCTGGCTTGTCGGGGTTGACGTCTTCTCGGCCCAAAAGTTGCTTCACCACTGACTCGTGTCCTTTAATCGCAGCCCACGAAAGTGGTGTTCTGCCCTCGTTGTCTGACTTGTCGGGGTTGACGTCTTCCCGGTCCAAAAGTTGCTTTACCACTGACTCGTGTCCTTTAATTGCAGCCCACCAAAGTGGTGTTCTGCCCTCCTTGTCTGGCTTGTCGGGGTTGATGTCTTCCCGGTCCAAAAGTTGCTTCACTACTAATTCGTGTCCTTGACTCGCAGCCCACGAAAGTGGTGTAATGGCCTCGTTGTCCGGCTTGTCGGGATTGACGTCTTCCCGGTCCAAAAGTTGCTTTACCACTGACTCGTGTCCTTTAATCGCAGCCCACCAAAGTGGTGTTCTGCCCTCCTTGTCTGGCTTGTCGGGGTTGACGTCTTCCCGGTCCAAAAGTTGCTTCACTACTAATTCGTGTCCTTGACTCGCAGCCCACCAAAGTGGTGTTCTGCCCTCCTTGTCTGGCTTGTCGGGGTTGACGTCTTCCCGGTCCAAAAGTTGCTTCACTACTAATTCGTGTCCTTGACTTGCAGCCCACCAAAGTGGTGTTCTGCCCTCGTTATCTGGCTTGTCGGGGTTGACGTCTTCTCGGCCCAAAAGCTGCCTCACCACTCGCTCTTGCCCTCCAGCCGAAACCTGGCCGAGGGGTGTATTACCATGGTTATCTGGCTTGTCAGGGTTGACGTCTTCTCGGCCTAGAAGTCGCTGTACTACTAATTCGTGTCTTTGATTCGCAGCCCACAAAAGTGGTGTTCTGCCCTCGTTATCTGGCTTGTCAGGGATGACGTCTTCCCTCTTCAAAAGTTGCTTCACTAGGGACTCGTGACCCTTAATTGCAGCCCACGAAAGCGGTGTACTGCCCTCATTGTCTGGCGTGTTGGGGTCGACAGCTTCCTGCCCGAGCAATAGCTCCACAGCCTCTTCCTGTTCGCCCCTCACGGCCCATTTGAGTGGCGTTATGCCCGCAGAATCTCTCCGGTTGGCATCACAGCCACCCATTCCTAACAGGCCAGCCACAAGGTCAACGATCCCGAAGAAGGATACACAGTGGAGTCCGGCGAACAGAGCACCAGTATCGGCTTCAAGGGAATCATCCGGATCTAATATTTGCTCAAAAAGTGAGTGAGCAGCTACGTGGTTCTCATACTGTTCCAATAGTCCCATTGCAAGCGATTTTGCGTGATCTGAAAGTTCCCTTTTTGCATGGGTGCCCCAATACCTGGAACAATATTTGAGGAAGGGCATGCTCGAGAGGTCAGGCTGCGGTTTGGCTGGAAGGGCATTGGCCTGCTCTGAATTCAGGTATGTTAAGCAGGTTTCTGCCATTATCAAATGGGCTCGAGGGAAAAGGTTGTGGTGAGTGCACAGGTACTCGCGGAGTGTGTGGTGGATCAACCGCGTGGTCGAGGCTTCCTTGTCTACCGTGACTAGTCCTTGGCAGCAGACGAGCAATGTGTCTATTGCGGGCACATTGTCGTTATTGAAATGTGTCGATCCAACTTCCACAGCAAGCGCATGACACAGTTCATCTACCCGTAATGGTCGTTCCGAATAACATATCCACATTAACGTGGCCATCGCAAGTTTTGCTTTCTCCCCTTCTTGAGTTTTTATCCGTTCCAGTGTTGCCCCATAGGCATCTCCCAACCCTGACCCATCTTCCATCGTATTGAGCCTGTTCCGCCTCCGATAGATCGTTGTTTCCGCTAGGATTGTGTCCACTTTGAGTGAGACCAGTAAGAATCTACATTTGCACCGATCAGTATCATACATAACTTACAAAGGTTTCCCGGACCCCCGGTGCTACATACGATTCCGAGATCTCTTCGGGAATGCTCTTCATAATATCATTCTCCAACCCGCTATCCATCACCTCCGGAGTTGTGTCCTTCTTAAGTCTTGTGCGCAGATATGTGACTATATTATCATCCCTAGGCTTAATCAATACACTTGTTGCTCTCCCACCCAGCCCCCTCTCGGCTACCCTCCGGATGTGTGACCTTCCAGTCATGAAAATTCGCGTGTTTGGCGAACTCAGAAGAATTTCTCCCAACGCATTAAGAACCTCCACTCGATGCTTTGGAACACATTCGTCGAGAGCATCAACACATATAAATGTGCGTTGTAAGGACGAGACATCGGCCAACATTTTCACAACATCAGGAAGGTGCAGTCTCCGGCCACCAATCACCTTCTTCTGGCCCCGAAACCCCCGTACTATTTCTCCTGGAATTGCTCCTAACCCACTCAGAAGTTGCTTTAGTAGAGAGCCGAGCATATTGGTTGGTGACTGGGCCCCCCGCGAAGCGAAGTCGTAGTAAAAACAAGCGACCGCCATTTCCTGCTCCACGGCCTGGTCGCATAAATAGTCCACCACTAAGGAACTACCATCGTGAACTGTCAGCGATAATCATTCCTTATTCCACACTGATTGTCTCTCATACCAGATGTAGCTCTTGCCGACCCCCGGGTTCCCGTAGCAGAATAAGGCCGCATGATCAGTTTCGCCATTCTCATCACCATTGTACCAGCTTCTAAACTCTTTTGTTTCCAGCAGCCAGCTCCCTATACCATCCACCCGCTGATCGCAAATATCCTGATGTCGCGCCTGAGGCTCTAAGGGCGACAACCAGGCCAGGATTTTGGGCTCATCATCGGTAGCATTAAAGATCGACACATTGAAAGAATTAATGTTATTTGCGAAGGCTTGAGACATCCTTCGCTCTTGAAATACCGTAGAGAACAGGCTGCTGAAGGGCTGGGTCGGTTGGCAAAGTTCCGGCAGGTTTTGGAAAAGAGGGGTTTCTTAGACGACTACACAAGCCGGACGGGCTCACCCCTCACTCGGGCCAGATAAAGTGTTGCCTAGCAGCCTTTTCCTCACAGAAAACCAACCAATTAGCATCTGTTGGAGTGGGGGGGCATTAGAGTGGCTTATGAAGCCTTCTGCTGTGCTCAGCCACATCTTAATGGCAACCAAACTGGTGGGTACCGTATTGAGAATCACCGGCGCTTTGGTTGGTAGCAGGACCCCGACGTCCCAACAACAACGATAACATATCTGGAATTCATCACTAGTTCTCGCATAAAGGACAAACACGGATAATCTGGAAAACAGAACGAAATAGGAGCTGGGTGCGCATTGAAGAAGTGAGGAATAAGGGAAGAGAAGGGGAGAAAAAAGCGGAGGGGATGGAAGAGAGGTGAAGCGGGGGGAATGGGGGGAATGGAAGCCAAGAGATCAGGGGAGGTTGGACAGAGAGAGAAGAGACGCAGCGAATGTTATCGTGGGGAAAGAGAGCCTAAGGAAGGAAGAAGTTAGAATGTAAAAGTTTTCTAATTTCTGTATTTAAGGATGTTTGTTTCCCTCTTGGGTGCGAAGATAAAATTAAGATCAAGAAATCCTCCTCCGGTATCTAGCCCCCTTCCGCGCAGATCGTCTTTAGTTTTTCCTTCGTGGGCAAATGAATTTGTGGAACCAAGGTCCATGCACTCTTTGCTCAACCGCGGGATGGAGAGCTATGGAAGAAGAGCCACACCTCCAACCGGACAGTCTATGACATCCCATGATCTTCCGTGATCATAAGGCCTATGCCCTGCCGGTGTGCCAACTCCCGTATGCCTAGTGACATAGAGTGTGAAAGAAACAATGAAACCAAATACCAGATATCATGCCTCATACCATGTGGCTAGAAACATCAACAAAACCATGAAAGAAATATCCTATGCTTAGCGGCATAGGATGTGAAAACAACAACCCACGGGAGAATGCTTAGCCGCCGGAAATCAAAAGGCCGCATGCCCCATAACCGTATCTCTCCTGGCCCCATATCCGCATATCATTATGGGAATTGAATCCAACTAGATATCCTCAACCCTAACCATAATGCCGAGGCGTCCCCCGTTGCTCCAATCAAGGTGTTGTGTATAAGTGGCCGGAACCATATTATAAGTTTAGTTACTGGAGCGGTAGGGCTTCCTGGGAGTTGGCACTTTTTCACTCCCAGTCGCCCGGCTATAGCTCCCGTCCCTATCTGGCCTGTGTTGTTTTTTTTGTTTGCTAGTGCACCGCGATTTGCACCTGCCTCCAAGGATCCAGGTTATCCCACTTGGCATCATTCTCGGGCTATTTCCTTTTCTTCCCCTCGCTCGCTCTTAACCTCTCCTGCATTCAGGAGATCTTCCTGGGCATATCTCTCAACTGTATGTACTCGTCTCCTCTAACAACTTCGCCATATTCATCTACTCTCCTCACCGCATTATCACGGGGAAGTCGTAACCATATGCGCCTTTCCCGCTAAGGTGCTGATTCCGATGTCCACTTTGCCTCCACCATTTTCAGTATACCCCACTCTAGGAGCAAACCTTGAACTTAAAACATAGTATGGTATCCAAGCATAGCCCCTTAAGCTCCGTATATTCTCGGTCTTAGCACAGCAGGTGCCAGGAGGTTGTAGTTGGATGTTATTTCTTCACCAGCAACTTGTAGCGCGAAACAATATTCTCAGCAGGCCACTACACACGCAATGTTTGAAAGGGAGAGAAGAGTAAACAGGAACAATGAAAAATAGACAAAGTTAAGAATTCATAGGGAGGAAACAAAAGCCAACCCAAACTAAAAATACAGTAATGTTATACAGAAGAAAATCGGGGCTAAAACGCAGACCGAACATTCCTATTACAACTACAAGAATAACACATACCCACTGGTATGCCGGACTATACTAGGTTGGAATTAGGAATCTAGAGCGAAAGGGGAGCAGAGGTAAAGAAAGAGAGCGATGTCCACGAGGTTTTTCGACACTCTGGTGGGGAGGTGAAAGTGATCTGGAGGAGGAGGGTGAAGCGATCGGTGCTATATACGGGCCCGGCTATGGAGATGCGAGGGAGCCGGCGGATGGCAGCTTGAGAGGGCGGTATCATATAAGAGACTCTGCATTGCTGGGTTAGGCCGTGTTAGGGTTTCCAGATTTGCGGGCTTGCAGTAGCTTCATCACTCCCCCATGTTGCCTATTGGAAGCCAAGGAGAGTGGGGTCAGACCCTCTTGGTTAGGCATGTCTGGGTTGACATCTTCCCGTCCCAATAGTAGCTTCACTACTTCATCATACCCGAACACCGCAGCCCAGGAGAGCGGTGTTCGGCCACCATTGTCAGGCATATCGGGGTTGACGTCTTCCCGTTCCAACAGCAGATTCACTACTCTATCATGCCCCCACGCGGCAGCCCATGATAGCGGTGTTTGGCCGCCATTGTCTGGCATATCGGGGCTGACATCTCCCCTTCCCAGCAGCAGCTTCAATACTCCATCATGCCCGCTCGCGGCAGCCCACGAGAGGGGTCCTTGGCCATCATTGTCTGGCATATCGGGGTTGACGCCTTTCCTTCCTAATAGTAGCCTCACTACTCCATCACACCCTTTCGCGGCAGCCCACGATAGCGGTGTTTGTCCACCATTGTCTGGCACATCGGGGTTGACGTCCTCCCGTTCCAACAGCAGATTCACTACTCCACCACGCCCCCACGCGGCAGCCCATGATAGCGGTGTTTGGCCACCATTGTCTGGCATATCGGGGTTTACGTCCTCCCGCCCCAATAGTAGCTTCAATACACCACCATGCCCATACATGGCAGCCCACGATAACGGTGTCCTACCACCATTGTCTGGCATATCGGGGCTAACGTCTCCCTGTCCCAGCAGCAGCTTCACTATTCCATCGTGCCCATACATGGCACCCCACGAGAATGGTGTCCGGCCACCATTGTCTGGCATGTTGGGCTTGACGTCTTCCCTTCCCAATAATAGCTTGACTAACCCCTCATGCCCATTCGCGGTAGCCAATGAGAGCGGGGTTAAGCCGCGATTGTCCGGCATATTAGCATCGATGTCCTCCCTTTCCGGCAGAACCCTCACGACTCCACCATGCCCACCCTCGGAAGCCAACGAAAGTGGCGTCCGGCCGGCTTTTCCGCGCGCGTTGGGGTTGATATCTTTCCGTCCTAATAATAGCCTTACCACTTCCTCACGCCCGCCCTCAGCAGCCGACAGGAGTGATGTTTCATCGTTTTTGTCCGGCCTATTAACGTGGACATGTTCCCATTCCAAGAGCAATTTCACTACACCCTCACGCCCTTTACTAGAAGCCCACAAAAGAGCCGTACGGCCATATCCATCCGCCGCGTCGGATTTGACATCCTTCCTTCCCAATAATAACCGCACCACTCCTTCGTGGCCTTCTTCAGCAGCCAACAATATTGCCGTTTGACCGTATTTGTCTGACCAGTTGGGGTTGACACGCCTCCTTCCCAGGATCATATTCATTACTCCAGGGGTCTTGCCCCACCAGCCATCTATACCACTAGGTTTCGCAGATGCGCGCCTAAGGAGTAGCCTCACAATTCCCTCATGTCCATTCCTAGCAGCCCATGAAAGTGCTGTTCGGCGAAAGCATCTATCCGGTTTATCGGGGTTGACAGTTGGCCGTTCCAACAACAGCATTGCTACCCCCTCATGCCCACATATAGCAGCCCATATGAGCGGTGTAATGCCCAGAAAATCTCTCCCGTTTAGATCGCAATTTGGCTGGTCCATGAGAGCTGTTGTTATCTCAACACTGCCGAAAACTGATGCAGAGTGCAGTCCTGTAAACCCGGCCAGGGCACCATCGATGGAGATATCACGGTTATATATACCGGCCTTCGATATGAGGCCCGCCAGAAGTAACCTAGTAGATATATGACTTTCAATTTGACCGAAAAGCCGGAGTGCGAGTGATACCACGCCCCTTGACGCCCCTCTCCTGGCATGGACGCCCCAATATAAGGAGGAATATTCGAGGAAGGGGGTTGACCGAGGCAGAGCCAGGGGTGTCCACGAAATGCCCTTAATGTTCTGAAAGTTGAGGTATGTCAGGCAGGTCTCCGCCATTATGGAGTGAGTTGGACCAAAAAGGTCGGGGCAGGTATGAAGGTGCTCCTGGAGAGTGAAGTGGATCAAGCGAACCGTAGAAGCCCCCCTATCGACGACGATAAGCCTCAAGCAACAGCTCAACAATATTTCCACCGAAGGAATATTTTTAGGATTGAGATCTGTAGATCCTATCCCCACCGCTAGGGCGTGGAAAAGCTCATCGAGTTGTAATAGCCTCTCCGAATGCGAGACCCACATCAGGGCTGCCATCCCGAGCCTTGTTTTCCCCCCGCCCTGATCTTTTATCCGTTCAAGAGTCGCTCCATAAACATCTCCCAAATCCAAGCCCTCCGTCATTGCCCCCAACTTTTGCCGCCTGCTATAAATCGTGGTTTCCCCAAGAATAGCATCCATGGTTAGGGAAATCAGTAGAAACCTAGATGTATATATTAGCGGCGAATGTAAAATATATTTTCCATCATATTGCTCACTTACGTTTCAGGAATGTTCTTGGTAATGCTTTTGATGATTTGGTCCTCCAGACCACTATCCATTGCATCTAGAGATGTGTCCCTGCTTAATCTCATCCGGACATATCCCACAATATCATCACCGTTGGGTTTTATGGATAAAACTGCCACTCTCCTGCCAAGATGCCTCTCAATCTCGCCCCCGATGTGCGCCCTCCCTGTCAGAAATATCCGTGTATTGGGGGAACTCTCAATGATTTGTCTCAACGAACCCAGAACCTCAAGTCGATTCCCTTCCGCACATTCGTCTAGAGCATCAACACATATAAATGTCGGCTGTGAAGACGTGACAGCCTGTAGCATCTTCACAATTTCCGGCACTCGTAGCCCCCTTCCACCAATGACCTTTTTGTGATCTTGAAACGTCTGATTTATTTCGTCCGGGATGCTCTTCAACCCACCCACAAGCTGCTTCAGCAGCGAACCGAGCATGTTTGCAGGAGACTGCTCCTCCCGGGCTGCAAAATCAACATAGAAACATGCAACGGCCATGCTTTGCTCCTTAGCCTTATCGCATAATCTGTCCACCACCAGTGAGCTAGTATCGCTACACATCAGCACCAACCTCTCTTAGTTTTCATTATGAATTATCTCACTTGAAATAGGTCCTGCCGACGGCTGGGTTGCCGCAGCAAAATAAAATCGCACAATCAGATCCCTCAGGCTGAGCACCGTCGCACCACCTTTGAAATTCACCAGTCTGCAGCAGCCATTCACCGACGTTCTCGGCCCGCCGAGTTCGAATATCTTGGTGCCGGATGCGGGGCTCAAGTGTAGAGAACCATGCTAGCATTTCAGACCGATCATCGGCAACACTATAGTGATTAGACACGTTGAAAGAGTTGACATTATTCGTGAAAAGTCTCGACATTTTTCTTCTCTTCGTTGCTTCTGATGCGAAGAGGAGCAGATTCCTTAGTTAGGGGTGATGGAATTCCTAGAAGCTCAAGAAAGGCTGCGGTTGTTGCCCAACCTTGTGCACCGCTAAAACCCCGGTAGGAAGAGTCAGCTGCCGGTTTAACGGTCGTTTACCTAATTTTAGTTCAATTAGCAGTAGGAATAAACGTTGTAACGGTTGATAAATTTTTGTGTTGTACTAGTACCAGTAGGCTTACTCAAGTACAACCGCCCGAGAATAAGGGATTTATAAATCAGAAATAAATTATCCCCATCCTCTCATCTTCCCTATCCCTACAGCAACACGAATGGATCAGACAAGAGTATCCATCGAACAGAACGAATGTAACCCAGACCTCATCAAGCGCACTACACATGTCCCGAGGCCCAGAGCGCTTACCCACTGCAAAGGAAAGACTACCATTATAAGCGTTTTCCTCAAATCACGAAAGCGGGAGAAATGAAACCATCACCAGCACGCCAAAGCGCAGAGAAACATCGACAGTGGTCATCGGAAAAGCTAGTGTCCCCCTCTACAGCCAACACACTAGACTAACCCCCTATCACAGCGGTGGAACCTCCATCCGGGCTCCAAATAACGCACAAGTTTTGCTTGTCTCTCCCTTACTCTTTTCACCCGTTTCTCTTACCACCACTATTGGCCTATAAAAAATTCTGCCAGCCGCTCACGATCTTTAACCTTGGCCAGAAGTTTATCCTACCGATGTGGCGAGTCGAGGACCAGATACCGTGCCAAATAGTCCATTTTCCATTTGCGGTAGCACACACGATTCCTACAGCGTGCTCAGCCGACCTTCCCAGCAACTCACCGGTTTAGACAAGAGCTTGGTATATGGATACCCCTTGTGAGGTTCGCACCAGGAGATATACTATCTAACGGACTCATTAGCTATCAGAATTGCGTATCACGAGGAAAGGAAAACCATGCATACATATCCTAGACTCACTAGAACTCCCATCCACCGTAGTGCATAATATTCAACCATAATGAAGGGATGATTGCAGGCGCTTAGGACCGAGAAAATGGAATCCAAGGAAACAGGACTCTGTGACTACCCTTGGGCCATTGAGCTATGCGTTATCCACATTGTGGGTGATAGCGAGTGTCAGAATTTTAGCACTCACAGTGGATATGGCAGGCTTTGTTAGTATTAATAGCAATGGCGATGGTGGTGGTGATGTTGTATGGGAAAACTACTAGTGCTGTACTAGTACTGTAGAGGTGGTATGGGAGACCCGTTGTGTAAGCGCAAAGTGAAAATGTGCGGTACAAAGCTTGTATTAGTACTCTTTCTCTATACCACAGCCAAATCAGATTTCACTAGTGGTACCAAGCCTCAATCCCACTGGCTGGAAGCTACAAGTACAAGTATGATACAAGTAAGAGATCCTGGGACAAACTTTAGCGAATTTCATCGAAGAATCCACACGTTCCTGTGTTACCTGATTCAGGGTTCAGAACTCGCCGGTCTGAGAGATGAGGCTCTTGTGGCTCAACGTCTCCATCACTCAGCCCCGCCCCAACCCCACCAGGAAATTTATACCACCAACAGTCCTTAGAGCAACCCTAACAGCAACAAAAACTCACACTTTACCGGGATCCCTTCCTCTCACTCGATCCTTTTCACTCCTTCCTCTCACTCGATTTCTCCCCACTCCTTCCTCTCACTCGATCCCCCCCCCACCCTTTCTCTCACTCGACCCCTCCAATTAACACCCAGTGCATGCGCTTTTTTCTATCCAGTTCAAGCCTATTAATCAAGCGCAAATACACTATTACCTTTTATCGCACAATGACGTCCGTTTGTTATCCTAGAACTTATAACGTACTGTTCCGCTTATTTTAGCCCTTCTTTTCCCTTACCCGCTAATGATGAAATACAGGGCGCTGTTACCGCTCTCAATACCTTGCAATCTAACTTTGCAGTATTGGATGAAATCCGCAAGTCCGGTAAGAAAATGAATGAATCGGCAAAAGCCGAAATGGTCGAATCTGTCCGTCAGTTGGGATACCAGGTTATTTCTCCCCTTGGGCTTACTATTCGCTACCTACTAATTCCCAACCTCCACACTAGCCTTCCGACTTCGACAGACTCAATATTATTCACGTTGCCGGCACTAAAGGCAAAGGGTCCACCTGCGCCTTCGCGGCCTCCATTCTAGCTCAGTATAAACCTTTGTGCATGGCAGTTAACAAGATCGGCTTGTATACCTCCCCGCATCTCCGTGCCGTTCGTGAGCGCATTCAGCTTGATGGGTCTCCGCTCTCGGAAAATCTTTTCGCAAAGTATTTCTTTGAAGTTTGGGACAGACTTGAAGCTTCGGCCTTCAAAGAGGGGCGCGATCCAACCGTCAAACCCGTTTACTTCCGCTTCCTCACTCTGGTGGCTTTCCACACATACCTCAGCGAGAACGTTGACACCGCGATTTTTGAGGTTGGTATTGGCGGTGAGTATGACTCTACCAATGTTATCCAGAAACCCACTGTAGTCGGCATCACTAGCTTAGGAATCGACCACACCGGAGTGTTGGGTAACACAATTGAGGAGATCGCCTGGCATAAGGCTGGCATCATCAAAGCTTCCGCCCGTACTTTCACAGTTCTGCAGCACCCACCTGCCATGGAGGTCATCCAGAAAAGAGCTGATGAAAAGGGATCCAAGGTCGAAGTCGTCGACGTTCACCCTCAAATCTTGTCACGTGAAGTCAGACTAGGTCTTCCTGCGCAATTCATGAATGGTAATGCCTCTCTCGCAGTTGCACTCGCGGCCGAGCACTTGACTTTGCTCGATATGAATCCCGGAATCATTAATGGGAAATTGCCCGAGAGATTTGTCAAAGGACTCGCTGAGGTCTCCTGGCCCGGAAGATGCCAAGTCCTTAAGATCAATGCAATTGAATGGTGTATCGATGGTGCTCATACCGCAGATAGTTTGGAGGCTTGTGGACAGTGGTTTGGCGCTAGAGCTCACGGGTAGGAGGAATTCCCTCCCTCATACTGATCTGAAGGTATTTTTGCTGATCCTAGAAAACCGATTTCGGCGGAACAGCATTGACAGGCGTGTCCTCATCTTCAACCAGCAAAATCGTGACTCTAATACTATGATTACCGCCTTGGCCAATTCCCTCAAAGGAATGCTAGGGGTCAACACAAGGATATTTGACGATGCCATCTTCTGTACTAACCTAACTTCCCTAGAACATAGTACCAAAGCAGGTTAGTTGGTCCGTACCGATGACCGTCGCAAGCACAACGCTAACCAAAACTTAGACCTCGTGAGTGCCGGAACCGATCCCGCAGCCCTAGCAACCCTCAGGGTTCAACACCAGCTTGCACAAGCATGGGCCCATGAAGTACGTGGTGGCTCGGATGTGCACGTAGTTCCAACCGTCAGGGAGGCCACCGGACTTGTTACCGCCATGAGTCACAAAGGTCGTGTCCAGGTCCTTGTCACCGGGAGTTTGCACCTTGTTGGCGCGTTCCTGGAAGTCCTCGGGGAAAAATATCCCCACATCGTCAATAGGCCTAATAGCCAACATTACGCGTAGACCTTTTTTCGACATCTACTTGTAGTGGTCAATTAAATTTATGTATTCTCGCCTATGATGCTGTATAACATACTCCACTCTTAAAAATCATAAAACCAACAAAAAACACATTTCGTGGTCCGTTCAAACGTTCGCTGTGAGATTTCGTGGTGTCCGTCCCAGGTCGCATTTCTATTGATTGCCCATTCTTACGCACCTGCCAGCTTGCAGTATGGCTCCGTGCCTCCATCCCAGAACCATTCTTTTTAGCCTAGTAGCCTCAGCACACCCTCCACGGCATGAAAACAGTTTTATTTCATTTGGCAAGCTCGCCAGGCTAATATACGGTCTCTACAACAGGAAATAGAAAGTACACAATTATTCCAGAAATTAGCTTTAAAAGGGCTTGAGCGCGTAACTACGGACTTGATAAAGTTGCTTAGGCAAGCCTCTTTGTACCTCGGTCCGTACCACCTTCAGGCCAGCCTGTTTGAACAACGCGCGTAGCTTAGGATCGGTCCTGCCGGCCCCGTTAGCCCAGCTCGATGAAGGCCCCAAGAAAAAGATGAAGAGAACCCATGGAGTACCTCGTAACGCTACTGTCTCCCTCATCGTAAATGTCATCAGGGTCTGGGGCTATGTTTTCTTTGACAACAATGACCCCACCGGAAACTATGCCAACCTTACAGCGCTCCAGATAATCAGCCAACTGTTGGTCCTGTAGATGCCCTAAACACCATTGACTGAGGAAAATTAACACCTTGGATATTTCCAGACTCATCCGCCAGCTCGCCACCCATATCGCAGGACCAGACAGCCAAACTCACTTCCAGATTACCCAGTACACCCCCTCCTCCGGAACCCAACTCTCGAGTCCGACATTGTATATCTCGCCGATCCGCCCGCCATCGATCTCCTCCTTCAAATTGACCCTCGCCTGATCCGTAAACTTCCCAACCGGCTCGACAATATCCACACAAACCCTGCCGCCATTCAGCTTGGACAAAAAACCCTTCGTAACGCGCCCGATCCCGGCACCGCAATCAACGACCCTCGGCTTTGCTGACGTGGCGGGGGTCTCAGGAAGCTTGAGCTTTGCTATAAATGTACGGGAACCGACGAGATCGACGCGAGAAACCGACTCGAAGCCCCCGAGCATGCCTACCGGTAGGTCGCAAAAGAGTTTAGAAGAAGAAAAACACCAGTCGGAGGGGGGGGGGGGGTAGCGATCGATGGCGGAATTAGAGTATTACCATTCGGTGTCGCGTCGACACTATTCCAGTATTCGAGAGATTTTTGCGCTGTAATGCCGGGGAAGAAAGAAGAAAAAAACAATCAGTAACGTCTGGTCGATTCGAGAGGGGTCAAGGACGCGCCCACCATCAATTAAGGCGTCCGGAGGAGCCTGGCCAGACATGTTGTCAGGGCTCGGATATCCGTGGAATCGCTGGCGTTGTTGTTGACAATTCGACAACCACCAACAAGTTCATAATTGCCTTGTGGATGATGGCTCAGATCGGGTTAGCCAAGACGAGTGATTCGGAATGATGGCACGTGTGGTTAGTCTGGTTATTCCGTTTGGGACTGAACCCTGCAGCGCATGACTAAAATACCGTAAGAGCCTTTCCTTCTTTCTTTTCTCTCCCTCTGCGTCAGATACCAGACTTGCAGTCTCACAGCAGCACACTCCAAACTCAATCGTGCGAGAGAGAGCTAGTATGATGCCATCGGTTCCGGTCAAGCCAAGTTCTGTGGGTCAATGACTTCAACTGACCTTGATCAGGACTCAGGACCCAAGTCCTTGCCCGCCTTTTAAGACTGCATCCTAGTACTTCCATGGTATTGACGGTTCACTAGTACTAGTACTTCCAAGTCACTCCGACCTATGACCCACCTTCTCCCTTTCCAAAGAAAGAGGCCTTCCTCGGATACACCGTCATCGCCTACAGGAGGGGCTTCCTTCCGGGTCCTCTCGTTCTCCAAGTCCGGGATCGCCTCTCCATCGGGATCAGAGACCAGATGTATCGGCACCGAGCAGAAATGATCTCGTGTTCCGAAAAAGAAAGGAAAGGGAAAAAACGAGAGGAAAATGCAACCAAGAAAAAAGAAAAAAAGAAAAAAAAAACACTGGTCACGCATTTGCGGGTAATAAATAATACTCGTAAGAGTAAGAGTCATGATGCCGAATGGAAACCTACCCTCTCACGAGCAAGTATGCCCCCCCATGCTACCAGTATCATATCCTATCTACGGTACGGAACTTGCCTCCGGAGATAATGGGGAAAAAAACGAAATTGACATCTTCGGATCCCCATATTTCGTATCCTGATATGTGCCTTAACGCTCTGGGGATCTGGCCTGTCAAGATCAAGGCGAGCGGGCTGACTGCGCTACCGCTGCACCGGACACCCTCGAGGTACTCGAGTATATGTGGCGGTGTCTTGGCGGCAGCGATGACCGCTGGTTGCTGGTATGGTGCCGGGCACTTGAAATCAACCCCGATGGGTAATTCATTTTACTTACATAATGCATACAAAATAGTTGTTTCTGGCTAAGATAGCCTTGACGGGGCCGCAGGTGGGTGGTTTGGAATTTCACCATCTCCACAAATACCGTATTGCTCTCATTGAAAATCAGAGAAGTGTAGAACCAGGGAGGAATGCCTTCTGAAAATCTCTATGAAGACATAGTCTATCTTCCTCAAAATGTGGTTTCAGTCGGAAGTTTCCGAAAATTAGTACCACGTCGATTTTTAGTTGGTTTCTAGTGCCCGGCACCAGTGGCTTGCCTACAATCCGCGAGGTGTGGTCCATGGTTGCTGCCAAGACGCCACCGCATACCTCGGGCGGCACAAGAACTTCAGGACGCGAGTATGCATGGAATGGCAGGAGCGCACCGTAACCGTAATCGTAAGCGCAGCTTTGTGTTCGACATCGCTCTCGCTTTTCGTTGCTGGTCTCGGTACTACGGTGGCTAAATTCTTTGTATCTCAAGACAAGTATGACATGATTAAAAACCCCGGCCAGCCAACCAACGGCCAACATATCGTGTGCTTCCTTGCTCACTTACTAACGATACCGTATGATACCACAAGAGTGGGGAGGGGACCGAATCCCGGGCGCCCCCGCACAATGCTCACTCCCACTCTTCAGTGGAGTACGGTACCGGTACCACTGCAATCCGGTTCAATGCTAGCGGTGGAAGCTGGAACTACCCGAATCTCCGCCCGCCCCGGCATCCTCGCTTCAAGTTCGGGCTGCGTGCGAGCTTGGCACTCCGATAACCTAAGTCCAAGATAATCTACGTTACAGTGACCAGTTGAAGTCTAAGAACATGATTTCATAGGTACCCGGGGGGGGGGGCATTAAAACTGGAAAACTATTTCTGCTGATCCCATGCAATTCTCTATAGAGAAAAGGGTTATGCTTTCCGGTTCTTGATGGCCCCCTCCCGAGTGCCGCAGCCATAATAATACCATAGTTCTCAAAAGCAAGGCAGGAAGGATGCTTTTATCCCCCCCGCCCCCATCAGAGAGGCTTTTTTCTCGCTCTCAAAGTGGCGGCAGCGAGAGGCTACTGGATGGCTTATTGGCTGTGTAGTAGGCTGCCCCCGTCCAGATATCATGATTGGGGGTGAATGTGATATGTAGTCTGGTTCATAATGAATCGCGCCTCCTTAGCAGCACCGGTACTCGAACACTAGTAATTGGAGAAAGGCCTACAGTACCGGTAATGGTGCTCCTACCGCAATTCGTCTACAGAAGTTAGTCTGGGAGTGTGCCAAGGTCCTTATATCCACAGTATCTATTTATTTGTGATGTCAGGCTTTCGGCAATCAAGACTTCATCCACGTTGGGGGAGGCACACAGTACCTGTGCCGCTATCGTCCTTGTGAATTCTCCGGACGTACGATGCGATGGCCGAGATAAACACACCGGCAGGACCCGCCCACCCACCCTTGCGAACAGCCATGGGGAAATTCTGAATACGATCAGATCAAGCAGGATACAGTTTCAGAAATGAGAAGAAAAAAAGAAAAGATGGGGGGGTCAGACAAAAGGATTTAGCGTAGTTTTACCTTTTGAACCCTTGACGACGGGTGGGTGTGGTTGTGGTACAGGCAGACGAACGGGCGAACCTTTTCAATACCATGTTTTTGGCGAGAAGCCCCCTCCGGATACCAATGACCGAGAAATATGCCATCGAAAAAGTGAAACCTGTGCAAAGAACTACCCTGTCTTCGGCCCACCATAAACGACCTCTCCCTATCACCCAGTTTGGAAAAATGCCAGCAAGCCTCAAGTAATTCTTGATTTTTTTTATAGGATTTTTTACAATTGCATGCATGCATGTTTGGGGAATAACAAGAGAGGGAACTGCATGCATGGACAAATGCTTTGCCGTCCATTGAAATGCGAAACCTTGTGATGATAGTACGTTCTAGCCAAGAATGGGTACTGTAAAGGTACCCCCCTGCTTTCCATGATTTTCTAAAAGCTTCCTCGTAGACGAACCGGTAGTGAAACCGGTAATTAGGCCAAGAGCCTCCAGGTCAAGACGACCATGAACCCTTCTCAACCAAGTTTCCATCCCCCCCTTCTCACAAGGGAAAGACGTAAGGACGATATGCGATACTACAAGTATCCAACTACAAGACATACGGGTAGTCATTTTTTTGCATTTTCAGATCCTAATTCTTGTTGTCGTTCTCGTCCGTAATGCAGGCTGAAGCGGGATAGGATATAGGTGCATACAAAGCCAAGTTTTTTTCTCTCTTCCAGGTTTCTACTCTTCAGTATCGGGGCTGATCAAGTGCCGACACCGTGAGAGCAGAGATGCAATGCGGTAAATTAGGAAGACTTTCTTTTGCCAGCAAGGTTTCCAAGACTATCCAGTGACTTCGACTCGTGTCAAGCCGTTCCATTCCCTCGTCCTCATAGGTGCGGAGAATAATGGCAGCTTGACACAACGATTGATTGACAAATCGACGAAACCCAATCTATCTACCGTGCGATACCACACTCATCGAGCGCGATATGTGCTGTGCCGTGGTCCGTGGAGTAAAAGGACTACGAAGGTACAGCTGTACCTTCGTAAAACAGCCCCCAGCAGCACAGCAGCCAGCAGGAGGGGGGAGGAACAAGAATCCGGCCCTTGCGTTCTTCTTGCCCTAATACACCTTCCCTTCTATAAGTCTTCCACCGGCAATCTCCATCTACGATAATACGCAAGCACCAACAGACCGCCTATCTAGGAAGTCTCGCCGTGATTCCTCTGCCGTGTCATGCGGAGTAACCTAGTATATTATCGCAAAATATGATATTCAAGAAATTCAAGGTACCCAGCAGCGCTGTTCTCTTCTCAGTAGGGAAATAGATGGGGGAAGAATGGGGAAGAAGACAGGGGAGAAGGAATGGGGTGAGAGGGTGGGGGGGGTTTGAAAATCCGCACAACCTGTTGTACCTATCACTCCTCCACTCACTGGGCGGTAGACTACTTGGTCAGTTCTGCTCGAGCACCTCGGGAAAGTTACATGTATAATACGGAGCAGATTATGAAATTATTTGCGCACGTGCAAGAAATACCTTGCTCTACGTGGCATCCCACTCTAGCAGATCAAGGGAAACAGAGGGAAAAAGAGAGGACACTAAAGCTGAAAGTTGCTTGAGATAGGTATCAACAGTGGTTTAGACGATTATGGTTCAAAAGAGGTAACCATAGGGCCGCCGTTCTTGGTTGAATTAGCTTGCTGCCTGCTTGCTCGCTCGCTCCTGCGGCCAGCCCCCCCACTCACCCCGCGAACAACAATAATAGACCCCAGAAACCAACAAAAAAGCCAAAAGCCGTCTAGTTGACGTCACTTGCTTTAGCCACCTCGAGAGGTCTATTCCCCGGCATCCGGCCAGGCGGGCGGTAAATTACGGTAACCGATTCCCTTCAGAGTCCCCGAGGAGGGACAGAAAGCAACTCAAGAGAAAGTACCCAGTACGGTAGGAAAAAGAAAAGAATGAGAAAAAAAAACAAGCTTTCATGTGAATTTTTTTCGTTTGCGAACTAAACCCATTACTAGTGTGCGACCTCACCCAGCGCTTTTCCTTTCTTTTTTCTTTCGCCCCACCAAACAAAGCCTTGTTCGGTTCCTGCCTTCTCACACCGTTCCCCTTGTATATACCGGCAATATGGGTTCAAGCAAAAAAACCCCCCCCCCCCCCCCCAGTCAATCAGCAGTCAGTCCTCTACACATAGATGCTTTTTTTGTTTTTCTTTTCCAACGCCGAAAAGTGGGAAGCGAGGACAGTAAGCCGGGAAGTTTGCGCCTTCAATTACTTGGCCCATTGTCAAGAACAGCTGATAATCCCAAAATATTACGCTGGGTTATCATAACTGCGCAGAGAAGGGGAAATGAAAGAAGGAATAAATGGAAACATAGTGGAGGAAGGGAGGGAGAATTATTTTTTAAAAAAGAAGTAAAAATGGGGGGAAACTCCAAATGTTAATTCCAACCCCAAGTTCGTGATACCTTTAGCCATCAGAAAGTGACAAATGCCGAAAGGAAGCCCAGGTTGCTTCTTCCTCCAGTCGCACAGGTGGCCAACCGCTAAAGGCCATATCGGCCCTCAATCGATCTTTAGATGGCAGTTTGTCCAGGTGCACTCGTACCTCTGCCGGAAGATCAACCTCCCACTTCTCAGCAAATATGGAGACCATTAGTAGCATTAGCCCTGCGATGGGCCAGCAATCTTTCATCTCTAGCAGGGTTTCGACGCCCCGAACTAAGCCGTCCGCCTCGTTTTGTGCATCGAGCAAGAGGGTTTGGCAAGCGGTGAAGACAAAGTGGGGGACGGTATTCGGGAATCTTTGCCAACTGTGATAGTTCCGAAATTGGTCTGATATAACCAGGATCTCCCTTGCCGTCTCAAGGCAGATTGCCTTAGGAGAGGGTGCGAAGTTATTAATCTTCACCTCTAAGAATGGTCGGAAGAGAGTGATAACTGCGGCCCGGTGGTACATGCTAATGACAGGATGTTTTAGAAATACCTCCTCTGAGAGATGGATTGGAAACACTGCTTACTGGAGCCACAGGGAGTGTGGCACTCGGTTCCTGGTGTCGAATTGCAACTCGAGGGGCTGCTTAACCTTCCAAGTTTTCAAGCGGTCATATAGCTCATGGAGTTTCCTCACAGTGAAAACCTGTCTGGGGGCATAAAACGCGAAGGTAATATCCCTAACAATCCCCGACAAGATTATGAATTGACTAAAGTTCTGGTCAAACAGTGTGGATCCGGTGGGCCGTGCATCGATTTCGTTACTCGAGATCCCTCCCCCTACTTCGTCTGCTAAATCGCCCGCCTGGAGCACTGGAAGAGGCAGCCGTTCACCTTCGAGCTGAGGGAGTCGTGCTAAAACGAACGACCACGCCCTACATCGCAGATTCTTAGCCTCGAATCACAGGACAAGGGAAGTACCCTGAGGATAAGGCTTCCGCACAGATCGAGGCAGTATGACCCCCAATAAGTCATCCTTTGAACTTCCACCTTAGGGTCCCTAGGATCCCCATTCATTCCTTCGCAAAAACTTCTCTCCGAAGCCAGACGGAATGCCAGGCTACAGTACATCAATCCCTTCACATCCCGGGAATATCCCCCCTCACGAATCCCCATGATTGCGAGAGCTTGAATAACTGTAACGCTGATGTTTTCTATCATATTCTCCTGATCAAGCAGCCGTAGTGCTTCAGTGAAAAAGTGATCACCCCGGGTTCCCCAGTCTCCCCGTTCGGCCTGAGCTTCCGTCCTATCGGAAAAGGTGCATGCCATGGAGAGAACAGCGTTTACCAGAAGCTTGCTGCAAAAGTCTGTCCTACCACAAACAAGGTCCTCGAGAAATATCTTTTCCGAAAACAAAGCATAGTAGGTATGCTCCCATGTAAAGTAGAGAGAGAGGAGATGTCCAATGAATTCGGTGTCATCCGTCACGCTCGTCCATGACAGCACGTTCATCAAGTAATCCTCCTCGGCGATGTCCCCCTTCGTCCTACGGAAGACATTTTCAAGAAATTGGCTCCCTTCAGCATACTCCGTATAATCTGTCGAGGTGTCCGAAATTCCTAGGTCCGTCGATAGGGCCATGGAGGATGACCGCTGTGTTGAGGTCGTTGGTGTTGTAGGCTCTGGTGTCTCGAAGGGGTTTTCTCGTATGAAATTGGCAATTTCGGTGTAGTCTTCATTTGACCTGAGTCGGGTGATGATAGGCTGGACGTATTCATCCGGAGCACTCCTTATGGTTCCCAAGATGCAGTTGAAGGTGCTGTTGTCCTCAGATAGCTCGTTGATATGTCGTTTTAGAGCGCCAGCCCGACGGCCATCACTTTGTTTATCGTACACACACTGTGACTGATTGTTAGAAACACATGACGCACAGGGTGCCTTTCCATCGCACTGTTAATTTGCTGCCCATGTAAGCCCATGTCATCATACCGTGGTTGGAACCCGTTCCTGTCATGCGCAGTTCTTGGACACTAACCTTGGACCTCCGCTTCCGACACGGCATACAGGCGCTCGCCACGCAGCTCCTCTTCATCCGCCTCTCTAGAGGCTTCAGTGACCTCCTCTCGTCACCCGGGTTGGTAGAGGGTTTCGGCAGTAATCGTCGAGACATTTTTCGGGGGAGTAAGTTTGATCTTGTCGGGGAGATTTTCGGCCCTGCGAGAGCCAGTTAAGCTTAGGGTATGACCAGGGAAGAGTTTTCTGCGATCTTGGGCATCACGAGAAGTTGACCCCTGCTCTTGAACCTTATGGGGAGAAAACCGAGTGCCTTGGCAAGAAGGGTCTGCTGTCCAACTGCTGCCTTGCTAGGATCAGGCAGCTCTTTTCTCCCAACTAGGGTCCCGGCAACACTTAAATTGATGGTAAATATGACCACTGGCAGCGGAGCTCAATGACCGGCAGATTACGATTGGTGCGGAGGGCGACCTGGTGCTACCACCATGATAATAAGGAACCCTGGCGACATTGTGCAGACGCTCGCTTCCATAGACTCCCTCGAGAAGTCGAGGGGAAGGACAATTGCTGTCTGGTTCGTTAGAAAATGCCCTCAAATCCAGGTTTTCGATTGCTTCGCCTAATGTCCTATGATGGCAGCCTCAGGTTCACATGAGGCTTTTGCCGCTGCTGGTCACTGGGGTCAGAGAGGTGGCGATGTGGTATGACAGACAGATAGCCAGGGATCTGCCCCCCAGTGCTAAATGTTTTAGAAGAGAGTCACGCAGCACGTACAATCGCGAGTGACTTCTTGTGACTCCCGGACTTAATTTCGGTAATCGGGTCAACTGGTGGCGCTCAAACCAGCCCGTAAGATTTCCATGATAGACAACTAACCGTACTCGCAAGTCTATACTAAGAGAAAGACCACCCGATACCGAATTTCAGTGAGAAAGTGTGAATAAACCCTGATTTTCTCACCAAGATCCTGTGCCCAGCGTTTTCCTTGGCAAAGGCCGGCGAGTAGAAAAGCCAAGCAGCCCCCGCATTCTTCGCCTAGAAACTTCCATATCAGTCTTTGCCAGTTGTATCGAGATATTTGGAGCCAGTACGATGCCACAATTAGCCTTGATTGTCAGGTTGAATCCTCGCAATTGCTGCCCAACCTACACAGTTTCAACTGACCCCAAGAATCCCGTTGATATTAAGGCGCGAAGGGCAGGCACGGCAACCGACGCCGTGAATAAGGATTTTCATTCCCACCGGTGGCCGATTCAGATATGTTTCTTAATTAGAACTTGTTCTGCAGCACCCCTGCATTATATATACATCCGGAAGCCCGCAGGTAGAGAAAACCATTTTATCTCTCGAGTGATATTCAGTGAAGATTAAAACGGGTGTCAGCATCCAGCGATTGCGGAGTGATGGGTTTGGCATGAGAGGGCGACTCTAATTTCCTAGGTTTACTCTGCTATTTCCAGTAGAATGTCACGACTTTGCTTTAGCTCGGGCAATTTTGCTCTTCCTTGCAACGTGGGCCCGTGAGAAAATGTGACTTTCCTGTGTCCTAGTCCCTCCTTCATGGTAGAGCAGCAGCCAGGGCCCCGATGCCCTCCCCACCATCCACGATGGCGGCGCCCTTCTGTTTGGCGCTGGGATCGGAGGGGCAAGCTGGCAAATGATTCAAACCTTTCCATCGGCACGGTATTCACCCTGCCAGCCTCAGGAACTCCTACGGGGCTTCCCGAGAATCGCTTCTTGTTTTCTCTCAGGACCGGCCCCAACGCTTGGGGCTGATGGGAAGACTGAAGCTTTGACAATGTCCCTCCGCGCTCCAACTCCCAATGTCAACGAATCATTTCTTGTCTCACATATGAACAAGGTAGCACTTTTAGGGTTTACGTACTAGTAGGCAGGCCTAGGGCAGGTTCTATTGGACGAAAATCCGCGCTTTAACCGAGAGCCAAGACGGCATTGCGCTCGGGATTCGTAGACGGGAATTCACTACCCGTACAAGTATGTAACTACTCGAGTATACCCCCCACTGAGGCGCAGATCCTTGGCGCCAAGGTGGCCGGGGTATCTTCGAAATTCGCCAGAATTTCCCTGAAGCATAACAGACATTGTTCCAATCGTACCGTGCTTCAAGTACAAGTAACCACATGCACAGCTTCTTGATACCGCTGATCATCTCCAAATGTCCGGCGGCTGGGGTGGATGGATTTGGGCCTTCCCGAGCTCGGAGGCGGGTTTTTCCACATCGAAAACAACTGGTGAGCAGATCCAAGTGGATGCTAGCTTCTGCTCTTGAGCCTACTCGAACGCAAGCATCAGGCGGCAGGTTCCAACTTCCGAAGACAGCGATCTAGAATAGGATGTGCACATTTTAGAACGTAGGTCACAGCCTTCTACTCGAGCGCTGTGCTCGAATAGTACTTGTACTACGCAGAGGTAGCGTATGCTATTTGTTAGGAGAGATCCATGAAGAATGGGATTAGGTGGTCGAACCAGCACTATTTCGGTTCTGAAAAAGCTCCGCGGTATAGCCAACCGGTGCCTTATTCTTAGCAGCCTTTTGGCTTGATATAGCGCCAGCACGGCACCCTACAGTACTGTACTCGAGTACAGTACTCGAGTACAAGCATCTCACAGATCAACATATTCCGAGACAGCCTATGTATTTAGTGTGCTGCACTTGCAGGCTCAATAGCGCTATCATTGGACGCGTCACAAAAAGCCTCCATGCACCACTTTCGGCCGAGAGTGGTCTCTAGGAAATCATGTATTAGTAACCCGTGATCCACGCCGATACCGCACAATTAGCCTGTATCAGCTGTGAGGAACAGTTTCCCCAAAAAGCGAGCTTGCCGCTGCTTTGGGAGTTTGGTCGGGGAGCGGCCAAGGCGTTTGCCCGACTGGTTCGGCCAGAATTGTAAGGAAATATCGCTATCAATTCAAGTACTGTGGGAGGCGTTCTTTCGTGGGTGTTGGCAATCTTGACGGTTGACGGTTCTGGTGAAGGTCACCAGCAAGAGAAAACGAAAGAAACTGAAATTGATAAATTGAAGTTGAAAGCTGAACACTGATGGTTATGATAAACCGAAGTGATCAGCTCTTAGAAAAGTGATGAAGGATGATGAATGAAGAACGGTTCCCATCAACCGGAAAAAATCCACCCTTGACCTCCGTCCCCCGTCCCTCCAAAAAGTCTTCTACACTGATTAACTAACAAACCCTTATCCACCAAGACTGCTCACTTGCGCGACTATGTAACAAGCTATGCAATCCACGACAATAACAGAAATTAAAGGAAAGTTATCTAAGGGTTCGATAGTACAGTACTTGAGTACTTATACTACTAGTGGTACAGTGTTAATCTTTGAGTATAATATTATAATGCTTTTATTACTTATTGGCATGATATGATTGTACGAGTACTTAGCTCGCCGGACCAAAGTTGCATTTTTTGTTTTGGCGAGTCACCACTGAGAAAACGGGACCTAGCCAGACGAACACGGTACGGGTAGAGTGGCCTAACTGATCGTCGAGAATTTCACTTTAGCCCTGATAACGGCCGGTTTTCTCCAGGATGCTAACAAGGACTTGTTACATGGCGTTTGAGGGTACCGATGGTGATATCGTAAGCTACGTTGGCACTGCACTCGAGTACAGTACGGACTAATTCTAGGAGTGGCTTGCACCAAGTACTCCCTGTTCTACGTTCGAATCTTCAGTTCCTCAATGGTCCTCATATCCGTTAAGGATGGACCCAGCGGGCTCTTTTCTAGGTGATATTTAGGCCACACACACACCTCGATCTTTCCCCAGGGTATCAACATGGTCGCCTTCTAGTCCCCGCCCCATATAGGGAGGTTTAAGTACTAGGAGCAGCTCCTACCAGTGGTGGTCTTGACCATCAGATGCTAATTAACCAAGAACGACTCCGGATTGGTTTCTGAAGCCTGGATTGCCCTCTGAATGGAATTTTGATGCTTTCCGTAACGTGGTTGGGGCAACGGCAGCAGGCAGAAGCGGGACAAACACAACCGGCCCGGGCAAATGCACTGTGCTATAAACCCCCCGTTTCGCCTCTGTTCGGATCTCGAACCCCCCAGTGTGCACACAGTGTGCTCGGGTGAGGGTGAAAATATTTGGACAAGCAGGGGGTGGTGGAATTACTCGAATTGGTGGTTATCTTACTTTTTGGTTCTTTGATACTCCTTCCAAGGTATATGCTCAGGCCCCTCTAGAGGTGACATAGCATCGTACGGTCTGAGCCAGAGCTAGGTACTACAGGTAAAACTTCAGTGTTTAACTCTGGTTGGATGGACGACTTAACCCCCGAGCTTTCTAGGCCGCCGGCGCGCGACGGACCTCTAACGCAACCTAGACATCGTCATATCGGCCACGATGTTGACATCAAAGTTAGGGCCGCTTCCAAAAGTCGCATTAACTCAAGCGTTGCTTGAGCAATTCCAAATTCTAAACGGAATTCGAGCTCGCATAAGTGCTAAGCCCAAGCTTGGAAATATCATAAACTATTGTCGACCAACCGGCGTCAGCGACCCGTTGGTTCATCAGCAAAGAAGAGGACGGGAGCTGAAGATTCACCGGACACGGTAATGGAATCAGCAGGAATCTGGGGCCGCCTTAAGGTTTGAGTTTCTGGTGCCCTGGCTGGGGGTGCTCGCTCGCAAATGGGTAGTACGTATTAACCAGGTTGCTTTTTGTGGACGTCACAACGATAGTGATATCGTGCATGGTACGGTATTGTGCTGGTAGGCTATTGCATAATTGGCACATAATTAAGCACCACTCCGCTCTGGATAGCTGACTCCACGTTGAAACGAGAAAGGTAACCATTACAGTATGGACTAAAGTACAAAGAAATAGAGCTTTTTTTTTCGGAAAACTCGTCGTTGAATGTCTAGACATAAAAGTACACGAAAAAAGAACGCTCCGATTAAGTTCAAATTGCTGAGTCATGGGAATAGCATTGATTGTGACAACTTCAAGCCAGATAGCTCTTTTATTAATCCTCTCCGATCTTAGGGGCAAGATAGAACCGGACAAAGCCACTGCCCATTGCGTACCTAAAACATCTAAATTAGCCACGGGTCACAGATCAGGCAACTGAAATTACTCACTCGACCAGCAGGGGGACCTCGTTGGAGAGCGAAAGGGTAACGACAGAAGACAGCGCACTCGCTTTGCAGAAGTTGACGAGGTATTTCAGTGAGAAGGTGAGTGTAACAGACTCGGTAAGCTCGATTTTGGTGGATAGTTCCGGCTTATCGACATTATTCTGCTGACGAAGGGTGACAGATCCACTCCCGATGTCACCACTGCAGGAAAATTTGACACCTTCTTTGGAGGCTTCGATGGTGACTATAAAATTTTAGTTCATTTGTTCCGACTTAGCCAGACGGCATTTATTGCATACCAGAATCCGACAACTGAATCAAATCTCTGCAGATTCTCTGGAACTCAACACTGGGCATTGAGATCGCTGCTGCGTACTCGGTTTCGGGAATCCCTAGGTGCTCTTGGTCGATATCCATCAATTTGAGCTCATACTCGCTAATACGATCGTTTTCGGCATTCTCAAAGATGAGGCTCAAGGTGTCCGGTGCATCTTCTGCCTTCAAGGTCAAGATGTCCTCGTTCTGGGCACAGCGGAGGACTTTCGTAAGAGACGTAAGATTGATACCGAGGGCAATGTTACGGTCCAAACGGTATGGGCTGAATCCCTCAGACTTGAGAAGCATAGAAACGAGTGCAACGTGTGAATTGTCCATAGCCTGAAGGGCAATTCCGGTATCGTTGCAATCGAAATTAATATCTTGAACGAGATCCCTGATTGCATCGACAACCTACAAGGATTTATACAAGTTAATTGCATTCATGAAGTAGTGGGTGCACACAGGGTAGCTTATCCACCTTTTTTAAGACACCCGCTTGTTCAAGACGAGCTTCCAACACTATAGAAATCCATCAGCAAACACAATTTTGGGAAGATCAGGAGCGGATGGTAGCTACTCTTGTAGTTATTTTATGAGGTATTGACGGATGCTAATTGGATTAAAGGTAGATGATGAATGGTGGTGAGGATGAGATTCGTGATGTGTTGTGTTGGCGGGCGAAGAAATGAAGAAAGGAGGAGCAGGTGGTATTAATTGAAGGAGCGACGCGACAAATTTGGCGACGCGTGGTTACGCGCCAAGGATTCCGTGCTTATGTAACACTGAAGGTTGGTACAAAGCTCCTAGAAGAGCCCCAGATACCAAGAGATGTGTATGAACCTTGATTGACACCCTTGCTTTCCTGTTTGGGTATAAGATTTCATAATACCTACATATCTAGGCCCTAATCGTTTTACTCATTGTTTTGTTGCGCCTTAGCCGGTCTGTCGGTGTAGATCCATAGATCTGGGCGATCTGAACCACTTGCCGTCAACCCATCGACCCCCCGACCTTACCAACAACGCTGTCGGCTCGAGCAATATGGAATCCGTACTCAAAAACCCCTTTCCTGCTTCCACTAAAAGGGCGACCTCCATGATCGATGGGATCTCCACCGAATCAACTGTGGTTTACTTTGCCGATAAGATAATGATTACCCTGAGCCAAGACGGCAGGCTTGCTCAATGGGTAGGTATCCCACCGCTTTCCCCACTGCTAAGATGATGTTTATATCGATAGTAACAGTTTCATGTCTCGTTGGATACCAATAATTCAGCCCTCATCGGAGCTCAATCGGCTGAAGACGAAGATGGTCTGCTCCCGCTTGCTCACTTAACACCCACCACATTGCTTGGCGGAGCGGTCCAATCAAGAGAATCGTTCGGCCAATTGATAGCAGCTCAGCTTGCTTCGGCCATATCCATGAGAAACAAGGATGAAGGAAGGATGGTGGTTTTGGGGCTGGGATTGAAGAAGGAGGAGCTAGAGAGGGATGGGTTCATCCAACTCATCGAGCTGGTCGGAAAGTGTCTATAATATTTAGATAAGCCCGATCAACTAGAATAATTACTCACTCGAGTGTTCTCTGCTTGTTTGATCCCCTTCCTTTTGCTAATGAATCCAACGGTCTATTCAAAACTTCCTATGGTCAATGGGTTTCTACGGTGTTCGGCTGTTGCGGTGAAGAGCATCCAATAGCTCATCCCGGAATCGTGAATCAAATGGACACCTCATATGGGCAATTTCGGTGAAGCCTTATCCATGTGTGCTTGCACACGTAACCATGGGTCTTTGGTGTCTACGTTTGCTCGAAGACCAGCTTGCCTCGTGGGAGACAGTCCCGGAATTACCCTGCTAGCTTAAATATGGCTTTTATCTCGCAAATTTGGAATAATTATAGCAAATGGGGCTACTACATACGTCTGATTATCGGGGCACTGGCATCGAGCATTTGCTTGGCTACTTCAGGCACTAAACAAAGATGAGAAATATATCAAGTAGCAGATGCGAGTGATATTATATGATGGTTGAATAACCACCAAGCTGCTAGCAAGATTCATCACCATTGAGATAGAGTATGGAATTTTATCACGTGTCCGGTTACCTGCGCATAACTGCTTGGTAGTCCCCTGGCAACAAGCCCCTACTGGACTCAATCTTAGAATGGGACCCTCCCTATCTCCCAAGCAGTCAGAAAATCGGGGTCACGGGATGGAAATAGGGTTTCACAGTTCAATGCGTATAGGAAACTCTTACCGTGTGATTTCAGTAGGGGGTGAAGCGTTACGAGTACCACGATTACTGGGCTTAAAAGTGCTATAGCACACGCTATGTTATACGCATAAAAAAAACAATTTCTCAAGTACAGCAGTTCACGGCGAGAGCGGTCACCCCGAGAACTCCCATAGAACTCTTATAGGACAGTGATTATTTGTCTGGGAATTCTCTCGTTATACCGTGGCCTTGCTTTGCCATGGAATACTGTATCCCAGAAAGCAAAGGCGTCCAGGTGCGGCCCAGGTTTTAGCGACAAACTAGCTCGCTGCTGATGGAGGTTTAAAATAGGGGCTGGTTTCTCTGTCTCACGGGCTCAGCCCAAGGGGGCTTGGTACTAGCTTAAGCCTCCTGGGCGTTGAGGTTACACATCCATCCAACACATTGCTTTGGTCTATCATACCGGTATGGGTGGTTCGGGCCCGGTAATTTTTGAGACCAGAAGGTATTTGGTCAGGGTGGTGGTGTTGGCCGAGCCACTCGAGTGATAAACTGAGACTCTCCGCACAATCGGCGCACAGGCCCGCCAGAGGGCCATCAGGCCAGACGAAACACCCAACCAGTTACGACGTCTCCCCGCTTGGTTCGGAAGATCAGTACTCGCTTATCCCTCGAGTCTTGTGTGCGGAGAGATGCAGATACTCGAGTACTCGTCCCAGGGAAGAAGTACCGGTATTTGAAAATACGAGTTTTGAGTTTGTATGGGCGCTCAGACAATCGCAGGGGTTATACCATATATATTTTTAATTACTGTTTCCGGATAATTCTTGCCTGGGACGAGTATGTAATTGTGCTCTCACGTCCTGTGTTAGGGGATACGGGTTGGCAGGGTATTATCACTCCTTATCACTCGGTTTGCCCGGCCGTTCGCTAGTTTACTAAGGGCGCAGCTGGCCATAACTGGGTGGTAGCTGGGATTGTGGTCTTGGGACTATTGATTGGCGAATTATCAAAGGTATGTGCTATTTCCTAGTGTAGTACACAGCTTTTTGATTTCGTTCTCCACAAACGGGTTGCTTGAGTAAAAGGCCACTGGTGTCACGACTCATGGTATATTTTAGGGGTGCAGCTGGGGGCCGCTGGGGTCATTTGGCACCGGATCCCTTTGGACTAATGACAAACATAATTTTTGTGAGATGGGGTGCTTTCTGTTTTTTGACCACCCGATACGAAGGAGGTTTTTGTGCGACGTATAGCATGGCGGTGCTAACGAGATCATTATGCTTTGTGCCTAGCTCGCATAAATTGCCTTTTTACAAGTATCCTTTCTAGTGTCTAACCCTGCCCAATCAGTCATTTCTGGTTGGTGAAAGCTTATCCGGGTATAATTCCAAAGCCCATATTGGTGATCTGATTCCAAAACCAAACTTTTAGATGGAGCTTTTAAACACCTTGTGAAATTGGTAAAAGGGGACCTTGCGATCTGGGGTCGGCCATCCCGTTCTTAATAAGTTCAACTAAGGAGAGGGATTCGATCGGTCGCGTTTCATATGGATTCGCTAATGGTTACACTATGACACCTATTTGGAATTTATGATAATAGGTTATCGCATGACCAAACGATGGGCTTTGCTGCCAGCACACCATCAACTGCTATAAGTGAAGAAATTTTGTTTAGTCGAGAATCTTTTCGGTGTCTGCACGGTGCAGGACGAAGCCAGGATACCGACTCACGGCGTTTATCGCACCACAAAGTCATGGGGTTCGGTATATCGTAAAAGCTCGTGAAATCTACTATCTCTGTCAGTCCTGTAATCCCGAGATCCGGAGACAGAAGCTCCTGGAAAGGATTAGAGCTTTCCTGACACGGTAAGAAATCGGCCCTCAGTGCATGTTGGACCTCATTAACTGCTATTCGTAATTCTTTTGACTTGTCAGACTAAACCTATCCTGGGCTGACGGGTAGATTTCCGCTGATACCGGTAATCTGATAGTGGATTTTACGAGATCTTACGGGTGTCAAAGTAGGATCGTGGTGCCTCCTCGGCCCCCATGGGTGGGGGCGGTTTAGTGATTTTTCGAGGGCTTGCTTGCAGGGGTCCGCAGACTCTGTGCTTGAGACACGACAAGGGCAAGATATAACTTTGGAGCTATTTCTCGAACGTAAGTTAGGGTTATACCTTTACCGGATATTGGGATCGTTCCTTATTGATGCTACAATTAGGCCTTATCGAGATGCTTTCTGTAGCCAATTGGATGGGTTCCGGCTCGCTGGGATATCGACCCCTTCTCAAGTGCGAGGGTATACCGATGGGTTATTTGGCATCAGGCACAGGTGCCGATGCGCCTAGTTCCCAGGATCCCGCTGCTTGTTGAGGGATTCTTCGGTAATATGTTTTAGTGTGGTGTTCAGTCAACCGAGCGGGCATCTTAGATCGGGATATCTTGCGTATATCCCCTGTTTCGGTAGCAAAATTTTACCGGCTCCTGTGGTGGAACTTGGGGTTCCTTCAATGCCCAATGTTTAGGAAAGAAACGAACGCCACGATTGAGCAACGGAACAAAGGGTATGGCCCTCTCCGTCAGTGTGGCATAAGTGCCCCACAGTGCCTCAACCATGGTTGAATGATATGCTTTTCTCCTGCTCTCGGTAATATTTTCGCAAGTTGTCGTAGGTGTAGATCGTTTGGAAATGTATCGATTTTGATATCCCACTAAGCTTACTCAGTCGCGCGGCCAAGTAGTGCGATTGAGTTCCGATTGCATTCAACCACGGATTTCCGTAGAGGCTTCGTTGCTGGCCTTGTAACCTCCGGATTCGGAGACAAAGGCTCCTGAGGAAGATTAGCGTCTGAATGACATAGTATAAGATCCGGCCACTGAATGTGTCTCACCTCGTTAGCCGGTATTCGCAATTCTGTTAACCTGCCAAACAAAGTTTATGACAGCGGGCGGGCTGATTTACACTGATAATATAATGACGAATTTCAAGAGTCTTACGGTATGTAATTTAGATACCGTTCGGTCTGCGAAACGCTCGATTTCCCTTCTTGGTGATTGGCGATCAAGCTTGGAGAGTTTGCCAGGTAGCGGCTTGCAGAATATGGCAGGATGAGGTTGAAATAAGTCAGGTGAAGCGGGTTGAGGCTCAAATTCAAGCATCTTGAAACCAACAGGGCGTGGTGCAAGATTAGGATCCGCCGCGCTATTGTCGTAGTGAGCGCGAGAAATTAACCACACCGGTTGAAGCTATTAAACGATCCCTAACAAACCTGAAGTTGTTTCCTTAATCCAGGAAGGACACATTTCTCCATGGTATTCAAAGCAGGGTAAGGGATATGAGTTATTAGGTTAAGATGAGAAATATTCATCTCAAAATCTCGTTCTCAAATCTGAACTGATAAGACTGACTCTTGTGAACCTTAAATTACGATGCCTATCGTCAACTAGCGTGGGTATTGAGCATAGGCCGCCATATGTACTGCACCTGTGCTGATTCCGAGATCTCGGACTTGAGCGAGTGAAACTACTACATGATTTCATACCTCAATAGTAATTCCGGCATGCACAGATAATAAGAGAAGCAGAATGGGCAGTGTGATTAGATCTATTAAGAGATTGGGGCAGCTCTTACTAAAATAGGGTTATACTTGGCCTTGACGGCGAGCCATGGAAATAATAGACTATTGGAATATAGATTGACCTACCGAGAGAGTGCGCGGATCTTGTACTCTTTCAACCCTCCTCGACACCCGGTGAGTTATTATCCCACTTAATGCCACTCTTACTTCTGGGTACACACTCAGGCAGTCACATCCTAGGGCATGAGGTACAAAGCTTAGTATGAACTGATAGCTTCTCTACCAGCATCACTCGGGATCCCCGCCTTGGGAGAGTGCAAACTCGACGACAGGTAACTTGGCCAGCGAGCTAAATGGCAATAGTTCCTGGATTTTGGTTTTGGAGATTGAGGAGGCAGCAGTTGTGGACCCCATTTTACGGTGCGACCGCATAAAAAAGATCGAGGTAGCAGTCGGGAGGGTGAGGGGTTGATGTTGAGTGAACATTGTGCTATGGAAACGGCGCGCTTACATCTTGAGATCTAATCGCATACAACAATAGGTGCCCCCAGTTGTGTAGGCCGCACATCGAGAGCTGTCAGCTAAAGCAGTTGGCCAGTTGAGTGTTGGTCAGATTTGTGCTAGCAGTGCAAGGAATATGTGTTATTTTCGGTAGTGACACGAGTCACTTAAGAGAATATATGGAGCGACTCTAAAGAGACTGTAGTCCTGGAGCATGTTGTACCGTTCTTTGGTTCCGAGATACCGTACCCTATCGTGCGGAAGGGGAGATTTCATCGTAAAACCAGGTCGCATTGCTCATATGGGCAACAAGTAAGTAAGACCAATGGGGGAGTACTTGGTAACTTTGATTTGACTCGATTGACTTGAATCTGCGAAACTTGGAACCATTTACGGTACAGCACCAGGAAGAGAGAGCCCGCAAATTTTCAGCCTTTCTCAGTTCTTCGATTAGATTACCCGTAGTCAATTCTAAACTATAAGATTTTTTTTTCTGGCGTGCTGGCTTCTGGTCGTTGGAGGATTACTCAAGTTGGTTCCATTTGACTAAGATTACGGGCATATCCGAACCTATAAGTCATTATTTCCAACACAAAATCGGTCACTGTTACTGTGTTTTAGAAGGCTTTTAGGGATTAATTAGTATTGCGCACTGGTGCCGAGGCGAAGCCAAAGTAGCATAGGTTATCACCGCTCTGCCTCATAGACTACTCAAATATTTTAGATTAGGGGTGATTTTGCTGGCTGTGTCGACGGGTATTAGATTGAAGTTTAGGCAACGGAACCAAACGTTTTTTTGCGGAGCCAACGTTATTAGTATTTTATTTTAGTAGGAGTAGATAGTGAGAAGAACATTACACCGCACTTATATAGCAAGTACTAAAGTTATGCGCCAAATAATCACGAATGTTTTTTTTTGGAGGAGTATTCAATCCTGGGGCCAGGGCGTCCGAATAGTTGTCAATTAAACTTGTAGGTGGTGCTTGTTCTTTCCCTGAAGGCTAAAATTGGGATGGTTAAGCCACCTACTGTACTGTACTGTACATACCATCTGCGTTGCCCAATGACACTATAATTTTGTATTGTGACTTTGTATACCTTACTTTTGGAGATGACCTTAATTCTAGGAGTTGATTGAAGTGGATTTCAACTCTGAATTTTTTGACCCTCACCAAAGGACGTCCCCCTTGGTAAGATCATAGCTTTGAGCCTCGTGCTTAGGTCCTCACGAGTGATATTCTATAGACCTAGAAATTCAGTGGCACACAACACGCCCACATGAGAAATGCCGAAGAGATGTCGACCACCGGCAATAACAGCACCCCATGATTTACGCACTCTTTTAACAATTATTTGCCGAGGATTTATCTTTCCGGCCCTCCTTCCGCACAGGGACAAACGGATTCTCGGGTTGATTAATCCACCAGTAGTAGTTAGGGCTTCGTGATTGTTCTGAGTTTTTAATAGCCCGGTAACTAGCTAGATTTGATACCGGTACTTGCTTTGTGGCTCCGTACCTCACGAGCTACCGTAGTCGGAGGGTTTAACTTTTTCGGGGTTCAGCTTCGGTATTTTCCATGTGTTTTTTTTTAAGTGACGTTTAATAGGACCTTCCCTACTGTCTTACCCTCGCCTTTCTAGAGTTCGGGAACCTATGGGAACGCACGGGTTCGGTGAGGCCCTGCCTCAGCCAGAATTAGCATGAATTCCTTCAACTCGAGGTCTGCACAGCACATGTCTTAGTGAGAAGGGCGTTGGTGTGGGTTGTCTATGTGGAACGTCTTTGAGGCTCAGATCAATACTTGGCACTTCTCCATTACTTGCATCTCACTTGGTTTCCGCATCAAATGCGGTACTGATGTTGCAAAATTTCCTCTTCATTTATTAACAGTCATCTGGCCTTCAGTATCACGGGAACTTCCTTCAGTTCGATTACCTGCAAACCTTGAATCTCTCCCAAGACATTATGTGCGATTTTTCACACTCAGCCCTGGGAAGAGGATCGTTGTCCGTTCAAGGCTAAGCCTAAGTTATCATAAAAATTTAGGTGGTAGTAGGGTTAGAATTGCCGGTTGCTCGTGCAGTTCGCGCAAAATGTGTCGCAAAGATTCAATAGCTGCAGCGCACACTGCTTGAATTCTCATTCAAAACTTACCGGTATGCCCGATATCTGCAGCACCGATGTAAGCATGTTACGGATGCTGGATAGCGGTATGCTGTGCTCACGGTCGGGACATATTTTGGAGTGTCTGATGCCCCTCTGAGATACTTTTTTGGCTAGGATCTGGTGTGGTTGCTAGAGCAAAAAAGGTTGCAGTCGCCGCACGAAAGCTTAGACAGTTGACAGGGGGTTGGTATGACCGGTAGCTCTATTTTGAGGATTGATAAAGATTGACAAAAGTGGAGTGGTCGAAGTAATAGAGTATTTGACATCGTTACGCTGATGGACTGTCGTAGAGATGCAAGGTCCCACTTGTTCTGCTCATTGGTAGGCTCAAGTGAGGAAACTCGAAACAAGGTGAGAAGCTCGTGAGAGGGTGGTGAGGATTGGTGAGGCAATGACATGGGGAAAAAAGATGGAGGGAGGTGGGTGCAGAAAGAAGAGACGGTAGAGTAATACTGTAACCTACGACAATACTATCATAACTTAGTCTTTTGAACCACGGGAGACATCACGTCATATTTTTCCCTCTGGACGTAAGAGTCCTCACTCCCCCACACCAGAGCGCGCTAGACTCTGTGCGGCGGCGGCGGCGGGTGGTGGTTGCGAACTGGCGTCCTGCGATACTCGAGTATGGGATCTTATAATACTAAGCACCATAGAACTCCTGAGGAGGCTTAGTTGACTTTGAGCCTTCGCAATAATATTTGTTTTTTTGTTCATCTCTCCACTTGACCCCTAAGGATAAAATAGCAATCAATAATACCGGTAGGGAATGACTGCTCTCCCGCTCTATTGGATAGGATAACTTCGGTCCTACAGTGCATAATAAGTCTTCTCTAATTCTGGATTTAGAGTGCGGCTCTTGGTTCTACCGTTTGACGATTCCCCTGTAAAAGAAGTCGGCGCAATTTTTCTCTGTATACCGGGCTCCCTAAGTGGGCACCTTTGCCCACCTTACGTATCATTTTTCTGTTAGTCATACACCGCCTTGGACTACAAATACAGCCAATGCCCCACATCTTTGTTTCCTTCAGTATCATACCTCACTTCCAACTTCATATTCGACCTTTGTAGTATTCCTGAGTTCAAGGTTCCCTCGTTTTAACCTTGACCAGACAACATTCGCTTTCATCCACACTCGCTCTATCATACCTGCTATATTATATTGCCTACTTTTGGCTTTTGAATAGCTCACCTTCGCTCCGTGCCATTCGTTTTCTTGTTTCCTCGAATACTCAGCCCAGCACATTCACGACACCCACTCTCGACCGAAGTTCAGATATTCTCACACATACCACTATATTCTTCTACGAACATATATCTGTACTATGTCAAGTATGAGTTCGTACGGTTCAGATCATCATGACCAAACTCATAGTGGCACTCAGCGGAAGCGTGTTGGCAAAGCTTGCGACCGCTGCCGCATCAAGAAGAGCAAGGTGTGTACTCAGTTTCAATATCCCGGCGGATTCATAAAGGATTATAGGGCTCGAGGGTATCTCGTAGATTTTGTTCAGCGCCATGCTTTTTCCAGTCCAGGGCTAATTTTCGATAGTGCAATGGAGACAACCCATGTGACCGTTGCAATACCGATGATCAAGTTTGCACCTATAGTGAGCGCAGAAGGCCGAGAGATAAGAATCCCCCAAGAGGGTAAGTTTCTGGAGATAATCTGTTCATTCTTGCTTCATAAATCTGGAATACTAACACTTCTTAGATATATTGAAACTCTTGAGAGCCGCTGCATCATTCTCACCCAGGGCTTGATTGAGATGGACCGCATCCGAAAGGGTCTACCACCTTCCTCCACCCAGTTCATAGCTGGCAGGCCCAGCGGAAGAATGGCAAACTCGATTTTGAAGGAGATTGGAATTGACACCTCGAGGATTGAAACCGATTTTGACGATTATGATGGACTTTGCGGCGGTGGATCTCCCGGGGCAGAGAGTCTCGGGGGGGGATCAAACCATTCTCAATATGACGAATTCTTTACAAGCACGGAACACCTCTCTCACCCCCAGTCCCACCACTCTCCGGCATCCTCTCGTAGCCCGAGTGTAAACGCAGCTTCATCGCGCACATGGCCCCTGGAAGGGCACCGCCGGCAAGCATCGCATGGTTACCCAGTTGCGGGTTCTCAGTTTATTGCGGACAGAATTGCTGGCCAAAACATCGTGTCGAATGGAGATTACCAGCCCCCGATGCTGCTGATGGAGGGGACCCAATACCAACCTTCTTCACCAGCTCCGGGGGTCTTTCACTACAACCAAGACTACAACCTATCTTCTCAGGATCTCCCGAATGATTTCGGCGAATATTATGAATATAATGACACCCGGTCTCCCACCGGTAGCTCTACGAACGTCACGTGTATGGAACCGAATTATAATTTGTAAGTTTTGGTCGTCTTTTTTTTCTTTCTTTTCACCTCTTCAGGCACAGGCACGGAGTCTATGCATCATGTAACATCTTTTTCCGCCTTGCATACGCATCTTTCCCCCTCCCCACAGCTGTTTTTAACTTTCTTTGTGAGGGTTGACCAATGAAGTCATGTCCAGGGCTACGCCTAATTAAGGCTTTTACGAATTTCCTCTCTTTTTCTCCGTCTCTCCTTTCCTCTCTTTTTGCTCCAAATCTAGACGTTCATTTACGACATACGCACGCACACATTGGGGGGTTTTATTACATTTTTTGCTGTCCTTCTTGGCGGGTTTTTTGATTTCTTTCTCACTCTCATTTGGTTTTTTATTTACGAAACGCACTCATAGCATGTAAAGGGCACGGTACGGTCATTCCTTTTTGGTACGGGGTTTTGTTGTGTTTTTTTCTTATTTCAAACTTAGCTGTGGATGTGAGCATGGGTATCGGCGCTTTTCGGATTTGGATTCAATGGCACAGCCCCCCAAGCCCAAAGGGCTGCATATGGCTTGCTTATTATTATTATTATTTTTCTTTCACGTTCATTCCATTCCCTTTTTTTTTCTTCCTAAGCCTTAAGGGTTTCCTCGGATTTTTACTCCTTTCTTAACTTTAATTTCTAGTTGGTTAATTTCCTTTTTATTCATTACTGGTATCATACTCTCCCTATGGTTTCTTATCAGATTTCAATGTTCGGGCGGTTTGCGATGTTGACGTACTGTACTTGTACATAACGGTCGCCTCACGATACCCTCCTCCCATCCCTCGCTCTCGATCTCGATCTCGCTCTCTTTTCTTTTTTCTCCTACTCTTTTAATTTTTTAGCCATTTTAAGTTCAGCATCGCGAGGTCACGTTTTTGCGCCATTTCATATGTATGGGCTATCGATTTGGCTGTTAGGAGGAGTTTCAGATTCCTTCAACGCGGTTTTTTAATGTTTCAGTTCCTTACTCTTACGATTTTTGTGCCCTATGTACATTAAGACGGAAGAAAGTCCGCAGCGGGTAGATGAAATTTCATGGTTCAAAGTTTACCGGCCATCTGATATCCGGGACGCGGGGCCCTGTGGCAAAGGACAAACTGGGGATGCGAGGGCGCACAGAAAAAAAAAGAAAGGTCTTGCTGTCAGCTGCAATCACTTTTTCAATTGGAGTTGGTGGTTTGCTCGATCAAAGTGGGGCTAGTTTGGGCATTTGAGTGATGTATAGCTGTGACGATAACAGTCTAACATACAGCAGAGCTACCACAGATACGGGGCATGCGCTTGGTCTGGTCAGAAAAGGCCGCGATCTGAGGAGAAGTGAAAATGTCCCGAGTGATGAGTTGTGGTCAGTCGACGGGCATGCTAGCGAGGAGGCAACCATTGCTGCAACCCCCGATAACAACTGGGTTAGGGTTTTAGTCACAGTTCTTGTGTTTTTTTCTTTTTTTCTTTTTTCTTTCGTTTTTTTCGTTTTTCCATTCAAAAGCCGAGACCGGCAGGCGTATCGCATCGACTAAAGTAAACAGCTGCGACAAACGGTAGATTTTGGTATGTACCCCATCTCGTACCTTAACTCCAGGGAAACCTTTCGGAGTAAAGAACCCCAGCAGTTAGTCTACAGAAGGCCGGGAGAAGTGCATCGAAAGGGTAAATTCCTTGCATCACCCGGCCACAAAGACAGGACAAGCAAGACATGGCAAAACACCCTGGCCCACATTTTTTTTCAACAGCGTCTAAAGATAGATTTTCAACCACGGTATGGCGCCGTGACATCGTGTTATTTGATATGCGATAGGAATTCGACCATAGTATTGGTGAAGGGAGGGATGAAGGAAGTAAGGGATGATCTAGAAAGGTAATGTTGGAAAAAGCAAAAAAAAAAAGAGAGGGAAAAAAAAGATAAAAAAAGATAGAGAAAAGGTACCAGGAGCCTCGCTTCGTGATCAACTTACCCAACAACAAATCATCACGCCGGCAAGTGGACTGGAGGGAGGTGAATTAATGCTGGGATAAGATAAAAAAAAGTGGGACATGGGAAGGGGGAAGAGGGAGGTTGGGGGGTGGGGGGAGTCTACGGTACCGGTACTGTACCCTATGGTGTGAATACTTTTGAGTGAAGTAGTACAGATCTAAGCTCGAAATGGAGGTATAGATTCTACTGACAAAGAATATCATATCATGGAAAGGGCATAGCTAGAAGTTGCCGCCTGTATGGGGAAAGGTATGAACGTTCTTTCCGGTACCGGTACGTGGGGTTGAACAGCTCTTGCTGAGATATATTTAACTTTTTTCCCGCTAGGCAAAAAGTAGGTACCGTTCTGTATATCTGGAGAACCGCAAGGCAACTGTCACGGGGGCGCGGGGATGTAGCAGTTTTCAGCTCTCCGTGGTTAAAAGGAAAAAAAAAAAAAGTTATAATAAGTAATACCCTGCCTTGCGAAGCTATGGGGTTTGTCTCTTTCCTCTCTCTCTTTCTGCCCTTTCCTCTTCTCATTCGTCTCCCCCCCCCCCCCTTCGACCTCCTTGGGCTTAGATTCGAAACTCAGACCATTAATGTCCCCGTGTACATAAACTGGACTGTTCTACTGCATTTCTGTCTCGCTATAAGACCCCGTTTAGTGTTTCGTTGGTTGAACTCTGCAGTCTTACATGGGGGGGTGGCTTGGAGTTTTTCCGCAATGGGGATTGAATGTGGGTGGATAACGGGGGGGGGGGGGGTGTCGGTGATGAAGAGGAGGAGTTTATACAGCAAAGCTCTGATCGGTGGAGGTTGCCCGGCCTGCTGGGCCTTTTTTGTATTCTTAACCGGTTTCTGTTTCCCATAGGAGAATACCGAGTGACGTTCTATCCGACGGATCCTTGAAAAGATGAAACGACTATCAAATGTAAGTAGCTCCTGCCTTCCACCTCTTCCACCATCATCTCACACTCACATATCTTCAAGCGATGGAAAAGCTAGAGGTGCATCGTCAATTCCTTCTCGTACTACCATATTTTCCCTATGGCACTGATGAAATTGCTAGTTTAGCCGAGTTTTTTTGCCCGTGAGGACGGTCGGGTGTTTCTATGAGTCTAGAAACAAGGGGGAAAGGGGAAAGATGTGAACATCATGGTCCAAACAAGCTTCCATCCTTATGGTAGAAAGGATATAAAAAGAAACAGAACGTTTTTTTTTTACTCTGCTTTCTTTTTTCACTCTACGAACTCCGGGTCTCGGGGAATCACGGTAGATCCAGCACGGTGCTTACACGACGTTTGAAAACCCTCGTGAAGAGGAAAAAAAAAAAAATGAAAAAAAAAATGAGACCATACGATGGTTCACAAAAGTTCGCATAAATTATCTGATTGAATTATGATATAAAAAATCCCAACCTTTCCAAGTACCGTCCTTTAATACTATTTACAGCTACCGTACCGTAAGTGATGCTCGTCCTCAGGATATCGTGACGTGTTCAAGGATTCATAAACTATCACCTATCGCGCAGAAAATGGGAGGAATTTTTTTTTGCTTTTTGGACCGTGAAATTTTGCGATCTCGCGCGCAGGAGGAAGGCCGTAGGCGAGTAAGCCAGAGGAATCTGAATATCGGCGTGCGGGGGTGGTGAATAGTTTCCAAGGGGTTGTAAAAAAGATATGGCGGTGAAAGTATATATTTAGATCTGGGGGTGGTCCGTGATGAGCATCGAGTTTTCTTTCCTTTTCATTGAGCTGTTATAAACGAGGGAGCACAAGTCCTCGTGTGCCTGTGATGGGAGGGGCGCAACAGCAGCAGAAGGGCAGAGAAAAAAAAGGAAAGAAAAAGTGGAGATTCCGTCTTCTGGGCAGATGTGCACTAGTACCGTGCCCTTGTATGGCTTGCAATGCCCATCTTACATACAAATTCGGTACATATTCGCCGTGACATGATACCGTCTGTCAGGGCGCTGCTCTTCCCCTACAACAACGTACCGTACTGTGCTGTACCTCATAGTACGTGTATTGTCTCTGAAAGAAAAGGAAAAAACAAAGAAAAAAAAGAAAGAAGCTAGTCCCTGCCTCTACCTCCACCGGATAGCTATCCTACGGTACAAGTACGAGTACACCAATCCACTATGATACCCGTACGTTTCCAGAAAGATCGAGCTTTGGCTCACCCTGCAATGCTCAGCACCAACCCATGGAACATTTGAGATCTTTGTCTCGACGATTGACTCAAGTCGGTATGAGTTGCACCAGGCACACAAGAGCAGCGAGAACGAGAGCGACAAACTGCTTTTTTTCTTCTTCTTTCTTCTTTCTCGATTGTTACCCTTCCCTGCGCCTCATTAAAAATAAACCTACAGTCCGAATTGGGAGAAGACAGCCAACGGTGTTTCGAATGCTTATTGGCCCCTCTGTCAACCCCGTTTGTTGGCTCTGTCTCTCTGCTCGCACAGTGAAAAAGACTCAACCGACGTCAGAGCTCGTTTAGTGGTCGCATGAGAGAAATGTGATGCGCGAAGCTATCAAACGTCTTTTGGATCGGGGGTATGCCGACGGCGCTGTAGATTACAGTGGAGTCGAGGTTATGGGCAAATGTTGGGCATCAGTGACACCTTTAGTTCTTCAAAAATTTCCCGGGCTTTTCGGCCTGTGAACTCATTGGAGATGCTATATCAACTTCGGGGTACCGTGCTCCTGGAAAAGGCAAGGATTATTAGCATCTGGAATCCATTTTTTTCCTTCTACTCTCCATACAGAATGAAAAACAAGCTATTTATATTGTCTATTAAGTATTTGTAATATCGTCGCAATCCCCCACTATTCGAAAACTCTATTAATAGCATCTCTCTTTGAGAGGGAACACAACTTCAACTTCATAGTCACTCACTCGAACAGGACCCCCGATCAGGAGGTGCTACCGGAACGCGCCGTTAAGGAATCTGGGATCCCCACAAAGAAAAATCCAAGGACCATTATGATGGCTGTAAGGGTCGAAGAATATGTCGAAGTGAACGTGGGCCACACTAGCCTGAGACCGTAATCCGAAGCTATACATAGGAATATGTACCCCACCATGATGACCCGACGGTCGGAATTTGGGAGGAAGGACAGAAGGCCGGCAGAAGGTGGAGGCATTTCATCTGTGCGCCAATTGAGGTTATTGTGGAGTCGGACATCGGGGTTCCAACTCCGCCCGCCCGTACCGGGCCCGCATGCATTGACACGATTGGCCCGCCTTCTGGCTCTCCCCCTGGCCCTCGCTCTTTCGGTCTCAACATCGAGGCGTATGAAGGCATGACGAAATGCCTTGCCTCTAACGGTATTAGGTATACTTACTCCAGAAAGACCCGAATCTATATCCATTGGGTCACCTACCATAATCACATCTTCAAAGTCGTCGTCGTCGTCGTCGTCGTCGTCGTCGTCGTCGTCGTCGTCGTCGTCGATATCCATTGGGTCTGTTCCTCCAGATGCCTCCGCCCTTTTTAGATTCTCCACGAATACCCTCATCTCCTGGGCGGGCATTCGCAGATGCGGACGGGCCTGCAGTAGCGTCCTGCAAACCTGATTGTCTAGGCATAGGTTATTACCCGTCCAACTGCCCCATCCGGTGATGTGCAAAGGATTGCTGAAGGGACCTGTTGGGCTATGTTCTATATCAGTTACGTAGCCAAAGATTAGCCATTCAAGCAGGTGCCCAATTTCTCCAGTTATCATGTCATCCGGGTCATAGTCGGGGTGCGCTCTATCCTCAGCCGGGCCCGATTGGACCAGATATCGTAGGCCCCGGGGTGTTCGAAAATAGGCGTCACGGTCTGCTCCAATATGCCACTGAATACCTTCTGTTAGTAAGGGACTTCCCAGGAGAATATTAAAGAGGGGCCAATTACACAAGTGTTCAAGTAATGACCGAATTCATGAGCTACGGTAACGAACAGGATGAACACGATGGTATCGTAATCATCTCCATCTCGATACGCCTGCTCAAGGGAGTCGAAAATGACCGAATTCAGAGTCAATTTATGACTGTGCCGGCCGAACCGGGGGACGTATCCATAACAGTTATCTATTCGCTCTCTGCCGCCTTGAGTTTTGCCTTCCCGGATTATCTCTACCACGGGAAAACCGTCCAAAACCCACCTCATAACACCTTCAACTGTTCAAATTGTTAGATTAAATGGAAGAAAGGGGGGGGGGGGGGAGCAGATTTTTAGCGCATACCTTCGTTGACTGTAGCAGGAGGCTCATCAGCTATATTATCCTCACTTCCTGTGCGGTACCTGCTTGGATGGGATCGATTGACGATCGCATACTTGGCAGCGACAGAGGGCTCGAGTAACTTGGTACGGAAAAAATCAATCAACTTATAGATGTAATGGTCCTGAGTTAGAGCTCCTCGTACTTTTGGGGCCCCTGACCTAGTGTCGTATATTGTTAGACGACTTCTCGCAGCTGTCTGCAAAGTCGGATCAACTTGGGGAACTGGCGCAGTGATGAGCGCAATTGTCTCTGAGAACTCCATTACCACCTCCAAAGGGTGGTCAACAAGAAGCGGTGCATGGAGACCTGGGTCGTCAGCCCCCATGGTTCGCAAATTCTCCATTGCTGCCATGAAATATTCATTCTGCGGAATCCATCGCGCGGCACCGTCTACCAAACCTTGGTTTTCGGCCGGAAGCGCAGGTGTACCCATGGTATATCTCCGAAATATTCTGCCGACGGAGACATCCGGTATGGGCTCTCCAGGTCTGCGGTCGGGGAGGGGATCCCCAACTGCGTCCGGGAGAGGGTCGTTGGCTAATCGTGAAATTACACCTCCGGGGGCCGGGGGTGAGAATCTCCTGGGGTCTGGCACTAGTGTTTCGACCGCACCGCTATTCAGCCTTGCGTTCACCTGGCTGACGATGTTGGCGGCATCTATGCGGTGCCTATGGTTTGGCAGTGAAGCTATAGTTGCAAAGATTCTCAGAAGTCCGTCACAGTTGCCTGGTAATCTCCGGTTGGGGGTACGGCGTTTGTGGGCTCGTTTGAGTCTGGTCAGTCGGGCCGCTAGATCTTCAGGATTGCTGAAGCTGAAGCCGTAGTGTATGAACCATTGATTGATGAAATCCTGGTCGTCATTAGAGAGTAAACCAGGAAGTCTGGGAGATGAGCTAGAGAGTGAGATAGAAGGGCTAAGAGATGACATAGACGACATGGCTGCTTTCTTTTGATAGAGAGTTTTGTTTTTGATGAGTGTGAAATATCTGGATTTCGGTTTGCCTCACAATCTACAGGTAATACTGGTATATATATATATACATTGAGTGGAATTCATGAGGTGAAACTGAGGCAGGAGGTGAAATGATATTTTGTGCATGATTTATTCAAGTAGTTTAGTTGGGTTGCCATGGGCTGCCTCTCCTTTCGATAAGGTGGGGCGCCAACTCGGTTTTCAAGAATTCCACTGAGTTCGGTTCAGAAGTTTATCAAATCCTTGTCTCCCAAGTAGAGGTGTCCCTTATGATGGCTCTCCCATGTTTGTTTAGAAGGTTTCAGAAACATCAATTTTCAAGATGATGATTCCGATAATCACTAAAGATCACTCGAATTACCTACATGATTTCAATGTGACATAAAGAGGTAGTTTGAGGCCGTGAAGAGATACTTGGAGTCGCAGCAGTCTCCAGATCGGCAGAGGTAGGATTGGTTTTATGATACCGTACCTGGGGTCGGGTTCAGCTCCCAATCTAATGTTCCGTTGGCCCTGCACATAAGGGTACCCCCGCCAAAGCTGCATGGGCTTTTTGCATAAGAAATCCTTTTACCAAGTCGTAACCCCCGGCAGAATCTCTGAATGTTGTAAAAGGGGTTTTTTCATGTAAAGTCAACAAAAATCTTCTCAGGCTATACTCGGCGGGTTGCTTGGGGGGGTTTCAGAGTCTGGGCAGGGGCAAGCATTTGGGCAGCCCGTTGTATGCGCTTAATTACCCTGTTTAGGGAGTAGGAACTGAGTTAGGTATTTGCGAAAGGGTTTTTAGATTAGTTCCTACCGCACAAGCTGAGACAAAGTCTGGAAGAATTGGTGCGTTTTCGAGGATATTTGCGTGATTCTCTTACTGAACCGCTCCCACCCGGGATCTCTGCAAGCCCAATACTTTCCCTCCCCCCGAGCACAAACAACCCATAATCTATGCTACCTCTTTGCTGAACAAATCAAACCCGTTTACCCACGGCCGTCCGGTCTCCCGAATAATAAACTAATTACTATAAACATGAAGAACTCCACTAGCTATCCAACTTCAATCATTTCTCCCCAATACCCCCGTTGATCAATTCTAAGTTGACGAAGCCCACCAACATGTAATTCCCCTTTAGCCACTTACCTCTCTCGTCACCCCCTGAACCAAACACTGCAATCGTGACGTTTGTCTTCCGAAATTTGCCTTGCTCCTTCATCGTAGCGAAGCCATTCGCCTTGTCTCCACCATTGCTGTTTGGATGTCTTTCACCGCTAGCGGACCTGCTTCACCGCACGTCCCTGGGATCTCTTTGCCTCTGCCATCACAACGGGTCTTCCATCTTCCACAAGAACCAGCTCCAGTACAGAAAATTCCTCCACAAATCCTACTCAGCGGCTGCAGAGGTGGCCTCCTTCCCGCTCCGTAGCTACACAGTGGCTCATACAACCTTGCGTATAAAATGGCCGAGTATTGGAGTAATGGTCGCATATACCAGGTAACCAGTGCCAGAATCCTTTAAAGCCCGGACCCTCCTCGTGGGATTGCTCTGGTTTGAGGCAGGTCGATTATGCGATCCCTAGTTTCTGGATTGGAATGCTGAAGGGGCTTCGTTACTTGTCGCCAGTGCGGGGCGAGAACACACTCTTCTTATACTTATCAGACTTCATCAAGCCTAGTGTGTAACATTTTGGGCTAACCCCTGGGCCCGGGACGTTCTCATAAGTACCGTGTATTTCCTCAGAATTCCGGTGCTCCGCCCCCTCGGCAACTAAAGGCAGTGTTACCTCTTGCTCCGCACATCTCCCTCGAGGCGTCGATCGCATTTCTCTAATCAGGGGTTCCCCTCATACATGGTATGAGTTCTCGATGCACTTAAAAATAAATTCGATCAACTTTACTACGGAGAAATCAGTAATGCTGGCCCCACCAAGAACCCTGGTATATATACGTACGGGAGGGGGCCATTTATTGTTCAATATGCCCAACCTTTCTAGAGGCTAACTTACCTCTGATCCTAACTCGGGAAAATTCGGAGAAACGCCAGCTGTTCTAGTCTCAAGATCGAGCCGAGCGAAGAAGGAAAACCTCTAGCCAAACACGAGGGCTATTAGCCTCCACTGACAATAGGATATCAAACTAAACACTAGGCCTGAAAATCCGCTTAATGAACTGTCGTTCTTGATCGCTGAGATCGTTATCGACGGGCTGAACTGGCGCGGTGAGATTCATTATTGTTATATTCCTGGGACCTCTTTTAGCATTGGTCACCGAACCATCAAAACTAAGATGTAGACTTACTGGTGGGAAATTTCATAATGTATATGTGCCAGTTGCTGGCCTTGCTGCTGCATCGCCCGTCGCATATCCTGGGGGCTCAGATGAATCTATAGCAGTTTCCTCCCAAGATTCATGGCCGGGGGGCTGGCATCAGTGCCGGCTATTTGACCAGAGCAGCTGCATTGAAAACGGGGGAGTTTTATTGGGCTATTCTCTGGGGGTATGCTGAATCTGGTAAGAATATGCTTAATAAAGGTTAAGTACCGTAGGGACTTGAATAATTAGGACCTGTGCTCGGTGGTTCTAAATTTCCCCCTCTAGAAAAGGGGCGAAAAACGCGCCGGAGAATCTGCTCCCCGAGGCAAATAAGAGATGAAAAACGCTAGACTTTACTGGGAGAGGTTGCTCCAACGTCCTAGCACATGGCCTAATTATTTGAGTTCCTACGGCCTCCCAATATCGTGACGTTTGTGAGACGAACCACTATTGTATAGAGCCGGAAATTGGCTAGGGCCCCGGAATTTTGGTGGCATGCAATAGCAGTCCGTCTTGGAGACATCCCGACATTGCGAGTATACCTGACAGTGTCGTGGCGCTGCTTGCTGCTAGGGTTTCGTAAAATCTCGTACAATCCACTATCAGATTATCAGCGGGAATTACGGCGTCGGCCCACGATAGCCTTAGTTTGACAGGTTACCTGAATTTCAAATACCAGTTTATGAGATCTAGTACACTCAGCATGCTCAGGTTTTACAGTGTGGAGAAAACGTCAGTTCTTCTTAAAGGGGTTTGTCTCTGAGTACGGGGGTTGGGGGTTTGGCGGAGATAGCGGATTATGCAGGATTTTGCAGTTCTGCTCTAACCGCTGCTCGAATGGTGGGTGGTGTGAGTTCCGACCAAGTGCGCCTTATATCGGTGATGGAGTAATCCCAGTTGCATAGTTGATCGGAAGTTGTAGTATTAGCAGTGCATCCCCCGGGCGGGTGTACAGTACTGTACCAGCACTTGGGAAATTTCCTTTCTTCCTGGCGCTAGCCTCTGGAGGATTGTCGCGCTTTGTGCGGGCGGCGGAGTCCGCTCCGTGCAAAAAAGAAGGAGCAATGTTTTGGGTTGCGGGTATAGGCAGCTGCCTTGTCAGATGATCCGGACAGCACGCGGTTTTCGAGGAGGCCAGCCGCACAGCGCCCGCACCGCAGGCCACGGGCGAGGGCCCCGCAGATATGTAACTGCGGGGTACTTGGATGTTGTAAGGGATATGGCTGGCGGTAAGGGTTTCCTTGATGATAGAGGCTTGGGCGATGACCGCCACATTGATAAGGAAAAAGCATCAAAAGAAAAAAGAAAAAAGTCTATTAACGGTGCTCGCTGCTTGTCTCTAGAGTGGGTCCTAGAGCCTCTTTAAATACTACAGTTCCAATCAGAATGTCAACGAATTCGTGTCAGAGAGAGAGCGCAACATGCTTGAGATTGTCCACGCTGATCATCTGTGGTACCGTAAGCACTCAAATAATTGCCAGGGCGTTAGAGTTGCCTAGTAAGGTCTGGTTTTTTTGTTTGTCTCGGAGAGTAGGCTTTTTTTGGTGCTTTTTTCCAGAGGAGGAAACTTTGGACTACCTGGGACACGGTCCAATTGTTGTTGTTACGGTGGTCCATTCGGGCACCCCTACAGTAAGGGTATTCAAAGTTCAAAATGTTGTAATTTCTTAGCTTACTTACTTGTTTCATGTAAGCTTGGCACACTCGGAAAAAGCTAGTTTACCATTACTTTACCTTATCATACAATACTCCAGTTACTGATGTTCTGAGGTTGGTAACAGGTAAGAGTAAAAGGTGTAAGCTGTGTAAGCTAAGGGGAAGTTGAGGATAACAGGCACAACCACAATTCCCTGCAGTCAACTATTGCAATCCTATGGGTGACTCAAATCGAGATAACAGTCAAAATCTAAGGTTAGACTTCATGCTCCTGAAGGGAGAGAGGGACCAAAGTATACAGGGCTCAGAATTAATAGCCATTATAGTTGTGGTCGCAATAGTACTACTACTATTACTCGGGTGCAAACTAAAGATCCGGAAACAGTGTCCTGATATATATGCCACCACTATATATTTTGTTTGTCACACCTTCTCCCGGATTTTTAATTTGGGCCCAAGTCTGAATCTCACGATAGTTGGGGCATCGTGGTTGTGAGAACTTATTCTTGCCACCAGTAGACAACAGGCGCAACTATTTCTACCACACCCAGCCATTACTATGGTTAAAATGAAAAGCCCTATTAAGAAATTGAATGAGGGAGGAGCTCAAATAGACAGGTAATATTAATAGTGATTATAGTTGTAGTTGCCATCGTAATTGCCATTGTTGTTCTCATGACAATTGAATTTTGTGGGGTATTGTAGTTGCGCCCGTTGTCTGAGAACTTATTCTCACCGCAAGTAAGATTCTGTAAGGCCTCTTTCTTCTCTGAGCCTCTCAAATATGTTACTCAGTTTCTCTCAACACTATTGGCTAATTCTGCAAAGTACCCTAATGCAAGATCCTGCGCTAAATTTCACTCAGAATTCTTGTTTTTAACTTTGAATACCCTTAGTATCTATACTTGGCGATTCTAGCAATTCGTGAAGTATTCGAATGAATTAGCGCCAAGGTTATAGTGTTTAGGTGTGAGTTCGGATATCTTGGCGTCCGGACATCTCGATACTTTATTATATAGTTCTTGGACGTAGTTGATCGCTGGTCTGTTATTGTTCCCTATCGCATACCCGTAGCAAGGAAACGAAGCCACATAAAACTGCTGAAAAGGTCCCTTCTAATTTTAAGCTTTCTAATGTCAGCCCTCTCGGGGATATAAATGCATCTACAAGTGGCTAAGAGTCTAAGGATTCAACGTCTGGGTTTTTATTGCTTGAACTAAGCTGATGCAATATTGTACTGAAGAGCCCTGAATTTCGGGGAAAGCATCAGGAGTTTGCATTGGTACTTGTAGAAAAAGTTACTTAATTGGATGACTGTTGGTTTTAAGATTCACGTACAACCTTAATTCCTACGAAAATTCGCACCAAAACACCCAAGACTCCAATAGCCTTCTTACAGGATTTCGTAGCAATTGTGCAGTAGGTTGTTGTGTTCTACAATGTCAAAATGGCATTTTTGGTGTAAAATAAACAAGTGATGACGATCTGCCTGAAGGCACTGACTGTCAGACTTTGCCGTCTTGCAACCAACGGGCAACAGCGAACACACACCCAGCACCGTACCATACTGTACTTTACTCTATCACAACACCACTCCCTCCCCACTTTTTCTCCACCCTGATACAAGCAGTTCCTTCTCCTGTTATCGTCCATTCGCCATTAGTAACAGTCTTAACCGTGCCCATGATGAAATTGAGAAGTGAGGAACAGGGGCATTCTGCAGGCGATGGGGAGGTTGTCAAGGCTGAGGTTAAAAAAAACTACACGATTACTAGTAATTGACCCTTGCCGGCTACCTGCCTAGTTTCGTCGTGGGCACGGTAGGGATTGCATTCACCATTGTTTAAACCCTGGGCCATATCTCGGTGCCGTCCCTCCGCCAAGATTCACCCGCAGTATGGCGGCATTCAGAATAATGCCTATTTTCCGGGATTTACTGCCAACGTTCCGTGTTTACCAAGCAGCGCGCTACTATCTTTACCATCTTATCCCCCTGCATCTTGTCCTCCACTCCTTGGGGCTGCGTTTCGCCTCACCCCGTTCGCTTGCACAGGGCCCAGCCGGAAGTTATAGGGCGGTTGGTCGGGGTTACCCAGCCAAACATATTCCTGTCTGTTCATGCTAATAGATTCCTGCCCTTATACTGTCCGTTCCGGGCTTGGAAAATTGAAGCAGAGGGACCAATACCCGGAAGAAGAAAGAGAGGTACCAGTATTATAAGCTTTTACCGTGCTTGAGCATCTCACAACAATAACCGGATCCATAAAGTAACTTGTACCCAGAACTACGGGCGCTGAGGACATATTAGGTTGCTGCGTACCCGGCCTTCGAGATCGTCTGGATTATTACACATAGACTACGCACACTTTGTGTGGGGTACCCCCGACACCCGACCATTGGTGATCTAGTCGTAGTCCGCGGGACGTTGAGCGACAGCTACGCGCTTGGTCATGGCTTGCTCACAGCCCCTGGAGGACGTGGTTGTTTGCTTAATAGGATCGAGAGGATATCCTAAACGCCCCCAAAGAGGCATCTAGGAATCCCTACTCTCGGACTCCCCATCACAAAATATCACTCTGTGTATTGCAGGGTTCAAACTATATGTTAACACAGCGTACGATACCAAAAAGCACGGTAACGCAAAGAAACTTACCGTAAACTCACTAGGTGTTGTTACCTGGGCCGGCAATGGCTACCGAAAATACGTGCCGAAGATTTGGGAAGGTAAAACGAAGGATCGGAGGGGGAATGACAAGGAGGCTGCAGGGAAGAAGAGGTTAGGAGGGGCATCAGTGGCAACGACGGTCTACTCAAAGGTTAGCTTGCTATTGGGCTTCAAAATTCCTCACGAGGATCTTGGGTGACTCTTAATCAAGAGACCTTGAGAGGGCTAGAGTGCCTACAAGCCTGTACCGAATATCCCTGCTTTTTCTAGACACAGAGTGTGATCGTTCTCTATTTCTCTTCTACTATTTGGAAAATCGTACGGAGAATATCTAGATAGTACGATATAGCTAGAACCGAGGGGGGTTTTGGCGCGCCGTGATCCGAGACAGTCATGGTTTGAAATCACAATTTGGAGCTAGCCCAGAGGGAGGATCTCAGGACCCGCTAACACTTACTAACAAAATACCTAAGGGTACAAAACAAAAGTATCGTAGCCCCTAACTTAATATTCAAATACGCACCCACTATCGTATGAAGTTTTTCCAAATCATGATTTGGAAACGCTGCCAAGCTAAACACTATGAATATTTCATTTCATGGTTCGAGCCAAAATCACCACCTGAGATACCAGATAGCTCAAATCACAGCATGGCAAACACCCCCCCAAGCTCTAGGAAGAAGTGAACTCAAGTAGCGTGCCATCAAGACCTGGTGAGTAATTGTTGAATATCGAGGATTCTCTGCTAGCAAGAATTTATAGGATCGATCGAAGGCATTGAAGGTGGCTGCGAGTGCAGCCGTTTCAGGTATAAGAGAAAATTTCCTTCAGGCAGAAATTAGCTACTGTGTTAGCAACCGTCACTGCACTCAAGTCAGATCCCGTATGCCCACTCGCCACTGCACTGGCGCGCCTGGCGAGGCGGTGTTGTATATCTATCTGAAGCTCTATTTCTGCCTTTGTAGATGCTAATGCCAACAAGATGACTTGTGTCCCCAAGGATACTTTCAACGAGTATGCCTCTTCTGGGAAGGGTAGAAGAGACTTTTTGCGCCCAATGCGGAGGCAATATATCGTTCTAGGAGACAAGCCCGGGAGACTATTTTTCCATGACTGGCCCACCAAACGATGAGGATTTTTTGAACAGTGAAGAGTTGGGTCTTATGCGCAGGTTTTTTTTTTTTTTTGGGGGGGGGGGTTATTGATATAGATACTGCCTACCAAGGGTTGATGATAGAGTTGATGATAGAGCGAGTTAGTAACTAAAGTTACTGGGTATCTAGAAGATTGGTTTGGCCACTTTCTCCCGTTGTTCATGGAACTCACTAACAATGGGACAGAGGGGTCGGAAATGCTCGAGGGGACAGATTAAAATTAGCTCTAGGGGGTGTTGGTAATACCCCGTTATTGGGGTAATACTGTAATAAGAGATACCATAATAAGATAATGGGGGGTTTAGAGTAGTGAGTTGTTATTCGTGAGCATGGCCCTGTCAAAACATTTAGTTAGTTAGTATCACCACATTGTTCAAGTTGCTCTTGTGTCGTTTTTCCGCCACACGCCTGGTAGAAAGATTCACTGTTATCAAACCGGCATCGGTGCTAGTACGAGTGATATGAGGATGTAATTTGTGTCTACTGCAGTATATAGATAGGTAATTCAAGACTCTACTGGTTAAGGGGATGTTTGGTGGGCCGACTTCGAATAGTGGTATGAAATGGCAGTGTAATTTTGAGGAGAATCTGTTTTGGGCCCCGGGGGATTGGTCGAGGTGGCAAGGGAGACACTGACTCTAAAACAAGCAAACTTGCTCAGCTTAGTACAAGAGTGATATGGTGCATTGGATTGGGGCCAAGCTGAAATGCAACTGATAATCTCTGGAGGTCTAGCTCTAACTACATACCCATTTCGGGTTTTCAAGTGAGAATTGGGGCGCGCCAATCGCCAGGGAAATCTTCGGTGGAGAAAAAAGACCCCTTCATAAGGACGCTGGGCGGTGATCCGTAAAGACAAGACCCAAATATACTGTACTCCCTGCTACTCCTTGCACCACTCCAAGCTATTATGCACAGGCTTAAAGGACCCGACGGTCTGATGACGATCTGATAAGATATATACCAAATTCTTGTTCGTTCGTCAGATCCCCTTTATTTCTGTCTTATCCCACCATTCGTCGTCAGACTGTGGCCGCCGTCAGACCGTCAGCCCCTCTGTATTCCAAAGGCTCCAATTTTCCCTCAAACTCGCCTCCACGCCTGCACCACACGACGCCTTTACTAAACCTCTCGAGCTTCAGCTCTCCAATACTCTCGCAAATCTTATCAACTTTTGCAAAGAGCTTTGGCAAGAAGCTACAGGTATCCCCATGAAATCTAGTGATTCTAGTCCCAACATAACCCGCATAAAAGTAGATACTTATCTCTTTGATGCTTGCTACCACTTCATTCAGACTCATAAGTAAAAATTTCTCGCGATTGTGTAGCCCACGCTTTCGGAATTCCCTGACGATGCTGCCGAGAATCATGACGTCGCATTCGGGAATTTTATAGCGGCACATTGTTCCTTCCGCATTGGAGTAGAGATCTAGGTAGGATACGGTGTCATCGAGGATAGCTTTTATTGCTTCGGAGCGTAGTTGGAGTATCGCGGCTACCATCCACTTAGTCCACGGTTCGGCACCTCGGAGTAGAGGGGGGCCTACATATGACTGGATCGGGGATCATTACTTCATCCAAACTCCTCCCACCCCAAAGTAGCTGTCCCACCCCATTTTCATACCGCCCTTCCATAACTATCTTCCGGCCTAAGGGTTCGAATACCGAGGGTAAACAAAAGGTCCAAGAAATAAACATCCACTCAGAATAGGTTGTTTCGAAAGCGAATTCCTTCCATACCGTAGCCCAAATGTCAACCCAAACAGCCACAGCCAGCGCGCAATCGTACTTGTCGCAAATAATCGCCATATGGAATAGATCCTCAAACGAAATGGAGGAGGGAACTTTCTCAGTTCGGCAGTGTAGAGCGTACAATATCACCACAAGCGCTTCTGGGTCGTCACCTTCGAGCAAAAGTCTGTAGCCTGATGATGAAGCCCGTAGCTCACAAGCTTCCTTGAACATCGATGAAGGACCTAACATCGCGCGAAATACCGGTGACACCAGACACATCACCTGCGAAGAAACCTTGAATCTCGCAAGTCCATTCTTGGATGGGACCTCAAGTAGCAAATCTCCTTCCGGCGCTACCGCCACTTCCGCAACGAGGCTGCTCTCATCTAATCGACTAATCAGTAGTCGCCAGGCTGGAAGTCGATCAATGTATACTCACATTGCGACTCTGTGGTGGACGGCCTGCTGCAGTTGCCGCTTGAGGTACCGTCGTCATCTGATTTTCATCAGTATTAGCAGGTTGGAAGAGAGAAGGATTGCTACCTTACCCGGTAAGTCTTCCGGATCAAAGCGAAAGCCGTGTGTTTCGTCTGGCATAGTAAGGCTTGCGGGGCTCGGGAGCTCGGTTCGAGTGTGGCAAACAGTTGTTGAGTGCGACAGAGCATGGTTGTGTGCATGCCAAGCCAGCAACTGCCTGTGCTTCAAACCAATGAGCCAATATTCATGAATAGTCACTCGATTACCCCGTCCCCTATCGGGGTAGGGATGATATGAGAGAGCAAAATTTTGGGGATGGGCTTTGGGGTTAGTGAACAAAGTAAGATTGGGATCGTTGGTGCGGCAATGGGTGGTTAACCCCGAGTCCCCTTTGTTCCTCCACCGAGCGGTTTATTGAGGTCCTAAGCTGTGATAACATGGATTCCTAATTCAAGAACACTCTCAACCAGGGGAAGAGGAGCTACTAAGTTGGCATTGAAATCACAGGATAGGCTGGTCAGTGGGCAGGTGACCAAACTAAATTCTTAGTGCGCCATATTATAAGTAAACTAGTGGCTGGAACAAAAAAAATAGCATATTGGAAAAAGTGGTGAAGAAAGCTTATGATAGAATTCATCTTCTGGGCAGGATAATGTGTGATAGAATAGGTTAAGGTCAAGAGAGCAATAGTCCTGGATATAGAAGCACTGAGATGTACCTTAGTTTCATCCTATAAAAATCTATCATGCGCGTAATAGCAAAAAAAAATTCCTAGGAAATTGCTAACCTGCTCTTATTAGAGAAATATCTAAAACTAGTGGTATTATCCCTAGGCTTATCTTTACCACTGCGATCTGAGAAGAATTCTGGGATAATAACAACTAGGAAATGAAAAATCACTCTGTATCGGGTCTCACATTTCGTATCAGTGCCTCCAATATCTCTTAAGTTACAGGCCTGCCCCTCTACTCGAGTAGTTGCTATCTTTTGGGCGGTGTGAAACAGTAAAATTCGCCCCCAGCACGCTAAAGCTAGAATTGGGTAGCTGCTAGCTGTCCTTGGTGGGATATCGGATTTTCCAGTCTTTCAAATGCTCCAATGACTCAGCGCACTAGATCAACTTAAACACCGGTACTCGAGTACTCGGGTGTCAGGGTTAGTCCGCGAACACCAGGATTTATTCTGAGCATGAGCTAAAGTGGCAAATATCCAATAGAAACCTTGAATAGATAGTTCAACCAATAGTAAAGCAGAAAGCGTTCGAGGAATTCTTCTGGTTTTCAACACACACCCCTTAGTGCGTGCGCTATTCCTAATATCGTCGTTAGCTTTGTCAGCCCTGTGTTCGCGGACTAGCCCTGGTATCCGAGTACACTAATATCGTTCCATAACAAGCTTAGCGTTCTGGGAGCGAGTTTTACTGTTTCACACCGCCCAAGGGATAATGGCGGAAACAATCGACACCGCCAGTCATTTCAGGTCACTCGTCAACCCGGCTCAATGGCCCTGATGGCGGAAGGGGCTGGGTTTCGCTGCTATTCTAGAGACTGCCACATTCTAAAACAGGTAGCTCTTTTGTACGTGTCATGTCCATTCTTGCTTATTTGCTTTTCCTTTTGTGTCTTGACACCTTCCGCACTATCGGGGGGAACTAAAACCATAAGGTGCCAAATAAGTTTGCTGGCAAGCAACCTTCTGATAGTCTCACTTTCAAGCTTTTAGTATTCGCTGTCCTGGGCCAAAAAAAACAATCCTTAACGGTAGGAGTGTCTCCTCTGAGGAGAGTAAGACACATCCAATTTCCAATATCCTAAATATACAGACACGCTACAGTACCTAAATCGCCCAGTAGGAGCAACTCGAGAATCAATACTGTTAGGAGAATCCCGGATTTGCCACCCAAATACCCCACTTTAGACCGCGTCGTTAAAGGAGCAACAAGCCAATTAACGTTAACGCCTAACTCCTCGGGCCGTAGGCCGGGACATGGAGCTCTTGCCCTGGTCATCAGTTACACCGCCGAGATCCTCCCCTCCATCTCTCGAACCTTCCCTGCAGCCATTATTCGCTTGTCTAGAGCCTACTACCCACATGCTACTGGTATTCGTAATCTTTGGGAATACCCACCCCACACGCATTCCAGCACCCAACGCATAAACGGGAGTAGAACAATAGCCCGCATGTTGACGCTGCGCTCATCCAAGACAAGAGGGCTTGCCAGTGCTGTCGGAAGGAGCAAATATGGTACCCCAGAGCCACGGTACAAGTGCAGCAGCTGCAACGCAAAAAAGCAATTTCAAGGACCCATATAGATACTGACTTTGCCATTAACATGCCGGTATCGGTATCCCAGAAGCAGTAGACTCTACTCGAGTACGGTAAGTTGGTACGGTGTCAACCCCCGCTCTACGATTTACACCCCATGTTACCAAGATCCCCCCTTGCGATCCCAAAACATCATGCCTCAGGTACTCGAGTATGATCCCTTTCGGTAGTTTTCGGCTGGACAGGGGTGCCCCCCATTGCACGTCCTCACTCGCCGAACACCGCGAGAGGTGGGCACAAGAATTCTCAGAAGCGGGGGCTGAGCGGTTGGTGCTGCGTTGGTGAAATACCTGTAGGGGAAAACATTACCTTATGAAAAAGCTTCAGTCTACAGTAGGTGGGCGAAAAACAAAAAAATGGGTACTGGTACATCGGTATTCGAAGGCGATTACAGTATTTTCTCATCAATTTGAGTATCTCCGTGCGGAGTTCTAATCTCCGATTCAAGACCGGGGGTCCCCATAAGGGCTGGCACGCCGCTGGACAAAAAAGGAACTGCTAACTCTTGTTGGGTAGCTTTAGCTCTTACTGTGGGTGCGCGTTTGGGAAGAGCTAGTCTTGCCAAGGCGCTACTCCATTTGGCGAGACAGTACTACTCGAGTATTGGGTATGCATTTGGGAGCTGAAAGAGAGCGCTTTGCTTGTTTTTATGCATGCAGGGCGAGCAGAGGTGGTGATGGGAAAAGTATTTTGAGGGCGCAATGTGTTTGGCGGATCTATTCTTGGACGGGCTTGTGCTTAATGAATGGGTGGTGTTTTCGATTTTTCCATTGGGAAAGTGTCTCTTCGCCTTTCAGCCATCTAGGTCGTGACGAGAAAAGGTTTCTCCCACAGTTCGAGAGCGCCGAGAGCAAGAAAACTTGGTCCATTTGTTCTATTCAGGAACAAGGCGGGAAATCCCGTCTTACATGAGTTAACCCTGCCAAGATATATACAAACCCTAACCCTCTCCTAGTTCGTCCCACAAATCTCACCCATCCAAATGCAAACTTTTCTCCCACCGCCGCTGCCGCCAACCACGTTCACCATCCCCATCCATCAATGAACGACATCCCCACCCTTAACTCACCTTCCCTCAATCACCTTCCCAAAGGCACGAAACGGTAAGCTGCTCCCCATACCTTACCTGCGTCGTCATCGCCCTCCCTCCCCCCGTCACAATCCCAAAATGATTATAGCAAATCTGTCAATCCCCTGACCGGCTATTCCTTAGCCTTAGCTTGACGAAAAAACTCTTGTGTCTTTTGTATGACTGGATTGGATCGGATTTGCCATTGCTTTCTTTTTCGACCCCTTTGTGTCTATTCTTGACTGACTGGCTAGGTGTGAAGCGCGTTGAGTTGAGTTGTAGGTCGGCAGGGTGTGCAGGTTTCGATGGTTCGCTTTTCTCTCTGTTCGGCGCACGGAGATGTGGGAGTAAGGTGGGGCAGGTTTGCTAGGATATCGATATAATCACTAAGATTATAGGGCTTTTTACTTTTCTCTTCAGGGGGTTCCTTCTTTCCGGAAGAGAGGTTCATGATAGGAGGTGCGGGGCGGGGATATCGCACGGCGCCTGGATTTTTGGCTCCGTTCTGTCCTAGGGATACTACGATCAATGGCACCGATTCTATCGCTACCGCTGCAGCGCGGCGGCTCGTTGGGGTTTGCTGGTGCTATCGCGAGGGTCCTGTGACTGAAACTTTAGGCATATATTGGCTTCGTATTACAGCATTAGAGTCGCACTGCACGGTTGTTTGGACAAGGCAGGACAATGTCTTCCTATCAAAGGTGTATTGTATTATTCATTACAACCTGCATTTACATACAACATAATATCATACAATGTAATATCTAATGGAAATTTCGAGAGATCGAGTATAGTGTAATCAATACACCTCTCATTATACCATGTTACCCTCCTGTGCCTGCTCCACCTGTCTGTTCTTCGCCATTTCTGGCCCAATACTCCCCATCCCGATTGTGATTATGAATTCCTCGCTCTCCGTTCTCTTTCTTTCGTTGGCTGATCCCGGGCTCCTCGAGTTGGGATAACTACGGCTAGAGATGCTCCGGATGGACTTGCTGATGGTGGCCCTGTGCAGAAGTCTTGGGAAGAATCGGGCGAGGAAGGCTTTTAGAGCGGGGACGGACGCACAGACGATACCGAGGTCCAGCTCGGCCGCCGTGATGATCCACAAATCCGTGCCAGTCCAGGTGTAATCGGAGGAGGGGTTGAAAACTGCTGCGAGATATGCTATTCTCACGGCACCGGCGATGCAGACACTGGGGAATGTTGTCAGTAGGAGGCTGTAATGGAGGGCGGGGAGGGGGGGAACAAACACCAAGCCCCCAGCAAATACGACTAATAGTCCGATTTTCTGTCGTCGGGGTAGCCGGAGGTCCCATACGCTTTTAATCGGTAGGAGAAAGACATAAAAATCTGTAAAGGTATTCAATGCCCCGTTCACCAGGTAGGGTGTCCTGGTTGGCAGGCACTTTCCGCTAATTGCGGGGTCCCAAAATGCGGGCACTGGCCTAATACTGTTAGGTGATTGTCACGGGAAAATTCCTCGAGGAAGCACACACCTGCATTGGAAAATCACGGTAAATACGAATGCAACCCCGATGGAGGACACAAGAAAGATTCCGAGATATACAAGGTTTCTGAGAAACTTGTTGGTCGTCTCAAAGATGCGTAAATAGAATATCAAGATGGAGATCTTTGACAGACTCGCACAGATCACGAAGCATAGTTGGCAGGACCAAGCTAACTATTGGCTGTTAGAAGGTGGGATGATTTAGGGGGAGGGATATATGTGCACCTTTCTGGATGGCCCATACCAGGCCGGGTTCTGCTCGGGTGAGTATATGGAGATTCCCCATCCATAGTTTAAATGCACTGTGGTGAGCACGGTCAGGGCAATGGCGAACGCCTAAGTATTATATGTTAGTCGGGCGAATTCTGCAAAATATTGTCCACGAGTTGGGGAGATTTACCGTAGCAATAACCATGAGAACGTCGTCCAATCCGAGCGACCTATTCAGCCATCCTCTCGAATATATCCGAATCGTCAGCACAATCGCAGTGACGGTGATCAAAGCGACCTCAACCCCTAGGAGTGTTTGCTGTCGCGAGTTGAACATGACGGCTGGGTCTAACGTCGTTAAGCCGTTGGGGTGCCTGGTATTGGAAGATATTTGGATGAAGTTGTAAAGACAAGCAGAATTGAATATCCACTATCCGAACCTGCACCCCGTGGAACCTGCACCCCGGACTCGAGCGAAGTAGATATATAATCCCAGGACAGGGCATCTCCGATTGTCCCTCTCAAGGGCTCCTACATCCACTACTGTACTATCTTCCCCGCAGCCAAGTTACCGGAGGTGTTGGTGTACCATTCATTCGACCATCTCCAGACTTGTCCACTGCAGTAGGAATCGAGGACCGAGATCATGGGATGTCCCGCCTAGAATCCTACATCCTACGGTATCCCATAATTCTTTCTTTCTTTCTACAATACAACCATGGTAGCCTAGCTATCTAGGGGCTTCAGAAGTAAACTTGCGTTCTTTCCGGGCAATGGGCGTCTCTGGGAATTCTTCCGCAGGATAGGAAGCTAGAGGTGGCTGCTTGGTGAATGCTTTGGGAAGGAAAAGAGATTAGGAAAGAGAAACGAGATGCGGTGGAGATTTTGTGGGTGGTGGGGGTTTCCAGTAGTGGTAACTGACGGACAGATGTCATGTGAAATACTATTGGGTAGTGCTGGAGCGGATATCACCTCGGATATCGAGGCAAAGCGAAGATGATGAATTACATGACCCGCAGTAGTAATAGTGGGAGTTTGGAAGTAAATAGTATGATAAGAAGGGATGGATGGAATACGGTAGGTGTTGGGGGGAGCCGAGCGCGCAGCATCGTGACAGACGGAAGCAATGATCCTGTTCCCACATGGAGATGTCTCCATTAGTTATGGTTATGGCAATGGTCGCGGCCATAGATTGATCAAAGCTTGACGGAGCAGAATTTATATCAAAGAAGCTCCACCTACTATGGAGTATTATAGAGGGGAAACAAATCTTTAGTATCTGGAAGCTTGATTAGTGATATAATACTGGTACAACTTTGGCATAAGTATAGTCTCTTGTGCTCTATTGTCGGCACCTTATCGCTGCCACAAAAAGATGTCATCCTGTACGGTGCGGGTACATAAAAGTGTGGGGGTCTTGAGTAACAAATAATGATGAATCGGGCTCGGTGTCCGCCCACCAAAACTGCAAGCCTCGGCAAACCTACTACTTTAGGCATCTCATCCAACTTTCTTCCTTCGGCTCCTGCTAGAAATCCCCTAGTCCTTGGAAAGAAGCGATTACTTGTACATTCCAAGGTACTAGTAGTGTAAGCCTATTCGAGGTGGGGTAGTCTTGGGGCGTCACCTCTGCGATTTCCGATGATGTTGGAGGGGTTGGCGACGAAGTTTAAGGCACATTACCGTTGTACCAACAGGCCCCAAAATGAGTTATGTTAGCGTAGAGGATATCACGCCAAATCTCCATTTTAGAGAATAGAATTATTATGGGACACGTTGCCGGGAACACTATTCTGAAGGATACCTGACTGGGGATTCTATGACCCTATGGAGGATGTCCCGTGATTTCACTAACGCTTATCGGCACCCTTGAAAATCACATGTTTAGGCCGATAGAGCAAGGGAGAGGCAGTTCTCCTCGAGTGATAACAGGTGACTACCCAGTCCGATTTGCCTAGACGCGGGGAAGTCAGGGCATGTTCTAGGTAAAATTGAGGTGAGCAGGTATAGTATGATATGCTCCCCCTCCCTGTAGCACATAATTTTCGCGTAGTGATGGGGATAAATAGTGGGTAGCGTATGGGTATGCTAGTCTTGGAGGGATGGTGATAAATTCTGGTACAGTTGGTCCCCATTATGATGGAACTCTTTCTCGCTCGGGAATTTTCTGGGAATTCATAACACTTCTCTAATGCTATAACTAATTGTACCCAAAACTCCGCTCAAAGGGGCGAGGACCCCGAACGTCCGACTTTCCTCAGAGCGAGGTGTGACGGTAATTTTAGTTAGCTAATGATATAGAAAAGAAGGGATAAAGCGCCATTGCGGTACCTGTATAGCATAGTGGCGTGCGATACTGGCATTCTATCCTTTAGGCTGTCCTAAATCTCATGCGCGGGGTCTGCTTGGGGGAAGTGCCGGTGGGCCTACCAGTTTGATCTAGCCACTTGAGAAAGAAACTAGTAAACTACATTGCAAATGCTAGCTTAATGACTGCGAAGTCACAAGAGATATAGATATTGAGGGAAGTACGTTCAATGTCCTTTGCTTCGGCGAGTTCAGCAGCCCCACCACCGGGGCTCCCACCCCTAGTATAGTATGTGGAAATTTCCTGCCTGGAACGTCCGAATTCTGCGGGAAAATTCTGGCTATGCTGTAATTGTTTCTAAGGTCGTAGTTTTGGGTATTACCTTGACAGCACCAGGCTTCCCGGGAGCAAGATTCGCCGCCCCTTCTCTAGGGAGAGGTACTGTATATTTAAACTATCGGGGGCGGGGATTCTCGCAAGGATCGCTCGCCTTCTCTGAAAGGCTGGGGGTGCTGTTGGGTAATTTCTTACCTGTGGAAGAGTGACCATACACTATTAGGGAGATTTTGGATGGGGTATATTTTTCTTGATTCTAACCCCTTTAGCGGAAATAGGTGAAAGGTTAAGGCTCATGTTCATCTAGTAGATACTACAGTTGAAGTTACGCTTAAAATTCTGTTGGCTAAGCTAGGAGATGGCGCATTCAGTTGGTGAGGTGCTATCTCGCCCTAACAAACCTTGCAACAACAAAGATTATAGAAAATCCCTCACTAATTCTCGGAATCCCTCTTATCCAAGGCTCAATGTTTGTTTCGCTGTTTGCGTCATACAGTCTTCGATTGTAACTTAACACTGGCCCTCATTTGGAAACGCATCGGCTGACTTATTGCTCTTGTACTTGAAGTCATATAAGCAGGGGTTTGGGATACTCCCCGTTTGTCCTTGGAGATACTCGGCTGGCCGATTTTCAATCTACTTTTATTAATAATGACCAAAGGCTGACTGGAAGCGAAGTGTGATGCTTCTCCTAGAGCCTTGCTTCGAGCAGTGCTCGAGTGCCGGTAGAACCCGCGAGGGAACGAGTTTTGGTTTCACAAATTCCTAGTCAGTTGGTTGAAGGGTTGCGGGGCTGAGCAATGAACCCCTCTTTTCCTGAACTTACTGGACCTTTGTCAACAAACCCAGAACTCTTCAACATCCGATTCCCGACAGCATTTCAAACAACGAAAAACGAAAGATGTCTCGAGCTTTTACTGATAACACCAACTGCTTCAATGTATCGAATACCATTGTTTTTACTGCTGCCGATGATGGACCCAAGATCCTGGCCTGGCTATCCCCCTTAGATCCCCAGGTGCGGCATCAGGATATTTGCGATCAGCGGGTGGATAGTATAGGGGACTGGTTACTGGAAACGAAAGAGTTTAGAGACTGGTATAATGGTAGCGAGAAGGAGGGATCTGATCATGCAGCCTTGTTTTGCTATGGGAACCCAGGGGCCGGCAAGAGCTACATTAGGTGCGCAAGACCACTAGTGAGGAAGGAACAAGGGGCATTATTGCTGACAGGTCGCGATGGCAGTTCCGTGGTTGTAGACTATTTATGCGATCAGGCCGCAGAACGAGATATGGCGGTCGCTTGTTTTTACTATGATTTTGCTTCCCGGGAGGCCCAGTCCCCCACAAGTATGCTAGGCTCTCTGCTCAAGCAACTCCTGAGTGGGTTGGATGCGATTCCGGTGGAAATCGCGCAGAAATTTCTGAGTCAGAGGAAGGTGATTGGTGGTCGAAGACTTCGACTCCCTGATATTGTGAAAATGTTCGCGACTGTCCAAACTCCACAACGCACATTCGTATGTGTTGACGCTCTTGACGAATGTGTTCCGGAGCATCAACTAGAGGTTCTTGATGCATTGGGACGAATTCTCCAGGCGTCGCCGGGAACCCGAGTGTTCATGACCGGGAGGTCACATATCCGGGGGGCGGTTGAGAGGGTATTGGGGGGGAGGGCAACATCTGTATCGATTAAGCCTAGGAACCGCGATATAGTCACATATCTGCGCGCGAGACTGAGGAAGGACACAACTCCCGAGGTGATGAATAGTGGATTGGAGGACGATATCATAAAAAGCATTCCTAAAGAGACCTCGGAGTCGTAAGTAGCAGCCCGGGACCTAGGGACCCGTTGTAACATATACTAACACGCCCGGATCTAGATTCCTACTAGTTTCGCTCCAGGCGGGAACGATCCTAAGGGAAACGACAATCCATCGGAGGCGAAATAGGCTGAATGCGATAGGGGATGGGTTAGGGTTGGGAGATGCATATGAGGCGACACTGGAACGGATAAGAGCTCAAGAAGTGGAGAAAGCGAAGCTTGCCATGGCCACGTTGATGTGGATATGTCATTCGGAGAGGCCATTACAAGTGGATGAACTCTGTCATGCGCTCAGTGTAGAAATTGGATCCACACATTTCAATAACGACAATGTTCCTGCAACAGAGACGTTGCTCGCCTGCTGTCAAGGACTAGTCACTCTAGATAAGGAAGCCTCGACCTTTCGGTTGATGCACCACACACTCCGCGAGTACCTCTGCGCTCATAGTAGCCTTTTCCCACATGCTCACTCGGTGATGGCGGAAACCTGCTTGACTTATCTGACTTCAGACCAGTCCAAGGTTTCCACTAAGCCGCAACCGGACCTCTCAAGCATGCCCTTCCTTAAATATTGTTCAAGATATTGGGGCACACATGCAAGGCGGGAACTTTCAGACCAGGCGAGATCTCTTGCAATGGGGCTCTTAGACCAATACGAGAACCACCTGGCCGCCAACTCACTTTTTGAGCAAATATCCGATCCGCATAATTTCCTTGAAGCCAATGCTCCTTCACTGTTCACTGGACTGCACTGCGCATCTTTCTTCGGGATTGTTGATATAATGAATGATTTGTTAAGGGGGGGTGACTGTGACGTCAACCGAGGGGATTCTGCTGGAATAACACCACTCGCATGGGCTGCGAGGGGTGGGCAAGAGCAGGCAGTGGAGCTATTACTAGGACTGGAGGCCATCGACCCTAACAAGCTAGACAACAATGACAACACACCACTTGGGTGGGCTGCGATGAATGGGCATGGATTGGTGGCGGAAAAACTTTTAGATCGGGGAGACGTCAACCCGGACAAGCCGAACAATGAGGGCTATACACCCCTCCTCGTGGCCGCAGCAGAAGGGTACGAGTCAGTGGTGAAGCTACTTTTGGAGCGGGGAGACGTCAACCCCGACAAACCGAACAATGAGGGCTTTACACCCCTCTTCGTAGCTGCAGGTTTTGGGCACGAGTCAGTGGTGAAGCAACTTTTGGACCAAGAGGTCAATCCCGACAAGCCAGACAATGAGGGCCATACACCCCTCCTCGTGGCTGCCGCAGGAGGGCACGAGTCAGTGGTGAAGCAACTTTTAGACCGGAAAGGTGTCAACCCTTACAAGCCAGACAATGAGGGCCAAACACCGATCCTCGTGGCTGCGGAAAAAGGGCACGAATCAGTGGTGAAGCTACTTTTGGACCGGGAAGACGTCAGCCCCGAAAACCTAGACAATGAGGGCCAAAAACTCCTCCTCGTGGCTGCCGCAAATGGGCACGAGTCAGTGGTGAAGCTGCTTTTAGGCCGGGGAGACGTCAACCCTAACAAGCCAGACAATGAGGGCTGTACACCCCTCTTTGCGGCTGCAGGATTTGGGCACGAGTCAATTGTGAAGCTACTTTTAGACCGGAAAGGCGTCAACCCCGACAAACCAGGAAACGAGGACTATACGCCCCTCTTTGTGGCTGCGGGGGGAGGGCACGAGTCAGTGGTGAAGCTACTTTTGGATCGGGAAGACGTCAACCCCGATAAGCCAGGCAAGGAGGGCTATACACCCCTCCTCGTGGCTGCCGCAAATGGACACGAGTCAGTGGTGAAGCTACTTTTGGATCGGGAAGACGTCAACCCTGACAAACCAGGAAATGAGGGCTATACGCCCCTCTTCGTGGCTGCAAGAGAAGGGCACGAGTCAGTGGTGAAACAACTTTTAGACCGGAAAGACGTCAACCTTGACAAGCCAGACAATGAGGGCCAAACACCCCTCCTCGTGGCTGCCGTAAATGGGCACGAGTCAGTGGTGAAGCTACTTTTGGACCGGGAAGATGTCAACGCTAACTAGCCCGGCAAAAATGGTCACATACCACTCTGGTACGCGTCTACAAAGGGGCATGAAGGAGTGGCGACCCTACTGCGAGCCTGGAATCCCCACCCTAGCCTGTCTTGCGGTCGACAAGTTCTAGCCTTCTTTACCCTCTCCGAGTCTTTGACCGCGACCACCTGCTATTCCCCCATTGTGCCAACGGCCTTACTCTATAGCCCCCTTGTCATCCCTCCTCTGCTCTTCGCCGGGCTCCTTGGGCTTATAATCTGGTCTTAGAATATTTTCCTTCACGCGCTCTCTTTCCCTCGCGGGAGTATTTATTCCTGGGCATACAACTACTCCGGGCGTGAAATTTGTCATCTATTTGCAGCGTAAGGCATGTGTATGCTTACTGGAGACCTCCCCGATATTTAATGCGAGTTTTTGTCGCCGGTGGTTTGAATAAAGAGGTGTGGGGGTATTTTCCTGTTTTATTCTCGCTCTTGCAAACCTTATTACGTTTCCATTGATCCCTCTCTCGGCTTCCAATTCTAGATCCTCCCTTTCCTGCATGATCTCTTTTCTTCTTTTCTTCTTCAGTACCTTTTAGATCATCTCCTCTTTTGTTTTCCCCTGTAAATCATAGATTGATATTGCGATTTTAATAGTACAGTCCTACCTGTTTACCACACAAATTACCTCTCATCCGCTTGCACATCCGCCCTTTCCAGCCTGATGTTTTTACACAACTTACCCGATGCACCGCTACTATATGCACAACCATTTAGTAAAAGTAGTCCGGGAACGAGACTCCCCTTTTTGCGGAGATTTTAGTAGACTAGGAGAGGAGAGATTTCAATTTGAGTCTGCGAAGAGGCAGAAGGAAACCCCATTTCACGATAACTTCTACGACATAACGGTAATGATACTTTAGCGCAGCCCCCCCCCCAAATCCATATCCTGACAGCTTCCAAGCATCTCAATATATGCGAAAATATGCCTTCTTAACTATAGTATTCTGCCGTTGGAAATTTGGCTGCTCACCATATGCATATTTTCCCATGCGCCATTGATGAGGAACACAACAATACCATCAGTAGAAAATTGGGTAAACGCCCCTGCACCGCCCGCCGGATAACACAATGGTGCCGGTTGAGACGTTACCGTCTGGTTTTATCACCCAAATTTTAGGAATAGACGGTTAGACAAACAGGCCGTAAATATCTTGGGCGCGCAATCTCAACCTCGTAGTCTATCCTCGGTTAAGGCTTTGCTTCACAGATTCAGTTATGATATCATACAGAAAATGCTGGGGGCTAATCGGTTGTTAGGGCTCAGGAGGGTGACAATTATGTACGGCAAACTCTCGTTAGGTCCAGCATCGCCCATCGATTAGAGGCAAAACGCCTCGCGAAGGAATGCCGTGGAGACTGAAATAAACGAGGAATGTGCTATCATACTATAATTATTATGTACTCGGGGGGTTCATTAAAAACCGGAAAGGGGGGTATCCCTGTTCGAGTAGCTTGGCAACCAGAACTCGAGAAAACTTGGAAAGTAGGAACAGGAAACGGCTTTCATAAACCCGTAGAGTGATTGCTTTCATAAACCCGTGGGATAAAAAAGGAGAAATGAAACCTATGATGGTGTGTAGTGTAGAGCAAGAGGCTTTCATGTGGCAAGAACCTCAATGATGTTTCTTTCTCAAGGTATCTGGTGTTTTAAGATGTCCAGAACGCCGCCACTCTTTCCAGACATTGTGATCGCCCGATTGCCATCACCCCTGCTTCACCACGGGTAGTTTCCGATTTTTAATATACCCCCCGAGTACAGTAGTTCAGAATTCCCTACTTTGGAAAAGGGGCGAAAAATACTGCAAAAAAAAAAAGAGCTGCTCAGTCGCTCTGAATGACATAAGGGCGAAAAAACACCAGACCTTACCAGAGGAGACAAGTCTAACGACATAGCACATTTTTCGGTACAGTCGCGTTTTCCAGACGCGCTACAGCTTATTTAAGATGAACCCATTGGATCTGGTGTTCTTAATTTTCTTAAAATGTGCTACTAAGCCTATTGCGGTTTAGACTGTGAGTTTAGCTAAGGCCCCTGATGGTGGGTTTGACAAGAGTTTAGGGTGGTTGTACCCGTAGGGCTGGGCGGTGGACCCCTCATTTCATAAATTTACGGGAACCTGGTCAACCGATCAGGGGCACCCGAGCAACCTGTTCTCTACAGTCCCTCAGGAGCGAACAATGTCTCGAGCCTTTACAGATAATGTCAATTCTTTCAATGTGTCGAATAACATTTTCCTTACAGTTGCCGATGATGAGTCCAAGATCCTGGCCTGGTTGTCACCTTTAGAGCCCCAGGTGCGACATCAGGATATTTGCGAGCAGCGGGTGGATGGTGTAGGGGACTGGTTACTGGAAACGAAATATTTCAGAAACTGGTATAATGGTAATGAGAATGGTGGATCTGATCACGCTGTCTTGTTCTGTTATGGTGACCCGGGCGTTGGCAAGAGCTACCTCAGGTATAAGACCGCAAGGGAGGAACGAACGAAGGTTATTATTGCTGACAGTCGGTGATGGTAGCTCTGTGGTGGTAGACTATTTATGCAACCAGGCCATAGAGCAGGATATGGCAGTGGCTTGTTTTTATTATGACTTCGCTTCCCAGGAGGCGCAATCACCGACAAATATGCTTGGCTCTCTACTCAAACAACTTCTGCCTGTGCCAGGAGCGATTCCCGCCGAAATTGGGCAAAGGTTTTGGGGCCACAAGAAAGTGGTTGGTGGTCGAAAACTGCAACTCCCTGATATTGTAAAAATGTTCGCGACTGTCTCACCTTTACGGCGCACATTCATTTGTGTTGACGCTCTTGATGAATGTGTTCCGAAGCATTTACTCGAAGTTCTTGATGCACTGGGCCAAATTCTCCGGAGGTCGCCAAATACACGAATGTTCATGACCGGAAGGCCACACATTCTGGGAGCGGTTGAGAGAAAACTGGGTGGGAGAACAACAAATGTAGCGATAAAACCCAGGGACGACGATATGGTCATGTATCTGCGTGCGAGACTGAGTAAGGACACAACTCCAGAGGTAATGAATTGTGGGTTAGAGAATGATATCATGAATAGCGTTCATGAAGAGGTCTCCGAAACGTATGTAGAAGTGGGTGCCCGGCAAACGTTTATAAGTCATACTGACAGGAGTAAATGTAGATTCCTAATGGTTTCACTCAAACTTGAGGCAATCCTGAGAGAAACCACAATCCATCGGAGGCGGAAGAGGCTCCATGCGATGGGGGATGGGTTAGGGCTGGGAGATGCATACGAGGTTACACTGGAACGGATAAGAGCTCAAGAAGGGGAGAAAGCGAAACTTGCTGAGGCAGCGCTGATGTGGATATGTCACTCTGAGCGACCGCTACGGGTTGATGAACTGTGTCATGCGCTTGCTGTGGAGATTGGGTCTACACATTTCGATAACGACAATGTGCCTGCGATAGAGACATTGCTCGCTTGTTGCCAAGGACTAGTCACTGTGGATAAGGAAGCCTCGACCGCCCGGTTGGTCCACCGCACACTCAGCGAGTACCTCCGCAGACATCACAATCTCTTCCCCCGAGCTCACTCGGCGATGGCGGAAACTTGCTTGACTTATCTAAATTCCGACCAGTCCAAGGCCCTTCCAGCTGGGCCGCAACCTGACCTCACAATCATGCCCTTCCTCAAGTATTGTTCGAGATATTGGGGCGTTCATGCAAAGAGAGAACTTTCGGATCGCGCGGTATTGCTTTCGATGGAGCTCTTAGACCAGTATGAGAACCACATAGCGGCTAACACACTTTTTGAGCAAATATTGGACCCGGAAGATTCCCCGGAAGTCAACACTCCTTCGCGGTTCGGTGGACTACACTGTGTATCTTTCTTCGGGATTGTTGATGTTATGGTCGGTTTATTAGGAATGGGTGGCTGTGATGTGAACCGGGAAGATCCTGCTGGCATAACGCCACTGACATGGGCCGTGAGGGGAGGGCAGGTGGAGGCGGTAGAGATATTGCTGAGACAGGAAGCTGTTGACCCCGACAAACCGGACAACGGTGGCAAAACACCGCTCTCTTGGGCTGCTGTTAAGGGACACGGGTTGGTTGTGAAGCAACTTTTGGACCGCCCAGGTGTCAATCCCGACAAGCTAGACAACGAGGGCAATACGCCGCTTTCGTGGGCTGCATATAACGGACACGAGTCAGTGGTAAAGCAACTCTTAGAGCGGAAAGACGTCGACCCCGACAAACCAGACAACGAAGGCAATACACCGCTTTCGTGGGCTGCAATTAACGGGCACGAGCTAGTAGTGAAGCAACTCTTAGACAGGCAAGACGTCAACCCCGACAAACCAGACGATGAGGGCAAGACACCACTTTCGTGGGCTGCGATCAATGGGCACGAGCCAGTGGTGAAGCAACTCTTAGACCGGCGAGGCGTCGACTCCGACAGGCCAGACGACGGGGGCAATACACCGATTTCGTGGGCTGCACATAACGGACACGAGTCAGTGGTGAGGCAACTTTTAGACCGGCAAGACGTCAACCCTGACAAACCGGACAACGGGGGAAATACACCACTTTCGTGGGCTACATATAACGGACATGAGTCAGTGGTTAAGCAACTTTTAAACAGGAAAGACGTCAACCCCGAGAAACCAGACAACGAAGGCAATACACCGCTTTCGTGGGCTGCAATTAACGGGCACGAGCCAGTAGTGAAACAACTCTTAGACAGGCAAGACGTCAACCCCGATAAACCAGACGATGAGGGCAGGACACCACTCTCGTGGGCTGCAATGGTAGGGCACGGGTCAGTGGTGAAGCAACTCTTAGACCGGAAAGGCGTCAACCCCGACAAACCAGATGATGGGGGCAAGACACCACTCTCGTGGGCTGCAGTTAAAGGATGCGAGTCTGTAGTGAAACAACTTTTGGACCGGGAAGACGTTAACCCCGCACTACCAGACAAAAAAGGTCGCATACCGCTCTGGTACGCGGCTGCAGAAGGGCATGAAGTAGTGGTAAAACTACTGCAAGCCTGGAAACCTCCAATCCCTGCCTGTTTTGCTGTCGACGAGCTCCGGGCCTCTTTGTCCTCTTCGGCTCTTTGACCGTAGCCATTTGCGCCTTCCCCGGACTTCACTTGTTCCCTCTGGACCTCTTCCCCGGGCTTCTGGAGTCTGCGACGTGCCCCTAACATCTTTTTCTTGACCTTCCCTTTCTTTTCCTTCTACATTGGGCTTCATGTCCGGTTCGCAAATTCCCCAGGGCCGCAATTAATCACATTTTTGCAATGTGGAGCCTATTCATAATCATCGGAGATCTCCTTGATATTTCACACTGCGATGGAGTGCAGAATTTCGAGTTTCTGTTCTAAGTAGAATAAAGAGGTGGGTAGGTATTTTCCTACTTCACCTTCCCCCCTGCAGCTTCCGCTGCGTTTCGTTGACCCTTGTCTCGACTTCTGATTATGCATTTTCCCTTTGATATTTGATTATTATTTTTCTCATTTCGACTCCGATACCTTTTAAATCGTTTCCTCTTTTGTTTGCTCCTGTAAATAACAGATTGATATCACTATTTTAAGAGTACATTTAAGTGCGTATATCACACGAATTACCCCTTATCTATTTGTCCATCTTTATAGCTTGTGGACTCACCGGGTCTCACCCTCCACACCACTAATATTTGCACAACCATTTGGCAAAACTAGCAGGGAGACGGAGTTTTCCCTCGGTAGAGAATTTAGTAGACTTAGGTGGGGGATTGTACGGTTGGGGCCTGAGTGAAGGACCCACTCTACGGGCAAGGAGAAATTCCATCTTCACGACAAATTTTGCCGAGTGGGCTGTAACAATACTGTACTTAAGCGCAATCTACACTCAAATCCGTTTCCAACAGTTCCCAAGCCTCATAGTAGACCCAAATTATGCTCCTTAGACTAGAGCAGTCGGGTATAGTTTCGGTGACCAGAAACCTTACTTGAAGGTCTTCCGTATTCTCCATCTTCCCAGGCCACCGCCAGTAAGTGTTATATTGTTCAGTGTCTAGGGGCCACTTTAGGCACTTCCACCACACCCCTAAAACTTGCGCGGATGTCCTATTCCCTGGGGCTGTAGAGGCGGAGGAGAGTGGCTGCATATCTCGGCAAGGACCAACCACCCCAGGCCAAGGAAATCGCGAACCAAAGGATTTCTGTCGCTGCTCTCCGAGGAGGGAGGTTAGTAGACAGCTATGGTGCCTAGGAACCAGGATATAAAGGGGGGCAGGTGTGCTTGTTATCACCGGTTATCACTCGAAGTTTATGTTTTGGGCTACATGTTGTCCGGGGTTCGTTACCATTGTATTATGATGAGAATGGCTAGTGTTGGTATGTGTGTCGTTGCGGAAATGACCGTTGTGGAAGGATAGTGGAGAAGGCCTAAATTACGGGAATCTCAAGGCTGCAGCTGGCATGGAACAAGTGGGGAATGCTGGAACCACGAATTGCTGAGCTGGGATGCACTTGCAAATTCGTTTATATTGGTTGCTGCCGAGGTCCTCCTGTTAGGATAGCGATATGAGAAGTTATAGAGTTGGCTTCGGATCCTACGGAGTAGGAGGACGCTGGTGCTTTCTTATGCCTGTGAAAGCTTCATTGGCTTCCCCCACTTTCCCCCCGGTTGGCCCCCTAGTAATGACCGGTTGGCATCACCGTAGCTCCTATACTTATTCTCTTATCCCATGCACCATGTATTGTTCAACCTCGGCTCCCGACGGCGGTAGGTGATCCAAGCCTTTATATGGAGGATATGCAGAAGCTGGCCAGGGGTTCATCAATAGCTAGTCTATCAATCTTGCCGTCTGAATAAAGTGTTCGGTGAACCATCACTAGTGGGCTCTGCTACTACTGCTTCAGCTATCTTTAGTCTTGGGTTGTGTGTGGGTTGTGGAATGTGCTTTGAGGATAGGGGGTGGTAGGTGGGTGTGCACAGTCGCTGGAATGATGTTGGTAGAAATGTACTCTTGGAAGCTACGCATACGGGCCGGCCCCGGGGTGTAAACACCACGGCGGTCTATTAATTGGTGGGAAAATGTTGCGGTTATTTGGGGGGAGTCTTCGTGAAGTGGAGTTTCTCTTTGATGGGGGGTGCCGTGGCCTAAGGCATCATTTCCGCACCTCCCTGAGTCTCAGTCATCCACAAGAACAGCAACGGAAGTTCCCTGGAGGTGACAGGGACGATAACTTGTTTGCCTTCTTCCTCATTGTCTCTCCCTTCCGTTTATTCAGTTCTTTCTGATCCCCCCCTGTTTATTTGAGCATCATAGCATGTTGATTTAAAGGCTGATCGTGGATGTTTAGTTAGAGAAGTTTGATTGTGGATATACGAGCCTGAACATGGTGACACAGCCCCTCCTATCAATCGCGGGGTGTCGCTTAAAATTTTGTGTCCCATTCCCGGACCCGGTTTTGTTGTCCCGATACCAGTCATTCTCGCTTACATATTGATATCATACGGTACCTCTCCAAGTCCGCATTACCGTAAAATCTCGAATAATTGAAAAATGTGCTATGTAGTCGAGAATTCCCTACCTCGGAAAAGGGGTGAAAATTGCGGCAAAAAAAGAGCTGCTCAGCCCCTCTGGGAGTCATAAAAAAACAAAAAAACACCAGACCTTACCAGAGAAGGCAACTCCAACGACATAGCACATTTTTCAATTATTCGAGATTTTACGGTACTCGGGTGTCAGGGTTAGTCCGCGAACACCAGGATTTATTCTGAGCATGAGCTAAAGTGGCAAATATCCAATAGAAACCTTGAATAGATAGTTCAACCAATAGTAAAGCAGAAAGCGTTCGAGGAATTCTTCTGGTTTTCAACACACACCCCTTAGTGCGTGCGCTATTCCTAATATCGTCGTTAGCTTTGTCAGCCCTGTGTTCGCGGACTAGCCCTGGTATCCGAGTACCCTACAACTAAGCTACGACAGCGCCTACCCTCCCAATATATCCTTTTCGGTGCAGAGAGCTTCACCCTAACCTGAAAAAAAACCCCCCCATCTTACTGGTATTAATTAGCTTCGGCTCGTTGGAACAAAATCCGCCAGGCTTCAGCAGCCTCCAAATATATTTCGTCTGCTACCAGGAGAGTGGGATAACCTAAATCCCACATTATGCAATGGTAGGCTTCTCTCCTGGCCACTTTTCTTTTGTCGTTTGGTGTTTCGTTGGCTAGTTGATTAAAGAAAGTGGTGCTGGAATGCGTGCAACAACTCACAAATGTGCAGGACTAATAATGGCCGAGCCTTGGAAGTCATAGGCACTGTTTTGGTGGGCATGTTCATTCCTGGGGCAGGTGGGGGTGACTAGACCTCAGGACGTGGACGGTTTCAACCGAAGCTATCCCACCGGAGATACAGGTATCATATCATTGTAGGGGGGTAGAAGAAAAATGCGAGTGATATTTGATGAGCTGAGAGAGCGAGTCAAACGTAAGTGAGGGAGGGAAATGAGTATCATACCAAAGGAGGAGACTATAGCTAAACCATAGATAATAAAGCTGGTAGATCAATAAAATGTGATGAGAGAAAGAGGAGCACCGGTATCACAATCTCGCTTAGGTTGGTTGGAGGTGTTGTTTACAGGAACGATGAGAGAGGGAAGCGAGGCATTATTCCGCCGATTTCTTCGCTGCAGTGGCCGGTGAAGAGATGGTGTGTCCTCATTATTCACTTTGATTGAATGCAGTGAGACCCTCGGATTTACTGGAATCATCAAGTTTCTATAGTCTAATTAGTCGAGATTTATTCGCCCTGCCTAATAGTGTATTATATTACCCGTAGCTCAAGAATTCCCCGATACTGGAACGATGGTGAGGGAGCTCTGGAGCCGGAACACGCGGACATCCGACTCGCTCCGACCAAAATTTTAAACCACAATATCTCCATGAAAACTTGAGACGTTTCTGCTTTCTCTCTATTGGTGTATAGAGAATCATCCACTCATTAGACTTGTGGTTGGAAATCTTTTACTGGTTGAATATGGACATTATTTTCTTGTCAAAGCACTCTGGCTACGGAGTCCTCTCACTATGCCGGGAGGAGAAAACGGCGAGTTGTGTCGAGAGCGAAATGACAGGGACTATGGCTGTTCCGGAGGTAACCACCCAGGGTAACGAAGATGCTAGATTGTGTGCTCTGGAGGGCATGGGGAACCCCAATAGACAAAAGAAGATCCAAGATTCTCTATGGAAGTTGTGTGACTGCCATAGGGTTCTTGTATCTACAGTCTTCACAGTACCGTAAGAACTCCAATAGAAGAAAAATGTGCTAGGACGTTGGAGTTTCCTTTCTGAGCTACGCGAGGGGGAAACACCGCAAACTCAGCCCCCAGTTGAGACAAAAGAAAAGGAATATACGAGGCGCCTTACTACGAGAGGCAACTCCAACGTCCTAGCACATTTTTCTTCTATTCGAGTTCTTACGGTACCAGTAGTAGGAATCAGTTGCTAGTAATTTTTGTAACCCTAACCCCGTCGAAATCCTTCCTTCACACTAAACAGCCCTATTGCCACCGCCCGAGTTTCGTCGCGACTGCGGAGGCACTGGGCGATTCGTGGGTATTCGGGTGAGTTGGCACCGGAATTTGAGATTTTAGGTGCGAGTTGGGACACCCTGGCGCCAATTCATCCGAGTCGCCAAGTACAGTATCATACTGCCCACAAGTTTTGTATATTTTAAAGTATGATAAAGTGACTAATCAAAAGTCTTGGTGATCACGTGATTTCGCTTATTGCGCCATACTACGATCATCCAGCCCTAACGGTCGGGGAGTTAAAGACTGAGAGATGAATTGAAAAAATACATGAAGAACGGTAGCTGTAGATCTGATCTGCCCCTCCAATATACTAGTATCGTGTATACCACCCCTTCGCGTCAAGCACGGCCTGTACTCGGCTGGGCATAGACCTCCATAAACTCTCGAAGAACTCTGGTGGTATTGTCTCCCATACCTCCGGAAGCACCTTTGCCAGCCGCTCCTTCACCTTTTTGGGACCGCCGGGGGTGGCGCCAATATCTGGATGTTGATCATGAAGCCGCTTTTTGAGCTCTACCCACACATGCTCTATTGGGTTTAGGTCAGGGGAGCAGGGAGGGTGATCCAGAACCTCAATACCGTTTGCATCAAACCACTCAGTTATGATGCCCGCCGTGTGGATTTTCGCATTATCCTGTTGAAATATGGCATCGCCGATTGTGTCACGCACTCGTTCCATTACCGGTACCACACATGTTTCCAGAAGCCGTAGGTAGACCCAGCTATCCACTGATTGGGTAACTAGTGGCACAAAGGTACCCGGATTTCCCCCCCAAAAGCAGCCCCACACCATCAGCGAGATCCCCTTGCCTTTCGTGACAGGCTGAACACATTCCGGAAGCCACTTTTCATCTCGGCGACAAAAAACCCACTTCTGCCGAGAATTGCGCCCCCGCTCCACACTGCACTCATCGCTCCATATGACACCTTCCCAATCCTCCGGGGTCCAATCACGATACTTGATAGCCCAATTGAGTCGTTTTTTGACATGTTCGGGGGTAAGCTTTGCCCGTTTGGTACTGAGCCACTTCCGTATCCCTTGTTCGCGAAGAACCCTATCGATTGTGCTGAGTGAAACATGTGGGGCACACCAGTCACGCAACTGCCGCCGAGTCCAGTCACGATTCTTGCGAGATTCCTGGAAAATTGCACGATGATCTCGCTTGCTCAGCTTCGAAGGGCGCCCTGACCGGGGCAAATTATCCGTCGTACCCCGTTGCAGGGCCCGGGCAAGGAAATTCCTGACCGTTGACCATGGTCGGTTAACCAATTGGGCCACTATGTAAATCTTCTGAAAAGTCCAGAAGAAGGCAATTATCATGCCTTTCTCCACATCAGAGAGCTGGCGGCGAGAGCTAGGCTTTGTTTTGCTGGATTTAGGAGGCATGATTGTTGCTAAATTCACAGAGTAGACGTTACCGATCCCTCATGGTCTACTCTTTCCGCACTGGCTGACTAAGCCATCACCAAGACTTTTGATTACTCACTTTACTAGGACAAAACTTTTCGCCCAATACCCTTTTTACACCAAAAGTGCCCATCTTCACCACGCTCCCTCATTGCGCAATGTCTATGAGAATCAGCGAAAATTTGTCCTTGCATTAGCAAACCTGTAGATAACATGAAGAAATTTACAGAATCCTTCAATATTGCCAAGTGGTGGAGAAAAGGTAATTTAAGTATCTGGTATTGGTGGCCATGTACTTTTTTGTATGGAGCCGCATACAAAAATCTAAGTCACTCTCACACTAGTTGATGCAATCATGAACCATGAAGGCGGCTTTGATTCCTTACACTTCTACATAGGGGTTTGAATATAGTGATTCCCTAGCTGATAGAAAGATTTCAAGTGTTTTTATATAAGCAGTGTTGAGAATTGTTTGTTTAAAAATGTCCATTTTTGGTGTAAAAAGGGCATCGGACGAAAAGTTTTGTCCCCGTACTGTTACGGGTTTAATTTGGCTTTCTTAACTTGCGGTTTTCTTGCGTATCTGCGGATACCGGTAATTTAGGCCCTGTTTGGCAGGCCAACTTTTGTAAGGTAACACCTTGCAGCTTGCGGTTTGTAAGGTTTCCCAAACTGCGTTTTGTAAGGTGTGCCAAGCCGTAGTTTGTAAGGTATAGTTTGCCAAACAAGAGAAGGAACTTTTATAAGGTAGACGCTATACATGTGTGGCTACTCGGGCTCAACCCTAAACAGGAGTGGAGAAAATAACATTATTAGAGTAGTAAATCGAGTTTATTAGGGCAAACCCCCATATTTACCAGTCACCAGGCTGTTTTCAAAACTCTCTTAAACCCTAAACTGCGCTGCTTCCAAACCAAAGTTCATAAGGTTCCCAAACTCTACCTCTCAAACAATGTGCTGCCAAACACGGTTTAACTTACAAACTGCATTTTATAAGGTAAACCTTACAAACCGCAATTTGTAAGGTGCTACCTTACAAAAGTTGGCCTGCCAAACAGGGCCTTAGACTAAAGAGATAGCTAGTCACGATCTTGGCTTTTGTCGTGTTCCTGCAGGGGTGGTGGTTGCCTAGGCTTGGCAGACAAGGGTGCTCTACATAAGCTAGCTTCTTTGGCTTCTCTCAAGCTTTTCCTCCTTCCTTCCTACCGCGGCGAACTGTGAGCGGCAACCGTCGTTCGGAAGGAACAGCACAACGGAGGAACCGTTTTGACTGTTGTTTGAGGGGAAATTGGACCTGTACCTAGTTAGTCGAACAACCTGCGAAGTTAGGCTTTCTTTACGACGGGAATTTTCTGTCTTTTGTGCAGTTTGCTGGGTTGGTTTTGCGAAGTAATTTAGTGAGCTTGAATTGATCGTGAGCTGTGTGGTTTTCTTTTCTACTTGAGGTTTCTTGAAAGTGACAGTTGTTTTCCCGTACTTCTCCCCTACAGTAAAGTAGATACTATTCCACCGATTTTCTTGTTTTCAGTACTGTACTTGTACTACCAGGAGGTGTTGCGCTACCACGGGGTGAGCGGGTAAATCGGGTATCCACCATACCTATTGCGCTGCCTTTATACCCAATTTGCTACTTACCCCGTGCTAGTGTGACACCCCCCAGTAGTAACATATACAAAACTTATGGGCTGTACGGTGAACACTGTCCTCGAGTAGGGCTGAGCGATGAACCCCTCTTTTCCTAAATTTACGGGAACTTGGTCAACCGATCCAAAGCACTTGAGCAACCTGTTCTCTACAATCCCTCAGGAGCGAACGATGTCTCGAGCCTTTACAGATAACATTAATTCTTTCAATGTATCGAATAACTTTATCCTTACAGCCGCCGATGATGAGTCCAAAACCCTGGCCTGGTTGTCACCTTTAGAGCCCCAGGTGCGACATCAGGATATTTGCGAGCAGCGGGTGGATGGTGTAGGGGACTGGTTACTGGAAACGAAAGAGTTCAGAAACTGGTATAATGGTAATGAGCATGGTGGATGTGATCACACGGTCTTGTTCTGTTATGGTGACCCGGGGGTCGGCAAGAGCTACATCAGGTACAAGATGATCAAGGAGGGACAAACGAAGGTCATTATTGCTGACAATCGGTGATGATAGTTCTGTGGTGGTAGACTATTTATGCAACCAGGCCAGAGAGCAGGATATGGCAGTGGCTTGTTTTTATTATGACTTCGCTTCACCGGAGGCGCAATCACCGACAAATATGCTTGGCTCTCTACTCAAACAACTTCTGCCTGTGCCAGGAGCAATTCCCGTCGAAATTGGGCAGAGGTTTTGGGGCCACAAGAAAGTGATTGGTGGTCGAAAACTGCAACTCCCTGATATTGTAAAAATGTTCACGTCTCTCTCACCTTTACGGCGCACATTCATTTGTGTTGACGCTCTTGACGAATGTGTTCCGAAGCATTTACTCGAAGTTCTTGATGCACTGGGCCAAATTCTCCGGAGGTCGCCAAATACACGAATGTTCATGACCGGAAGGCCACACATCCTGGGAGCGGTTGAGAGAAAACTGGGTGGGAGAACAGCGAGTGTACCAATAAAGCCCAGGGACGACGATATAGTCACATATCTGCGTGCGAGACTGAGTAAGGACACAACTCCGGAGGTAATGAATTCTGGGTTAGAGAATGATATTATGAATAGCGTTCACGAAGAGGTCTCTGAAACGTATGTAGAAGTGGGTGCCCGGTAAACCTTTACAAGTCATACTGATAAGTATAAATGTAGATTCCTAATGGTTTCACTCAAACTTGAGGCAATCCTGAGAGAGACCACAATCCATCGGAGGCGGAGGAGGCTCCATGCGATGGGGGATGAGTTAGGGCTGGGAGATGCATATGAGGCTACACTGGAGCGGATAAGAGCTCAAGAAGGGGAGAAAGCAAAACTTGCCATGACTGCATTGATGTGGATATGCTATTCGGAAAGGCCGTTGCGGGTAGATGAACTGTGTCATGCGCTCGCTGTGGAAATTGGAGCTACATCTTTTAATAACGACAATGTTCCTGCAACCGAGACACTGCTCGCATGCTGCCAGGGACTTGTCACGGTGGATAAGGAAGCCTCGACCGCCCGGTTGGTCCACCACACACTCCGCGAGTACCTCCGCAGACATCACAATCTCTTCCCCCGAGTTCACTCAGTAATGGCGGAAACTTGCTTGACTTATCTAAATTCAGATCAGTCCAAGGCCCTTCCGGTCGGGTCGCTACCCGGCCTCACAAGCATGCCCTTCCTCAAGTATTGTTCGAGATATTGGGGCGTCCATGCAAAGAGAGAACTTTCAGATCGCGCGGTATTGCTTTCAATGGAGCTCTTAAACGAGTATGAGAACCACATAGCGGCTAACACACTTTTTGAACAAATATTGGATGTGGAAGATTCCCCGGAAGTCAATACTCCTTCGCGGTTCGGTGGACTACACTGTGTATCTTTCTTCGGGATTGTTGATGTTATGGTCGGTTTATTAGGAATGGGTGGCTGTGATACAAACCGGAAAGATTCCGCTGGCCTAACGCCACTGACATGGGCCGCTCGGGGGGGGCAGGTGGAGGCGGTGGAGCTATTACTGAGACAGGAAGCTGTCGACCCTGACAAACCGGACAACAAGGGAAATACGCCGCTTTCGTGGGCTGCAATTAACGGACACGAGTCAGTGGTAGGGCAACTCTTAGACCGGAAAGACGTCAACCCCGACAAACCGGACAACAGTGGCAATACACCACTTTCGTGGGCTGCGATTATCGGGCACGAGTCAGTGGCGAAGCAGCTCTTAGGGCGAGAAGGCGTCAGCCCCGACAAGCCAAACAATGCGGGCAATACACCACTTTCTTGGGCTGCTATTAAGGGACACGGGTTGATTGTAAAGCAACTTTTAGACCGCCAAGGCGTCAATCCCGACAAGCCAGACAACGAGGGCAATACACCGCTTTCGTGGGCTGCATATAACGGGCACGAGTCAGTGGTGGGGCAACTCTTAGAGCGGAAAGACGTCGACTCTGACAAACCAGACAACGAAGGCAATACGCCGCTTTCGTGGGCTGCAATTAACGGGCACGAGTCAGTGGTGAAGAAACTCTTGGTCCGGAAAGATGTGAACCCCGATAAACGAGATGATGAGGGTAAGACACCACTTTCATGGGCTGCTATCCAGGGACACAAGTTAGTTGTAAAGCAACTCTTAGACCGACAAGACGTCAATCCCGACAAGCCAGACAATAAGGGCAGGACACCACTTTCATGGGCTGCTATGCAGGGACACAAGTTAGTCGTGGAGCAACTTTTGGACCGGCAAGATGTCAACCCCGACAAGCCGTGCAACGAGGACAATACACCGCTTTCATGGGCCGCAATGGCAGGGCACGAGTCAGTGGTGAAGCAGCTCTTAGACCGGAAAGACGTCAACCCTGACAAACCAGACGATGGGGGCAAGACACCACTTTCGTGGGCTGCCGTTAGAGGGCACGAATCCGTAGTGAAACAACTTTTGGAACGGAGAGACGTTGACCCGACCCTACCAGACAAAAATGGCCACATCCCACTCTGGCACGCGTCTGCAGAAGGACATGAGGCAGTGGTGAATCTACTGCAAGCCTGGAAACCCCCAATCCCTGCCTGTATCGCGATCGGCGAGCTCCGGGCCTCTTTGTCCTCTTCAGCTCTTTGGCCGTAGTCCTCTGCGTCTTCCCCAGACTCCATATCTCTCTCTGCATATCTCCCTTGGGCTCCTGGAGCCTATGCCGTGCCCCTAACATCTTTTCCTTGACGTTCTTTTTCCTTCCTTTCCACGTTGGCCCTTATATTTGTGCTTGCAAATTCCCCAGGGCCGCAATTTATCATCTTTTTGCAAGGCGGAGCAATTACATAATTACCAGAAATCCCCTGGATATCCAATACTGCGATGGAGTGCAGAATTTCGAGCTTCTGCTGCAGGTGGGATAAAGAGGTGGGAAGGTATTTTCCTACTTCACCTTGCGCCTTTGCAACTTTGGTTGCATTTCTTTGATCTTTGTCTCGGTTTCTAATTTTGGAACCTCCCTTTCATGTATGATTACTCTTTTTTTTCAATTTCGACTATAATACCTTTTGAATTATTTCCTCTTTTGTTTTCTCTAGTAAAAAATAGAATATCACTATTTTAATAGTACAGTTAGGTCCGTTTACCACATAAATTACTCATTTATTTCTCTATCTTGTATCATATAACTTATGGGTTCACCGGGTCTCACCCACCGTACCGTTAATATTTGTAGGATCATTTGGCAAAATTAGTAGGGGGACAGGGTCTTCCTTCGGTAGAGACTTTGATGGATTAGAGGGGAATTGCACAATTGGGGTCTGAGTGAAGGACCTACTCCACAGGCAAAGAGATTCCATTTCCCGGTAACCCTTGCGGAGAAGCCACAACAATACTTAAGCGAAGCCTCCGATCAAACCCCTTTCCCGACAGTCTCCAAGCCTCATAATAGACTCAAATTATGCCCCTTAGCTTAGGACAGTTGGGCATGGTTTTGGTGGCCGGAAGCCGTACTAGAAGGTCATCCGTATTCTCCACTCTCCGGAACCACCGCTAGTAAGTGTGATGCCGTTCAGTGTCTAGAGGCCACCTAAACACTTTCACCACACCCCTAAAGCTAGCGCGGATGTCCTATTGCTAGGGGACTACTGAGGGGGTGCAAGGTGGTTGTGTATCCCGGCGAGGACCAGGGACCATTGGCTAAGGAAATCGCGAACGAAAGGATTTCTGTCGATGTTCTCCAAGGAGGGATCTTAGTAGGCAGTTATGGTGCCTAGGAACTAGGATGTGAAGGAGACACGCTGTGTGTCTTATCACCGGCTGTCGCTCGAAGTATAGCTCGGCTCCGTGTTGTCCGGGGTGCGTTACCATTGTAATGGGAAAGGCCAGTGTTGGTACGAGTGTCGTTGTGGGAATGATCACTTTGGCGGGATAGTTGAGAAGACCTAGATTGCCGGAATTTCAGGGCGGCGCCCGGGATGGAACAAGTATGGGATTTTAGAATCCTGAAATTAAGGAGCTGCAGTGCGCTTAGAAACATGTTTATATTGATTTCTATTGACGTCGCGCTGTGGGAATAGCGATATGAGAGGTTATAGGGTTGGCTTCGGATATTACGGACTAGGAGGATGTTGGTGCTCTCCTATGCCCGTGAGAGCTTCATTGACGCTCTTTACTTCTTTTCGGTTGACACCCCAGTAATGACTGGTTGGCATTACCGTAGCTCCTATACTTGTTTTCTTATTCCGTACACAGTACATTGCTCCGCAAAGCCTCCCCACAATGGTGCGCGTTCGCAGAATTTGTACGGATGGTATGTAGAAACTGGCCCAGGGGTTCACTAATAGCTAATCTATCTTACTACCTAAATGAAGTGTTTAGTAAACCGTCACTACTAGGTCCAGCCACTACTACTTCAGCTACTTTTGCCGAGTGTTCTGTGAGTCTTGGAATGTATTTCGAGGATGGGGGTTAGTAAGTGGGGTGCGCGGTGGGTGGGATGAGGTCGATGGAAATGTACTCGAGTACTTTGGACAGAACGCCGGCAGGATGACGGGGGGGGGGGGGGTGTAAATGCTGGGATGTTTACTAATTGCTGCGAGGATGGTGCAGTTACGCGGCGGGATCCTTCGAGAAGTGGAGTCTCCCTTTGGCGGGAGTGCCGTGGCCTAAGGGAGGGGTATTGAGTAATTGGACGATCATAAGAGAGTGTCCTATTCCATGGGTGGAACATGAAGTTTGTTGTGCAAAAGCTTCGTAGGCGCAACAGACTATAGGGACGGGAGTGCGTTTGCGGTTTGTATGTGCTGTATCCGGTTTGTGCTCCCTACTTGCAGCCAGTTTTCGGTGATTCTTAAAAAGTATGAAGTACTATTTTCGTACCTACCTAGCCCTCAGAGGCATCCAGAAGAAGGACGACCACAAACATTCCCGGAGAGGTGAGTACGACGGTAAAATGTCTCCTCCCTTCTTCCTCATTGTGTACTTTTTTTCAGCGATTCCGTTCATTCTAATTCCCCTGTGTTTGTGAGAGCCTGCCGACCAAAGACTGATAGCGGATATTTGGTCGAAGCGGTCTGATTGTACATGTACGGGTCCGAGTCTAGAGATAACCTCTCCCTGTTCAGTGCCTGCGTGTTGCTTGAAATTTGTGTTTCATTTCCGGACCTGGTGCGGTTTGCCCGGCACCCCCACTCTTGCTTGCTTCCCCAAGTCCACTCTATCTCGCAATTGGGCTACTGCAGAACCTACACTCTCTCGGAATCACTCCTAGTGCACAGAAATTTATCTTAGCTTCAAAAAAAACAGAAGAAGTTAACCTACCGGAATCAAGTAACTTCAACAAGCTGGAACGATACTCGCACGACTTCGGTAGTCCGGAAATCTGCTTCCCTGGTGATGGGAGGGCTAGGATAACAGAAATCCCATACTACGCAATGACTGTACCGCTCTCCTGGTCAGTTTGCTATTATCTCGGCCCTCCGTTGCCACTTGATAGAGGTAGAGGCTGCTAGAATGCGTACTAGCATCTTGCCTGTCTACATTCATAGTCTTTCCTATAAGCAGAGACGCGTGTAGTGTTGGATTACCTATAGGGCATGCGGTTAGGTGGTTGTGCGGATATGTGGCCAGGAGAGATACGGTTATGGGGCATGCGGCATTTTGATTTCCGGCGGTTAGGCATTCCCCTGTGGGTTGTTGTTCTCACATCCTATGCTGCTAGGCATAGGATGTTTCTTTCATGGTTTTGTTGATGTTTCTAGCCATATGGTATGAGGTATGATATGATATCAGGTGTGGTTTCATTGCTTCTTTCATACCCTATGTCACTTGGCATACGGGAGTTGGCACTCTGGCAGGGCATGGGTCTTAGGATCACGGAGGATCATGGGATGTCATAGACTATCCGGCTGGATGTGGCTCTTCTTCCATAGCCCTGCATCCCGCGGTTGAGCTAAGAGTGCATGGGCCTTGGTTTGGCGAATTCATTTGCCCACTAAAGAAAAACCAAAGACTATCTGCGTGGAAGGGGGCTAGATATCGGAGGATGATGTCTTGATCTTAATTCTATCCTGGCACTCAGGAGGGAACAAGCATCTTTAAATACATAACTCAGAAAACTTTCACACTCTAACCTCTCCCTTTCCTAGACTCTTTCCTCAGAATAACATTCGCTGCGTCTCTTCTCTCTGTCTGACCCCCCCTGCTCTCTTCGTTTCCATTCCCTCGATTTCCTCCGCCTCTCTTCCATTCCTAGCACCTCTTCTTCCATTCTCTTCCCTTCTCCCTCACTTCTTCAATGCGCGCCCAGCTCCTACTTCGTTCTCCGTTTTCCAGATCATTCGTGTTTGTCCTTTATGCGAGAAGTGATGAATTCCAGATATGTGTCGTTGTTCTTGAGACGTCAAGGTCCTGCTATCAATCAAAGCCCCAGTGATTCACAATACCCACCAGTTGAGTTCCCATTAGGTTGTGGCTGAGCACAGCAGAAGGCTTCATAAGCCACTCGAACGCCCCACTCGGACAGATGCTAATTGGTTGATTTTCTGTGAGGAAACGGCTACTAAGCAACACTTTATCTGGCCCGAGTGAGGGGTGAGCCCGTCCGGCTTGTGTAGTCGTCTAAGCAACCCCTCTTTTCCAAAACCTGCCGGAACTTTGCCAACCGGCCCAGCGCTTCAGCAGCCTGTTCTCTACAGTATTTCAAGAACAAAGGATGTCTCAAGCCTTTGCAAATAACATTAATTCTTTCAATGTATCGATCTTTAATGCTACCGATGATGAGTCCAAAATCCTGGCTTGGTTGTCACCCTTAGAGCCCCAGGTGCGACATCAGGATATTTGCGATCAGCGGGTGGATGGTATAGGGAGCTGGCTACTGGAAACAAAAGAGTTTAGAAGCTGGTATGATGGTGATGAGAATGGCGAAACTGATCATGCGACCTTATTCTGCTACGGGAACCCGGGGGTCGGCAAGAGCTACATCTGGTATGAGAGACGATCAATACGGAACAAGGAATGGTTATCGCTGACAGTTCACCATGGTAGTTCCTTGGTGGTGGACTATTTAGGCGACCAGGCCGTGGAGCAGGAAATGGCAGTCACTTGTTTTTACTATGACTTCGCTTCACGGGGGGTCCAGTCTCCAACCAATATGCTCGGCTCTTTGTTAAAACAGCTTCTGAGTGGGTTAGGAGAAATTCCGGGGGAGATAGCACGGAAATTTCGGGGGCAGAAGAAGGTGATTGGTGGCCGGAGACTGCACCTTCCTGATGTTGTGAAAATGTTGGCCGATGTCTCATCCTTACAACGCACATTCATATGTGTTGATGCTCTGGACGAATGTGCTCCAAAGCATCGAGTCGAGGTTCTTGATGCATTGGGAGAAATTCTTCTGAGGTCGCCAAACACGCGAATTTTCATGACCGGAAGGTCACACATCCGGGGGGTGGTTGAGAAGGGACTGGGTGGGAGAGCAACAAGTGTATTGATTAAGCCTAGGGATGACAATATAGTCACATATCTACGCACAAGACTTAGGAAAGACACAACCCCGGAGGTGATGGATAGCGGGCTGGAGAATGATATTATGAAGAGCGTTCCCGAAGAGATCTCGGAATCGTAAGTAGCATCGGGGGTCCGAGAAACTTTTATAGGTTATGTACGATACTGACAGGTGTAAATGTAGATTCCTACTGGTTTCGCTCAAGGTGGACACAATCCTAGCAGAAACAACAATCCATCGTCGGCGGAACAGGCTCAATGCGATGGGGGATGGGTTAGGGTTGGGAAATGCCTATGGGGCAACCCTGGAACGGATAAAAACTCAAGAGGGTGAGAAAGCAAAACTTGCGATGGCCACGTTGATGTGGATATGTTATTCGGAACGACCATTACGGATAGATGAACTGTGTCATGCGCTTGCTGTGGAAATTGGGTCTCCACATTTCAATAACGATAATGTGCCAGCAGCAGACACATTGCTCGTCTGCTGTCAAGGACTAGTCACGGTAGACAAGGAAGCCTCGACCGCACGGTTGATCCACCACACACTCCGCGAGTACCTCTGCACTCACCACAGCCTTTTCCCTCGAGCCCATTTGATAATGGCAGAAACCTGCTTAACCTACCTAAATTCAGAGCAGGCCAAAGCCCTTCCAGCTAAGCCACGGCCTGACCTCTCAAGCATGCCCTTCCTCAAATATTGTTCGAGGTATTGGGGCACCCATGCAAAAAGGGAACTTTCAGATCACGCAAAATCGCTTGCAATGGGACTATTGGAACAGTATGAGGATCACGTAGCAGGTCACTCCCTTTTTGAGCAAACATTAGAACCGAATGATTCACTTCAAGTCGGCACTCATGATCTGTTTGCCGGACTCCACTGTGTATCCTTCTTCGGGATCGTTGACGTTATGGCCGGCCTGTTGGGACTGGATGGCTGTGATGCCAACCGGAGAGATTCTGCGGGAATGACACCACTGATATGGGCCGTGAGGGGCGGGCAAGAGGAGGCTGTGGAGCTATTGCTCGGGCAGGAAGCTGTCAACCCCAACACGCCAGACAATGAAGGCAATACACCGCTTTCGTGGGCTGCAATTGAGGGTCACGAGTCCCTGGGGAAGCAACTTTTGAAGAGGGAAGACGTCACCCCTGACAAGCCAGATAACGAGGGTAGAACACCACTTTGGTGGGCTGCGAGTCGAGGACACGAATTAGTAGTGAAGCAACTTTTGGGCCGAGAAGACGTCAACCCCGACAAGCCAGACAACGAGGGCAGAACACCACTTTGGTGGGCTGCGAGTCAAGGACACGAATTGGTAGTGAAGCAACTTTTGGGCCGAGAGGACGTCAACCCCGGCATGCCAGATAACCATGGTGTAACACCCCTCGGCGATACTTCAGCTAGTGGGCACGAGCAAGTAGTGAGGCAACTTTTGGACCGGGAAGACGTCAACCCCGACAAGCCAAACAACAAGGGCGAGACACCACTTTGGTGGGCTGCATATAAAGGGCACGAGTTAGTGGTAAAGCAACTTTTGGATCGGGAAGACGTCAACCCCAACAAGCCAAATAACGAGGGCAGAACACCACTTTGGTGGGCTGCGAGCCAAGGGCACGAATTAGTAGTGAAGCAATTTTTGGGCCGAGAAGACGTCAACCCCGACATGCCAGATAACCATGGTGTAACACCCCTCGGCGATACTTCAGCTAATGGGCACGAGGAAGTAGTGAGGCAACTTTTAGACCGGGAAGACGTCAACCCCGACAAGCCAAACAACAAGGGCGAGACACCGCTTTGGTGGGCTGCATATAAAGGGCACGAGTTAGTACTAAAACAACTTTTGGATCGGGAAGACGTCAATCCCGACATGCCAGATAACGAGGGCAGAACACCACTTGGGTGGGCTGCGAGTCAAGGACACGAATTAGTAGTGAAGCAACTTTTGGGCCGAGAAGACGTCAACCCCGACAGGCCAGATAATGAGGGCGGAACACCCCTCAGCGATGCTTCGGCTGGTGGCCATGAGCGAGTGGTGAGGGAACTTTTGGGTCGAGAAGACGTCAACCCCGACAAGCCAGACAACGAGGGCAGAACACCACTTTGGTGGGCTGCGAGAAAAGGACACGAATTAGTAGTAAAGCAACTTTTGGGCCGAGAAGACGTCAACCCCGACAAGCCAGATAACGAGGGCAGAACACCACTTTTGTGGGCTGCGAACCAAGGACACGAATTAGTAGTGAAACAACTTTTGGGCCGAGAAGACGTCAACCCCGACAAGCTAGATAACGAGGGCAGAACACCACTTTTGTGGGCTGCGAACCAAGGACACGAATTAGTAGTGAAGCAACTTTTGGGCCGAGCAGACGTCAACCCCGACAAGCTAGATAACGAGGGCAGAACACCACTTTGGTGGGCTGCGAGCCAAGGGCATGAATCAGTAGTGAAGCAACTTTTGGACCGGGAAGACGTTAACCCCGCTGGACCAGACAAAAATGGTCAAATACCACTCTGGCATGCGTCTGCAAATGGCCATGAAGCAGTGGTGAATCTACTGCAAGCCTGGCAACCTCCAATCCCAGCCTGGTTTGCGGTCGACGAGCTCCAGGCCTCTTTGCCCTCCCCGAGTCTTTGATCGCGGCCTTCTCCTATTCCCGTATCGCTCCCACGGACTTTCCTCATAGTCCCCCCGCCCCTCCTCCTCCACCTCTCCCTTAGGCCACTAGAGCCTACCCTGTGGTCATAGCCTCCTTTCCTCAGCGTACTCCTCCCTTCCCTTCTGTGCAAGCCCTACCACCAAGCATGCAAATTCTCTAGGTGTTCAATTTGTCATGTTACCGGAAGATAGGGCACATGTGTGGTTACCAGATACCTCCCAGGTATTTCGTACCACGATCAAGTGAAGAATCCTGAGTCTGTTACCGGAGGTTGGAATAATGTGATGGGAGGGTATTTTCATATTTTATTTTTACCCTTAGACCTTCTGTTCCGTTTAATTTATCATGGTTTCGATTTCCCAGCATAGATTCTCCCTCTTATGTAAATTATGGCATGATCGCTTCTTTTCACTTGTTTACATTTTAGATCATTTCTTCCTTTCTTCTCTCCTACGAATGATAGATTTATATCCTCTGTATAGTGTAGTTAGGTTAGTTTACCGCCCAGATTACCGCTCATCTACTTCTCTCTCCATCTTTGGGCCAGGTGTCTGTACAGATTTACCCACCGCACCCTCAGCCCTTGCAGCCACTCGGCAGAAGCCTTCGTAAAATGGGTTTTCCCATTGACGGAAGTCTTGGTGGCCTAAGCAGAAGTGCATTTGCAAAATTGGGGCCCCGGTGCCGGAGGACCCCATTCCACCGGCAAAGAGAAACTCTATTTCCAAGGGACTTTTTTGCCGAGTGGCTGCAATAATACTTTAACACAAACTTCATGCAAATATATAACCCCAAAACATCCAAGCATCACAAACGATCCAAGGATTCTTAACTTATAGCAGTGGGTTACCCCTTCGGCGGCCAGAAACTTCCTTGGGAATTTTTTCGGTATTCTCCATTTTACCAATCCGCCACTAATAAGTGTTGTGTTGTTTCCCCCTCCATAGATTTGCCAGAAACCCTACACAACCTCCCTAACACTAGCAGGGAGGACTTACTCTCGGTATTGTCGAGAGGGGGGGGGGGGGGGGGGGTGACTGCGCAACCCCCCAAACCCCCCCCCCCCCCCCCCGACTGCGCATCCACCCAATCCTACAGGGCGAGGGATTGTGGACTAAGGAAATGGTGAAAGAAAGGATCTCAATGCAGAACAGACCGCCGGGTATATCCTGATAGGGTGGCGGCACGATCGTGTAAGTGTGGCGATAGGAGAAGGATATCGTGGGGTCAATTCCCTATGGATGTTGCTGGCTAAGGGCCACTCAAGTAGTGAAAACTCTACGGATATGATCCTATACATCTGTTCACACTATAGAACGTTCGTTCGTCCACACTTTAGTGTTCCTCCATCCCATGTGCGCTTCTTGTTGCTGCGCTCTTCTCTCATAACAACACTCTACTACTAGGATTATTACACCGTCATATCTGATCGTGAGTTTTGGAGAGGATTTGAACGGATTTCTCACAGGGTGGAATACCGGTAGTATCTCATAGGTATGGTACCCAGGAAATAGCGTGTGTGGGGAGCTAGAGGTCTACGAGATCTTGCTTATCACCTGGAGAATTGATCGGCTAGCTATTATCCGGAGTGCGCTCTGCTCGCGACAGAAGCGGCTGATATTCGTGCGAGCATCGTCATGGGAATGGCCGCCGTGGCAGAATTGTGGAGAAAACATAGATGGAAGGGCCTCCGGAGTGTGGACTGGTATGAACGGAACAAGTATGAAGCGTTGGAATCTCGAAATTAGGGGGACTGCGCTGGACTCTGAAACTTGTATATGCTCATTGCTGCGGAGGTACAGCGCCTAAGTTTTGTAGGTTCCGCAGGGAGATACGGTGGCGGTATGGGAGGCCGCAGGGTTGGTTTCGGGTTACATTGCGGGCTGGCAGGGCACCAGTACTTATGCCCTTAATTGCTCCCCGGATGTCCTCTATTCCCTTTCCAGTTAACATCTCGGTTGGGGCTAGAGGGTATTATCGTGGTTCCTATGCTTATTCTCTTGTTCCATACTCCGTATATTCTTTAACTCGACCGCACGTTGTGTGCGAGTAGTGAAAAGCGCCTCGGGAACGGGGGGGTCAGTGGGTGGGGGGTGGAGCGTTGGAGAGGGTTGGAATGGTGTCGGTGGTGTGCCGGTTCCCAGATGTGAACTCGGCGACAGTCTGCCAATTAGCTGAAGGATGGTGCAGTCACTTGGTAGAAGTCTTAGTGAATGGGGGATTCTTTTTAGAGGGGACTACCGAAACCTGAGGGGGAGCGGGGGTATTGCGCAATCGGGATCAGTGTGAGGGAGAGTTCTGTTCCTTGGGCGGAAGAGGGATCCCGACCCACAAAGACTTCCGCTAGTAGATACAACATATTGTGGGGACGGAAGCATGTTCGCTGCTTTTTGTGCATACCTCACTCGTGTCCCTTCTCGTGGCTAATTTTCTGTGAAGCTGTGGGAGTGATGATTTCGGAAGGGTATGAAGGGGCCATTTTTCGCACCTACCCCGCTCTTGCAAACATCCAGGAGCAGGACGACTACGAGCATTTCCCAGCAGATGACCGCAACGGCAACTCACTTGTTTTCCTCCTCTTCAATGCCTCTTCTTCCTGTCTATTCCGCTCTTTCTGCCCCCCCCCTCGGCCTACCGTATGCGAACCTGTCGGTTGAAGGGTGACCGTGGAGACTCAATCGAGGAAGCCTTAGCCGTAGGCGTGCAAGCGAGGACATTTGATAGAAGAAATCTGATTGTAGATTTCTGAGTGCGAAGCCAGCGACACCCTCCTCCCGTGGCCGTGTGTGTTGCTCAACACATTCGCGTTCCCTCTCCGGACCAAGTCTCGTTCCTTGGGTATGAAGCGATCGTTCTCGCTTACATAACCATGCTAATGCAGGCCTGCCGATCCCTTCGTCTTGATTTCGCTACGATACTTGTCCCTAGTACGAGTAGGAGTACAGTGACCTGATTGGGATTTCGCAAATACGGTACAGTGAAACCTCTGATAATTCTAGCAAGTAGGGAGCAGCACAAGGCTGGAAATAAAGGGGGGATGGAAAGAGGAGAGGGGTCTTGGCACAGGACGATCAGACATGACTCGTTTTCGAGTGATATCTCGTGATGGATAAGAGAAAAGGAAATTTTGCATAGAACTTGGATATGATGCACAGAGAACTGAGTAGAGAGTATGAATTCGAATAAGAGAGTGTGGCCAAGGCAGACATAACTAAAGACTATTTTCCACTGTGAAGTATGATAAAAGACTACTTTTGCTGGAATTAAGGTCCGTGGAATGTCCCGGAATTACAAGTAGAAACTATAAGAGGTATAGAATTTTCGGAGGGGATTTCCCATACGTCAAATGTGGTGGCTCTGCAAACACTAGAATTACTAGAGGGTTGGAAGTTTTGGAGGTGGGAGATATCGGAGGTTTCACTGTATTACGAAAAGTCGGGATAAAAGTTTGTTAGCTGGTGGGATATCTAGCCGGCGTTCACTAGTCAAACAAAAAACAAATACTCGTGTCTCCGCGCCAAGAATGGGCACCCCTTTTGGAATAGCCACTCCGGGCCCATATGGAGGATAGTGTAGAGGCTGCTTTTCTCAAGAAGCATGATGGCGGGTAACCTTCAAGTTGAACTTGTTGCAAGTCGATGAGAGGGCTTAATATCCTCTGATCCCAGCGCTTGACCATTAACCATTAAACCTATTATCTCCTCCACATTTCATATCCTCTTTTTAATTAAATATTATGGTTTTCCTTACTGCAATCCGCGTATAGGTCATGCATACGGTTTCTCGTGGAATATTTAAAACTGCTCCAATTTCTAAAAACGACATCTTAGTGTACTTATATAGAGCGATAATGGCTCCCCTTGTAGCCTAGGAAAGGCTTTGCCCTTTTGTCATTCTGGGTTTTAAATTAATTTAACCTCTTAGGTTCCAGTATTCTCACAACACTCAGGCTGAAGACTTACTTGCTTAGAAAAATTGAAAACCGGCCCGTAAGAGTTCACAAATCGCCAATCCTGTGGTCAATCCTGAGGTCACCGGCTAGTGGCACCTTCCGCACAATCTTTCAAACAGCTCGAACGCTATACCTTTTATGGGCTGGTGGTCACTATTCCAAAAGAGGTGCCCATTCTTGGTGCGGAGACACGAGTACCTCCTGCCTGTTCCACAGTACCGTACTCGAGTACATCTAGAAAGTGCCACCCGTATCATACAAGTTGTAGCGAGATCGCATCATTACTGTTAGCTAGTGCAGTCTGTTAGCGTTTTAGCACATGGTTGCCATCGCAGGTGCTTGCCTCACCAAAAAAAGTCGGTATTGTTAGGGTTTAAACTTGACTTTCTTAACTTGCTGTTTTCTAGCTTATCTGTAATTAACTCATGCTAAATAGGTAGTTAGTCACGATCTTGGGGTGGTGGTTGCCTAGGCTTGGCGGACTGGGGTTGCTATGTAAGTTAGATTTTCTTCTCTCACGCTTCCCTTTCTTCTCTACGACCAACCACCAACGACCTCCCACTGAAGAGAGGCCAACGGCAACAAGGATCGTGTGTTTGGAGGAAGGAAAATTGGACCTGTACTTAACTAGTCGGACAACCTGCTGGGTTGGGCTTTCTTTGAGACGGGAATTTTCTGTTTTGTGCGGTTTGTGGGTTTGATTTTGCAAGATAGCTTAGTGAATTGAGATTGATTGTGACTTGTGTGATTTTCTTTCTACTTGAATGTTCTTTGAGAGTGACAGTTGTTTTCACGTACTTCTCCACTTCCATCAAGTAGAAACTATTCGGTGGATTTTCTTCTTTTCAGTATCTTTCCGCTTAGATAACAGAATTTTTATCTCTAAGCTATCGCTTAGATGGGACATGAACCCTAACCTGTGACCTGTTGCTGTGGCAACAACCTGAAAGATCCCGGAGTCTTGATTGCGAAATCCCTCTATAGTAGAGAGTTTGCGCAAGAGGACCTAGGTGACAGTTAACGGAAAAGAGACCTAGGTCTCTGAATGAGTTTGCGCACCAGGTCCAGGTGGCCTGGTAGCTGGAAGATGGGAATTGAGTAGGGTAATATC
>Ga0307517_10000143_pt1 | contig 111284 bp, 109 predicted proteins | sample 23_EM_MG_FD_194515 | JGI IMG/M metagenome (GOLD analysis project Ga0307517, IMG submission 194515) | Populus trichocarpa ectomycorrhiza microbial communities from riparian zone in the Pacific Northwest, United States - 23_EM | ecosystem: Host-associated > Plants > Roots > Unclassified... | reverse complement strand
TAATGACGGCCGTCCTGGGAATTAAAGGACGAGGACGGACTACATTTTGCCGTCCCGTCTCGTCCGGGGGTCTTGGCAGTCCCCCCGCCGGGCCCTACGGGGGCCCCGGACGGCTGAGAACACTGCTGGGGGGTAGGTCTAGGGTTGGTAATGCCCTTGGGTCAGTTCCCGCAAAATGTTGCGGTGGGACTGCTGGCTAGTGTTCGGGTACTGTATGCCCGTAACTTGTAGGTAAAGGGAGAAGGACCGGGTTTTATTCTTGGATTTCAGACCCTTGGGCCCTTTCCAAAGAGGGTTCGGGTGGCTTGGGCAGCTCAGGGGAGAAGACCTCTCCTGCTTGTAGGCTTGCTTCATACCCACATTTCGGAGTGAAATACGCGTGGCCCCACAGCAACTTTACAATTCCACTATGTCTACGCTGCACAGCTTGCAAGAGTGGTGTTCGGCCATACTTGTCACGCGTGCCAGGGTTGTTGGTTGCTCCCTTCTCTGGCCTTATGAAGAGGAAAGTGCCAGGTAACCTCTCTTTTATATCATACCTCTCTGAAGACTTTGCCCACACAAACACTCCCGGCAACAGTCACATAGTCTAACCTTATAAAATACTAGCTCCTACTCCTCCCGTAATCAGCAGTGTAACGTCCGATAAATATTCTCGAGACATTTCCCTGACTGGGCGGTCCGGTCCGTACCAAATACCCATTCCACGAAATATCACCAACGAGTAATTGCCTATGTGAGAACCATATATGAAAACATACAGCACTTTAAATAGAGCTTCTTGGAAAGAGGTATAGCTAGGGCCAGATGTATTCTAGCTATCCTTTTATTACTCGGAAATTCTTGATGAAATGCTCGGAAAAAAACAAAAAACACCTTTTGAAAGTGCCCACTCTTGACTGTTACTTAGCAATATCGAAAGACTTTGCACTGAGTAGCGTATGGCATTCACATGATATCTGCGAACAGGCAACCGCTCACACCTACAGGACATGCTTGTCAACTCCACCAGGACCAAGAGCTGGAGGGACTAGATGCTTGGATCCATCACTCGGAGCAGCCACTGATGACACCTTCAACAAGACCTCGAACTTGTACACTCGCGAGAAAAAATTGGTCACAATTTTACTAGATTGGCCACAACGAAAGGGTAGAGCGAAGGTGGGAGGGGGTCAAGGGGGGAGTAAAGAATTTGGGTTACCCCGCCTCTCGAATCATTGTTTCTCCTGTCCCCCATCCTTGGAGAAGTGACCAAGCCATCTGCTTTTCAAGCGCCGGTTTCTGGTGACCGCAGGTTCACAAATCTGCAACACCTGTGAAGGTTAAATCTCGCTGAACCCTTCTGCCCTGTCGGAGTCAGGTGCACCCTACGAGCGCCGATCTGGGTAGCCAGGAGAAAACGAAATCCAGGTTCTCCAAGTAATCACGTTACTGACCAAAACTTAAAGTCTGTCCCTGGGTTATAGCCATCAGCGGCAGGGCTGCAATTGTTCTTGTCTAGCGTGTTTAATAGCAGGAGAATTCTGTTGGGGATTACCACCCATAATTCTAATCCCTCTGGGAAGAAGGAAAAATGTGGCCTCGACAGGTGTTAGGGGGAAGTGAGGGGTGATTGAGCTCATGTAAAAGTTTGGGGTGGACTTTTTGCCCATGGGAAAGCATCAAAATTGGGTGGAATGGGTGTAAATGTTAGCACACTAACAGTTGGCATCGGTCGAGGCGGAGGAGTCTCGGAGTCCCGGTATCTTTTCTAATTGTAGAAATGAGAGGGTTAAGTTAAAGGTGAATTGTGTTGAGAAGTGAAAGTGGAAGGAAAGAGTTAAAGAATAAGTCTCGGGTGCGCGACCAGAAGATGTTATGAAGAAAAAGGAAAGAGAAGTGGTGTGGAGGGATAGTTGGAGGAGGTGTAGGGGTAGTGATGGTGGAATTTCGCGGTAGGTAAGTGGATGTAAAGTAGAAGAAGTATAGCGGGAGGGGAGAGGAAGAGAGGAAGGAGCTAGTACCACAGTTTATGTCTGGGAGAGTTTGTAAACTTATAAACAATCATGATAGGATCTACCAATTCCATTCAAAAAGTAGGGAGAAGGAAGGCTTATACTGGATTCGAAAACATAGAATGACACAAGACCTTGCAGAATTCCCTAACTGCCCAAAACAATAAGAGAACTAGCAAAGATCCCCCGAGACCTCAAGGGTCGGCATTCTCCTCTATGGGTACCCTTCTTTCAAAAGGCATACCCACCCGTAAGGCTGCTCCTGTCGGAAATACCGGATCACGTCCGGTCACTCGCTTCAATGTAGCGATCACAGATGCTCACTCGCAGGATTTTGGTGTTGAAAGTAAACATATGAAGGATAACTCACAGTGGAGGAACGGCAGTAGATAAGAGGGCCTAGATGACAACTCAGTAGTAGGTATTTGTAAATAGAACAACTGTAAGTAAATAGACTAGTTTTTTTTATCACCATGATGTGCCGAGTCTCTGCTAGAACACCTCCTTCATCGTAGGTAAAAGCATTAAATGTCAATTCGTGCCCCCCCCCCCAGTCGGGAAGAAATAGACCGCATAAACGAGGCGTACAAAACATGATGAAATTCCCGTATTGTCATCGGAGGGTGTATTCATAGTGTAAAACATGGTATCATAAGAACCGTACCTTACAATACTGTCTAGTGAACCAGGACCGCGGGGAAGACTGAACCAAAATGATACGAAAACAAGTTTTTTTTATAAATACATATGGGAGAGCATAAAATTGAGTGGAGTAAGATATTTGTAGGGATAATAATAAGAATAGTAGCAGTAGCAGTAATAATAGTAATAGTAATAGAAGGAGGGGGGAGAATGATAATAAGAAGAAGAAGAAAAACATCATGAATTAAGGCAAACACTCATGAAAAAAAACTGACCCCGAACAATACATCCCACGTGAAATCAAGTCCTCCGCGCGATGGGCTGCCCAAAATCCTTGATAAACCCCTTCTTCAGTAGCCTTGCCCGTGCAGCCTTCACCCTCTCCTCCCTGTCCGATTGCTTGTTGAAGCTCTTTACCTCGTCCGGGTCCCCTTTAGGCACGGGACCTAGGCTGGAAAGCCTAGGGACGTCTTTCGCCTTTCTCTTAGACGCTGCTTGTGTTGCGAGGGCACCGGGTATTTTATCGAGCTTTTGAGTGCCCTCACTTGTCGAGTCGAATTCCAACAACCGCTGTTCCGCTTCCGCCGCATTAAGTCTCTGATTTATTGACAACATACCCGGATCAAGAGCGAGTGAGTGAGGGGAGGTCTGGGGAACACAGGGGGTGCTGAAGTGGTCGGGCGTGATCTTGGCCCATCCAACCTCCTCACTGGTAGCCTGGGCGGGGGGGTGCATGGAAACCGGTGTTCCGCGAGGTGCTAGCGTTGAAGTCGTGGCTGGTAAGGGATTCATAGCATGTGCATTAACTGGGGGGCTATCCGGGGAAACGAACGGTTTCGTGCCAATTGGGATGGGGCCGAAGATATCCGTGAATTCATCATCCTCATCCATGGTGGCGGGAGCTTGCGGGACATTGGTCGCACCCCAGGCGTTGGTGGCAGTCTCTTGTGGAGGGACAACCAATGATGAGAGGGTTCCGCTGACGCCGTTTCCTGCCCCCGGGCCTGTCACCCATTTTGGATCTCCCTCGGTCAAACCACCCACGGGGTACTTTGATTCTTCGCGCTGCTTCGCTCCGTTGGCGGCCCTAGCACGACCTTTTTGTCCCGGTTTGAATTTTAGCTGGCCTCTGGAGGCGGTAGAGGAGACTAGAGGGGTTGTGGGCCCTGTTGGTTCTGGGAACCCCGACTCTCGCCCTCTCTGCATCGCTACACCGATTCTGGCTGGTATTGAAGTGCAGGCTTCCTTCTCGGGGGCTATAGTGTTGCTCGAACTCTTCAGTTCCGTGCCCATCCTAGCTGAAGGTAATGTAGTTGCGAGTTCAGAAGATGCGGGGTCGTTCACTGCAGTTGTTTCTGTTTTTACTTCATTCCTATGCTCGCCCCCCGGCTCTGATCCAAGGGACGCCTCACTGGGCCTGATAGCTCTCAGCTCCTCTTTGTCCATGCAGACTTCAAGTGACAGAATCTCCTTCATCATGTTCTCCAGAGTCTCGGCACTCACAGCCACCAATGACCACTCCTCGGGCTCCAGTAACGGGTTAGGGTCCGGACCACAGTCGAAATTTTCTAGGGCAACCGTCTGCAAGGCCTCTCCCATCCTCCTGGTCCTAGCTTTAACCCTCTGCTTATTTCGCCAGTGGATATCAAGAGCCCTCAGGGCAGTGTAATGTGATTTTCGACCAAGCTGAAGCCATTTCTTGGGAAGACTGGCTTTGGGCCTGTGATGATGGGACTTCAAGGTAGAAATTTTAGTATACAATCGCGCCTGCCATTATGCAAAATCTAATATTAGTTCCCGCTACTAAATCAAGTCTTTAGGGAAAGAATTAAACTTACCCTTTTTTTCTTCAAACTCTTCCTCCACCGTGCTATGGCAGGCTCTCTTCCCTCTAGCATCTTGTGCCCTCCTGTAATCCCCGCCGTTATTGGCGTTACCGATTCCTCGTATCTCCCTAGCTGGCTCGCTAGAATCCCCACACTTTCGGGCTGTCTCCGAACCAATACATCTGCTTCGCCGGCTAGGCAGTTAAGACTCTGCTCCTGTTCCAAGACAGCATCCTCGGCGGCTATGGAGTTGAGGTTCTGATCAGACATCAACGTATCTTCCCCAAGGACTTGAGTGTCAACACTCTGCTCCAAAAATAACACATCTCTTCCCGTATCTATGTCGTCAAGCTCCTGATCCAGCATCATCGTATCACTCCAGAATTCCTCCGAAACCCTCTGAATGCGATCCTGAGCTTCCTCTTTGTATCGCCGACTAACATCCACAACACTCTGAGCAGTATACAGGCCCTCATAGAGAGACTTGGTAGAGATCTTAGCTCTCTTAGTGATTTGGTGGCGATTACGCGGAACCAAAGTAGAAAGATTGACCTTCAGGTGAATCAAGAAACAAGTAAGCAGTCGGTAAACTTAATATAACAGCGTGACGCGGCCCCATTCAGAATGAAGAGCTAGAAGTTGGAAGTCGGAAATCTTGGCAAATATAGGAGAGAGCAGAGTTCTTGTCATTCTGCATTCTCTAGCTTTCTCAGGCCAGCCGCAATCTCCAACTTCTAGTCCCCATCTATTCACAGGGCCACCATCACTCCAAGGGGTAAACAATTCTGGGGGGATTTGTCTTACACTTTTGCATGGCAAACTAAACAGCCATTCCTCCCCCATTTCCTTAATACGGGTAGCAGCAAATTTTCCAATTGCAAGCTTTTCAACCTGGTCGTGCTCCCTGTCTCCTCGCCTACGCCCTCCCAACCTAAGGGAAAGGTCGTATCTCCTAGTGGTAGAGCGCTTCTTCTTGAGCGGGTTCTCTAATTTGGGCGGGCGGGTAGGTAGAATTTCGGAAATAGCAATAGGAGTAATTGTGGGCGTTAATATCTCTAGTTCTAGAGCATCAGAGGCTGCGCCGGCGGCGCAAAGAGTATTATCGTGACTAGCGGGTGCTGTGTCCTCCGTTATAGGTGCTTTGGGGATAACTTGAACGCTAACTGAACTAGCAGGTGGCGTGCTCTTAGAAGGCGGAGCTTCTAGAGCAAGACCGACAGTATCAAGGAGAGTGAGAACGCTCCTGCCGTCTGCTGGGCTCTCCTCAGGCTCTTGGCTTCTGTGTGGATCCATTAGCATAGGTTACTACCGGATATAGTTCAGACCCCGCTAGTATCGCATTGACGGGCACTCCAGGGGACCAGAAAGTACACGGCAGAGCAAGCCGTTTCCCCCTGGGCCACCAGGCGCAACAAACGTCCCCCCCGAAGCAATGCGATATTACGTCACAATTTTTCAGAAAGAAGACTAGGTACTTACGTAAAATCATGCTGAAGCTCTTCCGTCTTCCTGGTGCTAGGAGCACCATATATCTTTCCGTCCACAGACTCCTTTGTCTGATCCCGCTTTAGGTTTCCTTTCCTCTGTTTACCAGGTTTAAGAGAAAGTCCGCAGCCTCCGCTAGAAGCATTCCTATCCTCCTTCTTGGGAGGGTTCTCTAATTTTGCTTGCCAGATGGGCGGAGCTTCAGAAATTACAACGTGAGGAAAGGTAGGGGGTGTGACCTCTAGCTTTAGTGGTTCATAAACTTGAACATTGGTGGAACTAGCAGGCTGTATGGTAATAAGCTCTTGAGCTTCGGAAGAAACATGAAAGCCAGAGGAACTCGGGGGTAGTGTAGTATCTAGCTTTTGAGCCTCCGAAACTACACCGGCGTTATCAAGGATTGCAAATACGCTCTCGCAATCTACTGGCTCTGTCTCCCACTCGGATTCTGCAAGTTCGCTGTTGGGAAGAAATATATTAGCACACTACCATATTCTGTCACCCCAGCCGCAATATCGGCCATTTTCAACGAGGACTCAATACTTACTCCAAATAGGACTTATGCCCCTCCACTCTCGAAAGAGCTGAAGCAGAAAGGACGGCCCCACTTGCAGGCTTGTTTTCCTGGTCCCGCTTCTGATCTCTTCGTTTCTGCCTGCCGGGTCCTCTAGAAAACTCATAGTTCCCCTTGTAAATACGAGTACTCTGATTCTCAAGGGGGCTCAAGGCTTTGACCGGCTGTACATGTTGAGTTGCGGGAGCAATAGGAGACGAAATGGTGAAGGGTCTGATCTCCGGCGGCCCAGGTCCGGAAGCAGCTCGGACGTTAGTGGAACTAGGGGGTGGCCTGCCCTCAATTTTGGAAAGCTCCTGGGTAAAGTCGTAGGTATCTAGGACGGCAAGAATGCTCCCGTCATCCACTGGATCCTTTTCAATCCCCCCACTGCTATATATATAGTTAGCATAAATTGCCACTGCCCGAGATCCCGGCCCCGTTAGTATCGCATTGCTAGGAACGCTGGAGTACCAGCAACTGCGGAGTAGAAAATTTGCTTCTTTTCGTAGATTCACAAAACTCGATCGCGACGATAACCTCTGAGGAACAGGCTGCGTATTTCTGAGCTACCGCGCAACCCAAGTTCCCCCATACCAGGCAATGCGATACTACACCATGTATTTCTTTTCGGAATGAGGGCTGGTACTCACGCAAAATAAGGTTGTATCTCCTCTACCTCTCCAACCCGAGCGCCAACAAAGCCGTTCTCAAGCGCCGGCTTACTTTTCCGAACCTGCTTTGGCTCTACAGACCTCTGCCTGCCAGATCTAACACCAGCCCCATAGCCCCCCCTGGAAACACCAGTATGCCCCTTCCCAAGCGGGTTCAAGAAATCCGTTGACCGAAGAGAGGAAACTTTGGAAACCAGAGTAATTGGCTCACTGGGTGGTGCTGCCCCCTCTCCGGAAGCTTCGAAAAGAAGCCTAGCGGCACCAAGCAGCTCAAATAAGCCCTCGGCATTTTCACTGTTTCTTCTAAGTTATTAGCATACATCACTTTCCGTGATTCGGGTAGGCATAGACAGCCTCGCAAGCCACCCAAACATCCCCTCGCCCAGACAGCTAAACCCAAATAAGAAACACTCAACCGGTTTACTTGGGTGAACTGGGGTTACTGTTGACCACCGTTCGCTTCCTCATACCAGACCCGCTAATCTGTATCTGTCCGGGTGGGGGGGGGTTCGAGTGGCCTAGGAGGCTATGTATCAGATTTTTAGGAGGGAGAATGGGTATTACCTAAAATAACTTTGGAGTTTCTCTATTTCCATAATGTGAGTAGCGGCCCCGGTGTTTTCACCTGCAGACTTCTTCCTGCCCCGCAGTTTGTCGGCCCAATTCAGGGATGCTCGTGCGATGATATGGGCACAGCTCCTCCCAGGAACGTCAGTTCCAGAGCCGACAGGCTTGTGAGAGGCGTCGGTGCTAGGGAAAGGAGGTTCGGCGGACGGGATAGGAGTTGGAGGTTCAGGCAGCTTCTCAGGGACAGAAGCCAGGTCGGGTCCCAAATCTTCCTGAACATGCCCTGTGTGCCCGCTAAGTGGAAGAGGATCTTTGGCCGCACCCGAAAGTTCCTCCTGCATAGTGGGAAAGGAGACCTTAGCTCTGCGAGCACCATCCGCCAGCCCCTTTTTCGGAATGTAAGAAACAACAATTTCCTGTGCCACCACGATCCACAGATGAAAATCCATCAACCAAAGACACTCCATCCATTCTTCCATACCCCAAAAAAAAGCCGAAAGATGGTCCCCAAAAACCACCACTAGAGCGGCCATAAAAAGTACAGTCCTACCAAATAAAAGTATAGCCCCAGCAGATAGTGGGACCCCAAACAGCCAGAATATTGCGTCCTTCAAGCTTTGCATAATGTCTACTGCCTCCTGGCCAATCTTGGTCCAGGACAGTGGCCCCGGGGCCCCGATAGTAGGGTAATTGTCATTTGCCCTTCGGCGAAGCCGGTCAACGAGCACGTCGGCGGAGTAGCCGATATTTCTAGATCCTCGTGCATTGGTGTAGTGGTCAAAGAAGGTAGAGTCGGCGGGATCAAATAAATGGGTAATATGTATGCCCATAAGCACAAGCATCAGGATGAACAAGGGGTACGCAAAAACAATTAAAGGTTTGCCCGAGCACCTGGCTCGCTGGATATAGCTTGGCGTGGAAATCGACATCCCTAAAGACCTATCAGCGAGCTCAATCATTGTTTCACTGGCATGTGGAAAGTATTTTTGGTTGCCAAATTAGGAGAGTAATACGAGATATGAGAAAAATGTAATCGGTGTTTGAAAATTATGATAGAAAGAGGGTTCAGAAAGTATTGGTAGTTTCAGTGATTGGGGGATTGAGAAGAAGAAGGGAAGTATTAAGGATGGCAGTGGTGAGAAGTATAATAACAAAGGAAGAGAGCTCACCCGCCCACTGTGGGGGCAATTTTTCCCACAAACAGTCGCATTTCCCTTTATATCATATCATAGTATATTATGATACCAAAATACTAAGGGCTCAAACCTGATGTCAAAACAGCAAACCAATGCCCAAACGACGTTCCCACAAACAAACAAGCGCCAGCACATAAAGCTAGACCTATTTTATATTGCGTCCTCTTAAACGCCCTAAACCTACCCATAGTTCAACATCCACATGAGACTAAGAGCCCATTTGGCAAAAATGGGATCCCACCGTTGGGCGACCTTTTCCTCTGTGAAAATGACCTTCTCTCCGCTTTGAAAGGGAAGTAAAAGGGTCATTTGTATGGGAGAACGGAACGGAACCGTTGTGGCCAAACAGGCTCTAAATAGAAAACGATATGACACATGATTTGGGATGCCCGAAGTTCTAGATAAGCCAACAACATACACTTTCACTTTTTGACCATGAGATTGATTTACAAGCTTACCAATGAAGGGATACTTCCCCAGGTACTGTGCATATCAATTCCAGAAAGTGGATACCGCAAGCCTCTCTTTCTATGGCAAAGCATGGCGTCTGGCAGTTCTTCCAACCTCCCCACCCAAGTCAGGAAGCAGAGACTCAAAGTAAATTTTCTCCGTTCGAATCGCCTCAAAGTGGTCATCTTAAATTCTATTCGTCCCCAAATCCTACCCCCCCCGATGGCAATCTCCGATGCTCTTCCCTTTCTCATAGCCGCTTTAGCCAATGATTCTTTTCCATTGGCTAAAAATTTCATCTCCTGCCGAGAACCGGATATCTCCAATCCCACCTTCATCGCTCTGCATAGTACAAAACTCTCTGCCCTCTATTAAATAGTGTACCCCATTGCCCTGTGAAGATCCAGGTCCAAGAGCCACCACAAAGCCCGATAACAGTGAAACAAAGTGGTGGGAAACAATTTCACCAGGGCAAGCCACTGAATCATGTAATATCACTCGATGGTTTCATAGTTCGAACTGTGATAGGGCACCGCACTGCAGGTCAGCGTGGACTTTCCGCACCCCGTTAGATTGACTGGCCTTAGTTATCCCATCTAAGGCCTATAACTACGAAATACAGTAGGAGCTCTAATAAACGGGCTCCACGCCAGACCTCTAGAATTCTTCACATGGGATTAAGGAGAGAAAAAACATCAAAACAAACTGCCCTTCAAGCCTTCACCTGACCGAGAAAATAAATACAACAGATGGCACTAGGAGCGGCAACACCGAGGTCATAGCACGGGCACAATCATTGAGTTGTTGCTGTGAAGGATAGGGGGATATACCGTAAGATGACAGGAGAGATTAGTGAAGGTTAGGATTAAGACGTAGAAAAGACAGCCGGCCCGCCAATTACAAAGAGGGTCCCTCCCCGGACCCCAAAGAGAAGCAACTAAGTTAGATACAGGTCAATTAAAAAATTCGGCACAAAATCCTGTTTGTCTGTTGCACCCACAGGCCGGTATGCACCAGACGATACCAGCTATTCTCCAGACAGAAACGTGTCATACGCAAAAATTTAGAGGCTATTTGGCTCACCAAGCGCTTTCATAACGACGAGCCAAACACTACTATTATCTCAAAATTAGTTTTTGGGTAACGAGCGGCTCAGACGACGGCGTTACATTTTTTGTGAAATTCGGGCGCCTACCAACCACGGTCGCACAACCATGATTGAAAGAACCTCATACCCTATGTGAGAAACGCTCAAAAAAATGGTGCTGGTTGCTGCGAACCATTGCCTATAATTCACATTTACCAAACAGTCCTGTAATTACAAACAATGGTTCGGACGCCCAAACGTGTCACGCCAAACAGCCCCTAAGTTTCCTGTATCCAGGACTACGCACTAATCATTTCATAAATTCTCACTCGGAGCATAAACCATTTTAATCTATCGACTAGGGACATGTCTCCCCATGGCAACCCCCTTTCCCCTCTCCTCTTGTTGAGAGGTATCCGGAGTCTATGGATGCGAGCTGTATCACGAGTTCAAAAGGAGAGCGGTCTCCAGAGTAAGCCAACAACTTGTATTACTAGCTGAACAAAGAGAGGATTAGGAGAGAAAAGTAAGAAAAGAAGAGAGCGGGAAAAAGAAGAGGGGTGTAGATATTGAGAGAGGACAGGGGTGACGCAAACGGTCACGAGGTGTCACTCGTAACCACAGCAACAGAGATGATGAGAGCACGACTGTGACCACAGTTTCCAACACCTCTCCCAATGAACTGAGCTACCTAGTTCACTTCCTACACCGAATACATCAAAGTTCCATACCCCAATTGATCATACCCGCCGCTGTTCGGGCCATAATCTCCACCCCCTCCCTCTGCACCACCCCCAGCTGCCCTAACCTTCTCCACGTACAATTGAGTGTACTTGACGTTCTTCCCCATAATCTTGCCGTAGCGGTTATACAAGAGCTCCCAAATCGGCCTTATATTGCCTCTGCTATTATTACTAATCACCGTCTGAGTAACGTCGCTGTTGACATAAGTCGTGTAGGGAACATCGAATCCGAGATTGAACTTTGCGGCGTACTCTGCCCCTTTAAGAATGCGGTCATCCAGATAGATGAATAGGTTGATGCCCTGATTATACGCCATCTGCGCAAAGATTCCGAGCAAACCAGCAACCATCATGTTATGTCCCTGATCGCGCCCCGATTCCTGCAACTGTCCCAAATCCTGCCCTTCAACATCCTCGTGGATCTTCCAGATAGCCTTGGTGATAGCGCCATTTCCAGCACCGTTGTAAAAGTAGTGGACAGCCTCGTTGAAGATGGACTGGTTATCTGCCACGACGCCGATAGCAAGGATGCTGTTGAGGTTGCAAAGGTCCCAGTTTGCCCAATAGTGGTCTACACGGGCACCGTTGTGGTTCATTATGAAATGGCGGCTCATGGGGTAGAATATGTTGACGAGCATATCCTTCGCAGCTTCGAACCCGGCCCAGTCCGGGTAGTCGCGAAGTATCTCAACAACGTTGGCCATCTGGTACCCGTAGAGCCCCGATGCGAGGAACCTGTCGGCTGAGCCGCCGATTTCTGTCAGCGTGCTCGACCACGCATCAACGATTGCGGCGCTTGCTTTGGCGTATTGCACGTCATCAGTGACCTTCCAGCGCAGTGCGAGGGCGTACGCCGAAGCTATGTCTCTGTAGAACTTGACGTAGTTCTGGCCTTTGGGGTTTTGGCCCCTGTAGACCACAGGCACCGGCGATGCTACCCAGCTAGTTTGAGCGTGTCGATTTGCGATGAGTTTTTGGTAGCCGGCATACCAGGGCTCTGCCTTCTCTGCGACTTTCGAGGCTACGCGGGTGAAGTCTTCCGCATTGTGGAGGAGGCCTGGGTGCACGAGGGCAGTGGCCAGCGGGGAGAATACGGAGGCATATAAAAGGAGTGAGGGCCTCATACTGATGGTATATGCAGACTTTAGTGAATTTGCTAGAGAAAAAAAGGTTCAAGTAAGGGCATCTAGAGTTTATATGTTTTCTTTCAGCACGGCAATGCCCTTGGTGGATTTGATATGCAGAGTAGGGAAGAGCCACAGCCAGTCGTGCCACTTCCTTTTCTCCGCAAGAAAGGCAAGCCCGTTAGTTTTATTCTAGGACCGCACCGGCTCAGGAATGCATTACCTATTCTCACCAGCTTAGCAAAAATAATTCCAGGTACAGCACGAGCGAGATTGAGTTCTGTGGTGCCCACTACCTTTCCCATACAAGAAGTATCCGAAAACAGGAGTTCACAATATATTACAAAAGGTCAGTGCAAACCCGAGCACCCATACAAATCTTCAGCCCCCCCCCTCGGATATTTCTTGCCCGGAACAAGAGTCTCTGGGCATCCATGCGAAGAGGGCCGTCGGTGCACACCCCTTCCAAGTCATACTAAAAAGATTTCACATATCGTACTGTTGTTAGAAAACTAGGTAGAGTGAGGGCAGGGAATCCCCTCACCCTGTCCCTTGGTCTACCTAAAACAGTCAACCTCCGAACCAAGCAGGTAGGCTAAGCTTTTTTATTCACTGAGAAAGCCTAAACTCGCCTAGTGCGCTAAGTCGTTTTTTCGCACCAAAGGACTGAAAATCCTTGTATCTGACCAATCCCAGTTAACCGTTACCAAACCAGGCCCTAGAGGGCCTGGCTACGAATTTGATTGTTTCAGATAAACCAAGGGATAGTTACCCAAACCCATGCAAGAATTAGGCATTGGTCCAACATAGGATGATTTGAGATTTACTTTGGGTGGGTTTGCCGCTCTTGGTCGTTTACATTTTTATAACACTACATTATCCCCGCACGAAGCCAGACGAGCCCCCAGTTCGCACGACCCAGATTCCCACACCACTATCCATTCTAGTCCCTCTAGCAAAATAATATGCGCGATGGAGCAGACCCTCATTACAAGTACGAGAGGCTCCCTCCCTCCCTATCTACAGAACCCGGAACTAAATCCCGACAGTAATGAAAGGTAGTGCCCCACATCTCGACCATCCGAATTCAACACGGCTAAACCAGGAAAACTCTATACACAACCTCCAGCCCCGGGATAATCCCGAACCCGCACCCACCCCCACACACAGATATTGTGCTTGCGAAAGGTGTAATTTAGCAAAAGAGATTAAAGCACAGTATGGTACTGTACTATTAGTTTCTCCCTCCCTTTTTTCAAAATTTCAAAAAAAAGGCTCCTAATTTAAGGGTCTACCTATGACAACCAAAACAAGATTTAAGGGCTCCCCACGGAGGTGGTCGTTTTGAAGGCCCTAGTGAAGGCGGCGGGAGGGGGTGCAAGGTTTGACTCTTAACCTAGTACTCGGCTTATATGTAGCTCCCGGGCGCCGCGGATGAGATCGGAGCACAAGGCACAAATTCAGAAGGAAGACGATTTAGAACCTGGGGCTCGGTGCAATGATGTGCTAGAATAAGACTGGGCAGTTGTGCCCGAAATTATTGTTATCCTGTTCCTGCCGGAAGAGGTAAGGTTAGTTTTGCTGGGTTGGACGATTATTAGAAAAGCTTCTCTTTTTGAACACCCTAAAGTGCTTCTACTGCACTAGTACTAGTACACCAAAGGGGACTTTTACCCCGATAAATTCGATCTCCCTAATTAAAGTAAGTGGTCTGATATTGTATATCTACCCATACAGAAGAGGACGATTTCAACCCCCACATTTTAAGCACCTGTCTACTAAAGCTCCAGTCTACAAAATTTAATACGTATTGTATCATACTAGGATACTAGATGCTAAGCCTCCGCCACCCAGAGCCTTCCAAAACATCAACTCTCACCACGCATTTTACAAGCCACACTTCCTCTAGGACATCCCCATACAGCATCTTAGGAATTCGAATAATTGAAACCCGCGCTAGGATGCCTAAGACTCCTAGGGAGGCGAAAGCACTGCCAAAACTAACCGCTTTAGCCCCAGCTTAAAACGGAAAAGAGAAAAAAAACTGGAGCTTGCCATCAAAGGCAACTCCAACGTCCTAAGGCGAGGTTTAATTATTCTAGTTCTCACTATACATCATCCGTAAAAACCTATATTCCGATTACACACTGGAGATTACACACGAGGGAAGCCTACCTTGCAGATCTTCGAAAACCTCAAACGGCCCCATAACAAACTCCCAGGATCCTCATCGTAAGCCCCAACCTCCCGCAAAGATCCCCGAAGGGGCAGAAAGGACCAACTCCCGGCACCCCTCCCCTATCCCCCGACCCAAACAAGCCCCCCCCGTTATCAACAGCCTCCGGATATTACTCGGCCCAAAGTTCACGATACTTTCCACCCAAGGCATGATAGAATCTACCACAGCATAATAACTTAAGTCCTCCGCAAAGAAACCCCGGCAATGTTGTGTTGGCGGAAGTCCCTGGAGCGCTGCAGGATTTTAGAAGACTTCCCAGGTCCCACCCTATCATCACCTTCTCCAAGGCCGCCGGTCCGCCAGCCCTTCGGCTTTCCCAATTTTCCCTCAGTTTTTCCCCCTTTCCCCGATGCCACTTGTAAGGGCTCATTTTGGTTCTCTAACTGACGGAGGTAAAGCGAATAGTTTAAGGGAGTAATGTAGGTTGTGGGAAATTGCGATTGGCAAAAAAATATCCCCAAGAAATCCCAGCTCTGACGATCCTTTCGAAATTGATAATGCCGATATCCCGCTTCGATCTTGACGCCTTTCCCCAAATTTGGCAGAGGTTTCAGGTTTCATAGCATACGGGTAGCCCTGAAGGATTAGTTCTCATTTTAGCCCCTCCACCTGAAGTGATATATGGTGCCCTAATCCTCGGGTCGCTTTTACCCACTCGGGGGTGGACGAAAGTGATGGTAGGGACAGGAGTCTGAGATGCCAAGCTCCTTTACTCTTCTTAGCATTATCCACCGTAGACTCTGGCCTAACAGAGACCGTTGCCAAGGAGGGGGATCACAAGACTCTAGCCAATTAGCAGGAGAAATCAGGTTTGATTGCCCGTTCACTTTGATGTTTTTCGATTTTCTTTCCACACATAAATTTAGTATAGCTCAACACCAATTTTAGCCACCTCCCACTTGGCAACGGTCTCTGTTTGGCCAGAGTCTACGGTACGCACCAACCACCAGCAACACACATTTTGTGAATCCCTGCTTTCGGGGGCCTCTTCCCTAGGACAAGTATCATATAGAGATCCATAGAATAATGATCAATAGAGAGGAGCTGCCGCATGAACATCTCAAGAAACGCGTCATCGTTACCATAAGACGACAAGAGGAAATACAGGAAAGTCATTTCCTAAGCACCTTCCTTAAAAGAACCAACTATCCAGCACCCCTTAGATTACGGCCCCCCACCATGCCCCACCGTTACCTTACCGAACGTTTACCAGCTTCGATAACGGTCGCCATGCGTTACCCCCACATGTCCACTTACTCGAGTACTCAAGGACAGAGATCTCGTTTGGCGCACACACTATATCTCCCTTCAAGGTATATACTTCCAGAAGCCTTGCTAATTCCAAGACTATGACCTAGACCCCTAGGGAATCCAAGCCGATCGAGAGCAAATCAGAGCCTCTCGCCCCCTTTCCCAAGAAACCTAATATGAGCGGGAACTCGAGCAGCCACATCAAAATACAGCAGAAACTCTCCTCTCAGCATGCCTCACCCCCGTCTTCATACAAGTGGCCGAGGAGACCCGAATCTAGCTTACCAAGGTTGAAAAGACACCGAAACACCAGACCCAGCGCCAAAAACATCTCTATGCACTGGGTCCACAAATGCGGTCATTACTTTTGCGCAAATTTTTACCCCCGGACACGGCTCGGGGCCTCTCGGGGTCGAGGAATCTACAGACTGATAGCTAGTCTACATCGCCCCACCCTAAACCACGTCCGCTCGCACTCGACAACCTATATCAGTCTTGTGCAATATAGCAAAGCACCGGTATATCTGTACCCTGCTATACAAGTACTTGTCCCAGGCTATAAGTACCCCGAAAACAGGGATTAAAGAAATATATGGCAAAACATCCGTGCGTGTCTGTGCCCCCATACAAATGATCCCCCTTCATTTTCGGGTACTTATGTCCTGGGACAAGTAGTGTGTCGCGTGTGATACTTCTCTTAATTAGCAGCCCTCAGCCTCCTTCCCTTTGGGGTGAGTTAGGGTTAAGGTTTCCTTGGCACGGAAATGATTTGAAGGCAGGGTGGTGCTCGTAGAACCACAAATCAATCGAACCTTCACGCCTTTCAGCAGCTTTATCTTGGAACACTTAAAACCCTCCCCACTACCATACCCTACTATGCTGGCCAGCCGATCTATCCACAGTCGGCCGATACCGGCAGTGTTAATTCCAAAATCACCAGGAATGGCTACATCTGATGAGGGCCCAAAGGATATGCGTGGCTATCGCCACTAGAACCTCAAAGCAAGCAACGAGGTGCGAGTACAGACCAACCGGATGAGGTGGGAAATTGGCTCCCAGGAACCAGCGAGTTTCTAGAATGGAGCAATAGCAGGATGAATGGTTGCCGGACTGTCTTACTTTGCTGAGACGACCCGGGCGTGGGCAAGATATATCTCAAGTGCGAAATACCATATTCTTAAAGAATCATTTCCAACGGCCTACAACGCCAGCTCCTAGGATTAGCAGTCTGTACAACATTTTTGGCGATAGGGATATCGCTGTTCTGGTGCCTTACTATGGCTGACTTCCTTTCCCAGCAGAAACAGTGGACACAAACATGTTAGGAGTCATCCTAAAGCAGCTCGTCGGGATGGGTGAAATCCCGAGGGCACATACGGCACGCCTATCGAGAGGGGAAAAGGTTCAGCTAGTGAAGTCCACCATTCCCTGATGTTGCGGGAATGCTAAAGGCGATTATTACCCCGATTCAGTAAGGGCTTATATATATCAATACATTAGATGAATTAACTCGGAAGAACCGGTCGGGGCTTCTCAAGTCACTGAGGGATATCGTTCTGGAGTCACCTAGCACACAGGTGGTCGCAATCTAAGAAGCCCTGCGTGGGGGAGAAAATCAGAAGATATTTCAGTAAGGCGAACCACACCCGATAGTCCGAACGAGGGTGAAATTTCAAGATATCTCAAAACGAAGTTAGATAGGGGCGATCCGGACGCAGTGTACGATGGTTTAAGGGCGGGTATCACGAGGATCATCCCGGAAGCAGCCTCCGAGATGTGAGCAGAAACTCCATCCACCTTCCCAATCCAAGCGCGCCTTATCCGCCAAAATTAGGTCCTAGGCTCCCGCCTATTTGGCTCAAGATCGATGGAATCTGACAAGGGGGAAATATCTACCCCACGACCCAAGGCCACGGCCGGAAGGATGAATACAAGGCAATGCTGCCACGAGCTAAAGCACAGAAGGGAAACAAATCCAGACTAGGCACCTAAATCCCGATGCGGGTATCACATTCCGAGTGACCGTTAGACGTCAACTAGTCGCAGCATGCCTTGAGGGCCGATAGAGACTAACAGCTGTGGGCACTCAGAAAATTCCTACTATACAGAAACTGCTGCAGAATGCCGCATAATTGAACCGTGCGCTAGATAGTCCAAAACTCCCTTCCCTAGAAAACCGACGAAAAGACACAGCAAAAAGAACGACACGGAACACAGTTCAACCACTTAAGATACTACAGAACGGGTGTTCCCTAGGGTCCGCGGAGGTGAAGCAATGGCACCAGTGGTGTGTTGATCCACCCCGCTCAACAAGTGCATCTCTCACAAGATCCCGCTCTCTCCCATAATCCCTACTAGAAAATTGCCAGGCTTTCTTGACTTACTCCAGCCTCCAGCGCGTCAATGACCATTTTCCTACAATTAATCACGTTCAGTCAGCAACTCCTCTAGTCCGGTATACAAGCCATCGCTATGTAACACATACTAGAATGGAAATCACAGAAAGTGTGAAACTGCCCTCACCGAAACTCCCCGACGGCTACAATAAGCATGTATTCCCCGACCTACTTCTTTGTCAAAACTCAAGTTACCAAATACTAGTGAACCCACAGGGATTCACGGTGCCACTTTTTTTTGGAATCATAGAGATCACAGTTTCCCTATGTGAAATGAAAGAATGGGACCTAAGCTAGGAATATTCCAAGAGCACTGCCGCAACGGCGTGGGCAGCCAAAAAGCGATGACAAAGGCCGAACACTGCTCTCGTGGGCTGCTGCCAATGGCTGTGAGGGGGCCGTAAATGCTTTACCAGAACAGGAGGATTCCAATCCTGACTCCCGATAACACCGACTAAACACCAGTCCCGTGGAGTCGATAGCACGTATAGGAGTGTCGTGACGATCCTCCAGAATTTAAAGATGCCAATCGTGCATGGTAAGCCTATCTGAACAAGCCACGGCAACATGTGCATCTGAGAATCATATGAGGGGATCCCAAAGATGTGATTTAAACTCAAAGTTCTTGATCCCAAATTGCCAGTCCACAATAACTCAGCCGAGCCCTTCTCTTCTAAGGCATCCGGCACATCTCCACCTTCGCCGAAACCCATTCTCAGATTCTGATATTTTTCGCTGCCGAAAGCCCACAAAATACTTCAGTGTTGCGGTTAATCATCACTTGTCATTCCCTCCTCTTCAAAATGACCTCCTTCATCTACCCTTTAGGTGGCAAGTGAGTCCTTGCCATTTTGTATGTTAATCAGGTTCATAGCCTTTTGGCTCTATAAGCCTAATGATATATAATAATAATAATAATCTGCCTTTTTGGTCCTTGTTATGTCCACCACCCCTCGTTGGCGACTAGCCTCGCCATTATCTGATCTCTGGCTTCCACGAGTAGAGTAGAGTAAGATATCCAGCACTAGACCTAGGCCAGCAGCATATGTGCACTTCTTCATGAAGCCCAGACCCAGAGCAGGGCGACACATAGGCCATTGAATGATTCCCCCCTCCCACTAGCCCCATTATTCTACCTGTATATTCACCCTATCATGTATCCATCCCTTATTCTCTTTAGACCCATTTTCCTCTTCCACCTCCGGCCACACGCTCCCCAATTCATACCGAAACTCATATATACACGCTACCCTAACCACCCCGGGTACCACGAGCACGCAATACAACTGTAAAACCCACCCAGGGTAACCGCAGAGGTAAGATCATGTAGCGCCCGAACACCATCCAGCAGTCCCACCGCAACATTTGGCGGGAATTGACCCAAGGGCATTCATTACCAACCCCAGACCTACCCCCCAGCAAAGAAAGTGGTTCGCCGAGTATTATTTTTTTCCAACGCTCGACTACTCCACTGCCCCCCGGATTCGAACTTAATTAGCCGACCAGTCTCCTAAGCCATCAGACCACAGGAACTGGCCGAGAATACTTTTTCTTCTTGATATTTTAACTGCTTCTTCTTCAGAAAATAGACAGTTCAGGTACCTAATGATACTTTATCTTTCGTATATATAAAAAGGACACATCGGTATCCAATCATAGTACTCTCTCATGATATCGATGTAGAACCAGGAACGGGGGGGGGGTTCCGGTGAATATCTATGCTCTGCCTCCGAAGCAACTCGCTTTCTTTATCAGAGGACAAATGTTCCCCGGATTCCATGGCTAGTATGATATCGCCGATGTAACTATCCTTTAGTATGATACAGGGATAGTAAACCCTTTGTATGGTAAATTATCTATGCGTCGTATCTGACCGCCCATACAAAATTCGGAACTCAAGCGTTCGGGTTCTATATGCCTGTAACTTGTACTATTATTGCTATGATACTACGACCGCCACCAACCCAGATTCTCCTCAATTCAGGAAAATTTGACCCTGTATGCCTCAATGCTCATAACGCACCCAGCTACTCCGGGGAATCCCTCCCCCCAATTAGCAAACCACCTCCTCCGCGAGGTCCGGCTTCATTAAAGCCTGGCCTACCTGGCCCGTTGGGAACACTGTCTCTCTGTCAGTCATTTGCTTTTCAGTCCTTTATTATCTTCATATTTGTGTTCTCTAAAATTCTTTTCATCACTATAATTGCTCTTAACTATTAGGGATCTAGTGTTCAATTATTGACGATTGGATCTGCGGCGCCCGCCCCCAGTTTTGTTCAAGATCCTGCTCCATACAACACAGGCTCTCCCACATTAACTACCACATCGGGTTCGGGAACCAAGGGCCGATATAACCCCTGAAGGCCTTATATACCGTAAGAGCCGGAATAACAGAACCTCTCTCTAGGGTGTTGGAGTCGCATTTCCGAGTAAAGTCCCGTACTTCTTTTTTTCCCCGGTCTTAAGCTGGCAGCTGAAGAGATCTGTTATTTTCGCTGTGTTCTCTCCTCCTTATCTAGAAGGGGGAATGTCGGATGTCTCAACTCGATATTCTATCATTCCAGTCGTATCCTACGAGAGTAACAAATGCACAAAGCACGGTTTTTGTTTTAAACCACTGAGAATCTCTCATTAAACACCTGAGTAGGAAACACCTCTGTTGAAATCTGCCAGCAACTCGGGAAGATACACAGTATCGTACCCACCCAGTAAAATCCCAAAATTCTGGTTCCAGTAGGATAAATATTAGTTCCCAAGTTTACTTTCATGAAATACCTAGCTGGCGCAGTGGTTAACACTCCTGTCGCAATAGCGGGAGCCCAGGAGTTCAATCCATGCTGACAATCAGTTATTATTGAACGATCCGTCATGTAGGGCAGGATAATTAAAAAATCCTGGTCTATGGGGACTGGGAGATTGAAGAACTTAGCCCTCATCAATAGGGCTGTGGGGTTTAACAATCCTGCTACGAGGAGGTAGAATCCGACTCTAGACCTTAAAGGTTGGCGATCGGCGGGTAGCAGAAGCAAATGGGACGGGGGGTTAGTAAAGAAGAAATAAATAAGAGTATCATATAAAAAAAGTATCAAAAACAAAGTAAAATATAATAATATAAAAAAAATAGTTTTTTATCTTGGAAAGGCAGCTGTTCCCCCTCTCCTTATTTATTGCCTTGTATACATAGCTTTTTTCTTATTAAAGTGAGGTAGTACTAGTGGGGAGTGCGCTGTACCAGTACAGAGGCGATTTCCCTTGTTGCCAGATCTTTACCAAAGGCTTCACACGATGCGCAGTGTCATCAACTGTCCGAGACAGCATCCACCAGGCTGGCCTGCAGATAGCAGGTACTGTGCGTGTAGAATCTTATGAAAGTCGGAATGGCGCTAAAGCGAAATGAGGTGCAACTAGGGCAGCCGAACCAACATGAAGGTATGGAGAACACCAAGTCGCCACAGTTTAAACATATAGAGAGTGGTGATTGGGCGGGGTCACGAAAATCATCACTAGCGCCATTCCGACTTTCATGAGATTCTACAGTAGATGTACAGTCCGGCACGACCAGGTTTTTGGGAAGCCTGCAGGCTTCCCGGATCCCCAGCGGGACAGAGAGGCTTCCGGAATATTTCATTAGGTTAGTAAATATTTTGATTATACGCATCGGAGATCTTCAGATGCCCGCAAAAGAATACCTGTAGTTATCCACAAAGATGACTGCAGATATGTGGAGATGCAGGCAGATATCTACAGATCAGGCTAGATCTTTGAATATTCCTTCCGCTATCGGCTTCTTATCCACGACAGTTTCACGGCAACAGAAATAAAGAGTGTTAGGGTGCGGTGCTGTGGGATACCACGCTCACCTTTCGAATTTGCTGGTTGTCGGGTGGCAAGTGTTGGAAAAATATGAAATAGTAGAGCTCTATACCGGAAACCTGGGAGAGCGAGAGATGCTCAAGAACTACATTATATCTAAGGGAGCCGGAGGGGCCGACTATTCATGCAGCAATAAACCAACATACACCCAGAGTGGAAGAAGAAATCCGAGGCGACAATATGGAAGACATAATTAGAGAAAACGGATGAGAACAGAATTGCATCCATTATGATCAATCGGTCTAGAGTAATGAAAATGGGAGAAAATACAAATAGGCTAAGTTGAACTTAGACAGCACTGAAGCGGAGCTAGGGCGTACTGACCAGCGTTGTGGTGTTCGAAGACTTAGAAAGTGCATATCCGAAAGTATAATTTCAACAACAAGGGAAGGGTAGTCGAGTGATCCTTTGTGACGCACCCTTCTTCTTTTTTTTCTCTTTCCCTTCTCCTTTGAAAGGGAATGCTCGCGGGCTGCTACTGCCGGTGCAATTCGCGTGTATGTGGATGACCTCGGTCGCCCTATCACATCCCAGCTTTTGTTAATACCTCTCCCACTCAAGTATCAAACGACGACTTACCCCTGTGATGGAATACCGGTATTCCAAGATGACACGAACTTCACCGCCCACCAACCTTCTCCCTGTATCCAAAAGAACAGAGGGAAAATGAAATAAGCAAGAGAGAGAGGAATATCACAGATCCTCCGGCGAAACGGTAAGTGAATAAGCAGATATAAAAAAACCGCTCTACGAGAGACATGATACTCCGATAGATACAATCTGGTCCCGTCACGGCATGAGGGATCACCCAACAGACCGATGGATTATACACACCACACCGCACAGTACTGCGAATAGATAACCCAGTATCCAAAAAAAAAAAACCCTGAAATCAAATTTTACGATATGTCTCTCTCCCTTCACTCAGTAGGTTACTATACACCCCCCCCCCCAGACCGCACACTCTACTCTACTCTACTTTACACATCCACCAGCACACATCACATCAATTCCAAAAACTACCAAGCACTAAACAATAAAATATGGCAGTACTGTAGAGTCATGGGAAGACAACTTGATACAACCCTGCACTCTATCCGCCTTTCCATCTGACTTGACTTTATTATATATTTTTTCTCTCCTCCTTCAAAAGGGCGTCTAACCTCCCAACACCAGTGCCCGAGCACCGAGCAAACAAGCAAGCAGCGCTCCCGCTCGTCAACTCAAGATGCATATAAAGCTCAGCACCTTAATACGTAGTAGTGGAACTAGGTAGTCTACCGATCCGACTGTTCTTAACTTATCCTCCAGGTTAGATCGTTTCCTACTTTTAGTGCAGAGAAGTACTGTACTTAGGGTCAGACGGGGGGCGTTTTCAAACTATACAGCCACTATCCTCACAAACAAGCCCCACGTTCGGAAATTATTATTCATGTTTCATTTGTTTTCTCAAGCTAAAGCCGTGTAAGCTATGCAGCAAACAACGTGTCGCCAAACCTCACTCCCTGATCCGCACCACAAATCCAGGAAGTGAAGCATAAAACGCATGAAAAGCGTAGTATAGCGAACCTCGTCCATATGCGTAAGCCCCAACCCATCCACCCACCCACCCATCTACCGAGAGAAACATACAACAGCAAGGTATCATTCCAGACTTCCCAAGCCTACCTCAGCCCGTCCATCCATCTATCAATTACCCAGTACCATGCAACCAACAAGCCCCTCTTTTCACTTCCCCTCCCAAACTCCACAGCTTCTACCGCCCCTTCGCCGCCGCCGCATTACTAGCCTCTAAACAACCCCCCCCGACCCCCAGTCAGCCCTCCATCTCGGCCTCCCACTACAAGAAATCAAAAAAAAGACATACCTCTCCTCGTAGCATCCTCCAAAAGCGCCGTGTCTACCGCACCAGTTGGCAAGTGCACGTACCTGACGACGCTCCCGCGAATGAACACGTTCCGAACGGCGGCCAGATGCGGGTACTTGGCCTCCTCGAGGACCATTATGTCGTCCAGCTTGATGTTTAGGAACTGGTCGACAGACTTTAGCGTGCCGCGGATGGACAGGTCGTTCTTTAGCTCGATGGTCACTTCGTGGTCTACCAGGGTTTTGAAGAAGCTGTCGGCTGGTTGGTTAGTTTGGGATGGGGGATAGACGGGAGGAAAGAAAAAAGGGGGGTGCATGCCTGAAGAATAGCATTTTCTGTTTGGTGTTAGTGGCGGTAGTTAGTAGGTGTGATAATTGCTGGGGAGATTGATCCGAGGCGATCGATTTTTTCTGTGCCCCGTCGACCAGTTGTTGCGGGAGGAAAAGTTGGAATGTTGTCTAGTGGTAGGGTAACCAGCGATCCCCCGCACTAACCTAATCTATGATTCGATACCAGTATTTACCAAACGGCAACTTATCGCAGAGCCTCCTCAACGGGCCCCAAACAAAAACTAGGCAATACCGAGTAATTACGAGTGCGTTACCTCAGCTACTATACATCGGCAGCCTCAACTTAATTCAACTTGAACCGATCCGGAATAGCTCAAGGCGTTCCATTTGCGAGTCTCATGACAACCTTACAAACCCTCAGCTCATTTCTCCCCATCCCCTTTTTTCCATCCACCTGGCAAGAAGGCTAGCTGGCGGCCTAACTTGATTCCCCCCCGCATACACAGAGTAACATTGCATCACGTATCCATCCTTTCGGACTTTAATCTCGCAAAACCATCACAATGCAATCGATTTTTAGATTTTGGACGAATAGAAATAGAAAGGAATAGAAAAAGATTTCCCCGATGCAAGTAATTCTCAAAACGACCAGCCCAATCATAAAAAAACCGAACCTTTTGCGTGGAAAGAATAGGGAAAAAGAAAAAGGAGAAACAGTAGCGAAGAAAAAGAAAGAAAAAGGCGTTTCCGAAATCAAGAATCAAGCGAATGAAGTGAGGTAACAAAGTAGCTCTCGTACTTGTATCATGTATGATTCAAAGCCAAGTCACAGAAAGAACCCCTTTACAATTCCATACCGACAAAGATCCACCGATCACTTGTTACTTCTTCATCTACTACCGAAGAAGTGTTTGACGAGATGCTGGAAAAGCTGCCGCTACGAGCGTTGGTTGAGGAGTAACTCGACGGCGGTGTGGGGGGGAAGACGATTGGGGCCATTGCTTGAGGACTTGCAATGCTATCTTGTTGCAACCAATGAGAAAGGGTGATGAGTTCGAAACCAACCCATCCAAGGTCGCGAATAAGTGAATCTGCAGAGGGCGAATGATTAGACAAACACCGATCACCAAACAAAAGTGAATAAGACATACGAATCCCATCCGCTTTGCGATCCAAGCAAATCACAAGACGATCACAATTGAAACATTCGCTCGCCAGCTCAATAAGAGCGATCAGCCTGTTTCACACCGTTAGCACAAAGCTCCCCAAAGTCTGAAACCCGAAAGAAAAGAAAGAAAGAAAGAAAGAAAGAAAGAAAAAACTCACCCATGCTTCAATTGTGTCCCCTCGACATGCTCAAAGAACAAGAACAAACTCTTCTCCGCTCCCTTCTCAGCAACAAACCCTCTGAAGCTCGCACCACCAACGTAATCCCACACCTCAATGAATTGCATCTCCTTCGCGTCAACTCCATTGCTATAAAGATTGTTATTTTTGCCGCTATTAACCGAGATCATCGGGACAGGGACACTCTTCGGATTATTCCCTCCACCAAGGAAAATCCGGTTCATGTCTCTACAAAGCAGTCTCTCACACTCCTTTGCGATGATTCTCGATGCCCCCTTACCGTGACTAGCGGCGCCATTACGACGACCGCCGCTGGAGTAAGGAGGACTTGTCGGATATCCCGAGGAGGCCTCAGGAACGCCACTGTGCCCCTAGAAGAAAAAGTGACAATTTAGTGAATGCCAGGGATAAGAGATAGATGGGGGAAACATACCGTCCGCGCCGGTCGAAGAGTAATGGAATCCTTGAACGCCGGTTGAAAAAGACTTGGAGGTGGCGTAACAGCTAGCGAGAACCGGACGAGCAAAGCTCATATGTTGATGGGAATTATGACTGTAATTACTAGTGCGATTACTACTTGTCATCGCCATGGTCCTTAATGTTTCTTGGGGTTCTCTCTGGAGAAATTATCGTGTTAAAAAAGGGGGTGCAAGGGAGAATTGAAGGGAGAGGTGAAGGGTTGAAGGTAGAGTTGCGAATGTTTGCCTGTTGGAGCAGCGTTTGCAAACAATGAAGGTGGCTGAATAAGTCAGAAGGTGGGTGCAGGGAACACAGCGGTTGAAGACAGAAGGAGGAGCGTGGGGATGTGGGTGGGCAGCAAAGGAATTTAAGTCGAATGGAAAAGATAGCGACCGAAGGCACGGCCTTTATTCGAACAACACCAAGTTTTGGGCTGCACGGTGGCGTCCACATACTTGTAGATAGAGAAACCTAGGCTACCGGCACAGTACTGCAGAAGGCCCGAATGAAGGAGAAAAGCCATTTACCGGTACTGTACATACACTGCCGTATCATTTTCCTCGCTGTATCATCGTCCATACAATTGGGGCTTGTCAAACAGCAGAGCTGAAGGAACGGCTCCAAAGCATCACACCCCAGTACCGGCATCCACACTGTAAAGCTTCAATACGGTACTCGTACTGGTATCATAACCCATGCAGGAAATACAGATAATACGGTATCACACGAGGAGAAACCCTCACCGCATGAACCCAGGCGGGGGCGAATTGTAGGCAGAGAACAAACACCGATCCAGCCAACTGGTCTTATCCCGCCACAAACGAGACGGTGCGGTACCGGTACTTGATAACAATATCAACAACTATCTCTATCTTGACTTTTCTTTTTCCATTTTACCACCGCGCTGCCCTCTCCCCAGTCGCTTTCCTCCCTTATGCACCAGCCCTGCTTTGCTTTGCTTTTATTTGCGTTACTGCTTGGTTCACGTTGCCTTCCTTCTTGCATGCATAACTGTCCATCCACCCACTCTCTGCATACTCAAATCATATTCCCCTCCATTACCACCTGCATCACCACCTCCATCGTCACCACCACCACCACCACCATACCACACCAAATAACCATACCATCATCACAAAAGTCTGTTTCCACATCATGAATTGTTCAGACTCCTGCAAACACCCAATCCCCTTTGGCAAGCCTCCTCCCTCCCTCTCCATCTCAGGCAAAGCAAAGAAATTAAAACCAAGAACATCAAACTTCCGGCCCGTGATTCGCAACCGGCAACCCGCCGAGCTAACGCCCTTCGCAAGTACCTACCGAAACCGGCCAACCACGTGCCACCTCCCACAAATGAATCATAGAACTCTTCTTCCCTTCTGTTCCTTCTCCCGTGAGGGAGATTCAATTCAGGATCCAAAAAGCTGGGCCCCACGTGAAATCAAAGAAAAGTCTAGTCTGTTTTCAGATCGGACCAATCTTTCGGGAACATTCCGAAACGCGGAGGCCGAGAATGCTAGCCATGGACGAGACAAGGAAAGGGAGGAGGCCCAAATGACGTAATTTGTCTTGTGTGGGGAAGGAAGAAGTAAAAAGAGCCACTCACATCACTTAACTAAGAGCCCGGTTTCCTTGTTGATTGAAACGCTGGAAGGGCCAGAAGTGGGAGTGTATAAAGTTGAGGTTTTTTTCCCGGGGAATGGGGGCCGTGTTAGTTAATTACCTTCAGTATCAGAGGAGGAGTTAATCAATTCGCCGAGTCTGGCGATTACTATACAAACAAAGCCCGTCAATACCCACCCCCACACGATATACCACAACAGAACGAAGCAAAATGCCACAAGCGCAACCCCGCCATGAAACCGGCTTCCCAGAACCATTCTCTCCGTTCGTTTCCCTTTCCCTTTCCCTTTCCCCTTCCCTGCAGCTCTGAGCTGACAGGCTCCCGCAGGGACCGCAACACAACCCTTCCTCACCCCGAAGGCGTAACCCGCCCAAACGAAGAACTGCCTACCACAGCGATAGAGCACAAAGGTCACCACAGACTCCGGCACAGACATCGAAAGGCGGAGCAGGTCGAGGAAGATATGTATGCTGGATTGGACGTTCATGATAACCCGGATGAGATTCCGGAGCAGGAGGAGGAGAGGAGGAAGGATGGTAAGATTAAGAAGGCCTTGCACAAGATTAGCTGTGGAAGTATCTAGGCCTGCGCTTCTATGGGCAGTGATTGGGGCTAGGGAGTGCATAATACGATTGGGTAATGAGAGGATAAAGGGAGGATTGTACAGTACGATGGCTGTGGCTCTCATGAGATGTTAATACTATTCCACCCACGGCAATTCAGTCTATTTTTCCCCCTAAACGGTGATAAGCCAGAGTAGATGACACGAGTACTATATGATGAACCGGTCCCTGCTGTTAGGATAAGGGACAGAATCTAAGTCACACTACAAGTAAGTACTAGTACTCCGGGTGGATATTAAACCGGGAACATAGCTCTTGTTTCTACTAGTACTCGTACAGAGAACTGTGTGGGATCGACAGAAGTGATTTTCCGGTTTTTGGTGCCACCCTCGAGTATGGGGTTCTCAAGCTACTATTTGTTGAGAAATAGTCCTTTAGGTTGAGGAACAAAAGTCCAGTATGAGCTTCCTACTCACTACCGGTATTGCGGATATGGGGCAGACGCGGAGGTTGGGATTCCACGCAATAGCTTGCGCCAAGATAGGGTATATACAGTATATATCGTTCATGTCTCCCGCAGTTAGGTAGAGAACTTAACAATCAATCTTCCGCTGCAAGACAAAACATTCAGCTCCTGACACTATTATCCCACGGATTCTCTTACAATAGGTCATGGTTCATTGAGATGTATCCTTCATACAAAGCCCCCTGTCCTGTGGTTTCAATGAATGAGCAGGATGATCCGGAGGGACCATTTTCTCGGTAAGCTTGGAGCAAGATACCGGTACTATATTCGAGTATTTTCATCAAACCCCGTCGGGTCCTGTTGGCCTCTCTCTCCCCAATTGCGGGTGCTGGAACTCAATCCCGAATGATCGTTGATGACCACCACTTACCATGATCTGCAGGCTGGCGGGTGCACGCGCCAAACTGGGCTCCATTCGCTAAGTTTCCCCTTTCCGTCTGTTCCTCCGAACCAACCACAACCTAAATCCAACCAAGCTCATGCTAACCAACCAGACAAGACAAAAACAAACTGAACCTCAGCTACTCATCCGCGGTGCTGGTGCTGGTAGCTGCGCCGGTTGGATGTTTCACAGCCCCTCATAACGCCCTTCCCTTCTCCCTCTTTTCTGCTTCGCATTTACCTTCAGCATATATTCCCCCCCTTCTCTCCCCTCCTCATATCCTCTTCACGACTGCGAAACTAAGCGAGGCCCTTGCCGAAAAAGAAAAAGAAAAAAAGGGATGGAAAAGCCTCTACAATTTCCCTATTACCTCCTCCCCCCTCTCCCCTTCATCTCCCGCCTGCTACATTCCTCCTCCGCTTCCTCCTCCTCCTGCTCCTCTTCCGCCCCACGCGGCCACGCCCAAACCCTCCAATGCCGCCTCTGTCAAACCCACCTAGCGCCCACGACGCACATAATCAGCAAAGGCTTTATGGGCCGTCACGGGCGGGCCTACCTCCTCAACGCCCTGACGACCCCTCATATAACCTACTCACCACCCACCCCTCGCCCACTAGTTACAGGGATGCACACGGTATCGGACGTCTCCTGCTCACTATGCGGGACGATGCTCGGGTGGAAGTACCTTGCTGCTGAGGACCGGACGCAGAAGTATAAGGTTGGCAAGATGATCCTTGAGAGGAGCAGGGTCGAGAAGGTGAACTGTTGGGATGGGGGGGAGGTGCTAGCGGAGAAGGGTGAGGGGGAAGGGGAGGGGGGGATGGAGGTGGAGGTTGACAGTGCTGATGAGGATGAATTGGAGGATTTGTTTCTGGGGGTTTGGACAAAGGAGGGGGCGCTCAAGAGGCGCAAGGCGAAGAGGGAGAAGCTTGAGAGGGAGAGGGAGAGAGTTTTGGGGGAGAGGGGGGTGCATGTTTGATCTGCTAGGGCTCGACGGAGTAGCGTTTGGGGTGTGTCTATCGGAGGATCTCTTACCATACTGGAGGGATTTATTTACTTATTCCACCTTGCTTGCTCGAACTTGATGATTGTCTCTTTTTATTAATCTTTTAACTACGGCTTTCTAGCAACTCGGTGATTTGCCTGAGTTGGTTGATTCCTACCTACACTTCCATCACCTACCTACCTATCTACTGACCCATCACTTTTTATGTTCATTTATTTGCTTCCCTCAATAACCCCCCTCCCCTTTTTTCTCACTATCATACCTGAGCGCTAACTGTTGAAATCATTTCATGATTGTTTGACTTTTACGCATTCTTCACAATAATAAGCTTGCGCGAGCGAGCATACCATGCAATTGTTGGACCTCCTTCTGCGTCACTCACTCTACATGAATGCAAACTGTTCATTCATCCCGCGCCCTGCCATTTACCCACATAGAGCCGCTCGGCAAAAGTCTTCATGAAGCAGAGCTTCCCATTGGCGGAGACTCCTCCAGTGGCTCAGTCGGGGCGAGGGTATTAATGCAATTGGCATCTATGCAAGGGAAATGGCCATCCCACGAGTAATGAGAAATGTCCGTTTTTCACGGGGCAATTTTTGCCGGGGGTGCTCTAGAGTACTACATCCTGCTGCAACCTTCCTCCTCACAAGAATAAACAAACTCACAACTCAGTATTGCACAGCATAAAGTCTAACCTGCATCCATATCACTATATACCTCTTCTATTTATTTTTCTTTCTTCTATAATAATAATATAGTAATATGTAAATCCATATTATCCATGTATTATATCTATGATGCATTTTTCCGCACGGCGCCCGCCTAGAATGGCTCCCGGCTCGTGGGGAGGGAGGGATATTTACTTACTACGCTGGCTGCTCTACTCATATAAGCTGTATAAGTTCCTAGCCTACTACCGGTAGTAGAATACCAGAGCCATACATGTGTATGTGTGTACTGGTGTAACCTCCAGTTTGCAACGGTCACTGGGACTCACTCGGTATGCTGGTTTTGTATCATCTGGAGGGGTGGGGTCTTGTACTCGAGTACTTTGCGTTTGTGTTAAAAGAGCATGATAGGACAATGTCGCCGACAGGATAATGTCGCATATGGCAGATCTGGTTGCAACAACGAAGAGTAAATCCTGCTTACTTACTAATACCCTTAGAGATGTGACATTTTCCTGTCATGCTCTTTATGCTATGCTATACTATACTGTGGGTAAGCGCAGTGGGGTATCGTTTTATTCCCGTGTACGCGTGGCCCAATGTAGATATAGTGTACTAGTAGTCCAGTCGACGGAAGGGAGTCGGTTCTTGTTGTGGCATAAGATAATCGTGGATGTTTACTGCAGTATCATACGTGTAGTGCAATAGTACTCGTTGGCTCTCGAGTGAAGTTCAAGGTACGATAATAATTACGCAGACTAAGGGTATTGTATTCTATTCTATCATTATTAATCTTGATCTCCGATACTGCTTATGGATAGGATAAGTTCCCGTGATAGTCTAAGCTCTGAACAAGGTTATATCCCTACTAATACTTACTCCTCTCCCCGAGAATTAACCATCTTGTAGCACTTGATGAAGAACACTCTCTCGCTGACGATACTGCGACCGCCAGTCCGTTAGTGGGTTGCATCGGGTGCTAGTAAGAGCGGAGAGAAAAAGGGGGACATACCAAACTCCTAAAAGCCCGACTCCCAATCCCCCTGCACTAACCAACATCTTCACAGCCCCACCGCCATCGCCCTCTGAAGCAATCCCCCTGGCGAGCGCTCCTGCCCCCAATGCCGTGCTCAAGAAAATCCAACCGGGTAAGACCTCCTTCCACCCTTCCCCCTCCTTCCCACTTTCCTCCTTCTCGAACCTGGAGAAATACCCCCTCACAAACGCCGCACTCCATAAAATCCTCACGAGCATGTTAACCCCGTTCGCGGCAACCAGCCCCTGCGCGCCCCATCCCAGAACTCTCAGGAAAATCCATCCGACTGCAGCAAAGCCCAAGCTAAAAGCAAACATCCAGGCCGACTGTCCCGCCAGCTCCCGCTCATTCGCAACGCTCTGGACGAATGCCTCTGTAACACCATTGATCGCGAGGAGGGGGATGTAATAGCAGAACGCGGAGAGCGTTTCGCCAGCGTCTCTCGCGGCGGTCCATTGCTGGCTTGCGATCAGTGAGAGTGCGAATGGCGCGAATGGCGCGGCGAGGGAGATGAAGAAGGTGGAGAGGAGGAAGTAGAGTTTTAAGAGTGTTTGGAGGGTTGTTTTTGCGGAGGTTATGTTTTCTCTTGAGGGGATCATGGAGGAAGAGGAGGAGGAGGAGGAGGAGGAGAGGAGCTTCGCGAAGAGGTTGCGGGAGGATTCCTCGATTGGCTGGAAGAGCATGCGTGCTATTAGTGAGCCGTAGTTTGAGGATAAGGCATAGATGCCCTGAGCGTGGTTTGTTGTAAAGTAGGTTATTAGAAGAGAGTCGCCTTGGGTTAGGAGGTGCTTTAGGGCGGATTGGAGCCACATGCTTGCTGCTAGGGAGGTGAGGGGTCTGTGGAAGTAGGTTAGGTAGTAGCTCGATTTTCTAGATTTAAAGTTAGCAGAAGCTCAAAATTGTGGCCCGTGCAGCCTAGGGATTCCTATGGATATGATTTGGGCCCAGCAAGGCCGAGTGACTAGCGGTGAACTCGATTATCAAGTCCCCTATTGGAAAGACTTATCGAGTTCACCCTGCCATCCTTCAAGACCCACCTGGAAATGACCGCCTCAAGCCAAACTTCCTTCCCCAGACGGGCCGAACCCGACGCACCGACGATCGCCCTCGGTTTTCAATAAAAAAAGACCCACCTAGACTCAACCCCTCTCAACCCAACACCCCACCCCTCTCTCCCACCCTCCCCCCAGAAGCACCATACGTAAACCCCCAAAAGCACAGCCGCATATCCCACCTGCCCAACAGCAAACCCCAACGGTCCCACACCCCTCCCCCTTAACTCCTCCCCGAACCTGCCCTTCGCAACCGCAACCGTAACTCCACATGTCATAATGCACCTAACAAACGCCGCCGCGCACTCCGCCGCCGCTCGCACTTTATACCTCAGTCCCAATTGTGCAAGCGAAAAGTACGGCTCTGCCGCTAGCTCGATGATAGTCGCGAGAGCGTAGAGACACACACTTTCGCGAAAGAATGGCTGAGAGGCCGTCTCCCTGGATGCGAAGGAGCGAGCGTAGAAGAGGGACAGTGTCACGGCGAAGAGGAAGCCGAGCGGGAGGGCTAGGAGGGAGAGGTTTATGACGGTTTGGCGGTGGGCTGCCGGTGTCCCTTCGATTAGTTTAGTGCCAATGTTGGGAGTTTTTGTGGAGGTAGGCGCAGAGGTGGTAGTCGGAGAGGAGGGCTGGCGCTGGAGCGCTGTTCGCAGTGATTCCCGGGAAAAGTAGAGAATGGATATCATGAAAAGTTCTAGCTGTACCGAGATACCGAGGAGTGAGGGGGAGAGGTACCGCAGCAGGAGTTGGTTCACGAGGAATGTTAACAGGCGAGAAGTCACTTGCAGTAGAATTAGGAATTTTGCACCCTCGGCGGACGCGGAGAGGAGGGATTGGTGATCCTCCTTCTCGCCTTGTGGGGGTGGTTGTTTGGGTGGTTTTGGGGACATTGTTGGTTGAGATGGATGGAGGAGGAGAGTTGTTGAATTGAAGGGAGGTCTTTACCTTGTGTGCGGCTTAAAACAAGTGATTCCTCCAATGCCGAAATCAACTGATCAGTTGGTCCGTGGGCGGACATCTCTCTAGAACAACACGTGGATGCATCCAATGCGATACTTCTATCGTAGCGCGAGCACCCGTGATGCGCCTGACTTGGTTGAGTCTCTGGCCTTGTAAACTGACTACGGTAGTGCACATCTGCTTTCCCGAGCACCGGGATGGCCGAAGAATTAGGAATCGCAGTAATCCCAGCCAAGAAAATATCACGGAAAAAACAAGCAATCCACCAGCTCGATGCGAGTAGAAGAAGCATCTATTTCAAATATTACACCTGCTCGCTGCTCTACCTTAGAATGAACAATCAACACGCCGGCCCCACAAAACATCGAATCAATCCCATTTCCACAACCAACTCCCGATTTATAAAAAATGTGGGAGAAAATAAACTAGCCACATCCAGAGAGGATGCTTGTTCCATTTTTTTTGTGAAATATTTCCCTAATCCAGAACCCTAAAATAATACATCTAGTATTTTGAGTTCGCGAGAAAGAAAGATAGTGAAAACCCAATTAAACCTTGAAACCACGGCTCCGGCGTCTCCCACGTGCACGCTCGAACTTCCTTCCCTTCGATTCGATGTACCTGTTCCCCGCCAGGTTCGTCAGCATATACACTTCCTCCAATAATGGACCGAAAGCACAAAGAATGAGAACGTACGGCTTCTTGTGCTTGTGGGGGCCCATTCCGAAGTGCTTGACGGCCTCGCGAGCATTCTTGGGGCCTCTCAAGAGAAGAGTGTTGCTACCAGTTGGTGCCCTCAACGCAAGCTGATCAAGAGTAATACATTCACCCCCCGCAGCCTCGATTCTAGCGCGGGCAGTTGCAGTGAACCTTAGAGCCGCGACGGAAAGCTTAGGAATCTCCAAGGCACGGTTGTCATCGGTAACGGTGCCAACGACTACAACAATCTTATCCTGCTTAGGAGCGTGGGGGTTGGCAGCATTCCTGATGATACGGGAAATCGACACGGGGGGGCGATTGATCTTGGACATGAAAAGGCGGCGAAGGACAGTCTTGTTGAATGCCGAGTCAGTACGGCCTGGGGTGTGTGTCTCTTGGTTAGTCGGGCATTCTCCAAGAAGGGGGATTCCCTGAGACTCGAATTGGACATACGAGCCAAGAAGCGATAAAGCTTTACGAGCAGCTTAAGGTAGACATTGTCAGACTTGGGCGCCTGTTTATTATGGAGCTTCCGTTAGCACGGGTCCCTTGCATCCTCCCAACTTTCTCTCCCTTCTCTGCAACGAAAAAAAAGAACGGACCTTGCGGTGGTGGGTTGGCCTTCTGTGGTCTAGATCGATACTGTATTCCCCTTCGTTAGAACCATCGCTCGCAGAAGCTAGTTCAGGAGCAATCAAAGAATTCGTGCCTACCCCATGGTGATGATTTGGTCAACGCGTTGTTGGCGTGCTTGTTGGTTGGTAGAAAATTTAGAGGTTGTCAATAGTTCACTCTGGTAGAAGAGTGGATTAGGACGCACAAATTGGTTGTGGGGACTGTCAGTGGATACCAGTGGGGTAGGGTAAACCCTTATCTGACGGGAAGTGCCGAAGGTTCAACCTCGACACCCAGCGCAACGGTCTTGGCCCTACGGGCTGCTAAGATTTATCATACTGTTATTATCATAGATATTTGGGAGAATCGAATTAAGATCCGAAAATCAGCCATAGACAAGAAAACAACATAAAATTTGCTCATCCAAATTCCGTTTACAAGGTGATATGATTATACAGTACAAACTACGAGTCGATGCATCAATGGATTTTTTGAGAGAAAGACAAAGAAAAGGTGCTATAACCGCCCAAGGCTTCTCGACTTAAGAATAGAGTTTAATCTGGCCAATCAACTTGTGGGCCTCCAGCGCAAAGTTGACGGGAGCCGCATTCAGAACTTGATATCTGACCCTCTGCTGATCCTGAAAGACATCCATCTTGGCACGGCATCTAAAGACGTACGATTTACAATTCGCTTGCGAAAACGAATCAGCGAAGGCAGGTCCACCAGACAGATTGAGCTCAACAAGCTCGTCCGCGGTCATCCCCATGATCATGGCTCCAACATCATCGAAACAACTGAGCCAAGCCAGGCCAAAGGTATCACTGCAGGAAATCGTCATAATATACCTAGCATGTTGTTAACACATATAACGACAGAAAGATCCAAAAAGAATGCTGGTTACCTATGTTGAGGTCTGGGGTGAGTAATATCGCACTTCTCACACTTCCATTGCCCTTCAGAAAGCGGGGTAACCTTCTTATTGCATTTTGGAGTTAGGCAAGCAGGGTACGAAAAATTTTCGTTCTTGATGTAAACGATCGTCGTCTTGGTAGTGAAAATATCAGCCTCTTCCCCCATGCCGAGGTTTTCATCGCGGATCTGCCCTAAAGTCTTATAAGGGTCATTGGTGCGGAGAGCTGATGAACCAGCATGGTGACTTTGGAACGTTTCTCCGCGCCCCTGTCCATCATACCAACCGCGAAGTGCGTGAGATTCATCGATGTCAGGATTGACTGCCATGCCAGAGCTATATAGCATACTTAGAGTTCGGCCGCCATACTCGCTGACCTTGACACCTTTGAACGCCACAATCTCATCAGGCTGGGCCTCCCAATTCTCGGCAGGGGTACCCCAAATAGTCATGCGGACAGAATATCCAGACTTGTCGACCAGGGTGACCTCCCGCCTCGTATATGGCTTTTGAGTGGTCTTTGACTGCGATGTTGCGACCTCACCGACCTCTTTGATGACACCAATAACGTCGACGATGCCGTCGTTCTGAATACTCTCCAATTCAGAGAACTGGACAAAGTTGTATCGCGCCATGGGAAGGCCGTCATCTGCATCATTGCACTAAAACATCATTAGCCAACTGAGTCCGTAGTTCTCAAACATCAGCCACAAACTTTCTCAATCTCGGTATTGCGCTCGAACGCCAATTCGTAATCGTTATTGATATTAGAGAACTGCTTCTTGGCAAAATTGACTTTGCAGTTCGAAATGTAATAAATCTGCCCCTCTTGGAGTACCTCATAGAACGAATCCACCTGGTCGTTGAATCCGGTGGCACGGATCTCGCCACTCTCGTCTAGGAATGTGGCATTAAACAACCTCCCGTCACGATTCGAATTGTGCCAAAGCTTGATCGGAGACTTGTATGTGACTCTGGCTCTGATCGTCCATCTGGACTGGTAGGGAGAGAGACTCTCGATAGGATAGATACCTGGACGTGTGGTGCTTGGAGCCGAAGAAGGTGCTGCAGTTGTGGGCTGTGCCTGTCTAGCCGGAACACCTCTCTGTTCAGCCGGAGCGGGGGCGGGTTTATTTCCGTAAAAGGATGTAGCAGAAGCCTTTTCATTCGGGGCTGCTCTAGCTCGGTCGGGTGCCTGTGGGCGTTGGGCTGCCTCTAGAGAAACGGGCTCCCCGATTTTCTCCTGCTTTCCGTAGTGGCTGAGGACCTCTAGTCCGATAACAATAAGGATCCTGTCTCAGTGTCAGAAGCTTGAGAATGTTGCCACAGGGTTGGGATGAAAGCACTTCTTCTCCTTGACCTTGTTTGCTTGATAGTTTATTAGCCGGACAAAGCAACCTTTCTCGATTGATCCATCAAGGACATGAGCAGTTGCCTCTACAGATTCTATTAGCTTAAAAGTTGGCGCTAAAGGCAAATATCAAGCACGTACGTGTAGCAAGCATGGACTGGATGAAATTTTGAGTGTCAGAGAACACAACCCGGAACCTGGGAACACACAGGATCAGCAGAGCCCAAAAATCGCGTCGGAAACAAGGAGGACTGACCGTTCCGGAGCGCCAGGTTGAGCGGCGAGAGATTTGACTTGAAGAACTTGAAGAACAGGATTCGGGAAGCTAGCTGGCGTGGGAATATCCGCCTCAAAGACCCTTTGCAGGGCACCAGGGGTGCAGGGATTGATCGCCATTGTTTCTAAGATTCCAAGATATCGTGAGGGTGATCAATGGAGGACTTGGTCGAAAGAGAGGAAAGGCACTGGTATTGATCGAGCAACGCGTAGAGTGGGTTGTAATATGAGGGTGTACGAGTACAGTCATAATGTTTGTGTGACGCATTCTTTTAACTGTCTGTCTTGGCACTTATTTATCCTTTTTAGGTAACCACTCGACATCCCCCTATGGATACTTCTTCGCGCACCACGAGCCCACAAAAAGTGTAGTGTTCTTCAATACTTTATTCAACTACTTTTATGACGAAATCGGGAGCCACTGCACATCCATGCTTTCGCAACCCGTGCTATTAGAAAGAGTCTGGTGAACGGTGCAAGTAGCGGGTGAAGGTCATATATGAAAACAACCTTGTACTTTAAAACAGCATTGGATGTATGAAACCTAGAGATATACTTGCTAGCCAGGGCAACAGGTTCAACGGTTACTGGTGGCATCGAGCTCTTTGCTTAACCTCATTCGTTCTTGCTGCCAGTCCTGGGTTTACCTACTATCGCGCTTAAGAAAAGCAGCATCAGCACCATCCTCCACATGGGTTGGGAGAGGCTATTCCAGGAATGTGCCCAATCTTGGCGCGGAGACACGAGTATAGGTACTAGATTAGGCCGCCCCCGAGGGAGCCTGGGGCCTCAAGGGCCCAAAGACACCACAACCACAGTACGGTAGGGAACCCGGCCATGCCGATCTGATTTTATCAGCTACATAATATATTTATATCCAGTCGATTCACAGAAACAGCCCTGCCCCCCAAACTCCATCTGCCGGATTCACAATCAAACCACCCCGAATGACACTTATCTAACCAAAGCACATGAAGGATTTCGAAAGCATGGATTACATTGGTAATTGGAGCCGTTAGTTGCATCTCTTGAAGAAGTACACATATCTGTTTAATATAATTATTAGTGTAGTGGCCTTGAGCAAATAATGCTTTACGATCACTTACGCAAATTTCTTCATTTCTCCGACATCAGATGCCTTGACAACCTTCTCGTCGTTAAAGAGAACCCAGACCTTGCCCTCTCCTTCAACCTCCTTTCTGATAAATGCAACGTAGTGCCCGGCATGAATACTGCTTCCTTTGTGGCATACGATACTATACAGTTCAAACTGGGCCGGCCTTTCACCTCTTCCAGGCTCTTTCCTTGGGGTGCCCGCGTCCACGCTCTCGCGCATCACTTCGTCATCACCCATGTCATCAGGGTGCGAAAATAGCCATTCGACCGCTCTCTCAACGTCGCCTCCAGTCTCCTTCAGAGCCTTCTTAGCTTGGCCAGCTGTGAACCCCATAGCCCCCAACATTGATACCTTCTCCTCATCAGGCTCAGCGCCCGCTGACCCCTTCGGCGCAAAAGACATTGGAGCATCGATATCGGGATCATCCATATGGGCAAACAGCCAATTCATCGCTGCCTCTGGATCTTTGTTGCCAGTATGATATAGAGCCTTTTCGGCACGCATTCTTGGAAAGCCCATTGCTTCAAGTTGGCCTACAATACCTTCATCTGCTTGGAACCTAGGCTCCTCGTCCTCGGGGAGAAGCTCCTCATTGGCAGAGCGAGGCTCTGCCAGGTAATCATCAAGTAGAAATGGCTCATCTCCCACAACGACCGGGACATCGATTTTCGTAGGAACCCAATTAATGTATTCAAACCGTCTGGCGTTCACTGCTAGAACTTCTGGGAGAGTCTTAAAGGCATGCCGTCTACATATTTTAGCACCTCCACTGGAATTAAATGCGACTTTAGAACATACTTGGTAGCTTTGGCGTCTTTTCCGCAAGAAGGACAATTGAATCCCACAATCTCATCTGCTGTGAATATATCAAGACACTCCTTGATGGTAACCGGTTCGAAAACGTCTTTGTTTTTGTCCTTCTCCTTGTCCCCTTCCCTCATTTCGACATCTGATGGTTCAGTGGGGATTCTCCTCGCAGGGACAGGAACCGATATATTGTCCTGGATATCGGTCCTATACCTAACTTTGCTGCATCCCACACATTGAAGCCTCTGCTCTAGGGCGAATCGGAAGTCCGACACAGGATCTTCCAAGTCACCAGGATGAGGAGAACGGCTGATAAGTTTGAAGAGGTGCAAAAGGAGCTCAAAGGCATCTTGCTGACGCATAGTGGAGAACTCTTCATGCCCTTTCCCGATAAGAGCTTTGAACATAGCGGGTGCAAGCCCCCTCTGATGCGGAATCTCAGGAGAATACTCGCTAGCAGCTACATCTATATCTGGGCGAGCATATCTCCCAGAAAGAAGGCCATCAGCAAGCTTCCGAAGCTGCGTCTCTAGGTCGTCCGCTGGGGCCAATGATTCCGGCAGATCCGGCAGATTGTATCTATCTTGCTATCAGTAAGATTTCCGGACAGCCCTCCAAGTAAGAACCACCTTTTCTGGAAACCTGGTAGGGCAAACAGGCACTGCAAAATACTAGCTAAATAGCAAGAATTCCCCAAGTTCTTCAACCCAGTGAGTCCCTTCCCGGCCAATGGCCTGAGTTCCTTTCCATCCTCACTCGTCATCGAAAACTCCCACTTCAGATTTTGCTCAATCTGCATCTCGGTAAGGGACTTCTCCGTTTTCTCGCGTTCCGCAATGTTGATACCCCAATGGGCCAAGTGTGCAGCAAGCTCCGTGTCTGTCTTCTCGTCGTTACATGCGTAGCAGTACACGTCCGCAGTACCTTCCGGAGTGATGGAGCCTAGCTTGACGGATACAGGATGATGCGTAGCGTCAAAATGGGCAAGTCCGTGGGAGGACCCGCCCACGCCACCGAATTGAGAACGACCGCATCCGAGATTCCCACATTGGAGACAGAGCCAGAGGTTCTCTTGGAGATCGCAGGCCGAGCAAGTAGCAAGGTTTTGAGACTCAAGCTTCCTTGGAGCTTCCTGTTGGAGACACAGTGTATGCTCGCAAGGCGTCATTTCCTGCTCCCATGCCTGAACCTCTGTCTGTCTGGCAAATGTCATAGCATTCATCACTCCATCTACCACCTCGGGCAGCTTTATCAGAGCTATTAGCAGTGGCGTCCCTGCAAGGACCCAGATTGGGTGAAAAGGGACTTACATTCCCAGCCGTCCTCTCAACCTCTCCTCCGCCACACATATAACATATCACAGCGGTATGGGTATCATACTTATCGCCCTCACTCTCAGCCTCAATAGCCAACTTTGAAATCTTCTTTGGGGGCTCGGCTCGCTGAAAACATTAGCCCTAAGAAACCCTAATCTAGTATTGGGACAGAAAGTTACCTCAGCTCTAAGCTTTTTAGTCCTCCTAATATTCAAGGCGAGCGGATGTTGAGACAGCTTATGATGAAGGAGTGCGTGGTTCCTCTCTCCAGCGCATCCCCCGTTGAAGCAGCTAAGACAGACATTCAGGCCTTCTGGATCATCCTAGAAACTGTTAGCACAAAGGATCCTTCTAAGAACTATATAAACCCACAATTCCATCAAAGCATTGAGTACAATCCTCTCGATGGACTGCCTGGCTCGCTCTTGGTGGAGTAAGGCCTGTCAAGGTTAAATTTTCGTTCCTAAAGCTAGACTAGAGAACCTACGAGTCGTAGAGACGTGTTGACAGTTCATTTTGATTTCGTTGATGAAGGATGATAGAGTCGTAATTTCAATGCTTAGGAGGCCAGCTACGGAATGACTCTGAGGGGATGTGGGGCAGAGAAAGTGAGGCTTAAATTTCGCTTACGTCATAAGCAAAATAAACTCTTCGATCTCGTTGGATTGGGAGCGTGCAAACTAGCCACGGAAGCGCTTATGACCGTGTTTTATGCACAAACTCGGCCTCAGATTGACATTTGTATAGTATTGCTATCATAACCACCACCAGAAACCTGGACAAAGGAGAGGGAACGACAACGATAAAAGAAAAGCGATAATAGTGACAGAAGCCCGGCTACCCAGCTAATGCTTATTCAGAAACTCTAAGAATTGATCAAAGGCCTGTCCCTGAGCAGTCTTTATGTGTTCCTCAGGATAGCTCCCGTAAACAGCAAATCCTAAATGATTTCAGCAACCCCACCCCAATTCCATCCGGGTATCATAACACATACCATGGGGGACGCCGGGGTAAACCCTCAATTCGTAATCAATATTGTTATCTTGTAGCTGTTCCCTTCCTTCGTCCCTAACTTCATCAGGGAAGAACATATCGTTTTCTATAAGACGGCACCCTTAGCTTCATATGATCTTCAGGATCAAGCAAAGTTATTGATTACCAACACAAGCCAAAGTGACTGGCCTTTTAATTCCCGAAATATCCTCCTTGCTGATCAGGAGCCCTATGTACCGCATTTTCAGCGCCTACCCCATTTCCTTTCAACGGGAATCCGGGTTTCAAACCATGCGCGGCGGCACCAGCAACGATCTCATCAGTAGCTGCAAGTCGCAGAACATACTTCGCTCCAAAGCAGTACCCTACCGCTAGTACTCCCATGGAAGCATCGTAAGCTGTGTCAGCGTATGTCTCCCTAACAGCCCTCAGGACCTTCTCTATTATCGGCATAGTGTTTTCAGGAGTGTGGCGGGCAAGCCACATATCTAACACACATCTCTTAGCTCTCTAGCTTCACACGCAAAGGTGAAATGGAGCGAACACACCGATCATGAAACCCTTGATGCCCTCTGCAGCTTTAAACTTTATTGTCTCGAGCAGATCCGCATTTTCGGTATGCGCTGTTACTGCAGCGGCATTGGGGGCCGAATCGCCTAAGGCACATCTTCAGCTTTCTTGAACTCCCAAACCCCCTTCAATTTCCTCGAACGATTAGGTTTACCATTGAACCTAAGGTAATAATTAGCTTAAGCCAAAGAAGCACAAATATACAGCATGCATACAGATCAGGCATAACAACAAAGTATCCCTCCTGAGCAAAATGGTCTGCTTGTATCTGGTTTGTCTTCGCCGTGACGCCGGTTCCGCCGGTCAAGAGGAGGACCAGCCTCGCGGTCCCAGAAACCACATCCGCTGGTTTTGAAACGTAAATCTACAACCAAATCGTTAACTCCCCCATTTCCCTTTTTCGCAATAAATGTCCAGACACGCACGTCGACATCCGCAAGTTTAACAATTTCCTGCAAGCGAAGAAGCCCTAGTTAACTAAACAAACCCAATGAATGAAAGTCATAGGTTAGGCAGAGCATACACCAGTAGCAAGCTCCGAAGTATCTAAACCAGCATTAGCCAAGCTCCACAAATGCACATCGTGCGTCATACTAACCCAGCGGATTATCATTGGTGCAGTGGTCGCTCATGCGAGGCTGCGGGGCTTCGGCCGCTGTCTCGACGGTAGGAGCCGGGGATGCTTTTGAGGAGGCTTCGTCCATCATTTTTTTTTGAGCTGTCTCCGTTTGCGGTGCGGTACTGTGGGAAGGTACGGCTTTTGGGGGTTGTGAATAAGGCGGGGTTTGGTTGACTTAGGAGCGGGATGATTAAGCCAGTGGCGGAATGACACCAGCCTGGTGCAGTCTAGGAAGCAAGGCCAAGTTGGTGATCGACCAGCTCGTCAAGGTTCCGTGGGTTGTTTGGGCTGACTGCCGTAGACGATCGACTGGGCAAGTCTTGCGCTCTCAGCCCAGCAAGCAGGATCAACCTCTAAAATACTCACGTTATATCACTCGTAACCCGGATACAGACAATGTGTTACTGCACCGGTAGCAGAGCACCTTGTGGGGCTACAACTGCTTTACTATCATATCGACGGGTCATCCAACGAACGGTACAAATGGGTGATTAAGATACACAACACAACTCATCCCCCAGAGCCCCAACCACAAAAAACCAGGACAAACTCTTAACCCCAACACCAAGCTATTTTATTACAATCCCAGCTGGGCTATAATACTGTGCATCTGAGCAGTAAAATCCAAACAAAGTATTAAAAAGGTGAGTATGAACCAACCAATACAAAACATCATTACGAAGGGGGGGGGAATCCTTGGGTTTCTCAAACCTACTTAGTTCATGAGCTCGCAAGCTGTTATCCTCACTAGTATTGATTCTCGCTTCATAGTGATGTACTAGCCAACAACAAACGACCGATTTTTTTCCCGCTCGGCGAAGACTGTTTATTGAGCACGGTATCGATAGACGTACAGCTGGATAGAGTGATGGATGGTAAAAACGTAAGGAAATGTGCAATTTAAGGTAGATGTATGAATGGATCTGTAGATAGAGGCTATCGTTTTTGTTTCGCTCGACCCGACCGACGATCGACCGATTGTCCCGTTCGTCCGTTCGTTCGCTCGAACTGCCATCGGGTAAACGTAGCAAACTTAAAAGCAACCAAGTTGACTAAAAACAACCGAATACCTAAACAGGAAGAAGAAAAATGACTGGGGGAATTTAGGAAGGAAGGAAAAAGGTTGAAGGTAATGAAAAAAACACCAGGCCAACTTCCGCATCAACCGCTATCAGGAAGCGAGATGCACCAAATTCAAAACACTTTTTGAGAGAAAACCGAAATCGATAGGGGAACAAGATATTAACTACCGAATCACTGGATGAAATTTTTGTTGAATTCCCGTGGAATGATTTTTGTAGCCGACCAGACAAGAAAATCAGATGAACCGATGAAAAAGTAACGAAGACTTAGCAATTCAAAACAAAGGAGATCACCATTCGGCGGAAAGTACGCCATCCATTAGTCTGCAAGATCGGCAGTGTCAAGATCGTCATGAAGAGGAGAATCTGAAGTAGTTAGCTACTGCCCTGTAAATTGAATATGGAAGGCATTACCTTTGCGATGGTGAACATCGTCCCCGTTGGCTGGAAGAGGGCTCCTCTCCCTATCATCATCGGCTCTACGAATGTCATCATCGCCCTTTCTTCCTGGGCTTCTAGATCTAGCATCACGTTCACCACGGCGCTCACTACGACGAGGAGAGTCACGGCCACGAGAAACAGAGCGTCCACGGCGAGGGGAGCCGCCACGACGAGCACCTCCACGAGGAGCGTCGCGGCCACCATCAAAGCGCCAGCTGGCAGAAGGAGGAGTGCGGGCCCACTAGAAGGAACTAAATTTAGCCCACAAAACGCGGGAATAAATGATAGACTCGGGCATACCTCAATCTTCAGGAGATCATCACGGCCAATACGACGTCCATGCATCTCGTAATAGGCATCGTCAGCATCACGTCGGCTCTCGTATTCGACGAAAGCAAACCTGGCCGTCGAGGTGCTGTCAGCCACCCAGAAAAAATTAAAAAAGCGGCTTCAAATAGTCGTCCACCGGGGAAGGTGGGGGATTGGTAACCTACAATCTCGAGGAAGCGGTTCTAGGAGCTGGAATGTCACAACGGACAAGACGTCCATACCTGTTGAACCGAAGGTCGAGAACGTTAGACTGAATCGGACAATGACGATAATGAACCACGACGACGACGAGCAGGAGAGCGACGAATACGACAACGGTTTTAACGAATGGAGGATGAGAATGATGCAAAAGAAGGGTATAATGTGCGTATGCGCGTGTAACCTGCCGCTCGCGATGGGCGACGACGATAACGATGCTATCGGTTCGACGACGAGACGAACGAAGGGGAAGTACAGTTCGGGGTTGACAGGAGGGATATTCGAGCGGGAAGTAGTAGTAGCAGCAGTGACAATACACGAGAGGGATAATCGATCGAACGAGAGAAGGGAGTAATTTCAAGATAACGTGTTGGACGGGTTTCAGTACCTCTCGAACTCGTAAGCAAGGTCTCTGGCGCGAGTACCAGAAGAAAATCCAGTAACGTAAAGAGTGGTGCCTCCTCTTCCAGACATTTCTGCTAATGAGTCTTTTAGTGAAGAAAAGGTTAGATCTGATGTTTGTTGTGAGTGTTGACTGTAGAAGTCCTTGTGGATGATAGAGAAAGAAGGTTTAGAGAAAAGATAAGAAGGGTGAAGAAGACAGGCCAAAGAGGTCCTTGAGGGTAGGCTGATGATGATTTAGGGTGGAGGTTATGATGGAGAAAGAGAGAGAAAGAAGAGGAAGGAGAGGCGATGGAAGTTGGAAGAGCTGGTCTCTTGGTTTTGGGCTAGGTAAAACTTGGGTGGCTGGCCCCTGATGACAATGAGATTGTTAGGGCTGCTTGTGGCTGTCACTCATGTAACACGACCCCGGCTCTCTCTTCCCTTCATGAAGCAAACTCCCTACAAGTTGCCCGAATCGGAACGAACAACAAAGCAACTCTAATTATAAGCCTATCATTAGCTCACGACAAAGTCCCTACGAAACTCGAAACTCGTATCGGTATCTTTCGCAGATCCATAAAAATTTACCAGTGAATGCCATTATCATACCACTGCGAACTTTCCCAAGAACACAAAAGCCGACGATACCATCACCCCGATGTAGCAAAGATCCCTCCCCTTAGTCTTTTTTCGAGCACGTGGTCTACAACCGGCCAGAAGTCAGACCCTTAAAGGACGGCTTCTACAGGCACACCGCCATCAAGACCTCGTAACCCTACCAGAACGTTCCTCAATTATTCTACTAGCCATAGAAGGAGAAGGAGAGGAAGGAAGAAAAGGTTCCATCGAATTGCAACATAAAAACCCGTGCTAGAAACAGTAAAATTTACGCAACACTAGTCTCGCCGGAATCACATATCGTCCTCAAAGTCCTGCATAATTGTCTCTTCGGGTTCGTCTTCGGCCCAGCCAAAGCTGTAATCAAAGTCCATCAAATCTGGCTCTGCCATACCGGCCAAAACACTGCTTCCAGACATTTTCGCCACCTTGACCATGTGTTGGATGAATTCCCTGCTCATGCCGTACTTTTTATTGATTGTCTTCATCTGCTTGTTCAGAGTCATAATACGGCGCAGTTCAACTTGAAGGGCTGCGAGATTGCAGCTTTCGTCTGCGGGGTGATTGTGAAAGTGAACCGTTGTTTGTGATTGTTCGGGGTCTGGGTGCGAGTGCGAGAGAGACGCACTTATTTCCTCACGTTCAATCTAATATTGTTAGCTCATCGCCCATAGGGTCTTTAGTGCCTGATAAGGAAAAACAAACCATTCCTAGAATTACAGCTTCGGTGCCGTCCTTTCCACCTATATCACCACCACGACCAGTCACCTCCAAATCTTTCTTGGATATCTCCTCCGTACTCAGCGTAACATAGGTGTCTCTGAGGGCAATTATTTGCATCCGTCTAAATGCCTCGAGGCATTGAATAGCCAACCCAGTATTATTGTCCTGTCTAAAGACATCAACTAGCTGGGTAACTTCTGTACGGAGCAACTCTGGGTTTCCGGCCTTGAAGGCCGCAGCAAACGATTCATAGGGCTTACTTAACGCTTTGTAAGCTCGGTTCGCTACTGAGGTGGTAGATCTGGGTATTGGCAGTGACTAGGCGCATTAGCCTTAATACGGCAAGCATGTCAATAATAGCCCACCTTTCCATCAAGAAGAAGCCCAACAAGTATGTATTTCTTGTATGCATCTATTTGAATTTGCGAACACGCATTGCCAGGAGCAACTATAGCCTTCAATCCTGTCAATTAGCATCCACAAAAATAATAACAGAGAAGAACAAACATATGTGAGATAATCCGCCGCCCTTCTCCACTCCTTGATCCCCATATAGATCATCCCAGCATACAGAAAGTACGTCAGAACATCTTGGTATGTAATTTCCTTAACCCTTGCATTTTCGGTCACCTTGCCAGTGCTGACGCAAGGAAATTCGACGAGATCAATATCAACAATAGCTGCCGCATCGCGATAGCATTTGGCCTCCAAACACAAGCGGAGGAAAAGGGGGTGGAGGAAGGAGAACTTTCTCGGGTTAAACCGTAGGATCGCTTTCTTGATCGGACGGACAGCAATGATAGGCTAGAAACCCCCCGCGTTAGTCAGGGGAGTGCAATCGAACCCACAAATGCTAGAGCCAGGAACCAACTTTACCACTCTCCGTAACAAAGGAGAAAAAGGAGTCCACCAGTCGTTTAAAGATATCTTGTGCACACCGGACTTGCTTTGGATTGAAATTCTCGAGAAATGTAATAATTTGTCTCCACGCAACTTCCATCGCATTCTTTTGGCCAAGGTCTATACGGGCAACTCTATAATATCCCACCCATTAGCAAAAACTTGTCAACTCAAATGGGCTTTCCCAGACGCACAATACATAGAGGTACGCAAGGCTGTTGACCGAAGGGTCCAAAAAAGCTAACACATCAGTCCCAGCATGTTGGTACGCAAGTGTGGCAGCGGGAGTCCTATTCAGCAACGAGAGGTGATTCTGGATCTGCTTGTGGAGCTCGGACTCCGAGATGTTTGGTGAAGATGGAAAGCCAAGAAAAGAATCGATGAGCTTGTCCATAACGGCCAGGGAACCGTCAGTAATTGCTTGATGGGAATGAGAAATGGTGGGCTGATGTGAGGCGTTGTCTTTTGTGAGCGGGTGCTCAAGAAATCCGCAGACGTGGGGCAATAAAGCTGTGAGAAGGTCCTTACAGAAGCTTTGGCTGGGCAAAGAGAAGATGAGTCATCAAACAACCCCGCGGACTCAGCCCTACCAGGAGGGGTTGTTTGGGGAGTGATAAAGTCCTTGTTTTGGGCTCCACTTTTCCCACTCACAACTGACGCAGAAACAACAATTCTCAACAAAAAATACAGAACCATGGCTACGGCCGCAGCTGCTCCCGCAGAAATCGCCCGTACTTCCTCCCTAGCATCAAGAGTACTTAAGACAATCTCGGGGTCAGACAGGAGCGCAGCACTCACAGCAGTCTATGAACATCTTCAAGCCGCCAAAGACCAGATCCTCGAAGCCAACAGGAAGGACCTCGAAGCTGCCGAAGAGCAGGCCAAGGCTGGGAAATTGAGCTTGAGTCTTATCAAGAGACTCGACTTGTGGAAGCCTGGGAAATGGGAAGACATGGTGCAAGGGATTCTAGACGTGAGGGATTTGGAAGATCCTGGTGGGCAATGACCCCCCCCCCCACAATCGATATTCGCAAAAAAGAGAAACATTGTTCGTTAATACAAGCATGTCTTGAGCGCCCCAGTCGGCAAAATAACCCTTGCGACAAAACTCGACCAGAACCTCGATTTATACAGACTAACCTCTCCCATCGGGGTCCTCCTAGTTATATTCGAAGCGAGACCAGAGGTGATAGCGAATATCACAGCCCTAGCTCTCAAAAGCGGCAATGCTGTGATCCTAAAAGGCGGTAAAGAAAGCACCCACTCATTCGCCGCCATCGCAAACGTAATCTCCACCGCTCTTTCCACAACTTCCATTCCACCAGGGTCCGTCCAGCTAGTGCTTAGCCGTGAGGACGTAAAGGCGCTGTTGGATCAAGACCAGTACATTGACCTAGTCATCCCACGTGGCGGAAATGAGCTGGTACGGTACGTCAAAGACCACACCAAAATCCCAGTTATGGGACACGCGGATGGCCTCTGCACGATATATGTGCATGCAGACGCGGACGAGGCCAAAGTCTTAAAGGTTGTTCTCGACGCGAAGACCGATTACCCAGCCGCGTGTAATGCCGTTGAGACGCTCCTAGTCCACCAATCCATCTCTTCCACTATTCTTCCGAAAATTGCCGCCACCCTATTGGCCGCGGGAGTCTCTCTTCGCTGTGACACTGCTTCTAAGATGGCCCTCGAGGCCTCGTCGCTTCCACCTTCTTCGAAGGCCATTATTCAGGATGCGACCGCAGCAGACTACGATACGGAGTTCTTGGAACTAACGCTTGCTGTGAAGGTCGTGTCGTCGGTGGAGGAGGCGGTAGAGCATATCAATATTCATGGATCTGGGCATACCGACACTATTATGGCGGAGGATAACGAGGTTGCGGAGAAGTTCATGGCGGGGGTAGACTCTGCGGGGGTATTCTGGAACGCAAGCACCCGCTTCGCAGATGGCTTCAGGTACGGATTTGGCACTGAAGTCGGGATCTCAACGAATAAGATACATGCCCGGGGACCCGTGGGGTTGGAAGGGTTGATGATTTACAAGTACCAGCTGAGAGGTAACGGGCAAGGTGCCGGTGAATATGGCAGTGGGAAGAAGCCCTTCTTGCACCAAAAGATAGAATATTAGAAGGGCTTCTTTCACGTTTCACTGTGGGCGTGGTGAGTGCAAAGTTCCTACAAGTTTTCAGGTAGTGTTAGCTTTCGAGTGAGAGCCTATGAACAGACTGAAATAATCGGTTGCTTAAACACCATACTACTATGGGAGCCATGGACAAACTCACTGGCAACCCTCTAACCTTTCAGTGCGCTTCCCCACACCATTCCGCAGCACTACTACATAATATGCGACATTTTGCCTATAGTATGATGCAATAATCTACTGAACACCTGCAATGGGCTACGAGAAACTACCCAAATCCGCCACCAACATCTTTCCCGCATGGGAGCCCACTCTAGACTCCAAACACACCCACTACTACATAACTAGGAGACTCCCAGGTGACCCATAACCTCACAAACCACATCCGAGGGGTTTCAGGTTCCTCTTTCCAAAAGCTTGCTCGTATCGTGGTCCCAAATTGTACCATACTACACAATATTTCGCTAGATATTAGACTGCAATTCTCCATGTTTGTCAGGGGGCTCGTCATCACGGCAGTGCTATATAAGTGCTCGGGTATCATATCATACAAGCGTCATAAAGCACAACCCCGAATGCCCGTAGCTAAGCCCTAAGTTACTTTCATCAGGCCATGATATCAGATCGCACTTCTCGCCATCAGATAACCCAAAACCCCAGTCCCCACTGCCAAGCCCGGCGATGCGCCCGTGCCACCACGCATGCAACGGCGGTTCAAGCCTGCACACCCTAACCTTAACGTCCATGACATAAAAGTCGTACGATGAGGGCAGGATAAGTTACCGGTGGAATAATAATAAGCTTAATCTAACATTTCACTACCATTCAACATCACAGTTTTTGGATTTTCACGAGTGGTGCTCCCGATAAAGATTATTCAGGTGTTTTTGGTTTCCCCTCATCCCTTAGCATAAGCATCCTATGAAAAAAGTGAGGGAAAAATGAAAAAGGGGAAAGAAAAAAAGGAATTGGCAAGAATGGAACGTAAAGAGGCAACCCAAATGCAAGCTTTTTGAGGAGAGGGAAAAAGAGGAAAAAGGCTAGAGGAACCGCCTGTTTGGCTTTGGGTATCCCTGCGAGGGCGATGGGGAAAGAGAAGGAATGGGGATGGTGGTAGGGGTTAGGAAGAATAAACACAAGAGAAACAATAGTAACGCCTGTTAAATATATATAACGAAAGATAATTTTGTAAAGGAAAAACCAAGAAACAGACCCCCTTCATCTGGTCGGTCGGCTTTCGATTCGGCCACCTTTTCATCATTCCCTTCCATCCCACAGGATAACCTGACCAATCAACCCCTTCCGGAACCCAGGAGAAATTGGGGGGAATCGAGATAACAAGGAAAAAGAGCAATCCATCAACAGCGCTCACAAAAGGTTCTTCCCGAGGGTTGGTGGTCCGCGGTTGGATTTTGTTTGATAGTCCTTTATGGCACTCTTGATTGCATCCTCAGCAAGCATACTGCAATGCAATTTAACAGGCGGCAGGCAGAGCTCCTTTGCAATTTCGGTATTCTTGATTCTGCCAGCATCCTCCAAGGACATTCCACGGACGAGCTCGGTGAGGTAGCTGCTCGAGGCAATGGCAGAGCCACAGCCGAAGGTTTTGAACTTTACTTCGCTGATGGTGTTTGTCTCTTTGTCGACGCGAATTTGGAGTTTCATCACATCACCACCTATATCATGGAAATGTACTTTTAGTATGCTTGAAGTGGATCAGGGTAAAGTGGGGGTCGAAAAAGCCTGGGGTATCAAAAGTGTGAGGGGAAAAGGATGTGAGGAATCTTACAAGCCGGTGCACCAACAAGCCCAGTGCCAACGTCCATATCGTTTTTCGGAAGGGAACCAACGTTGCGGGGATTGTTGTAATGATCTAGCAGTAAAAAGGAAATGTCAATAAAAGTTGTCTTGGGGGAAGAATTTTTTGTTAGACAAGAGGGGGGACATATCTTTCTCATGATAATTTCTCTTGGAGACAAGCGGAGAAGAAATCCGGGCAACAGCACGCAGGGGTGTAGCGACTCTTGGGGAAGAGATAATGCGAGCAGGAGTGGCAGTTAAAGCGATTCTCTTCAACATTTTGACGACTGTGTTTGGTGGAAATTGATGGATGCGAATTTTCTGGTGAGTTATAGCAAGATAAGTGTGGGGTTGGAGAGAATTTGTGGAGGAGGAAGGGCAATTTTATGCAAGGCAGTGAGAGAGAGCTGGGTAAGATGAGGGAAGAGGGTTGGTGGCGAGCCAGAATGACGGCAATCGTTGCACCCATCAAGATAAGTGTGAAAGAATTATTTGCCAAGAAAATCCGGCAATCAATACTGCAAATCCGGGGTACGCTGAGACCAGCGCTGTGCCCCTTTGGGCGACCATCATCTCTCTTTGGGCCTAATCCTGTGGCATTTTGTGCTTTTCTGGGGATAGAAACTACCATATAGGTAATAGTGGCTGGTCGAGTTTGCCCAGGATTTACGGTGTGATTTGTGGTAATAGGTCCTTAAGACTCGAGGAGCTCTTGAATGCCAATTGACTTTGGTAATAAGACTGGAAAAAAAGCTAAACAACCCCTCGCTCATAGAACCCCAAGGAAATCTTTATGTAACTTGGCGTTCTGGAACTTCCTTTTATCGATAGCAGAGGGTAAACAATGATCTTGTTAGAATGGCTTGGTAGGCTAATAGGAGAGTCGGACATTGCTGGTCAGATGATAGATTTGGGTTTTCAGGGATCTCCAATCGGCGTCTACTCACAACCCCTCCAGGGTCCTACCGTCGCCGTTGCTGGAGCCGCGTCCGCGGGGCTCCCGTGCCCTCCCAAGTCCTGTGGGCGCTCGGAGATGCTTCTCTAGCCTGCTATCTCCGTTATTTGGTAAGAAACCATCTGTTATAAAAACTTACAATGCCTTGGAGGCATATCTGGAGACAATTACCTCTGACAGAAGGATCTGGTTGTTTTGAAGCGAACGGGTATTGCTCTGAGGTGCGGTGATGGGTGCCAGTATGAGAACTTTACAGACGCGGCTGGACTAGTACTAGTACTTGTTCATTGCAAAAGTTTCCGGAAAGGTGGACACTGGGATTGGCACTTTTTATTTGGCGGCCAGACCCAAGTTAGCGCCAAGCCAAAGTCCGCATATCCAAAAACTTTTGCAATGCGCAAGTGCTTGTATCTGGCAATAGATATCTGAAAATAGAGCTATTGTTACACAACCACCTAGCCAGCCAAAAAAACCCCTGCTTCACTTTCAGATACTCTTTAGGAAGACACTTCACAGCTTCACAGAAGCAGTTGGGAGATAATCTTTCCTGTATTTCACATTTTCAATAGGGGCAAGGTTCATGGTAAAATTTCTAACTCATTGTACTGGAGTACTAGTAGATTACAGTTGTTTTCGAAGTTATTTTAGCCAAGCCCCACTTTTTTTATATGTATTATGTAAGCAAGATGAAACGCCCATAGTCCAAGTGTTGATTCAAGTACCGGTGCCCTGAACGCAATTTTCTTGTCCTTGAATCTCGCAGACATCACTGGTCGTGTCTCAAGGAATCAGCGGTACGCAAAACACTGCCGATAATAGTAATAAGTAAATTCGCACTGACAGGAGAGACCAAAGGGGAGGCAAGTGAGAAGCGAAGGAGCCTCCTGCAACCCCCGTATTACATACCGGTGCATAGGGTACCGTGCTAGTATTCCCTAACAAGAACTGTTCTTCTCCTTTCTTACTCCTCTTCAGGGTCCTTCCTGTTTTTCCTTCAGTGCTGCTGTTCGCTGTCCCTTTACCTCCGCCGTCTTCGCCATCTTTTCCATTGACCTTCCCCATCCCTTATCCCTCATCCTCACCGTATTTAGCTTGCCATAATTCCTAAACCCCGATTCTCTGTCCGCAGCGTTGAGAGCCTCGGCGTCGTGCAAATTCGTTTTCTCGGTGGTTGAATGGACCAAGAAACAGCGGCTCTTTCCTGTTCACGGTTTCCGACTCCCCGCTTCCCACCGGAATCTTTCCAAAGCTCCTCTTTACACCGACGTTGCCATCTTCCGCAGCGCCTTCGTTGCATTGAACATCTCTCTCTATCTCCTTGCATAACCCTGTTATCCCCAGAAATTCCCTCATCATGAGTCTCAATCGAAAATCCCCCACTCCCGTCGGTGATACCCCACCACTATCAAAGGGCGCCAGTCTTGCTGCTTCAGAGGTGACATTTCCCTTCCTTTTTCTCTCCTGCATTGAAATTTCTGACTTTTCTCTTCCCACCCTAGCCTGCCACAGCACCGGCACCCTCCTCGCCTACAATGGCTTCTTCAAAAGCTATTCCCCCACCTTCAGATTTCAAGAGAGGGCTCTGTGAGTATATTAGTCAACCGGTGACTGCATCGTTCATTGCCGGAGGTATCGCCGGTGCTGTTAGCAGAACAGTCGTCAGTCCATTGGAGAGATTGAAAATTATCTTTCAAATCCAAGGTCCCGGAAACAGCACTTATCAAGGTGTCGGGCCCGCACTGGCGAAGATTTGGAGGGAGGAGGGCTGGAGAGGTTACATGAGGTGGGCTAATTCCTTTGACCCCAGCTCTTTTTTAGGTGTAACCATTACTTGCGGGCGGGCGGGATTGGATGGGTCTTATTGGGTTCGTCGCATTTGCGAAGCTTTGGTATGCTAATTGAGCTATTTAACAGAGGGAACGGGACAAATTGCATACGAATTGTTCCCTACTCGGCCGTCCAGTTCTCCAGCTATACAGTTTACAAGAAGGTAAGCCCCCTCGATTTCATCCGATCTTGTCAGTCTCTCTAACCCGCCACCTCAGCTTTTACTTCCCGAAGGCGGCACCGACCTCGGCACTCTTCGCCGGCTCTGCGCCGGCGCCATGGCTGGTGTAACATCAGTTGGTTCGTTCCGCCCGCTCTCCTCTTATACTTAAGGCTTACCCCAGACGAACATAGTTGCAACATATCCTCTCGACATCACCCGTACGCGTCTTTCTGTTCAGTCAGCTTCGTTCGCTTCCAAGGGTGCGCCGCACACCAAACTTCCAGGTATGTGGGGAACCATGAAAACGATGTACCGTACCGAAGGCGGCGCAATATCCCTCTACCGTGGATTAGGGCCTACTCTCGCCGGTGTTGCTCCATACGTTGGGATCAATTTTGCTACCTACGAAGCTATGCGGAAGTTCATGACCCCCGAAGGGGAAGCAAACCCGACAGCCCTCGGGAAACTATGTGCGGGTGCTGTTAGTGGAGCTGTGGCCCAGAGTGTTACTTACCCCTTTGACGTATTGAGGAGAAGATTTCAAGTCAATACAATGAATGGCCTTGGCTACCAATACAAGAATATATGGGACGCAGTTTCAATTATCGTCCGGGCTGAGGGCATCAGGGGAATGTACAAGGGACTATTGCCAAACTTGCTGAAGGTGGCGCCGAGCATTGGCAGTAGTTTTTTGAGTTTTGAAATTGCTAGAGATCTACTTCTCACCTTAGACCCGAAGCTAAACATATGAACCAAGTACATCTTGGCTTCTGTTTGCTAATTTCTTGATTGCATGCATGGATTCAACAAACAAAAATCGGCCTGCAAAAAAAACTACCCTCCTCCCTGTATTTACGGAGGGGTTGTGTGATAGAATCATCTTTTTTTCATATATCTTTTGCTAGTGTTTTTGACATTAAGGGTAATTTTATTTTTATATATTTTATTTCTCTTTTCGCGGCCCTATATGGATTTTGCTAGCCAATTCTTGCTCATCCTAGTTGCTTGGGGAGTATGGCTTTTTTCGGCTTTTCCGAACCGTAGAGAGAGGTAGATGGAGAAACAAATAGACTGGAAGGATTACCAGTTTATTGGTCATGGTCCATCACTCTTGTTCTGTTCGTTTTTGAAAGTTGTGTGTCGAAAATCCGTCCGCCAACGGCTGGTTGTATCATAGCTGTGTGCACATTTCGGGGGCATTCTATGGAACAAATAATGATACTACAATACCGGTAGTTGCATCTTGCATGGCTACCCAAACATCTATTTCTGCTGGGGATGCTAATTCCTCCCGCCGGTGCAAGTATGTTCATCATACTCGCAGAAACGACATCACAATGGCTGAAATGTTGTGACTTCACTTGTTGATATATTTCCTTTTGCAAGTCCTGCTAAATTTCCCTCTTTTCAAGAAAGGGCGATTACTGTACAGCATGATACCGTACTTCTCTTACGAGTAGGACAGGCTTCCTAGGACCTGATTGGGGCGGAAGACTTTTACCCAACCTATGCGATTAGGGCTCTCTGAGACTGTTCCCCTGACCCATATATAGCGTAGTACTCCTTTTCGGGTCACGAGCTTTTTATCCCTTGTCTTCCACCCGAGTACCAATGATTAACTTTTGGAGGGAGGGTGCCTCTAAGGGTAGTACAGACAGTGATCATGTGCTACCGTCTTATTTCAGAATCCGCAAGAGCCTCTCGGGCAAGTCGGGATGAACCGAGGATTAGTAAATCCGATTACCGGTACAGTACCGTGCTTGTATGAGTGAGAGGTGGTGGAGGAGTCATATTAAGCATAGTGCCGGTTGTCATCATATTCGGGTGAGCGCCGAAGGATGTGGTTAAGTTACCGTGGGAAGCGCTGTCACACTCGCAAGCACTTGTCCGGTAGTTACAACGCTCCAGAGGCGCTTTACTGCATGCAGTAAAAAGCACTTCAAAAGTGATAACTTTGCACACGGGTTTGATATATCACGAAAAGCTTGAGTCATCTCTTGTCCCAAACTAACCTACCATAAGTTAAAACTAGCTGCGGGGGCGAGGGAAACACCTGATCGGGGGAATCAGGGAATCATCCCTTTCCCCAAGTAAGGATTGGCTGCGGCCGATAAGGTTCCCCACCAAGTCAGTTCCGCTACGATACCTTGCACCCCTCGCCCTCCTCCTCTTCCTCCTCCCCTGCCTTAAACACACACCCCGCTGTTAACTGTGCCTGTTTCCCCCTCCCCCCCCCCTCTCCTTATCAACTCACCCCTCATTCTTTCTTACCCCTTCTCTTCATCCCCCTTCTCATTTCTTAGGAGAGAGAAAACAATAAAAAAGATAATAAAAAAATACAGACTGCGGAAAAGAACGCTTTGAGAAAAAAAAATGAAATACGCGCCTTTCTCCTCGTTGATAGAACTTCCGTTTTACTACTCTCTTGCGAGCCATAAAATCGATTACGATAGGCTCGACGAGTCGCCCCGGAAGGTCCTTGGCCAATACCTTCCTCGCGATGGCGGGAGTATGCAGATTCACGGGAATGCCCTCACGTCCGACGAGTATGAGCCCCATCGGCATGTGGGGAAGGTCTGATTTTTATTGACGGCTTGTTTAGGGTTTCGATAACCGCCTGCCGGGCAGAGGGTATGATCAAGAACTATAATACTATTGAGGACTTTAGGAGGGTTGAAAAGGCTGTTATGATCAAGCGGTCCGCGCAGACGGTGGGTACCCTAGCTTATCTGCGACACTTGGAGCTTGTATTGTTGGGAGCTTTATTGACATGACAGCCTTTAGATCTGGGATGCGATACTTGACGGCTCAATATACTCTTGCCCATCGCTCCTCTCCTCTTTCCTTATACTGTCGTACGCGGATCTCAAGAAGTACAAGTTCCACCACCTCTTTGCCTTTCCCGCTTTCGCCGCTACTCCCCAATGGACGTGCAAAACCCCAACCGAGCGACTGGACCCTCACCAAAGTGCCCCTCTTGTGGAGGCGATAAATACCTGGCGGTACAACACCGACTCGCGGCAGCATGGCTTCTTTCTGGTCAAGAGGGATGCAGGCGCTTGGAAGATTGGGAGCTTGGGCGACTTTGAACAGTCCTTTTTCGATAAAGATGTGGATGAGGAGGACCGGTTTGTTGGATTTGTGGACCCGAGCGACTATCCGGATAATCCTGGCTGGCCTTTAAGGAACTTGTTGATGCTTGTGAGGAAAAGGTGGGGGTGGAGGAAGGTTCGGGTGCTTTGTTATAGGGATACGCATCAAGGACGGTATGAGCCTAAGAGCTTGATTATGGAGTGCGAGCTTGAGCCCGAGGAAGGGCTGGGAGAGCTTAATCTTGGTGGTAAGATTATTGCGCCAACTGCCGGTAATGGGGTCTAACGAGAGTAGATGAGATGCCTAAGGTTGTCGGGTGGGAGAAGAACGACGATAACAAGATTGTTCCCAAGACCGCAAACCTATCTGCTCAGATGGATCCGAAAAAGTAAGGGTGTGCGCATCGGGTTATTACATATGCTAACGTTATTAGACAAGCGGATATTAACGTCGACTTGAACCTTAAACTCATGAAATGGCGAGTCGCGCCAGAGCTAGACCTCGATGCTATTAGAAACACGAAGTGTCTTTTGCTAGGCGCTGGTACACTCGGTGCATATGTAGCGCGTAACTTGCTCAGCTGGGGGGTGCATAAGATCACCTTCATTGATTCTGGAACGGTTTCCTTTTCAAACCCAGTTAGACAGCCGTTATATGCATTCCAGGACTGCATTGGTGGAAAGACTATGAAAGCGATCAGGGCTGCGGAGGCTTTGAAAGAGATTTATCCTGGTGTTGATGCTCAAGGGTTTGACATGACAGTACCAATGGCCGCGCACCCATTCTCGGATGCTCAGGAAGCCAGTGTCAAGCAAGACTATTTGAAGCTCAGGAGGTTGTTTGACGAACACGATGCTATATTCTTGCTAATGGACACAAGGGAGAGCAGATGGCTCCCAACAGTTATGGGAAAGAGCATGAAAAAGCTTGTCATGAATGCTGCCTTGGGATTCGACAGCTATGTTGTTATGAGGCATGGGGTGAAACCCTCCGATGATCAGAAGGGAGGAGAAGAGCTTGGATGTTATTACTGTAACGATGTGGTTGCTCCAGGAGATGTTAGTTATATGCTACCCCACCTTTTTTTTCTCTCTAACGAAATACTAATATCTTATAGAGCTTAGCCGACAGAACACTTGACCAACAATGCACCGTTACTCGACCGGGTGTGGCACCCATCGCTAGTGCATTGCTAGTAGAAACACTAGTATCAGTCCTCCAGCACCCTCTCCGTGCCGCTGCCCCAGCGCCGAATAACGACAAGGCCGACCGAAGTCCGCCAAATCACCCGTTGGGTCTGATACCCCACCAAATGAGAGGCTTCCTATCCTCATTCCACAACATAATGGTCAAGGGCCATGCGTACGACTGCTGTTCCGCATGTTCTCCCGCTATCATTAAGGAATATAGGCATCAGGGATGGGAGTTCGTCAAGAGGGCACTCAATCAGAAGGGGTATGTAGAAGAAGTAAGTGGATTGCTGGAGGTGCAGAGACGAGCGGGTGAGATGGAGATGGCGGATTGGGGTGATAGTGGTGATAGTGGCGATGGCGGTGACAATGACGGGATGTAGTTTTTTTCTGCTGCCTTTTTTCCGGCACCTTCTCGCTTTTTTTGCAATACTGTACCCTCTTCTTCCCTTTTTTGTTCGGGTGGTACCAGTGATGGTTTGTGTAATGGGATGGATGGGATAGGGTGCGCGAATCGTATGTTAAATACGAGTCTATGTGCTTTATCTTTGTTGCTTTTGTTCTCATTATTGATAAGACCTCGCAATATTGGTACTTACTATAGTATCAGACCCTCGTCTGTGTGCAACACTTGATATGTGGGTTAGGATGTTGGACGGTGAGCCGGTGACGAGTGAAATGGGATGAAACAGGCCGTATTATTTGCCTTGCTTTACTTTACTATACTTGCGAGTGTACTGCTGTCATTTACTCGCCACCTAGAATCTATACCCTACTGCTGCCATACATTGTACTTGTAGGACAGCTAATAATACCCACGGGACACTTCCCCAACCAAACGCTCCCACCCCCTCCGGACTGCACTCCTGTGACAGTAACACGTCTTCCCTACATATCAGCCGTTCATCTCGGGCTGTCTATTGCACAGGCACCATAAAGCCATTAACTTATCCCCTAGTTCTCTCACTCTCTCACTCTCTCACTCTCTGTTCTCTCTACCTATCATCGTACTCGCACAATCTAGCTGAAGCACCTATCACCAGCAGCGAGCGAGCAAAAATTCGCCAAACAGCTGACATCATCACGCATCTGTAACAACCCACCCATCCGCACACCCATCCAGCCAATCCTTACGAGCGCAGCAAGGCGAGGTAACCAGGATCTCTAAGGCTCTGGGCCCACCAGCGAGCGAACGAAAGAATTTACCGGCAGTCCCGACTCGACTCGACAACTCCCACCACCCTGCAGATCGACAGTCCGGTGCACTTTTCCTCACGCACCGTAACATATCGAGTCTAGTAAACGCACTCTAACTGGGTACCGTAATCGGGGGAGGGGAGGGTCTCTCTCGCTTCGCTTCGGGTGGTAACACGTGTGTGTGTGTGTGTGTTAGTCAAGCTTAGCGGAGGGTTTTAGGAAGAGAAGGAACACGTCGGGGTATTTTTATTTCCCATTTCCCCGATAAGTTACTCGTATCCTCGCGCACGCTTCAACAATAGTATTTTGGAGTTTGAAGGGAGGGAAGGGGGAGAAGGAAGCAAGGGAGAGAAAGGGAGAGAGGGAAAGGAAATTCGGGACGCACGGGTCTAGAATAGCAACAGACGGCGGCACCAGGCACCAGGCACCAGGCCCACCGCTCTTAATATTATCATAGCTAATTAAGTTCTATTCCGTCTTGGCAAGAAGGGAAGCTTCTCATCTCAGGTGTGTTTTTGCTTTTTCATTCTCACTTCCTTCTTGGGTCTCGATAGTCGTTTCCAGCCCTTCCCAGCTCGGGTCCGGAAAGGGCTAAACCAACACCCTTTTCTCTATATCCCTTCCCAATCTTATGCTTGCTCACTCTTTCATTACCACTCCGCTGCCTACTCCTACAAATCGCTAAAATAATAATTAATTCACACAATCGTTTTTTTTCCCTTCTTGTTCTCTGCTTTTTTCCGGGTTGTTTTGAAGGATTTTTTTGTTGCGGTATGGTTTTGGGATCTAACACTTAATTCATATTTCTTAGTTTGTCGTCACCGCAACTCTGGGTTCCTGGAATAGTGGGTGAGGGAGAAGAAGCTCGAGAAGAAGAAGGGGGGAAGTGAAGGAAGAAAGGAGGGAGTAACAACCCAATGGACAACCTTCGTGAAATACTAGTCTCAGAAATTACCGGTTTAAAAAGTCTACTACGCCTGAACGCCGATGGAGTTGGTGATGACGACGATCTCGTCGCGCAGTTGACAAGGTATGGAGCTTTTGTAATGTTCACCCTTATTGAACATTGCATGGATTAATGGAGTTGATAGGACACGCATATCCCTTGAGAAGTTCTCTACGGAGCTTCTAGGCTCGACCCGAAGCACGGACGTTATTACGCCGGACACACTCCCTTCCAGCGTTTCCTCCTCGCCGACTCGCTCGGCCTCGAGTTTGAATTCGAATCGGAGCAGTACTACTACTGCAGCTTCACTCGATGGCTGCGCGCCCTCTGGAGGAGTAAGTGGGGGATTGGAGGAAGACGACACTTTCCTCCGCCTAAGCTCACTGCTAGCAGGCTTGCAAGCACAAGCAGAAGCAGCTGTATCATCCGGGTTTTCAACAAGCGCTCCGACAACACCCCTAGCCCGCGCGTTTGTGGACTCGGATTCCAATAGCTCCGCGGATGAGGAAGGCGCCATCTCGCCAGGAATATTAGGGAGCAACGGGGAAATTAGGCAGAAATGCGAACTGACAAGGACCCTCTCCCTTCCACACCCCTTCCTAGCACCGGCGCCGCGGAGGCTCCGGAAAGCTGCGACTGTCGGGGTCTCGCTTCGCGAGGAGTGTGCTTCTACTGCAAGCGATGGTAACCATCGGGGTAACCCGACTGTGAACATAACTTCAGCACCGGATTCCCCTCCATGGAATGGAGCCGGAGGAGGGGCGGGCTTCCCGCCGACACCTCCCCCTTCCCTGCGCTGCAGGGGGAAGCCTGGGAACCGCCATAGACCCACACTCTCGGATGTGTTTGACGTTCCGAGTCCGACGCCCTCCACCCCGGATCGGAGGAATTCCCTGTTACCAGAGGGGTTGGAGATCGAGGGGCTTTTGACCGAGTTCTTGGAAGTTAGGGAGAAGGTCGAGATGGGATTTCGATGGGTCTGGGTATATTTGCTTGGCGGGGGGATTGTGTGGGCTCTTGTGGGGTGGTTACTGAGTTGGGGGTGTGTGGAGTGCGCGGTTAGTTGTGAGATAGGGAGGTGACGTTGGTTCGGCTTAGTTTGATATTCAGCATGGGAAAAGGTGGTTGTATCGAGTGATGGATATGCGTCCACGGACCGATCGATGGAATGGGTACACGGCAGGTGTATAATATTTATTTTTTATTTACTTTTTTCTCTCTTTCCCCCACACCCTTTGCTTACACTTACGGAGGGCTATCCAGCCATTTCCTTGTTTCTTTTTTTTCTTTTTATACCTTTCATCTTGGACTTTGTTTTGGGTTTGGCCTTTTCTACTGCTTCAGATTTCCACACTTCACTCTTTTGAGGATCCTCAGCTTGGGGGCATTCGTCATACATATTTTTTTCCTAGCGTTATTATTCCTTCTGACTGTCTGGGTTTTGTAAAAAGAAAAAGGTACCCTTTCACTTCGTATGACCTCATCGAAGATTTCAATGCCCAGGCTGGTGTTTTTTTCTTTTCTTTTTCTTTTTTCTTTATTGGTGGTCGCATTGTAGATGGATTTGCGTTTTCGTGGCTGGGAAGGAAGGAAGGGAGGAAGGAGGGAAAGGGAGGATGGATGGATACCATATCAGAGTTCTTCTCTTGGATTGAATTGAATTGGCATCATAGCCTTTTTTGCGTTTATTCTCAAAGGTGCGGCGGGAATGGCCCTGATCTCCTGATTGGTTTTTGGCCGGAGGGGTGAGTGAGTGATTGCGTTGTAGGTTCTGTGCTGAGTTAGCTGTCTGTCGAGAGCACATGTTATCACATACTCCTCCTACACTAATCATAACCAACCGGGTATCCCTAAGCGCCCTTTTCTCCAACGGCGGCAAATACTCTCTGGACCACAGCCACACATTCACGGACGCGCAGATGGTGAAGTATGCACGTTAAGCACGACGTATCATACCAACACAGAAAGGTATTGTCTGTGGTTAATCCTACCCCTCCCTCCCTCCCTCCCTCCCTCCCTCCCTCCCTCCCGCCAAATTAAATGGTAAAGCAGGGGTGACCAGATGCTGGCGGCCTAGCAGAGGAGGAAGAGGTCGTAATGCGTAGGCTCTTTAGCGGAGGATTAAACAATTTCCTCTCCTTTTCTCTTGTCTTGTTTCTTTCCCGAGCATAGCGGAGTGTTCTTGCTATTGTAGGAAGTATCGAAATTCTGCACTTTGCAGTCATGTACAGTATAATAACACTGTATTTCTAGAACTTCAACACCTGACTGGAAGCCTCGAGTGAGCGCATGTGATCCTCAAACTTTTTCTTGCGGCCTACCAGGAGAGCAAGAAAGAAAGAAAGAAAGAAAGAAAGATAAATCCACTCTTGTGCGTGTGTGTGGCTGGGAGTCTCAAGACCATGTCCAGCCTCAACGATGGCTGCAGCCCAGGTTGGATAATATAATATATGATATTATCATACATACATACTACCAAAGGTGGTATTGGATCCAAACCCTGGAGCATACACCAGGAGTTAGTTCCGCTATCCGCAGGGTATATGATAGTAGAGGAGAGGAAAGAAAAAAAGGAAAAAGGGGAGAAATCGCTTTTTGCCATTCCTTTACTATACCACCCACCCACACCGCAGTGAAAAATTATTAAGCTATTCTTGAGAAGAGAGATGCCGGTATATAGGACTCGTTAAATAGACCCAGCGAAACCCGCGCTTTTCTCACAGGTTGTTTGTTATCCAAGAATTTTGCCGTCGGAGGCAGCAGGGCAGGGCAGCCATAAAGCGACAATGCGTGCCGTGCCTCTCCAGGAACATAATTCGCTTCTGGTTATTCTAGCATCCTACGGCTGGGTGGGCATTCGTCTGGTATTGATTGTATTGTTGCAATTTGTTAAAAGGGGGGGGGGGATGCTGCGTGCGTGCGATATTAACTTCGCAGGCATCTATCGGAGCCCACCTGGCGGGTAATATGTTTGTCATGGGGAATCACTCTTTGTTATTGGCCACCCCCTGGTTACTCCCGGTGGTTGTGACGGTGTCTTGCCCGTGGTGGACTGACTGACTTGACTGGCTGGGGGCTTGGAAGTCGGACTGGTTCCCTGGATGCGGTTGTGGTGGTGGTGATTGGGAGATTAGTATCTTGAGGTTTGGGTTGCTCGGTGTGTGTGTGTGTTTGGTGGTTTTTTGTTGGCAGTCTGGAGTATCATACTGAGCAGTACTGTAGGTCGCCCACTTAAGATCCTCCCTTCCCGGCGTGGCCTTGTAGTGGTAGGAAAACACAGTAACTTAGAGGATAAAAAACTTTCGATCTTTTTCTTTCTTTCTATGCTGGTTTTGATGGCTTTTAGGTGTTCTCCTTCTGGGGTGTTGAGAAGATCGTGATGTGAGTATGATAAATAGTGACTGATTTATTTTATTTTATTTTTCTATATAAATGTGTCGCTTGGGGATATATACAGTATTTACTGCCCGGACGGACTCGCTGTAGGGTCTTCCAAGCTAGCGTGAGGATAGCTAGCTAATGCCCGCTATACGTATCGGTGCGATATCACCCGCGTAATTGACGAGGTCTTTAGGCGTTTGTATCTCGGATAGTGCGGGAATCCTTTGGGTTTCTTCCTTCCTTCCTTACCTGTGCGTACGGTACAAGCGGTCCAGTCCAATGACTACTGTTGGCTCCTTGGCCGTTGTGCGATTGGCTCAGGTCCCGCTCGATCCGCTGGGCTATGGCTAACGCCAATACCGGTGCTTTAACCTTGCCGAAGGTTGACTATATAAGCCAGCTACAGTTGTATAAGGTATCCTAAGCTAAGCTGTTATATTAATATATCGCATTCAGAATTCACTCAACTCCTAAAAAAGAAAGAAAAAAATTGAAAAAAATTCTTGCTTCACTTTTGTTTTTCTGCTACCCCGCCGATCGCAGACCCTACCTTTCCCAGGTAGGCCTAGAGTCGGATTCTACCACCTCGCAGCAGGTCTGATTTGCGCTACAGCCTTATCGAAGGCTTAAGGGTTTCTCAGTCTCCCAGTTCCTGTAGGGCAGGCCCTCCTACGTGACGGATCGTTCGATAATAACTCATTTTTTGAGAGGAATCGAACTCCTGGGCTCCTGCTAATTGCACAGAAGGTTATTAGTTTCTTGACATGTTAACCACTGCGCCAGCTAGGCATTTTCACATCATGTCACTATCGGAACTGATACTTATCCTGCTGTCTTTGGATATTCCTTCCCCCCCCCCTACTCTACGCTAGTGATGGCGACCTTATGATATCTATTATATATTTAATGCATTGTAGGAATAGAGACATCCTTAAAAAAAGGGAAAACTATAAATGTTAATAGCAGACCCCATTTTGTTTTTGCTATGGGCCCTTAGGGTGTCCGTCCAGTAGTTCCGGGAGGATTAGTACCGCGCAGTCTCCCCAGACCTCCATCCCCTTTCCAATACCGCTGGGGGGGGCGCTTCTTTGTAGCAGGCTTTCGTGTAGGACTGCTTTGAGGCCATAAACTCCGACCAACTCATCCTACCCTTTCAGGTTCTAAACCAGAATTCAAGGCTTGGATGCAACTACCGGGGGAATGACCATAGTTTTTACAGACAACTCAGCAGAAGGCAAACGCTCTCTTGGTATCATAGTCAGCCACAGGATTCCTCGAGGTATTCCCTTAGTCACGCTCATATCTTCGATTCAACGAAGGCGTATTAAATCACGATTCTGCACAAAGTAGGGGTATTTCGCAAGGGTTTGAGCTAAAAGTGCACATATAGCATGTCTTACAATAGATAGCGCTTCTCTAGTAGGTCCCGCTGTGCCAACGAGGGAGCGGTCGGGTGCAAATACCTTATTCAAACCTTATCCTGGAACTATCCTTGGGCCATCCGCTCCTAGATGTTCTTCGGATACACGACAATCATTTCTGAAAAACATCTTCCAGCTGACAGGGCACCTGCAATTCCTAGGATATAAGAGTTCACTAGCCGATGGAAGCTTAATGCTTGAAGAATGGGGTATATATTTCGTTTGGCGTGTCCTCGGGAAGGGTAGGTAGGAATCGATGGACATAAGCTTCTATGAGTATAGTACCGCCCTGAATTAAGGATTTATTGAATTTAAGGTCCCTTATTCTGGTCCCGGGTTGCATCGCCTTTTTTTTTCCTATCTACCTCTTCAAGTGATATCAATCTTGTTAACTATCAGAGTTCTCCTTGGAATGGAGTATTGCGTTCTTTACATGCTTTATAGTTCCAGCCCCCCCACCACTCAGCTAACAATTCTTCCTCTTAATTGGGGGGAAAGTAGTAATACAGAGGCTAATAGTCCTGGAATTCTAGGGCGTCATGCATGGCAGTGATCTTACGAGTGATACTCTGTGTTGCCCTTGTAAAGCAGCTCAATATGGATGATAAAACGAAGGGCTTGAATCCAGTGAGTAATCCCTCCATTTAGCTTCTCCCCCTTCTTGAGAATCTTGTATCGCGTGGGATCTTTCTTGTTGGATGGGGTGATGTGCGACTTGTTCTGTCGGGGTGCCCGGAAGTAGTACTTTCCGTGGGGTGCAGGTTGTGTAGCAAGAGTTGCCGAATCACCACCCCACCCGATAAGCAAGACCTGTGACATTGTTTTAAAAAGAGATGTTCTAATGGAGGGTTCGTAAATCACGATTTATTTTCCTAGCAAGCTTGCTATCTAGAGTGGAGTTTTATGTTTCAGGATTCCTTCACAGACTATAGCTATTAGCTATCGCGTTGAAAGCAATTATCTGTAGTATCACTGGTACAACATCCGAATTCGACTCCCAGACTAACCTATTGGCCTCTCTCTACTTTTTCTCAATTGGTGAAAAGGTAGCATCATAACTGGTGTGAGACTAGAGGGATGTGATCGAAAATATAAAGAATGAAATATTTGATCCCCAAGGTAGGGAAGATTACGCATTATTGAAGAAGTTTTATGTCTTGTTGGGAGGATGACAAGGACTTGAAGTAGTGGCTGTATCCAGAGTAACTAGGAAGGAAGGAGATCTCCGGCCCTGAAATCCCTTGATTCACCGCTAGTGCTGGTACAACATATGCTTGTTAACATACGATGCTATCCTCCTGGGGGACGTGCTGAAATACATGGGTATAACAACTCGTCCTAACCTACCGCTTGGCTTATATCTCCGCTTCATTATCGTTTAGGTGTTGACTGTTCTCCAGGAGGGCCGAAAGCGGCACTGTAACCTGTCCTAGTGAGCATCCAGGGTAAGTGTCTTCGCGAAACCGGTTCGCAGATATTGTTCAAGGCTTATCATACCAACTTAGGATCTTCCTCAAAATTAGAGGGATGATTAAAAGGCTAAAATTGGTAACGAAAAGTTCATTTTCCTCTCCCCGTATAGTGCTTTATGCTAGGAAAGATCTTGAGGGGTCGTGTTTCCCATTCGGGCAGTCTAATGTTGCTGTGTCAACCTACCCACCGAGCGATGGAAGTTCCCAAGCATCTCTCATCTACCACAACCTTTTCCGGGGAGTTGCGTTTGGCCTTCAGAGCCGTCGTGGCGGGTGCTGGTGCAACAAGGTGATTGTTGCGTCGGGAGGGGGGGACACGAGTGATTTGTTATGATAATGGATTATAGCTCCTTGTATACTGGTTGGGTTCTGGTTAAGGTTTACTAGCTGGTGGTGTCGTGGCTCCCTTTTTTTTGAATTGCGTAAAATCGTCAGAAGAGAGTCCGCAAGTTTGTGATTGGAAAGGAATTTTGTGTTAACGGCCTCCTCCTCCAAGGGCTAAGACTTATGGTGCGAGCCCGTGAGACGATCAATAGGGTATCATACCTGGTGGTTTACCAGTAAATGGTCATCCTTAGGCTGCTAATTCAACTGCTTTTATACCGGATAATCTGTGAGGATTGGGAGTTTGTGATTGCTTTTCTAAATCGAAGAAGACAAGTACCTTAAAAACCGGAATAATTGGACCTCACGCTAGTACGTTGGAGTTGCCTCTCTTAGTAAGGTCGGTCTTTTCTTCTTTTCTTTTTATCTGCCTCAGCGGAGGGCAGAAAGGCAGGTCTCCCGCTATGCTTTCCCCCCTAATCCCAGGGAGGAAATTCTAGATGTCTTAGCGTGAGGTCCAGTTATTCCGCCTTCTTCTTGCCCTAATTTTCTGCTACCCCGCCGATTGCGGACCTCATCCCTGGAAGTGTGGCCCAGATACAGATTCTACCGCCTCGTAAAATTGAAGGTCTAATTTGCGCCGCAGTCTTTTGAGGAGGTTAAGCTCTTTGGTATCCCAGTTCCCACAGCAGGGCTTTTTAAATTCTCCCATGTGATGAATTGCTCAATAATAACTCATTCTGAGGAGAGTTGAACTTCCAAGCTCCTGCTAATTGGGCAGGGGTTAATTGTTTCTTGCCGTCTTAGCCACTGGGCCAGCTAGGTATGATATTTCACACAATATCTTACGAATACCTACCATGCTCACAGGCGGATTTGTATTTTTTCTGTCTAAGGTTGAAGTACGATAAGTGTTCATCTTATTGTGAATTAATTACATTATAGGAGTAGATACCTTCTGTAAAAGAATTATAAACAATTGTCGTTCATTCACAACAGCGGGATCTCTGTTTTCATATGAATAATCGCAGCCTGAATATCAAAAGTGAAAAGGGTAGGCTTGGCTGAGAGTGAGACATGATTTGAGCATCCGTCGCGCAATGATAAGCGTATAAGATAGGAGCACTATGATATCCCTAACTCAGAGTAATCCCGTTTAGGTATCGTGCCCCGCCCTGGAATGGGGGCGTCACGAGTGCTAAGTTGGAACTTAACATACAGCGAAGTTGGGAGTGATAGCTAAAACACAAAAAGGTACTCTATGCCAGAAGCGAGATCAACTTTTTTTATAGTTTTTTCTTTTGAAGAAACGGGGTTGCTGCGGAGTATGTCGTGCCTTACTCTTCAGTTGGGTTATTCCGTTCTTTTCCCTCTTCCTCCCCCACTCACCCGTGAACCTATGATACTTCCTATCATAGGAGAAAGGGAGAGGGTATCTTTTTCAAACAGCATGTTATGAAGTGGTACCCAAACATGGCTATGCCCTATTTGAATTATACCAAGGATATGATTACTTTGTTCCCCACCATATTAGACTGTGTTTGTAACTCTTGTTCCTAGAACGTGCTGGAATAGCCCCTAGTGAGTGAGCGAGTGAGTCAGCGGAGAAGTGAGTGGGTGAGTGAGTGGTTGTGATGGATTGATTGATTGTGTTCCTGTGACCGCCGGTAGGTTCTATGGTAGGCGGTGTGAAGAAGGTGTGGGTCTTCATGCCCTATCACTCACACGTATATCTAGTAGTGTTGTTGTTTCCGAAATGGTTTCTTCGTTTCCACAAGATGTCTTCCGGCTTTTTATCTCACATACACACGCGCACCCAAGTCGAACACCTTTCCTCATCCGCAAACATGAAGGGAAGAGATATGGAAATGACAAATTATCTAGGCGATAGATCGGAAACAGTTGGGCCGGGGACACCTCCTGAGCAGCCACGAATACTGCTTTTCCACCAACCGGCCCCGCCGCCGCCGCCCTTTCGCCCGGGTCAGTGGTGGTTCTCCAATAAAATCCACACCCGCCTAACCCCACCACAACATGCTCTCCTATCCACCCGCCCAACTCCCGGCCCATCTTCCCCTCAACCGAACAAATGCCGCAAGCTCCGCCCCTGGCTGATCCTGTCTCTCTTGCCTAACAACAAAGCACTAGTGATCTGCTCGACGACGCGTGAGAACAGGGGCCCCACGGGCCTAACTCCCACAGAAGCTCGCTCTTTCCTCCCTGTCGCGCCCACACAGGAGTTTTGCGGCCGTGCGCAGGTGCGCGTGGTTCTAGATGAGCGGAATGTCTTCGTTGGCAGGAGTTTGGTGTTTTTGGAGGTTGTGAAGGTGGCCTCTGTAGGTGCTTTGGGGCAGTTTATTGGCTGGGTGGGGGTTGAAGGGGAGGAGGCGAGGGAGGGATTGGAGAGGGTGATGGAGGGGAGAAGGGAGTGTGAGTTCTCTCTTTTCTTTGGTTGTTTTCTTCTCCTGAGAGATGGGGCTGATATTTTCCTTTTCCTGTTCGGAGGGGGATTAGGGGTTGAGAGGAATGGTGGTGACTTTGATGGGGGGTATAGAGCTGGGGGTCAGAGAGGGAGGGGTAGAGGTAGAAGGAGCTGGGGAGGTAGGGGTGGTATGGGTAGCGCAAATGGGCGGAGTGGTGCTTGCACTGACGGGGCCGCGTTCTAGCGTCCCAGAGTGCAGTAGACCGTTCCGGCCGAACTTAGACCTCCGAGTGAGGGAGTATGATTCGGATATCTTGAGACCCGTGCCCGGGATACAATTTCTTTCTTACTATGGTGCCACCGTACTTTAGATATCTTCAGATGGTTATTTACTCTTTTAAGTTTTTTTTTAGGGAGAGCTTGCTTAGTTGATTGCGGGGTGGAGTGCTGGTGCTTGTGATTGGCGTGGGCAAACGGACGCATGGCTTCGTGTTATTGTGGAAGTTGTGCTCTGAGCGGCACGCAAGTTAACTAACCAAACTAATAATAATTAACTCACAATACTAAACGTTTGAACCGTAAAAGGGGTGATAGATTGCCCGACTTCCTTGTTCCTCCCCCATCTGTGGTCATTGCACATGGGCCTGGCCTTGCTCTTTGCTCTCTAACGATTTGGTGACTCCGGGCAACAGGGGTGCTGGAAAAAAGACCGACTTTATGATAGCCGGAATCATATAGAGAAGGTAATCCTATAATCTGGAGAGAGTTTTCTCCTCTCTAGGAGTGCTCGTTGTTTAATATGCCTGATCTCTCAGGATGAGGACTCTTGGCCTTTTTTTGTTCCCCAACTTTGACCCACGGATCTCATCAACTGGGGCTTTCGGCGCCTTGACCCCACCTACCTGCGCATATTTAGATACACAGAGTGATGCAAGTTAGATGACGTCTCTTAGGGGTTTCTGTTGTTCCGGTTTGGGAGCCGATCGCAGGACAAGCAATCCCCGCAGCTGGATCAGAAATATTGAACGAAAGTCGAAAATGAGAAGAAGTTATCCCCGAGATCTTGGATTTTAGTGATAATGAGAAGCAGCAAGGGAATATCCGCCCACCCCCTTAGGTATCCGTCAGCCCTTCGGCGAACATGGTCGTGGGACTCTTCCCTCTCTTGATGTTCTAGGGCTCTGGCTCCTTCTCCGATATCCCCCTCACTCCAGGTATCACTTCCATACATTCACCTTTCGATCAGATTTCTTTTACACTAACGTACAAGCTGAGACGGACAGCGAGTGATAATGTGTGAATCCAAAACGATACCCTCCCTGTGGGACAAGTCTTCCCCCAGAAAGGCGCTGAATGCGCTACATCTGCTCACTTGATGAGCTTTCACCATATGTCCATTATTCCTGCGCTTGCGGAGGCAATGCAATAGGGTACCAAGCAATAACTCCTCTATCTCTTAGCATGAATTGCAGCGCCGTGAAGAGGGACATAGTTGATACTCACCCGAGTTCATTACCCCCCGCACTTCCTAAGCCCTTTCTTGTCTTCAGAAAAGCGCTCTCAACCTGCGCTGAACTTCTAGTAGATTCTAGAGTAACACTGCCACGATTTTGCTAACTATGATCTCACTTCTAGGGACCCTTTTAGCCCACGAGCCAGCCAGCGTGGGGTGCTGGAACAGGTATTCTATGCATCCAGTGTTTGTAATAGCACAGTGCAGTGCAGATAGACTAGTAGTGTCGAGACTCCGCCCACAACAGCGGATACGGGATTGCTCTATCCTTGATTCTGAATTAGATGCGATTTTAACGCCAAGATAAATCTATATGGCCAGTGGGGTAATTGGTTGCGCCAACGGCCCCGCTCTTCTGCGCACAGTCCCGCTAATTCTTCAGAACAGAGATTCGGTCTTGTATCGAAAAGCGAAGTTCATGGAAGGCCCTACATACATGAATCACATGTGATGTGGATCCGCGTAAACCGCCGCTCTAGCAAGAACGTGTTTGTACACCAGGTCTGAGCGCTTCCAGACACCTTCAATTTTAGGAAATGGCCTCGACGTCCTTCTGCCTGGGTCCGATGATAGCATAGTCCAACTGGAAGGAGACTTGTGTTTATCATGACTCCCCTTCAGCAAAAATAAACCTAAGCTCAAGTCATAGCCTAGATCACAATACCCTCGGCTTTGGTGTTACAAAAAGATATAATCGTACCAGTTGTACCACTATCGGAGACAGCAGGAGGTTAAGAGTTCACCTTTAGGGCCATGGAAGAGGCATCGCACGGCCGTTAACAGCCGGGCCGAGGGCAGCAGAGAGTGGATGTTGAAAACCAGTGAGTTTCAAGATCGGCGGGGGGATGGATAGTTTGATGCTATCCTACATGAGATGGGGTTCCGGCGGCAGGCATATATTTGGTTATTAAGGCGCAGAACTTCACATGCACTCCAACCACCCCTGCCAGAGTTTGGTTCCTTAGTCACCAACCCGCTCTAGAAAAGAAGTTGGTCAAATGTCGCCCTTCCATGTATTGCGATTGCCATGACAGGAGAGAAGGTGCATCAGCAAATATGATCAGAAGTCTCGTCAAACAGTTCTTGACAGGACTCTCAGACGTCCCCCAAGAGATCACCAAAGCACCCCGGGCCGCCCGGAGGCATATTGGAGAGGCCTCCTCAACTCTCCAAAATTATAGTATTCTTTCCCTAGTCCTTGCCCGCTTCAAGCGAACATACATATGTTGATGCACTGGATGAGTTCCTTGTAGAGCATAAAGTGGAGTTCCTCCGCTCACCATCAAATCTCCCAAAACAAACTTATTCTTCACAGCGGGGCTCCATATTCATTCAGAACTCGAAGAAATCTCAAGTTCCCCGCGAGCGTTATCTCCACACACCATAGCCCGAACGAGGCCCAAAGGTTTTTGGCAACAAAGCTTGATACCGATCCGGATCCAGGGACAACCAACAACACCCTTATATCAGAAGCATGACAAACGTTCTGAGAGGCTTCGCCGAAATGTAATAGCACATTGTCTCCACCACTTTGAATGCAGCCAGTGTAGCCTCCAGATTCTCACTAGTCACCCCACACATCAATGCGATCTTTGGATAAATTCACGATAGCCGAAAGAGCAGGGCTCCGCCGGATAAGGTTGACTTGAACGATGCCTGCAGCATTGCTCTCGATAGCATGGAGCAGACAAAATCAAAGCAATATTAGGAGCCACAGCATTAATATGGATATCTCTTGCGAAAGGAGCCACGCTCGTCTATGAGTTGTGTCATGCCATGGCAGTGGGGGCTAGACCTAAAATATGGACATAAGGGTGATGGAGCTAATAAACGCTCTTTTAAAAAGCTATCATGGACCACTAACTGCTGATCGGGAAACATCAACAGTGCGTCCGATACATGCAACTAAGATCCCCCCACTCGCCCGGATCTCGTCCACAGTCCTCAAGCTACCATTGCCGAGGCACGCTGGACATTTAAATTTTCAATCAGTTCGGCAAGTTCCATGCGGCGTTACAGCAACCAGTACCCCATCAACACTCCCACTTTTCATCTGAGCCTCCCTAAATTGAGATATCCATGCTGGGAGAGAGAGAACTCACAAAGTCCCTTAAATCCCTCGCAATCGAAGTTCCCAAAAGACTGCCCTGAGCATGCATCTGGGAAGGTTTTTTGTTCAACGAGAAATCTAAAAGGGAATTGGCGCATTCTCCCACGGAGTTTCCCATGTCATCCTATACAGCACCTTTGGGGCCCAGGAGCCCGCGGCTTTACTCCCAGGTGCAAAGATCTGCACAAAAGAGGTGCGGATTCCCGGGACCGTGTGTTCCTGATTTGGGGCACCAATGATTCCCAATGTAAATAACAAATAGCTCAGAGTAGAGCGAGGGGATCCGTTTGGGACTTGGGCGTTAGGTAGGAGACATAGGGAAGGTATGGTCACAGACTTCTTTCTCATGCTCACCGAACTAAACTAGCAAGGACAGTAGTATATATAAAACACAACAAAAACATCCTAATCACTCCATAGATTACCACACATACCTCTATACCTCCACGGATGCCCCCATTCCTCTACACACTCCCGTGATGACAAAAGAAAGGCATGTCTAGACAGCCTTCTTCCTAAATCAGAATATAACTCCAGAACAATCTACAACACTCTCTTTACTTCCAAGATCAACCCCAGCACACTGGCTTCATTCAACTCCAACAGGAGAACCCACGAGGGGCACCAAGGAGGCCACTAGGACGATCCAATATCAACCTCAACCCACCAGACTGTCGTAGCCGAACACTAGTGTGTTACTCAGCTGAGGGTAGATACGAGGGAGCTGTGAAGATATTATTGGAATGACAGATGTCCACCACAATGTAACAGATAATGATAGAACACCAATCGAACTTCCAGGAGTGGACATGAAAGAATTACAAGGACATCACTAGAATGTGCCAATGACAGCACTAAGGCACAATATTTTGGCATAAGACCAACCATTGGAGCCACAAGAAGAGAGCATGAGTATCCAGTGAGGATACTGCTAGGACCTACAGATGCCGACCCCAACACAGCAGATCCTGCTGGCCAAACGCCAACCGATTGCGCTGCCCGAGGGGGGGAAAAAAAAGAGTCACAAAACCCCTCCTCGACCAAGCCAGTATCTATGCCCGCCATATGGATTTCTGAAATCTAAAACCGCCCATATATGCTCCCCTGAAAGGTCATGAAATAGTGAGGTCACTCCCATACCAAGTACACCTCAACTCTGCATCTGCAAACAACACTATTCCAAAATCGCTCACCCCTCCCAGTCGAAGTCGTTGCAAAAGAGTGCCCTACCATAGCCTACTAGATGCACCAGTACCTCCCTTCCTCACATGCCCATCGGTGGCGGGGTTGGATGGGATACGATAGGCAATTCTTTTTCCCTACTTCCCACAACCATCCTTATCTAAGCTCTTCCCTCAGCATTTCCTGGTTGTATATCTAGCCTAAGTTTTCAACATGTATATACAGTACCCCCCATACCCTATCTTACTACCAGGAACCCCTTCCACCCCTACTTCTTGCCCCCCAGCATTCGCTCAGACACTTGGCCTTCAGGAACATGATGGACGATTGGCCTATGGCACGAGGCATTAGGAGACACCCACGCCATAAACACTATAAGGGGATGGCCCCTCATGCACTGTACTGCATTCAGATCCCACCGTAAGAAAATGGCGTAAAAAGCCACCGATAAAGGATTACTACTATACAAAAGTTGATATTCAGATTCTACCCTGGTTAGCCATCATTTGTATGATCTGGCATCCCCACCATATACCCCACATATCTGCGAACCCCCATTGACTTACAAAATAGCGATGTATCATACCCATGATGTACCCTCAGCGAGGACCTCATCCTACGCGGGAGTAATATCCCACCGTAGCTCTCTGTGGGCATTGTTCCAGAGTGAGATTGGGCAGTTGGCAGGGGGCTGCATCTCCACAATCATGAATCAGATCAATATATGGTGGTGAATCGTTGCCGCTGCGGTACTCCTAGCTTGAGATATAAATATCACACCTGTCTGTAATCCATTCCGGACTCACCATATGTGCGAGGGGTGCGAACCAAACCATCTACCTCAAGTACCCGCTCACTCACATACCCAGTACAGAAAACAAACAAACCCCCCAACCCCGCCAACTACACACACCTTAACCTACAAAACCCACCCACCCACAGTATAATATATAAACAGCTCACACAGAGAACTCCACTACCAAGCCTTCCCACCACCCAACAAACCAAAAAGTCAACCCACCCTGCAATAGTGCTTAGCAGGAATCTCGCAATCCCAATTTCTCCTACCAGCCCAGCTTTCCCGAGAATATTAAAGGTTCCCCCCTCCCAAGCCTCGAGGCCTGGCAAACATATAAACCAAAAAACAATAATAAAAAGCCACCGAGTATGAAAGTTTATTATCCTCCAGTACTGTATCACTACCGCGTTAACGCCTATCCTCCCCTTTTCCAGAAATACAGCCATCTTCCACAAATAAAGGAATAGTTCAGCGGCTGGCTGCCGTGGCTGACTTACGCTCGAGCACGTATCAATCCCCTCGCACCTCCGACTTGCTACTGGATGAAACCGTGCGGGGCCGTGGATCCCTGGCCCCTCTACTCCAACCTATGCACTAGCATCCCCAGTATGGGAATCGGGTGACACCCTCTTGCTATTCCTCGATACGTTCCTACAGCGACAGTGAAGCTGCTGTGTTATTGCTGTGTGCCTTAGGCTTTTGGCGCGCCACTCCGAGGTGTTTGCCCAGATCTGGCGGGGCGTGCGGCTAGGTGTTGGCCGTTCGGCGGTGCAAATGGGGCTTCTCCCCGGGAGTCTTGTGGTCCCCGGATACCTGCTACTGCATATCTTCTTGGTGGTTTCTCTAGTGGTATATTTCGTGCTATCAAATTGGCCGCGGGGGGTAATAAGCTGATGAGTGACATGGAAAACATGTGCTTTAGGCTTCTCCAGCCACCTGTACTAATGCCTATAGGGGGGTGGCTGGCATGTATCCGCTAAATATGTTATCGTAGTATTCATAAAGCCGCATCATTTACGATAACCAGTCCCCCATCTGAGATACAGCCCCTATATAGTTAACGGTCGCCTCAAGAAGGCTTGCGCTATCTTACATCGCTTATCCTCTATTCAAGCAAAACTCTATATACAATTTATCTACCGCGCAAGGGAGAGGGGGGAAAAGAAGGAAAGGGAGGGGGAAATGCTCAGGAAAAGACAGGCAAGAATTTACAGCGAGAAATATCAAATGGGAGGATGAGACTACAAGCTATAAGCTAGAACTTCTCGCAAAATAGAACTCCTTCCCCCACGAACCAAAGTCTACCGAACTTTGTAAACAGAAACTCATAAATACTCACTCGACCGTGTCAGATAATCGCTGAGGAGGTTCGGGTGGGTGTGACGACGTATTTGCGTTTCAATCTCATGAGATTTCCCCCACCTGCAAAGAGCGGTGTCTAAGGGCGATGGCCAAAAGTGACATGCGGGAAAGGGAAGGGGTGATGGTCATTTGCATGAGGTGGTGTCTCGCAGGCATCAAATCGTACTGGGGGCTACTGCTTTGCGAGACTGTAGCAGCGCTGCCACCCTCTTTTTCCCAAATCCAATAGCGTGGCCGAGCGGCGTTCGGCCGTCATTATCTGGCTTGTCGGCATTGACCTCTTCCCGTTCGAGCAGTATTTTCACCACTTCCTCATGTCCACCCAAAGCAGCATACGAGAGCGGCGTTTGGCCACGCAAATCTGGCTTGTCGGCGTTGACCCTTTCCTCTCCGAGTAGAATTTTCACCACTCCCTCACGTCCATGCCAAGCGGCAAACGAGAGCGGCGTTCGGCCGTGATTATCTAGCTTGTCGGGATTGACCTCTTCCCGTTCGAGTAGTATTTTCACCACTCCCGCATGCCCACGCCAAGCGGCAAATATCAGTGGTGTTCGGCCAATAGAATTTGGCTTGTCGGCATTGACCTCTTCCCGTCGGAGTAGCATTTTCACTACTCCCTCACGTCCATACTCAGCGGCGAACGAGAGCGGTGTTTCGCCGTCGCTATCTGGCTTGTCGGCATTGACCTCTTCCCGTCCGAGCAGCATTTTCACTACTCCCTCATGTCCGAACTGGACGGCACGCGAGAGCGATGTTTGGCCGCACCAATCCGGCTTGTCGGCGTTGACCTCTTCCCGTCCGAGTAGTATTTTCACTACTCCTTCATGTCCAGAGCTAGCGGCAAACCACAGCGGTGTTCGGTCATCCGAATCTGGCCCATCAGCGTTGACCTCTTCCCGTTCGAGTAGTATTTTCACCACTCCCTCATGTCCATACGAAGCGGCATACGAGAGCGGCGCTCGGCCGTGATTATCTGGCTTGTCGGAATTGACCTCTTCCCGTTCAAGTAGTATTTTCACCACTCCCTCATGTCCATACGAAGCGGCATACGAGAGCGGCGCTCGGCCGTGATTATCTGGCTTGTCGGAATTGACCTCTTCCCGTTCAAGTAGTATTTTCACCACTCCCTCATGTCCAGACCGGGCGGCATACGAGAGCGATGTTTGGCCGCTCTTATCTAGCCTGTCGGGATTAACACCTCCCCTCTCAAGTAGAATTTTCACCACTCCCTCATGTCCATTACAAGCAGCCCATGAAAGTGGTGTACGACCAGAAAAATCTTCCTCGTCGATACCATAACATCCCACCTCTATCAGAGTAGCTACAACCTCAACAATTCCGAAGAATGACGCGCAGTGTAGTCCACTGAACGGAGACCAAGATTCAAACTCCCAAAAATGGAAACGGGTTTCTCGCGTTAAAAGCAATCTGGTCGATATCTGGCTATAATGCCCCTTTAATAGCTCCAGCGCAAGCGATCTCCCGCAGCCCGAGAGCTCCTTTTTCGCATGGACCCCCCAGTAAGCAGAGCAATACTCAAGAAAGGATGCGCTCTCCGTGGCTGGCGAAGGAGCGGCCGAGAGGGTTTTGACTTGTTGGGAATTCAGATAGGTTAAGCAGATTTCCGCAATGGCCGAATGAGGTCCACTAAATATATCTAGACGAGTAGAAAAATACTCCTGGAGAGTAAAGTGGATCAATCGCACAGTTGATGCCTCCTTATCCACAGTGATGAGCCCTTGACAGCTGCTAACTAATGTCGATATCGAAGGGATATTTCCAACACTGAAATCCGTGGAGCCTAGCTCGACTGCTAGGGCGTGACAAAGCTCATCCATCCTCAATGGCCGTTCGGCATGACTAATCCACATCAATGCTGCCATCCCGAGTCTCGATTTATCCCCACTTTGCGCCTTTATCCGTTCTATCGTCCCACTATAAACATCCCCCAACTCCAACCCGCCTATCATTTTACTGAGTCTTTCTCGCCTCCGATGGATTGTCGATTCATTTAAGATTGAATCCATATTTAACGAAACCAGTAGAAACCTAGATGCATACCTATTAGCAAATAATGTAGGGAAATATTCATAGTATCCTTGCGCATACATACATCTCAGACACATTTTCCGGAATCTTCTCCATAATTTCCGCTGCTAGACCCCCGTCCATCGCATCTGGGGTTTCGTCCTCGTCCAGTCTAACACGGAGGTATCCAATGATATCGTCTCTGGAAGGACCCGCAAACACACTTATCACTCGTTTAGCAAGGCGCTTTTCAACCTCAGCCTGAATATGAGGCCTTGCAATGATAAATATCCGGGTGCGCGGGGCCTTCTCGAGAATTTGTCTCAGCGAATCCAGGAGTTTGACTCGATGCACTGCCGCACATTCGTCCAAGGCGTCAATGCATATAAATGTGTGCAGTGAAGACGTGATGGTCTGTAGCATCTTCACGATATCCGGAAGTCGCGGTCCCCGCCCGCCAATGGCCATTCTCTGCTCTTGAAAGGCTTGTGATATCTCCTCTGGAACCTTTGCCATTCCACCGACAATCTGTTTCAGCAAGGAGCCCAGCATGCTGGTCACAGACTGCTCCTTTCGCGCTGCGAAGTCAAAGTAAAAGCATGTGACGGCTGCGTTTTGCCCCTTTGCTTGATCGCACAACCTATCCACTACCAGCGAACTGAATCGTGACTTGTTAGCACAAACCCTCTTTCCACTCTCTCCCGAAAATAATTCTCGTTACCTGATAAATGTCTTGCCGACCCCTGGAGCTCCATAGCAAAACAGGACTGCGTTACCACCTTCACCTTCACCACGGCCACCATGCCAAGTTCTGAACTCTTCAGTTTGCATGAGCCATTCCCCCACATTGTCGACGCGGTGCTCTTGAATATCTCGGTGGCGTATCTTGGGCTCTAGGGGTGTAACCAGGCGAGGAGTTGGGCCCGGTCATCGGCAACGGTGTAGTTATTCCAAACATTATTGTTATTAAAAGAGTTTGTATTATTAGAGAAGTTGGTGCTATTACTGGCGGTATGTTGAGAGATCTTCCGTTTTTTTTCTGGGCGTACTTTTGTAGAGGAGTTATTGATCATGGTCAGTGGATGATGTTCCCGGAAGCTGAATACTGTATGAGCGGGGCCTTGCTGAGGAAAAGTGGGGATCTCTTGGCGCAAAGCCCGTGTTGCAGATGATGCTTGGCAATTCATAAAGTATCATAATATTATTCAGATGAATTGGCGCCAAGATCCGACGCTTAGATGTATGTTGGAACACATTGGCTCCAATTCATCCGAATACCTTATGAATCACCAAGTACAGTACTGCTCCACCAGCAATCTTCTTCTCGAGATTGGTACCTACTTTAGGTGGGTCTTGGCCTATTAAATCTTGGCAGTGTACTGGTGGTAACAGCTCTCTGATCTGCGACTTGATTTTAGCAGCCGCCCATGAATCGAATCGTTGGGCATTCTGGAAGGTCCAGAAACATGCCAAAATGGATAGTTCATTGAGTTGGTACAGCCACCACTTGTGATATGAACCCAGGAGCTTCCAATATCTGAGAACCGTAGGAAGAGGAGAACTTCGTTGCTTGCTGGCGTTGCAGAATCAAACGATGCCGGAGGGTGGTGCGGCTGTTTTCTTAGTAAGGTGTGACGCTGAGGCTGTTTATCCACAGATAAAGGCTGAGAACTTTAAACCAAGTGGGAATCCATGGGCCATCCCATACCCTTAGATATATAAGACTACAATCGCAATGACAAAGAACTACTAGTTCCATGCTTGGGGACTAATTGGTGCGCTCGCCACTACTAGCGCCGCAACCTACGAGCAGAAACAGCCCATCGGCCGTGGAAAAGTATCATGCTCTCTATTGCCTAATAACCCAAAGGGAGTAAACCTACAGTATCCCGTTACTATTGTGCTTCTAAATCGGAGGGACAAAAGGGAGGTGGTGTCCGGCCCAGTGACGCATTGAGAAACTGGCGAGTGATGGCCCGTGACTAGGAGTCGATTTCTGGCGTTATAGCTGCCCTGGCTAGTAAGGAGATTTTCTATAGTTTTTACTCTGCATGCGCCCGTTTTATCGCACCGAGTTAGACACAGCCACGATGCCTGGAGGACTAAGCCCCCTTCTAAATGCGCGGTGCAATAACATGACATTGTTTATCTCTACAAGTATTTGTATGATACTAGCCAACTTTTATCCAATAGCGCAAACCACTCCATCAGACCCAACCCAAATCCGAACCCAAATCCAAACAGACCAGACCCACAGCTTATGTAACATAAAAGTGCAAAGCTAAGTTTAATCGTCAAACTTGATTTTTTTCGAAGTTTGCGTCCTGTTCCCGGAATTAGCTCCAAGCCTCGCAAAAACAAAAAAAGGAGTAAAAAAAAGCAAGAACCGGCAGGGAAACAAACCCATCAGTCTCCCTATAAAACGCCCCATAAGCCGCATGCTCCTTTTTCTTAACCGTAGTCCCAAACTTCAGTAACGCCTCAGGAACCGGCTGCCCAGCGGCCTTAAGCACATTAACCAGCCCTCCTGAGTGTGGCTTATCGTGCTCAGTGAAGAAAGTATACGCCATCCCATCCGCCCCGGCCCTCCCCGTTCTCCCAATCCTATGCACGTAGTCCTCGACCGTGAGAGGGAACGTCACATTTATTACCAACTTGACCTTCGGAATGTCCAGTCCTCTGGCCGCGACGTCCGTCGCTATCAGGAGCGGGCACCCTCCGTCTTTGAATTGGGCCAGGGCCTGGGTTCGCTGAGCCTGGCTTAGGTCCCCATGGATTCCTGCTACCCTGAGCCCGCGCGAGCGGAGGAAGTTCTCGACGCGTGTGGCTTCCTTCTTGTAGAGGCAGAAGACGAGGATTTTGTCATCGCGCTGGCTGCCCGATTGGTGTTGCTTTAGCAGGGCGAGGAGGCGAGATTCCTTGGCGTGCTGGTCGATCACTTCGATGGTTTGGGAGATACGCACGTTTGCGCGCAGGTCGTCCCTATCCCCGATTGTTATCTTGGTTGGCGAGATCATGAAGGTTGAGGCGAGTTTTCGTACGGATTGCGGCCAGGTTGCGGTGAACATTAGGGTTTGGCGGGTGGGTGAGGGGATAGCGCGGATTATGCGTTTTATATCTTCTTCGAAGCCTGCGAGATAGCGGGATGATTAGTGTTTATGAAACTGGAGTATTGGATTGGAGTGTGTAAGAAGGCACCTTTATCGAGCATTCTATCTGCTTCGTCGAGAACTAGGTATGAGACATTGCTGAGGTCTGCAGATCCTTCGTCGATAAGGTCGTTTAGACGTCCTGGAGTGGCAACGACAATGTCCGCTCTCTTGAGCTTCGCTCTCTGCTCATCTTTTGGTACACCGCCGTATACACACACTGCAGATAGCCGTGCTTCTTTGGAGTACTTCTCCATGCTATCATATATCTGCATAGCCAATTCTCTCGTCGGCGAGACGACAACAGCCCGCACGCCCTTTGAAGACTTCTGCCTCGCTTTCAACGCAATAATATGTCTAATCGCAGGAACAGCGAAGGCAAGAGTCTTTCCGGAGCCAGTCTCTGCAACACCGATGCAGTCGTAGCCAGACAATGTGAACGGCCATGTTGCCGCTTGAATTGGTGTTGGGCTTTTGAAGCCGGTAAAGTCGAATGAGTTGGAGGGAAGATACGAGAAAGATGTGATGGGTCTGAGATTGGAATTGTGGGGATCTGTGATCGCTATAGCGTGCTTTGTGAGGAATTCGTCAATCGTGGATTTTGGTAGAGAGGTCAGCTCTGAGTTTTCTGTGTATCCTGAGGAAACTGTGGGAGGACCAGACGGTGTGGAGTAGGTTATTGGCGGTGCAGGGGTATCTAACGAAGAGGAAGAAGCGCCGTCGTCGGATTCCTTCTTTGCCTTCTTCCTTGCCTCCTTTGCAGCTTTCTTTGCAGCCTTTCTCTCCTCCTTCGAGGGTTTCCCCAGCTGTGGTTGAGCTTCTAGAGTACCCACAACATCCATGTCCATTACGTCCTCAACAGCAACAATTGCTCCCCCCTCCTTCTCCCTAGCCTTTCTCTCCTTTTTTTCCCTCTTCTTGTCTTTCTTCTCCTTCTTCTTCTCATCCTTCCCCTTCGCCCCCTGCTCCTCCTCTACAGCACCATTCACACCAACCTCGACACCATTCTCCACATCCTTCCTAACCTTCTTCTCCTTCTTGCCTGTTTTTTCCTTCTTCCTCTTCACCCGACCGATCGCTGCCGTCTCTGTTTCCACATCTTCAATCGTTCGTTTCGACATTTTTTTCCCCCTTCCGTGATGGGGCAATTGTTTTGTGCTAGTATCGGCACGGTTCACTTAACAAATGGAAAAGGAAAAAATTCAAAGTCACATTGCGCGCGGACGTCTTGGCAATGCGGCTCTTCCCCAGAAAGTATTAGTAAGCTATTATGCCAGCCGCCCGAATCTGACTGCCTAAACATTATTCTCTAGTCCTAAAGTGTAAGAGAGTCCGAATGAGTATCACACCGGTATCAGCATTGGCGCTCGGCTCCACTCAATAAACTCCTGAAAAATCTAGCCCAAGGCAAAACTGGGATACTGCTCATGCTCACTGTCGAGCCCCTCAGGCCACCCCACAAGCCTTGGACCCCTCCCCGCCCGGATTTCGCATGATATGATACCAGGGACAACTTTGCTAAAGTCAAAGGGGGGTCCGTTCCCAAGATTCCATACTCAAACCCTCAACAAAGCCTAAGGCCTTCTATATACACACAATTCCCCCGACACCATACTGCACTGTACCCCCAGCGCCCGAACCCGTAAAAAGATGATTGAACGAGAAAGAAAAAAAACCACCTGCCTAAGTTAACCCTGCTGCCCGACACCCCTACAAGACACGTGACACCTCCTCCATCATAGGCCAAAACCAGCGGGGAAAAAAAGGCCCCCACTCTACCAGCTGACATAATCATGCTGTCTAACAGACCCTGAAGGAAGCTTCAGCACACGTGGCGATTAATCTTTTGGGACATGCGGATTGATTGGGTTGTGGAGTTTTTCCCGTAGACTAGAGCACCGGTAGTAGTAGTAGTAGTAGTAAATAGAGCGCGGTAGAGTAGAGTAGAGAACGGTGAACAAGCTTTGGTACAATACCCGGGGCTTTGGTAGTTCCATCCCCGGTGGGATTGCGTATGCCCGGAGTGTTTGAGGAAGAGTGCGAAAGAAGTGCTATAGTGGTGAAGTGTGCGGTGTCAGGGGAGGGAGGGAGGGGCCGAGGTTGAATAGCGAGTGAGTTGGTATGATTTTGGCGTTCTTTTGAAGGGGAGATCTGCCGATCTCTCCAAGGTGTCTGAATATTTCCTATCATACCATACTTGATTCCTGTTCAAGTGTGTGGATTTTGATCCGATGGTCTACCATACACAAGAATTCAATAAAATAGCCCTCAGCATGACAAATTGTCAGCCTCCAAAACCAAAAACCCCCCCAGAACCTCACCCAGCTGTCGGGGCCGTCAAGGCAAACGTCTCCATGCCAAATCCTGGAACCAAGCCATTACACATCTAGAGACAGCAAAACCAAGGATATGATGCCATTTCCTAAGATACTCTGCTCACTCGCGCAATAAAACGACACCTAGGCACGCACCATACATAACGAAAGGGGGAAATAGAAAGAAAAATAAATAAAAAGCAACATCGGGTCCACGTCCAAACCACCACTACTCGTACTTGTACCACCAGCAAAGCGCCCCTCCCCCTCGAGCGCCCGTGCCCGATACCGGCGTTCTTCCCCTGCATAAAATAATACAAAACAAAGTGTAAATACCCGGCACGAAAGAAAGAAAACAAGAAAAAGAAAAAGAAAAAGAAAAAGAAAAAGAAAAAGAAAAAGAGATCGGAACATTCGAGTCTGAATATACCGTGGTATGGGCCCCTCACATGCGCACAGGTAAACTTGCCACACACGGGATTTTGAACCCCCTATATACCGGCCACCGTACTCTTGCTATTACAGTACGGTATCTATCGTATTGATTGTTCGGGGGAATTCCGGGTTGCGCCTGAGCACGGATGTTTTGTTTACTTATTTGGTTGGTTGGTTGGTTGGTTGGTTGGGCTGCGACTTGCCAGTACTGTACCGTACGGTATCCTCCCTGGAAGGAAGGAAGGGGGGAAGGAAGGGATGGGGACGGTCATCGTTCCGGTATGGTTCGTACCCCGGATTACGGGTGCTGGATTGTCCGCCTAGGCCGCAGAACTGTAGGCCTGTTGCTACAGTAGTTGTTGGGCGGTCCGTGGTGTCGACTTGGGGAGGGAGGAAGTGTTTGGTAGGTGAGTTGGTGGGGTAGCCTTCCCCAAGCATCTGTTCTACTAATACTTGTGCTAGCATGAGCAACACTACAAGGCACAGGGGGATGTTTTCGTACTCGAGTACTTGTACAAGGCAGGGATTATTCCGCGGGTTGACATAAATTAACTATACGAAAAACATCTCTTCTAGCGCTCACAGTCAGTAGACGAACCTCCCTTTTTCATCCCCTCCTAAAGCAGGAAACAAATTCCATCTCATCTACCATATCGCACAAACCATTGAGCGGTTAGCCTTGATGGGCAAGTCAGTCGGTTGGCCGCCCAACCCCCTCCCCCACCTCCGAGGGATCCCAAGAACATGGTACTGTACTAGTATACATCGTAGCAAACTCCATAAGCTTACGCTGCAGCTGAAAAAAATCAATTTATTGCTAACTCAAGACCAATCACCCCTCCCCCCCCTCCGAATCCGTAGCGCTAACAGTAGGTTAGCGATGTGAATAAATGAATAGGGACCCCCCAACGATTTTTGCCCTTTCTTACCATCCTTACCATAAACGCCCTTCGCTTCCCTTTCCAACCCAACCAGCCAACCAGCCAAACAGCCCAGCTCCCATTCTCCCAGCGCCTATGATATACCATTCGTGGACTCGAGCACAGTAAGAACCCCGAATGATACCCTATGCCACAAACCGGTCAACCAACCGACGAGCCAATCACATGCGAGCTAGCAAAAAACCAAACCCTAACCGCTGCGGTGCAACAGCACATGACCTGCGCTACACCAAGGTTGAATCCCAGCACAACGGTCATTACATGCAGTCTACCGTATCCGATTCCATCGGGCGAAATGCCATGCCTCCCCGCTTCGAATCCTCTGCCGGTACTGCATTCCTGGGGGTTAACTCGGAGGAATATAGCGCAGGGTTGAGGGGAAAGGAACAGACAAGAGGAACGTTCCTTTACACTTGCTCTGCTACTTGTGATGGCTCTGATAATGATGATAGGTAAGCTGGCCAGGATCTGCAACTACCAGTGATACAATAAGATACAGTACCGTATTATACTCGTACTGTACCATTTTTGCAGATGGAATGGGATTTGTTTACTTCGCTTTTCCACTGCTTTGCTTGCTTGCTTGCAGTATGTGGGGGGTTTGTCGTTTCTGTGATGTTCTTATAGTAGGTGGAAACGAAGGGCTTGGGGCGGGCGCTGGGGAAGGGATGACGAATTGGCCGCAGATGTTTCCGTCCGTCGTGTGATCGGTGGTGCAAGTACCGTAGGTGGTGGATGCGACAGTTTTGCCGACAGAGGGCTCGAGCAGCGTTTGGTCTTGGGTGCATGATTCGGCAGGGTAGGGTTCATAGCTTTGGGGTGGAAGGTTAGGTTCGGTGGTGGGGCCATTCCGGTGTTGATGGTTAGGATAACAATGTCGTATGGGGCGGGAGGTAGACTTTCGGGATAAGCTTGAATTGGCGAGAGCGGGACATATCTGAAGCATTTGTCTATCGCGAAGCACAGAAGCGAGAAGCGGGAGGAGTGAAAAGGGTACCGGTATCACAAGTGTGTGCAATTTGACTTTTGTGTCTTCCTTTCCCCGCCCACTCTATCATATCATCGTCCAGGGGTAAGGCGGTCTGCGATACATTCTGTATCACAGCCGAAACTCATTTACCCCGGTTTTCCAGCATTGCTCTGTCCGTCCACTGCGCCGTAACAATCGCGTGTTGTGCAAGAATAGAATAGTGAATTGGAAAAAACTTTTCCCGTGTGGCGGGGTGGTCCCATAAATCACGGTAGTTGAAATGTCTACCTCCTCCTCCTCCTCCTTCGCTCTTTCCGCGGTGCTCTCACTAGTTATCGTATTCAAGTATCACACCGATACCGTGTCTGTACGACCATCACCACCGTTGAACAGAAGTGTCCGCCAGAGTTCTAGCGGATAGCCACATTCCCGTAACAGGACTCTTGGCTGCTGCTGCTAGCCTCGCTGCTGCTTCGCCTACCTACCCTAAGGATTGAGGTTTTGTTGCTTTTTCTTTTGACTGCTTGCTTGTGGGATTGTACTTCACAGTGCTGAAGCGAATTGAGTCCTTACAGTACTGTAGACTTGGGGATAGGGAGTTCCTTGGACATCAACAGTAACCAATCTTTTCATTTGTGTTGTGGGTGGTTCCTGTCTACGCTGGCATTCCGGCCTTCCCTTGCCGTGAAAGTCATTGTTCTGGTGGCTGCTCCTTCTGTGAATTGAAATGTGTGCGCTGCGCACCAAGCTACATGTGAGTACCGGTAGCGTATCTTATCCTTACCACCATCCCCAGCCTGTCATTCATTGGTTGTCCGATGTTGCATGTTCTCGCGTAGGCTATTGTGCTGCAGGTCTTCTTCTCCTTTCTCTCTTGGTTTTTTTTTTTTGCTTCTCCCTTTTCCACAGTGATGACACTCGTGTCATACCGGGACATATCGCACTCCCTTCACCCCCGTGTCCTCAGCATACAATCCAGCACTCGTACCGTACTGTACACACACACATGCGTGTGTGTAGGGAGGGCGGAAGAATTCATGTTTTTTGTTGCCCTGCAGATGCCATAAACAAAACCTGTCTTGGTTCGGTCTGGCGTCAAACAAACCATTGAGCCAAGAGATATTTCCCGGTCTGGAAAGAGAAACTATAGGAGAGAAAGGGAGAGCTAGCTATTGAGAAGGGAAGAAAAAGAAAAAAGGAAAAAGTCGAAAGTCCCTAAGGGTTGTTCTACAATAGTTTGTGGTGTGTTGTGTTTGAGTCGAGTTCTGTAAGTTCGGTTTGCGAGGGTGAGTGTGAATGTGCGTGCGTTCGTGCGCTGTGTGTTAAGGAGAGGAAGGAAGGACTAAACCAGCTTTGAGAGAGAGAGAGAGAGAGAGAAGAAGAAGAAAAAGAAGCACCAAAGGGGGGACCTCTTTCTTCCAAGGTAAGAAGTGCCACGCTATCATACTTCTTCCTCTTCTTCCCCTCCCCTTCCTCAACTTGCTCAACTTCCTCAACTTCTTCATTTTCGTACGACTCTTTATTTTTTGTTTCTCTTTATTTGCTACAGTTCCTTTTTGTCTTTTACTTTTTCTGCTGTAATTTGCACTTCTTGCAGTTCTTTCCTCAACTACGGTTCTTACCCGCTTGAGTACTCTTAACTGTCGCCCCCTTCCACAAAGGTAAATCTTTCAGCTGACCCCTAACAAACCGGAGGTAAATCTCCTGAATTGTCTGCTCCTTCCATCTAGTCCCCTTCTCCCCCTAGCTATAACGGCAGGCATATTTGAACAACCTCTCCTCTTTCAGACTTTTTGTGTCAGTTTCTTCGTCTGTTTGGCCTCGTCATCATTTTTTCTAGAGCACAAGTCTGAGGTGTTCTTCCCTTCACTTCGCCTCCCTCTCTCTCCCTTAGTCAACATTTTTTATTACCTTTTCTGCCCATTTTCCAAGACATAGCAATCTCTCCTTGTCACTTAATCCCTAAAGGGTTCAACACTCATTTCCCTTCCAGCCAAACGATTCACCCTATTAAACATATTGGTCCCACCCCCCAAAGTCAACCACACCAACTTTTGCACTCCTACTTCTACCGCCATTCAGACCCTGGTCCGACTGTTCGTTCTTGGAGAAATAAGAGAAAAAGGGCAACTGCAAACAATTAAAAAAACAAAAAAACATTCCAAGCTAAATTAATTCAATTATTGGTCATCCGAAGAAAAGAGGAAAAAGAGCACCAGGGGAAAGAAAAAGAAAGGGAAGGGAGGGAGCAAAGAAGGCAAAAAAAAAAAAGAGAGACATCCTTTCTAAGCTACCCTACCCGCCAGAGAGCCCAGCAACCAAGAAAGGTCGACAAATCAATCTCCGCCGTTTCGTTCTCAGGGGCAGGGCCTCGTGCCTTGGTTCAACCTCCACACATTTGTCCCGTTTCCTTATGGTGGATGAGAGAGGGGAATTTTACATTTTTAATTTTTTTAATTTTTTTCCCTTAATCTTTTTTCATAGACATTTAGTGCTCTTCGGGAGAGAGGTTTCTGGAGGAGGAGGGGATTGCCCAATCAGTGGAGCGGAGCTAGTCTTTGCTTGGATCAAGCCCTCTTCTTGCGCACCCTATTATCACCAACCCTTTTTTTCCCCTGGCGCATCAGCTCTTAAGACAAAAACTTATACTAATTCCAATTGAAAAAGTAATACTCGCTGGGTGGGATGGTGCGGTCAAGTGGGGCGTCAGAAGCAACACCTCCATCATCATCATCATCGTCTTCCCATCCATCGACCTACCAGACTGCAAAGCCCACTCACAGGTCCACCCCTTCGACATCTTCAACGTCATCCGGGAAGGGGGTTGTGGCGGCTCCGCACGTGTCGTCTGATTTCTTTGAAAGGAGGTCCTCCATAGCTCAGACCGAACACAGCACTAGCACCGATAGCAACAGGACAATAAGGGGTATTCGGAGTGTTGATAGAATTAGTTGGAGCGCGGAGGGAACATCAGGGAACTCACGAAGTGACAGTGTGGAAACTTCTACGGTTGTGGCGACAGCTCCTGTTGTGGTCGCCCCAAGTCCTGCAACTGCCCTGCGGATCCGTCCGGCTCTACGATTGCGTTCGCACTCGATAGGTACGGTGTCCCGGGCTGCATCTATAGCCTCGTCGCCCCAACGACGTGGAAACAACCCCTTGACGAGCTCGGGAACGAATTCCTCCATAACAACTCCTTCCACGAGTAATTCTGAAAGTTCTCAGTTCTGGACATCTTCTCCCCAGCGATTGAGGGCGAATCCAGATCGCCTTTTTACCAGCACTCCAATTATCTACCCTGACGAGGACCCGAGAGCTTATCCTGAAATACCTTCAGGGTCCCAGCTGGCGCCGGCATTACCGCCTAAACCTCCGCCTGCGTCCTCCCTGTACCCCGCCTATGCTGTCGTAAAACACTCGGGAGAACCATTGGGGAATAACCTGCAGAAGAGCAAGGACCCGGTCAAAGCTCGAACACGCGAGCATCGGTCACATTCGCAGAAAGCAATGTTGTCTTCGGCACTTCAGAAAGCCAACACGGCTGTGACGCTAGACAATGCTGAGAATTATGAAGGAGCAATGGAAGCCTATGGAGATGCTTGTGTTTTGTTAGGTCAGGTCATGATGAGGGCTGGCGCGGATGAGGATAGACGGAAACTACAAGCCATTGTGAGCTTCCTACCCCGATTTCTTGCCCTTAGGTCTTCTTTCCCCGGGGAATCTCTCACCCGGCCCATGCAGCGGTTATGAAGATAGTCATCAGTCAATTTGCAAACACGTGACTAATTGAGGTGGGGGAGTAGCAAGAGACATATACCGAGCGAATTGAAGAGCTTCGAAATTTATCACCGCGCCCTACAGGGATTGAGAAGGAGCTGCCTGCTAGACCATTGACGGAAGAATTCACTGACCAGGAAAGCCTGTACCCGCCCGAAGATGACGAATTGACTGTGATAATATCAACCGCTACCGCTGCCTCAGTGGTCGGGAGTAATCGGTATGCCAAGGGTGTTCCGCTGGCGACAGCTGTACCCCCAAGGAGAGATTCCTTGTACCTGGGCCCCGATTTAAATTCAAATCCCGAGCCCTTACCGCCGCTGCCCATCGCCAGGTCCAGGTCTGCAGAGCATATACTGGCCCCCCTCTCCCCAGGGCGGCCGCCTCATTCGCCAAAGAGGGATGCAACAATTGAGGGATTGAAGCATGATCTTTACGAGAGCAATAATAGGGAGTCCTTTACCTTTGGGGCAGCTGCTCTGTCGCCCCGGTTTTCGCCTGCAAAGGAGCGCGACTATGGTATCCGAAGATCTGTGTCAGATGCATCGTCAATTTCGTCGCGAAGGTCATCATCGCATAGACAATCCGGCTTATCGTCAAATAATACGCATTCCAGACAGGGAAGTGAGGCTTCCACATCTTGGTTGAACACGATCGACGAGTCTGGTGGGTCGGTATCTGGCGAATCATCACCAGGGTGGACAAGGAGGAAGCCAAGAAAGCAGAGTGATAGGGAGTTAAGAAGGAAGAAGGAGAAGGCAATTATGCGGCAATTTGAGGAGGATTTTGATTCTCAGCTTGATGCGGCAGTGGAGGCGGCCTATGATGATGGCTATGAAGTGGATTACACATATGATCGTGATGATGATGAGCTGTTAATGATGAGAAGTCCGAGGGCGGATGCTGAGAGAGAAAAGGAGAGGGTTAAGGAGGTGGAGAGGGAAATGGAGATGGAGATACAGAAGGAAAAGGAAAGGCGATTGGAGCGGGAAAGGTTAGGGTTTAGTGATAAGAGGAGAGATTCTGATGTGGACTTTTTCGACGATATGGAGGGCAACGAGTCTGACGAGGAGCGGATGCTGGAGGAGATGACAAGAGGCTATACGCTTGACGATTTTGAATTTAACCTGGATTCGAAAACAGCATTGCCTCGGCAGTCGGCGTCCACCACATATTCCGATTCGGCATTACCTAGGGAATCAGGTTCGAGTGGCTACTCGTCAGGAACAACATGGGCAAGCTCGGTTAGTTCTGCGCATATGCTAAATGGAACCCTCTTGACTACCGTAGCAGAAGCTCCAGTAACACCTCCACCCCCACCCTCAACTCTTCCGCCTCGCCTGCCTCCGCCCTCGCTTCCTCCTCAGGTACCACCTCCACCACCACCACCGCTAGCGCCGGCGCCCTTGGCACCGTCTGTACAAAAAATTAAGGAACCGTTGCCAACGCTCCCTAACCCTAATATTGCAGCGATCCCGGGGCTTGCAGTTACAAAGTCTTCAAAGAGTGTAAGAATCAGACGCCTTTCGGCCTTGGCAGAGCCTCTCAAGGTCGAAACATCAGTGCCCAATACGGTTTCTTCAAACACAACAGCCGTACCGACAACTTTGGTGCGTGGGCCGTCACCACAACCAGGAGCAATAGACTCAGAACCTCCATCCGAACCACCTCCATTACCACCAGTAAACCCTCCATTGAACGCCCCTCCAAAGTCAGCCTCAGCGGTATCCTCGTCCCGACCGAGTGCCTCCAGCGACTCTAGAGACGGCTCGTTACCGGATCCTCCAGCGACTGCTCAAGGTATTTCTGAGAGAAAACTTTCGTCACCAACGCCCCAAACGCTTGAGCCTCCTGGGCTGAGTGTTCCGTTGACAAAGACAGTATCTGACGACGGCGCATCAGGCTCTCCAGCTAGGTATACTCCGCGAATTACTGGTATCCCCGGTTCGCTGAGGCAGATACAATCGTCGGCGAGCTTGAAGAGCAGGAATGTTGGTGGGCCCGACACCGAATCACCAGCAACCCCCCACAACGGCCTGTTTTCGTCATCTAGCACTTCAAATTTAAGAAAAGCATTTCCGAGATCTGCAACTCCGGCTACCCCCACCATCGTACCTAATACACCAATGGGCGCCCCTCCAACTGCTGGACTCCCCGCTGGTGGAATGCACCTTTTCGATAGCAAACTTCATTCACCCGCTACACCTGGTACTGAAGAGGCTCTCTCTTCTAGTATTCCAGTGCCTCTCGAACCCTGCCCCCCCGAGCCATTATCCAAGCCCTTCTGGTTGATGAGGTGCTTCTATCAAACCGTAGCCCACCCCCGTGGTGGATATATCTCTGCTAGACTTTTTGTGCCTCGAGAAGTCTGGTTCATCAAGGGGGTTAAAATCCGCGCGGTGGATGACAAAATTTCTGCATGCGACCTTGTCAGCGCAGCATTGGCCAAACTCGCAACAGTAAAGCATAACGACATACACGCTCTCTATGAAGAGATGCAGTCGCTCGAAGGCGTCCTTGATCGCGCGCAAGCTGTTCTCTCAAAGAAACTTGGAAATGAAGTAGGATCGGTCGGCGCAAGATCCCTTTACCAAACCGAGCACACAACATCAGAAGGCAATGCGCATGACATGGTGACCAAATCCACCGGCGTCACAGGAGGGAAGAGCTACTTTTCCTTGCGCAAGCTCCGCACAAAGACTTCCAACACTGCGCTCGCTAGCTTTGGTTCGTCGTCTAATCTTGCGGGCGGGGACTATTACGGTAGCAGCGGGTTGCCGATGGCGGTAGGCGCGACAGATTCCTCTTCTCAGCCTAAGAGGAACTTGGAGGGTGTTACTTTTGGCGGGCCTCATGCTGCTTATATCAGTGCTCTGGCGAGGCTGTTTGATGCCGCGCAGATTCTCGGTGAGCGATTTATGAACACTATCCTACTTGATTCAGTCTCTTTCTCTTTTTTGTTTATCAAATAGGAAGCTAACAGATGCATGTGCACCACTGTAGACCACCTCCCAGTATTCGACGAAAGCAGCCTCCCTAAGAAGACTGCCTTATCCACCAAAGTCGGACTAGAACTTAGCCACCGTCATGCAGCAGAGTTCTTTGGATTCTACATTTGTCGTTTCGTACTAGCGGACATCTCCATCCTTCTAGACAAGTTTGTGAAGAGAGGCAGTGAATGGGTTGCGCAGTAATGTTGACTGGCATAACTTTTTTCTCTTTCACTTTTTTTCATCATACTTGGTCTTCTACTTTCATTTATGTACCTATTTCTACTCTTTTACCATCAAACTACTTTTCTACATAACTCCATTGCTGTCTTTGTTTGTCACTGTTATTACGGCGTTCGTCATGATTTTGGCTAGCTAGATACCTACCTATTTACATCCCTCCCACCTTTCATGCACATATTTTATTCTGCTCCTCTACCCGCATTTTCTCATACTCTTTTTGCTGTACGCTTTCTCTTGGTCGATCTAGTCGGCGAGCATGTTATGCCGCCCGAGTGAACAAAATTACACTACACTGAACGATTCGGATAGATGGATGGATAGATATATATCATAGTGCAGCACATCTTAGCTGTTACTATACACCATGTTCTACTGAATCTAATCCCATACCAGCCCTCACAGGGTCTGTAGCATTATGAATAGCTAAAAACAAGCCAGTAATAACACCAAGATCCGAAATGCCACTGGCGAACGAACTGCCATTAAAGAACTGCAGCTACAACTACGCTAGGTTAAACTAACACCCAGCCCCGCTTCTCCCCCAAACAGGTTAATATCGCGCTATTGGATTTGTGGAACGGTAAGCGCGATCTCAAAAGCACGGGACGAAAGTTCAGCATCAATACGAAGAGTATATGTGGATGCAGCGGTCGAACGAGGAGAGGTGAGTAGGGCCCTCCCCTCCACGATGGAGCGGGGAGGTCTTGACAGCGATTGTGATGGTAAAGAAAGGTACAAGAGGGGTATTCTACCTGACCCCTAATCGTGCAAAGTTGAAGGATATTGTATTGTAGCGCATGAATCAGGAAAAATGCTCCTCGAGTAATCGTGTCCCCGCCCCGCAGACGGTCTTGAGACGGCAACCTGTGCATCTCCTCAAGGATCGTCCTCCTGGAGACGCGCTCTGAGCCCTCTTGCTACCACTAAGGAAGATAGGAGGTGTGGTGGAGTGGTTGCTGAATGAGCTCTCAGCGGGAGTATGCACAGTACCACCCAAGCCAGCACCAAAATTTTACACGAGTGATAGTTTATGTCGGTAAGGGTACTATCATAGATTTATCCAAGGTCGGAGGAAACATAAATGCGGCAGATTTTTAATACCTATCGGATTAATAAATTCAATGGAGCTATTGCCCGCTTCTTTACACTTTTCACACTTCCTCTTGTCCACCACATTCCCCCTTACTGTCCCCAGTTTGCCCTCTTGTTAGGTATCACAGGCTGCTGCTTAGTCACGCACCCGTCCCAACTGTCATTGGTGGTGCGCCCCCAGCGTCCCCCCCATGAACTTTCTGTCCATCAATGCTTCCAGCCTCAGGTAGACCGGGACAAAATCCAGCTCGTCCTAGCACAACTCTCATCACCTCACCCCCCCCGTTCCCCATCTTCGGTAATGACACTTTCTGCTACTTCCCGTGCTCGATCGATGGATCGATTGATTCTCGCGCGAGCGCTGAATTTCCGGAGAGTGGATTATCGGCTTCGCTCAACCGGCATAATATATCATTTCTAACGGGGTACCCACTGGCGCGTCTTCCTTACCCGCCGTATATGATTCCTACCCCATTCTTGATGTCCCCCTCTCGACTCTAGATAACCCGCATCCTGAGCGCCCCCCCCGGATCGGAGAAGCTGGAAGATAGATAGATATCCGTGAAGGGGAATTCTTTCCTTTCCTTTCCTTTCCTTTCTCTGGTTGCGAGATCGTCCGGTTGTTGATGTTGCAAAGGAAACACTTGTATAATATACCTCGCAGCCCAAGTACAGTGCAGTACCACAGCCGAAAATCGCTGGATATATATAACTTATAGCCCACCAGACCTAAATGATACAACCAATTTTTTTTCCCCTCTACTCCTCACACCGGCACGCTTTTCACTCGGGAGTAAGGGAGTAAGTAAGGAAGGAAGGAAGGCTAGGTGTAGTTGATCTTTTTGTTATTAAGGTCAGCCAAATTATTATCACCAGCATCAAGCTGGGATAATTTAGTTGCGAGGTATGATATATGATACAAAGTTATTGCGCGTTAATTTGCCAACACCCGCTGCATATGGTTGGCGCGAGAAGGGGAAGAAGGGGAAAGGGAAGGACAACAACCGTCGGTAAAAAACTTTTTGTCGAAACGAAACGAAACGAAACGACTTGAAATCTGAATGGATGGATGGATGCAACTCATGATTATTATTTTTTGCCATTTCAGCAAAAAACCTCAATTTGTCAAACTAATCGCACCGCTGGCCGACAGGGGGCAATATAATCTAAATAATATAATATTATTATCATACCGGTAAAGTGCATCTCAAAAAAAAGAGTTTTGAAACCCAGAAAGCATCTTACTTTTTTGCTTCATTTCTAACTAAGTTATCCTTTTAACTAAGCCAACTACTCAAGTACCTAGCTAACTACCACCACATAGCTACAGGACCGAGTACCGTTACTGTACACCACCATCACCACCAACCCCTCCTTCTTCCATCAATGCTCAAAGTCCACCATGCCCGATGATTAGGAAACCCAAGAATAAAATTTAAAAAAAAGTAGAAGAAAAAAACTCCCTCCAAACTCCACATCATCATTGTCATCGCCATCATCGAATTCGTAATACCATTTCTCTTTTTTATAGAAAAATAAATATGGAAAAAATGAGAGTATAAATAAAAAGGTATCATGGGTCGTTAATCATCAACCATTCCGCAGTAGCGCTAGAGAGTGGTGCTGGTGCTGGTGGGTGTTTTTGGCAAGCAAAGAATAAAACAAGAACGGAGGAAAGAGAAGGGAATTCGTCAAGGGCGTTATGGAGAAAACAAAGTAAGCACAAACATGGGTACAGGAAGGAGCAAGGGGAAGGGGGGTATCTCTGGCATCTGAAGGCAGATGCATGGAAAGGAAAAACCAATGCGACATACAGCAAGTACCTTCAAAACAGTAAAGCAAGGCACTAAAGTTATATGGTATAAAATGCGCATGCAGAAACCAAGCTATCAAGCCAGCAAGAATAACCACTTCGTCTATCATAACCTAACCACCAGCCCTGCGTTGCAGAACAGATCAAACAGGCATAAAGAACCAGTGAATCGTTCTAGCTCACAATGTCATAGATGTCGTAGGCAGAGGGAATCAAACAAACACCCCCCCCTCTCTCTCCATCCCTCCCCAGTCCAAACACAACACAACGAAATCCAAAACTAAACCAAATCTTTTTTTAACCCACCCCACCCAAACCAAACCAAACAAACCGCCTTGCTCCTTCCACAGTATAAAAAATAAGAGAAAGCAGGAAAATGCATCATGTCATAGTCGTCGTAAATGGGAATAAAAAGACAAAAGGCAAAGGAGAAAGAAAAAAAGGTAAATAAAACAGATTTTGGTTGTCTTCCTCGCCTGCACGCCTTGCTTCCCAGGCCTGGTTCCCTTCCACTTTCCGAGTCCACCCACACGAATCTTGGCTCCACGAGAATCGACGGACGGGACAGGACGAGACGGACGGGACGAGACGAGAAGGAACGGAACGGGATAATATGGTAATGGTAAAAAAGGTCATTCATATAAATATTCGTTAAAAAAAGATGGAGGGGTCTCTTAATAAAAGACGACCGAGGCAAAGGAGGCAAAAACTATAGAGCAAAAAGGAGAAAACGTTGGGAAAAAAATAACAGACGGAACACCTAAAGATTGCAACAAGATGGATTTGGTTGGGAGAAAATGTGGCAACAAGAAGAGAAAAAAACGGACTTCGCTGCGTTACTTCATATCTTTTTTGGAGACGAAGGAAGAACATAATGAGAAGATGAGAACGAGGAGATAAGAGGATATAAGAGGCAAAATGAAAAAAAAAACCCGAGTATAGCCGGCCCACCGGATCACAGTAACCTGTTCGTGATTCAGAGAATAGAAAGTACTGTAAAGAAAATAAGGAAAACAATAGTGAGGGAATCAAAAAATAAAATCGAGTAAAAAAAGGATTACTCTCAACTCCAGGAAAACAAAATTCAATGTAACACTGCAAAAATGCTTTTGGAGATTTTGAGAGGTCGAAGAAGTGAAAAAGAGGAAAGAGGGAAAACAGTAAAAGTCTATAAATGAATTACCGCCGCCCCCGGGTAGTGCCAACGGCCGATCGTGTACGATTAAGACGGCCATCAGCATTCCTATCAAATGTACTCGAGTTGATTCCCCCAACAGTGGGCGTCGAACCCTCTCGGATGGTCTTGCGTCTCTTGAGACCGTTAATCCCACCCTCCGAATCACCACCTGATCTCTCATCATGCCCTCTGCTTGAGGGACGAGATCCATGCTCGTCTTCATCGTCCATCTCACGGATACGCTTATTCGATCCAGGAGTAGACGCTCCATTGACGCCAAAGGTCTGTGGTGTACCTTGGGCAGGCATAGAGACACCCATACCTGGCTGGTTCTGATATCCGCTGTCTGGAGCCCCAGTTCCATTGGGTCCGTTGTGATCAGCCGCAGCTTCTTGGCCACCATTTACCAATTGGTAAAGGTTCCGTGCGGGTGCTTGGCGGATTGCGTTTCCATTAGTAGAGTTCGCCCTGGGCGGAGTAGAGTATCCACTCTGTACCCATTGTTGAGATGGGTTGGTTGTACGCGGCGTGGCACCGGACCCGCCATCGACGGTCCTCGGAACAGACACGTTTGACCCATTATACGTTGATCGTGCAGGGGTTGAAGGACCTTGACCGCCATGATTTGGTGAGCCCGTTATCTCTGGAGACAAATGGGGAGTGTGGTCGCCCTGCATGGAAGGATAGTAATTACCAGTGCGGTGACCATTTGCATAATTGGGATCGTGTGTATATTCCTCCTCATGCTCAGGCTCATGCTCAGGCTCCTCTTCCCCATGGTCTTCACGTTCCTCTCCCTCAGCAGCCAACCCGTTTTGCTCCTCCGCATTCTCTTCCTTCGGATGGGTGTCATCTGCGGTGTTTTGTCTAGATGAAGGCCTTGAAAGTGGGGCAGGTGGCCCACGAGAGGAAGGCGGACCCATAGGCCCAGGCTCCTGCCTTTGGTTCATATATTGAGGAGGCTGCCCAAATCTCTGCATATTCTGTTGTGCAATGCTATGCTGAGACATAGAGGATGGATTTGATGAATACAAAGATGGCGGCGGTGGGTACGGTTGTAACTGCTGCAGTGCACCGCCGGGAGGTGTAGTTGCTGGTGTAGTCGGCATTGAACGAGCACTGTTCATCACATTGTCGATAGCCGAGGACTGACCACCAGTGCCTCCAACTGAGGAGACCATATTCCCGTTCCAGAAAGTTGGACTTTCCGAGTTACCAACGCCCATAACACTGGACGCACTTGAAGGCGGTGTCGGGAATGACATGCTTCGCTCTAGTCCCGGTCTTTGCAGTTGATTCTGCGGGGGATGGGGTGCCAAATTAGGGTGAGGTGGGAGCGATGTATGCATGGGGTGTTGCATCGCATGGTGGTGGTGCATAGGGGGCTGTGATGAGGGAACCAGCTCAGATGGGTTTCTCCTTTGCATCTGGTTCTGTTGCTGCTGTTGCTGCTGCTGCTGCTGAAGGGCAGCATTGTCCTGTTGCCTGCGATGCGCTGCTGCCATCACCGCATTTGTTCTATTGGTGTTTGCGGGGTGGTAGAGCAAAGCACCAATGTTATGCACGAAAAGTGGGTACAACAGCTCGGTAATCTTCTCCTTGTTGGCGAAGTCCAATGCACGATCGAACGGTATCCTGCAGGCACCAAGGTAAGCTTAAGTTCTCGTGGGAGAAAAATTAGTCGTATAAGGACTAGATGAAACGGCGACGCACCACACTCCCTTGAGGTGCATCGGCCCAATCTTGACCACATGCCGAACTTTCTCGCTCTTTAAGATGCCATCACGTCTCCCACGGGTCATTCCCGCAACATTCAGGAGTTTCGTTCCATTAATCATATGGTTGTCTGGAACAAAAACCACATCCATCCTTGTTAGCTCGAGAACACAACGATAATACACTATGAATAGCAGGATAAAGGATCGACGAACCTTCTCTCCTTGCCACACAAACACCCTTAGCCTCAACCTGGAAGCACAAACTCCCTTCGTCCTCCCACAAGGTGGCTGTCACTCTGGGTTTCATTCCGGGCGGAGCGTGCTGACCGGTAGTATCAAAAGGGGGTTGGTTCCCGAAGCCAGTGGCAGATGTAGCCGATGAAGGCGTCTGAGGGCCTCCCTGAGATACAGATGTAAGTGATGATGGGGCAGGCGTCATCTGGGAGTTCTGTGGTAATGGCAGAAGTTGCTGTGTAGCATGGACAGACATCGGGCCTGATACGCCTGGCTGCCCGGCCGGTGACGAGACGCCATTCTGGCTGGGGAAGAAGGGAGCGAACCCATGATGGGGTTGAGGATAGTTAGGCTGCAGGACCGGGGGTTGAGGAGGGAAGGACATGTTACTACCAGAGGTAGCTGTCTGGGGTGTAGGAGGTTGCCCTTGTGAGAGATTATGATGATGACTGAAGTCCAACGCGACGTAAGGGGCGTTACTTTGCGAATTCATGAACCCGGGATCACTATTGTAGGTGAACTGAGAGTTGTGAAGGGAGCCTGGTCCGGGGTTCGACGGGTGATAAGGTTGGGTATTATGTTGGGGAGAAGGAATGTTCAGGTTAGGCAGGGAGTGCTGAATGGATTGCGGTGTGGGAACGTTGGGTCCCGTAGGTGTCTTGACCTTCAGAGAGCCGTTGGGGGTAGTACTGGAATGAGAGTTCAAAATCGATGTGCCCAAAGAACGGGGAGACGAATTGTTCGAGACGTTGTTTGCCGACTGCGGGATTGATGACAGTGTAGTTGGCGGCTTGTCGCTGGACATAGTCTTGGGGAAGCTGTGATTGTACGTCCAGGGAAAGACGTCAAGCGTGGCTCTTGGTTGAACCGAAGAGGAAAGGGAAGGCAGCTCCAGCTTGCTTATTGTACAGTGTGACTGCCTTTTTATGGCGGGTACAATGAATTCCGAAGAGAGAGAGAGCGTGTTAGAAACGAGATCGGGAAGAGATGGACCAGTTTCTGTGCGTATTTCAGCCAACAGATGTCGATGCCTTTCACTAACGTTCCCAGCAATTCTACTTCACTCCACAGAAGAGCAAAGGGAGAAAATGAATTAAATTTTGTTCACGCCTGAAAGACGTTGAAGATATGATTCGAGCAATGGATGCAATGGAAAAAACTGTGGCTCGGTGGTGGGCTGTGCGACAGTTAAAGGACAAGAACGCTCGGCTGAGTGCAGCTGTGATGCAGAAACGAATCAACGGGCGAGGCGAACGAAAAATAAAATAAAATCGAATAGACGGGTATTTTGATGGAACAATAAAAAACTTTTGGGGGGAGGGGGGGGGTTGGTCGTGGTAAAGCTGATATGCCGAAAGGGAAAAGAAAAAACCTAGGCAACGCAAAGAGGTATAAAAAAATCGTAGTCCCGAAGACTGTAGTGGGTGGGATCGTATTGTACAGTACTGCCCGAGTTACGGATGCCACTGGTGAAGAACGCGTGAGAACCGGAGAAAAAAGAGAGGAATGCTTTTTTGGACGAAATCGCTTTTAGACGATATGTTGGGGCAAAAAAATAAAAATGGGCGAAATTTGCGCCGTTTTGGTTCGTTTTCTTCGTTTCAAATCGTAAAAATTGGCAGGCACTCTTTCTTTTTTTTGGATGAAAAACCGAGTCTCAACTTTTATTGTATCCCCCGTTCAATAGCGTTAAAAGCAATTGCAACTGGTCCCGTCAATTGCAATAGTCTGGTCGTAAATTCGTTTGGGTCGTATCCTCGTTGGTCGTCGTTCAATGGTTGTAACCTTCAAAGCTTCTCTCCCCTCTCTAGCACTTTTGTTTCTCTCGTTTAATAAAAAAATTCGTTTTTCCCAGTCTCAAGTCCAGATAACTGTATCTTGAGTGTCTCGGATGGGAGAAGCTAGAAGATATTCGTGAAGGGGAATTCTTTCTCTGGTTGCACCTTGCTGCAAGATCGCCCGGTCGTTAATGATGCAAAGGAAACGCAGGGCGAGCCCGTGAATGGTAGGCGCGAGAGGGGAAAAAGGGAAGAGGGATAAGGGAAGGAATTGCGACGAACCGAGCAGAGGTTGGGATTCGGGGAAGGGGGACGGAGGAGGGGGGGCGCAAGTAGGGTTGGGGGAGTTGATGGGGAGAGTGAGGGAGTGAGAGGATGGAGGACTCGAGAGGCTGGGGAGAGCTCGAGCGAGAGAGGTGAAAGAGTGAGCAAGAGAAGTTAGAGCAACGCAGCAGCGAAGTAGATTTTACGAACGTTGATGCGGGTCGGGGCGAGTTGCAGGGAAGGAGCACACGCAGCAGCGATTGTCGGTGGTGGAGCGTTTCTTTTTCCTTTATTTTTTATTTTTTTTTACCCTTCTCTCTCTCGCTGGGCCTCTGACTTCCCTCTCTTTCACGGTGGGTGGGGAACGGACCGGGGGGTGGTGGAAGGGGGAGGGGGGGAGGGGGGGAGGGGGGGACAGTCGAGGGGGGTGATGAGAGGTGTGGTGCGGAGAAGAAAAGGAGGAGGCAGGTCAGAATGATATGTACCGTAAAGTGTGTATATGTGTGGACTATCGTAATAATGTGAGAAAAAAGTATGAGAAGTGAGTGAATGATAGACCAGCAAGTTAAGCTAGCAGCAGCACCGTGGTTCGCCCTCAATCCACAATTTTTTTCCCACTCCGCTTTCCTCAATCAAACTCTCCCTCAATTCCTGTTTTCTGTAAGGAGGCTCGAAGTCTCTCGTTAGTGGAGGCTGGGCGGCGAGGACAGGAGGGCAGGGGGACAGGGGTCAGGGAGGAGGGGTGAGAGGGATGATGGCAATGAGAAGGGTAATGGGGAAAGGAAAAGAAATAATAAAATATGTCAAACCGTCCTTTCCCTTGGTGCAGTGAAGGGAATACTTGAACTCGGACTTGCCGAGGAGAGGAGGAGCGCACAGTATGTCAAAAACAGGTCAAAATAGTGCCGAAAGTTGAATTCTGTAACAGAATAGATAGGTTAAAAAAAACTACAGGAAAAACAACAATACCACTCAAGGGCCGGTGGTTGGGAATACCTAACTGTGAGCCGGAGGGAAGGGGAGGGGAGGGGCGCTATTGGTCTATTGGTGTCCTTGCCGTTGACAGCCTTTGGTCGGTCCCCTCGTTCGTCCATTGCCCCATCGGTCCTCCTAACTGCCTCCCAGCTAGCACAAGGCATCAGTACTTGCACACCTATGATACCAAACTGATGGAATTGCCCGCTGCTTTCCCCCCCCTCTTACTCTCTCACTCACTCACTATCTGTCACTCTCAGTCACACTATCATACTAGTAGCTTTCTCTGGGTGTCGTCGTTCCCCGATTTCTTGCTATGGTAGCAATGAACTCTACCAGCACGTATGAGATGTACGAGCACAGTGCCGTATCCACCCAAATCTGCCCACCACCACCATTTCCACTGTCGCCCCCCCTCTGACCTGCCCGCTTCATCCATTCCTCCTCTCCCCAATCCCTCTTCAGTTTTCACTCGCGCCTACTTGATGTTTTCTGCTACACTAGCTAAGAAATCCGTGTGTAAAAATAAAGTAAAATACAGAAAAAGGTCAAATAAAAATAAAAACATAACCCACTGTTCTCGAGCACCGGTACTGTAGCAGCGGTGCCGCCCAAGCGACTGATGGCCGAAAAGAGCCTGTTCCAAGCCAGACGCTGGGCAATCATAAATAATAAAAAAAGAAAAGAAAAAAGAAAAAGAAAAAAAGGGAAAAAAGCCATACACTTTGTAGCTACAGTAGCACTCCCCAAAAAAAAGGCCAGCACACAAAGTCGCTTGAGCTTGATATCCCTCTAACCCCCCCCTCCCTCTCCAATTTTCCCTTTTCCCATTTTCCCAGTCTTCGTTCCTTTCCCTTGCGGAGAGCGAGGGCCACCCTCCAGTCCCAGCGAGCAAAGGAACGAACGAACCAGGCGGTGGAAGCAAGTCGTTGGCTGGGCTGGAAAGCCGTCGGGGACCCCAACGTCTCAGTCGATTGGTCAACCTCCAACCCGCTGAGCCAAGGACCAAAAAAAAGAAAGGAAAGGAAAAAAAGGAAAAGAAAAGAAAAGAAAATTGCAAGGGTTGAGCAAAAAATAAACGATAATAATTGGTCCTGCGGCCGCGGCACAAACGTTTCTGGTTAGGCTCAGGGTTAGGTTAAAGGTTCAAGCGGTCTGCAGAATGCGGCTAGAGTGATTAGGGGGTGGAGTGTGCGTTGGCAAGGAGATTCCATGGTTTAAAAATGGAAGCAACCCATCAAGCCCTCTCATTGGCGAGAGAATTTATTGGAGGGATTTAGACGAGAGGACAAGGTAATGGGAAGGAGAAATGACCGCCCATAAAACTTGTAAAATACGGTACAATACGGGACTCTGTCACCAACTAAGAGATGGAGAGAACTCCAAATAGACTCTGTATCATAAAACAGTAACAACAACGACTAAAATATATATTCTTTCCTGCCAACCACCGGCACACAAGCAATCGATTGAGTTTAGTACAGTAGATAACAAGATAGGGTACCGGTATGCGGTAACAGTAGGGTAGGGCGGGCGGAACTGGGGGCGCTGTCTCCTCGCCTTGGCCGTTCTGATAACTGCACTTGGTACCAGTGGCCTTGGTGTCTCTGCTACCGACTCGGGTACTCAGCAGCTCTCTCGTTGCTTGCCCTCCGGATCTGGTGGAAACTTGAAGAAGCAGAGGAGATCGCCGCAAGGAAGCCTGGGCAGCAGAAAAGGGAAAGAAAGAAAAGAAAAAGCCCTCCTCCGAAAAATAATTCGGTCGAATGATAATCAATAAGACAATTGTCGTTAATCAGAGATAGGTTAGTCTCCAGTAGCACATCCGATTCTAATCCTTTTCATGGTTAAAAACACCCCTAACGACACGCGACAGCCGGATGGAACAACTCTGAATAGCCCCCCCAGTGAGGCAAATCGCGTGGTCTCTGCCGATTGACGGAATCAGTAATCTGCAAGTGAGAATGGTGGTGGTGTAGAGGTGGTGGTGGTGTGTGTGCTTGGATAGTCCAACCCCACCCCTGGCTGCTGCGATGTGAATTGACGTGACCAGAAAATCGATCTGTCCTACAAGCGGATTGCTTGCTTCAGTGTGAGACACGAGACTCACAACGCTGAGCTGATCGGATAATATGTTGAATGGGGCACCATTGATTGGAAGTACGAGGGCAACCTCCAAGGCTGCTCGGCGGATAACGACAGAGAGGTAACGGCAGATGATGCAAGATTAAGATAGATGTTGAGGAAACTGCCCTCAGTTGGTAAGCGTTCCGGATTATGCTGCCCTTCCGGCTGTTTTGCTCGCTGCCCTTTCGTTGATGGCTTGATTCAACACTACGACCTCCTGGGGTTGCGGAGGAAAAGAGGCAAAGTTAGTCCACGATGTGTTTCATCGGCTTTGCTTCTCAAATTCACACCCATCATCTCAGGGACGAGATGGATGCGTATCAACGTCATCTATCCTTCCCCCTCTTTCACGATGGCGCTTCAGCCTGGAACGAAAGCATTCACAGAACGCAAGGCAACAAGTACTAGTAGTATCCGTGAAAGCAAGGGGTTTAAAACAGTTATGGGCACTGGAGTGCTCATAGATGGTCTCAGCGCCCCACTGATCTGGGGCGAGCCATTATCGAGGAGCAGCAGTGACAAGAAGTCTTGGCATTTTCAACAAGTCACGAACGAATAATACAGTAGAGTGAGATATGCTGCAATCTATGCACTCTTCTTTCCCCGTACGATTGGCGATGAATCTGATATGAGCAGTCCCAGAAGTAAATGAGGCTTCTATTTCACTTATGATGTAGCTCTTGTGGAGGCAAAATGCAAACTCCTACGCTTATTTTTGGAGGGGGGGTTGTTCACTGCAACTTCCACTGTTCGGTATCGCACCGGTGGCTGTCCTTCGATAAAACCGTACTTTTGGCTCTCTCTCCACAACCGTTTCCTCCGACGAGAATGCACAAAGGACCGAAACAACATGCCACACGGGCCCAACAAACGCCTGCAGATGGGCTACTCATGCTTGACGGACGCACACTCGCGTAACTCTCCCGGATCATCTCACACCCTTAGATCAATTGTCATATACTCGGTATTTCGGTCAGGTAAAGGAAAAAGGAAAAGGATCGCAAGACAAAGCCCTTGCTTCCGCTCCATTATGTTGCCGACGTGAGCTACCTAGTACAAAGGCAAAAAAGGTAAGGAGGAAGCGGCGGGTTTGGGCACCGCGAGAGCAGCCCCCTCCCCCTTTCTTCCTCCCTCCCTTTCTACCTCATTCCTTCCTTTGCTCGGCCTCCTACAGCTCCCCTTCTTTATCTCCGCTCCCGATAAGACAAAAAAAATGGCACTGCAGTGGAAGCATGTACAATACTTCCCTATACCTTCTTTATTGTCTCTCGTCAAAGCACCCTGCAATATGTACTGCAACCTTGTTTGCGATCCATGGGATTTTCTACTCTCCCGCATTAAGTTATGCATCCAGGTATGGATGAGTGATTTCCTATGATCTCCCGGACACCAAATTTTCTATCATAACCCTCTTCTACTTTGCAAAGATCATTCATAACGCCCAGAGAATGCTGCTTTCGTTCTATTCAATTGACCCCATCCCACCGACGATGAAGACCCATGATATACGAGTACATCCGCCAAGAAATGCACGCAACGGGAGTTAGGCGCAGCACCTGTACCGACTGATAATCTAATGAATGAGAACAAAAAAACAAAAACCCCTGCTCCATCTCCGCTCACCGGTCTTTGGGCATCATGTAACCAACACCGACTTCGCACTTCGAGTTCCTCTCTATAGTGAAACAATTGGAGTAAGGGAATATCTCTCTTAGCGCTCCCCTGTTTATATTCCTCTTCTCTTCTCTTTCTTTGTTTCTTTTATCTTCCTTCCTTTCTTTTTCTTTTTCTTGCCCGCTCACCCCCTTCTCTTCAACTCCTGTGCCGTTTCTGGCCTCAATCCGCGCCGCTTTCCGCGCGGCTCAGAGGTGCCCGTGACGGCAAGATGCACATTGCCGTTCCATTCGGCACTACAATCAACAATGAAAGGGCGTGTAAATTTCAGTGGCAGCTTTACAAACGATTCCGACTTCTTTGCTATTTTCATCACATGCCCAGAGATTGAAGAGAGGGGGGGGGGGGTAACAAGCTCGCCCCCAATTCTCAATAACACAATGCTTACTGGTTCTGAAATTAGGTATGACTTTGCAAACGCCTCAAGAGTGTATATTCTGTTCCGATTACCGACACCGGTATTTGGTTTTGGGCGGGCAAGGGAAATATGGAAGTGAAGGAAAGGAACAAAGCTCATACAGTCTGGCACCCGTGCAATAGGAGCGCTCCTTCCCTACATCATTGGGTATCACTCAGATTCCCCAAACAAGTCCGATTAGGCTGAAAAAGCAATTAGCACAACATTTTCCTTCCCCCCCTCCACACTTGGGAAAAGAAAAGAAAAGGACAGGAAAACATGTGCCCTGCGGAATTCATTGGTGTCGGTTGTATACACGTATTATGTGTGGTCCCTGCAGGCGGCGGGGCTGCAGTTTGCATCACGCAAGCTTGCTGTGCATGAAAAAGCCACTTGCATATGCATACGACGCTGATCTCAACCTGCGAGGGCGCGGGAAGCCAGTGGAGTTCCGACTCGTACGTGCAACCGTCGACGGGACCGGGGTAACACGATGATTTTATTTATTTTATCTATTTTTTCAATTTTTTCATTTGCTGGACAAGAGAAACATCAAAATTCTGGGGCTACAATCTGAGCCTTGCTTAGGCAGGGGAATCATTCGAAGCTCTGGATTGCCCAGCCCTTGCGTCGGTGGCTCTTTTGGTGGAGAAGTCAAGTGCTAATTGTCAGGGCCAGGGTTCATATCTACCGTGGGGTTGACTTTTTTTTTTAGGCATAAACTCTAATGGAAGAGCCGGCCTTAACTCTACCGGTATCCTACACTGACTGATTTGCACCTGTACTCAAGCTTGTATACAGAGAGCCCGGGGAGACATTTAGGTAAGGGCAATGATATCAGGAAGAGGTAATCGATATCGTGGCTGAGTTTAACGAAGGGGGAAGGGAGAAGGGAGGGAGGGAAGGGGGGAGGGGGGAAAAGTTAGAAGCCTTCACTCATCCCAGCTTTTGACCGGCGAACGAACGAAAGACGGGCAACCACCATCGGTGGGTGGCAGGCGATCCACAAAGGGGGGGAAGGCTTGTGAAGTGTGAACAAAAAGCCTGCCTTCGTTTTTTCCCGGCTGTAGGACCGTAGCGGCGATAAGATGGGTCGATTCATTGCTGTGGCCTCACCGATCGTGACCACATGGGCGGTCAACCTAAAATTCTGGATATGGGAAACTTTTCTTCTCAAGGTTCCGGCTTCCTCAATACACACCAAAAGCCCTCTCCCCCTCTGGCAAGCTGACCGACGGGCTTGCCCACAGTATGTATCGCTAAAAAGAAATCAGATCGAGAAATACACAGGGTATTGAGGGCTACTTTCGAAAGAGGGAGAAAAAAAAGGCACTCTGAACTTCCCTATCTCGCTTACAACCATGAATGTTTCCCCATCCGGAGATCCAAGAAAAAGGGCTAAAAAGTTGACGAAAGGTTCCTCTGCCAACGCATCAATTTTTATGGGCTGCCCACCACACTCAACAAAAAAAAAAAAAATCTCCACCAAAAGAAAAGAAAAGAAAAGAAAAGAGGGCGAAATAAGAGAGAGAAAAAAAAGAAAGTAGGGGCAAAAAGGAAAAAGACTGCCGCTGATGGCTTTTCCCACCATCCTTTCAACTGCCATATGGTTGACTTGAGTGGTTATCAACCAATCATTCAAGAAAAGGAATCCTGAAACAAGCCCCAGCTTCCGAGTTGCTGGTGTCAGCCATCCGCCTGGGTTTGGGGATTGACCGAGCTCCCAAGGGATTCAGTGGAGGAAGGTATCATACCTATCATTGTGCTTACCAAAGATATTCGACTGCGGCAACCCTCTCACCGCTTTGCCCTCCATACCCTCTCGCAAGTTGGCTAGAGCGAGTGGTGCGGTGTTCTTCGCCACAGGGATTTCAGCATCAAACGTCCTTCTAGAGACAGGAACCAGAGCGAGGTTGAAAATCGATGAGCTGCGGGCATACCTTGACTTGACAGCCTCCTTCTTCTTTTGTTCTCCTAGGTTGGTCTAGCCACGGTTATCATTAGTTAATCTTCCGTGATGAGATAGCCTTACCGTGCGCGTGAGTGATGATTCGGAAAAATTACCGAAATACGAAACGGATCTTCCCTCCACACCTCCCCTCCCCTCCCCCCCGCCCCTCCTTACAAACACTTGAGCACCGTCAATGGTCCGGAAAAACCTGTTGACATATTGGCGGGCTATGATTCGATATAATCTCTCAAGTTTAAATTGTTCGTAATAAGCCTTTTATTCCAATATTTTGAAGAAATACAAAAGTTTTCTATGAAATCGGAAATCAAAATATCCAAGTTTAATTTTTAATTTTAATGTTTTCTCTTTCACTTTTTCCCCCCTCTCTTTGTTTCTCAACCCTTTTCTCCCCCCTTGCAGACGCGGGAACTTGCACAATGTGCCAACCTTCCCTCCCCATCCGAATGACCTCAAGGGCCTTATTTTAATTCTCGCTGGTAGTGGTGGTAGTTGCGGTGGCCGACCAATGCCACTACCACCACCACCACCACCACCACCACCAGCACGAGCACCCAGATCTCATTAGCAGCAAAGGAATCGAACGTGTCAAAAGAAGCGCGTGTATGCCGGAATTGGATGAGGGAGGAAGGAAGGGGCAAAGTGGAGCAGATGATCAATGAATCCGCTTGGTCTCCCAATGATGGCAAAGTGCCTCCAACCCATCTCGGAGAGAGACGATGAAATCCGTGATATTTTTCATAGAACCTGCGCTAAACACGTTGCCTCCTGCCTTGCCCTTACTTGATTCTTTATTTTTTTTCTCACGCCCTTTTCTGAGTGTCGAATAGACTGTATCTGTGTATGTATGGAAAGTGCTCTCTTTCTTCCTTTCTCTTCGCACGGCTACAGCCTACTGCGCTCGAGTACGGTAAGAACAAACGCTTCCGTGCACTATGGCTGAAGATATACCGGTAGATCGTCAATGCTTTCCCCTCCCCCCCACCCCCCCCCCCCCTTTCCCCCGCTAGCCCAATTTCATTTTCATTTCTTTCCTTTCGCAAAGTGCAGTAAGCGAGCAAGCAAGCAAAGCAGACAAGCAAACAAGGCAGGTGACTGGAATTGGAACTGGACCGGACAAAGCAGCACAGTTACCGAATCGTTTGCGATAATCAATCAAAAAGTAAAATACCGGTAGTAGTCTAGTGAGTGATAGTTGAGGAAGGGAGAGAGAGAAAGAGAGTGAAGCATGATCTGGCACTCGCACATTTTTTCGCTCGATCTTTTTTATTTTTTTTGCGAAGTTTTTGCGCCTACCTCCCTCCTCCTTCGATACTTGCCTATCACACGGTCTGTGACAAAACTCCTCCCCGCCTAGCCAACCAGTCAGCTAGCTATCCAGCTAAGCCAGCTTTAACCCTGGGCTCCTCTATCCGGTCTACGACAAATCGTAGATAAACGACCCAGAACCAATGGTACCGCTCTGGCGTCCTCCGGGTTTATTATTGTATTACTTTCTGCCTTTCTCCATCTATCTATCATAATATTTATCTTTTTCCTTGCTTTCCTTCGCTTTAACTTACGTTAGCTAGCTAGCATCATAATATTATCATACTTAGTGCCTTTACCCATCATCATCACTTAGTACCAGGGTACAATACAGCATTGTACCGTTACCGTTACTTATCCCCTCCCCTCCTCTCCCCTCCCTCCCCCCACCATGGTGACCACCACCACAACCACCACCACCACCACCACCACACAAGCACCTCCACAACCCCCAAATCCCACCAATAAAAACCCACACCTTGTGAAACCTGTTTTTTTCTTTTCTTTTCTTCTTTTCTTCTTTTCTTCTTTTTTCCTTTTCTTTTTTCCTTTTTTTCCTTTTCTATCCCCCTTTCACCCATTAACTTATAAAGTAACGGATACCGCTCCAATCACTGCCCGCCACGTTCGTAAGGGAAAAAAAAGACAAGACAAGAACAAGACAAGAACAAGACAAGACAAGGTTGAATTGTTCTCTATTTCTTTATTTTTTTGTGTGTATCGTGGGGGGGGGGGGGGGGGGGGGGGGGGGGGGGGGGGGGGGCGGGGGGGCGCGCCGCCG
>Ga0307517_10000142_pt1 | contig 111553 bp, 103 predicted proteins | sample 23_EM_MG_FD_194515 | JGI IMG/M metagenome (GOLD analysis project Ga0307517, IMG submission 194515) | Populus trichocarpa ectomycorrhiza microbial communities from riparian zone in the Pacific Northwest, United States - 23_EM | ecosystem: Host-associated > Plants > Roots > Unclassified... | reverse complement strand
ACTTAGCACCTACGACGCTTGCCTCACCCTCACCAACGACGTCAGGACCCTGCAGAGGCCCCGTCTCAAGGTCTCCTCCCTGTTTCTGGATATAAAAGCAGGGTTCGATAACGTGGACAACAATACTCTGGCCCGAATCCTAAGGGAAGGCGGGATACCCCCCTATCTGGTCTCATGGGTTTCGTCATTCTTAGGGGAACGAAGCTGCACCCTAATCTTCCAAGGGGCCCCAGGAACCCCGGCCCCCGTCAACGTTGGCGCCCCCCAAGGGTCGCCGATCTCCCCGCTCCTCTTTCTCCTCTACGTTGCGCCGCTGCACTTCAGTATCCCGAGGGGTCTGATGATCTCGTACGTGGACGACTTCGCCCTCACAGTAGCATCCCTCTCCTATCGTGGCAACATCCGCAGGCTCCAGCAACTCTTCGAGAGGCTTGAGAGAAAGGCGTCCCGCCTGGGCGTCTCCTTCTCGGTCGCAAAGACAGAGCTGATACACTGGAGGACCCCCAGCCAAAGGAACTCACCAAAGTGTGTCTCGCCTATCCAAATCAAAGGGGAATTGTTTCGCCCCAGCGACTCCCTCCGGTGGCTCGGGTACTGGTTCACGCCGGCCCTTGACCCTGCTGCACATTTCTCACGCCGCTTGGCCCTTGCCCAAGGGGTGTTCGCCCTCGTCCGCAGACTGAGCCCGCCTGGTGCGGGACTCCCCCCCTACCTATGCCACAGACTGGCGACATCTCTGATTGCTCCCATCCTACTCTACGGCGCGGATCTGTTCACACCCAGCGTGGGCACGACGACCCGCCTCGATACATTCTGGCGCAAGGTCCAGAGATGGACCACAAACTGCTTCTCAGCTACCCCCACCGGAATACTTTTGGTGGAGTCATGCCTCCCACCCGTTTCCCTCCTCGTCGCCCACCGGCAAAGGCTGGCAGCGCTCAGGGTGGTCTGCTCCCCCCCCAGTGTGAACCCGGCAACAGCCCGCCTTCACCCATCCTTCCCCTCGCTCTCGGGGTACCGTGCCCCTGACTCCTCGCGGGCCGTCACCAGAGGCCTTTCATCCGTTTACCTCCCCCTACACTGGAAAACGGCTCGACCTGTGCCCCCGATAAGAAACCACCTACCAGTGGATGCGGTGGCTCACCGACCGATACCATTCACCCTCGGGCCGTCTAGGATGCCCATGATCAACTCCCACTTGGCCGGCACGACCCCATCCCTCCCACCCCAGTCCCTGATGGACAACACCTATTCTGCCATGAAGAAGAGAGTAAGAGAGGCACTCCTTGCGGAGTGGGCCTCCCAATTCCCGACCCCAGGGTACTACCTGCACCCCCCAGCGCTAGCCCCGAGGGCCTTCATGGGCTTGGGCAAGTTCGTGGCCCGGAGAATTCACCAGATGAGAGCCGGGAAGAGTTACCTGGCCGCCCACCCGACCTGGAGGTCCCCCGACGCGGACACCTCCTGCCCCCGTTCTGGCTTGGAGCCTGAAACCTTCGAACACGCCATCCTTTCCTGCCCCTCGAGACAGCATAGCAGGTCGCGCCTCCTCCACGGTGTTACCAGCGTCGATCCCAAGGCCCCACTCTGGACGTCCCTCCCTCTGCTGAAAAGACTCGCCACCTTCATAGGCGTCACCTCCACGGGATTTCCCCCCACGATGTTCCCACCCACCACTCCCCCTTCTTCCCCCCCGTTCTCTCTCTCACCCTCCAGGGTGCCCCCCCCGGTTTTTCGTGTTTTTTCGTTAGCTGAGGTATAGGGTCTTTGGGTTTTTTCTTTCCTTTGTCTTACGTAGGCTTTCCTTTCTAGACGACTAAGTTGTTAGTTTGTGCTTTCCTCATTATAGGTGGCCGCTGGCCCGGCGGAGGAGAAACCCCCGCGATAGTGGATGTTTATTGGTGCCGTAACTTTCCTTTGTTATTTTGTTTGGATTTATAGGTTTTGTTCTCTGCATAGCTAGCGCTGCATGAGGCTTTTTGTACCTAAAAACAATGAACGCATGATTACAAAAAAAAAAATGAAAATGAAAATGAAAAAATGACCAAGGGATAGGCCACGCTTCTCGCAAACTTCTTCCCCCCCCCTACATTTCACATACAATCTCAATTCTACCCCGCTTTGCGTCCAGATCAAAGCCCTCTCCCACTTTTCCCTACCTACTCGTCGCCATGGCGAATTCCCACAACCTCCCCCCAGGAAACGCTGCCTTCGGTAGGCTCTCAGCCCTCAACTCACCCCTCCCGTTGCGTTCAGGAACCCCCTCGACCGATCACCCCATCGCGTTCATGATGAGGCAACTCGCTGAGGCGAGGAGTGCCCTCAGGCTCAGCAACCAGGACTTCCCGGACCTCAGCCCAGACGCGCAGGCCGGCACCCTCCCCATCGAGTCCATCACGATCGTTCTTCTCTCCCAGCTCCTACAGGGCCTGGTGCCCGTCTCACACGAGCTGAGCGGGGTAACCCAGGCGGTCGCAACCATCTCCGAGGAAAACCAGAACCTCAGGGAGGAGCTCCATGAGATCTCCTCCGAACAGGCGAACCTCCCCTACGCCCAAGAACAACAAACCGCTCTGGGGATCGCCGACCTCCAGGCATCCATACGTGACCTGTCACATCGAGTGTCAGCCCCCATCCCTGCCCCCCCGGCAGTAGTCCCCCCACCACAGAGAACACCCCAGCCCAACCCAACTGCCGTCTCCGCCACTTCGAAGAAGGGCAAAGAGAAGGCCCGTGCACCACCCACACCTTCCGCAGCCGCGGCTGATGACCCTAAATACCTCATACCTTTCTACAATACGAGACTTGGCAAGGCGTTCGGTGACCCCGAGAAGTACGCCAGGCTCTACCCACACTCATACGAAGCCGGGGAATTCCGGAGAGGGGCGTACGATGTGGCCTCCTTCACCCCAGGCCACCTCCAGCCCGACGTCCACCCCTCCCCCTCCTACGCGCAAGCTGCCTCCGGCTCAGGCTCGGGCGGCAAGGGCAAGAACAAAGCTGGGAAGCCTCCTTCCCCCCAACTTGTTGCGAGTGCGGCGGCCCCTCATGTTAAAAAGGGGCCTCCCACCCTTCCAGGTGCCCAACGACGCTTCTTTGCTCCTTGTCAGTCCCCTTCCCCTCACCCAGATGCTCTTACTATTGCCGCTACCTTTCCCGACATCGCTGCTCGCGTCCTCCGCGAGTCAAACTGCCTCCTCCCTTTGGGGTTCTCTGCTACCGTCAACCCTCGAGGCTCTATCTCCCTAACCGTCACCGACAAGGCCACCCCTGCCGCCTCTTACGCCCCCTATTTCGACTCCCTCACGAGGGCCCTCAACCAGTCTTTTCCGGTAGGAGAGAACCCCTGGTGCACTCTAGTCCTCCCCCCCACAGCCGTTCAGCTCGCCATTCCCGGCCTCCCACTATGCTTCCTCTCTCAAGATGAAGAGGAACTCTTCCCATATCTCCGGCAAGCAATCCTCAACGACAAAGCGACCCCGATTCTCTCAGCCAGGTACCTTAACCCTAGCCGAGATTCTAGGGAGGCCAAGCAGGCCACTTCGGTGGTTATCACCGTCGACCCCCACAACGTTCAGGCCCTCACTTCAGGGGTCGTCATCCTCTCTCAGAAACGCAAGGTCGAACTTGCCTTCTCCTCCTCCAAGACCTCCCAGTGTAAGAACTGCTGGAGATACGGACACGCCCATCAACGATGCCCCGCCACCCACCCCACGTGCCCCATTTGTGCGCTTCACCATACTCGTGCGGCGCACAGATGTCAGAATCCCACCTGCCCCAGGAGCGGGAACAATAAGCCAGTCCCGTCCTGTTGTCCGACCTCGCCCCCCCGTTGCTGCAACTGCGGTAACGACCACACTGCCACATTCAGAGAATGTCCGGCTCGACCTCCCCCGTCTGTCCCCTCCCGAACCGGCTCTCCGGCCCCCGCCCCAACAGGTCAAGACCCCATGGATTTGGCGGTCGATGGCGGCCCAGCACCCACTACTCCCCCGTCCGGGAAGGGTCCCCTTGAGGTGGACCTCGTAACCCCCAGGCAACCTCCCCCTGCCGGCCCCTCCACGCGTCCTGGCACTACTCACGGTTTCGGTGGTCCTCTCCCCCTGGAGGAGCCAAGCCCTTCCCCCGCTTCGTCCTCTCGTCGGGTTCGTCCCGGAAATGAATAATCAACCCATACCTGTTCCCCTGGGTCAAGGGCCGGCCCCTGCCCATGCGTTTCTTTCCATCATTCAACATAACTGCCTTGGGAGCTGGAATGTTTTTCTTTCTTTATTCGAGTCGTTCCGAGAAGCGACCACCTACCCCTCGATAGTGCTCTTGCAGGATCCACCTGTCAACAAAGCTCACCTCCCCTCGTTCAATGGTTTCAAGTCATTCTTTCCCCCGGTTAGGAAGCCACGTGTGGCTGCCTACGTTCATATGTCCTTTCTTTCCAACTACACAGTGCTCCCCAAATTCAAGGGGGTGGATGACGTCCTCGCCCTCGACGTCTCCTCCAATGAGCCTCTTTTTGGCACCACCTTCCACTCCTTTAGGGTTATCAATGCTTACTCCACCAATACTGTTGACCATAGGGTTCACTCCGTCCAATCAGAAGTTCTTTTCCCCGACCTGGGATTCCCCCTACTAGTTGTAGGGGACCTCAACATCCACAATCCTCTCTCGGATCCACTACGGCACTTCTCACCAAGGGAGATCTCGTTCTCGACTTCCTATTTCGAGAAGGCAGCGGAATCCGGCTTCGCCCTCCTCAACCCCCCAGGTGAATACACAAGGTTCCCCCTGGTGGGCAAAGCTCGCCCCTCGGTCATAGACCTCGCCTTCGCAAACCCCCACCTCCTTCCCCTGGTTAAAAGCTGGGACGCCTCCCTCCCCTCGACAGGCTCAGTCCACATACCAATAACAATTACTCTCGCCGCACCCTCCCTGAATCAGAAGCCCCCACACCCGCGGTGGGCGGACACGGACTGGGAGACCCTGGACCCAAAAATTAAGGGCTTCAAGGTCCCGCCCGTTCCGTCATGCCCCACCCCCCCGAAGCTAGATGAGTGGATGTCAGAATCACTCAACCGACTAAAAGCTCTCCTCAAAGAACACACGCCTGTGTCCAGACCGTCCCATCACTCCAAGCCTTGGTGGACCCCCCACCTGACTATCCTCCGTCGCTAATATCAGAAGGCCGCTAGGACGGCCAGGAAGCAAGACACCCCTCACATGCGGGAAGTTGCCGGCACCTCCAAGGCGGGGTATTTTAAGGCGATTAAGGCCGCCAAAAACAAACACTGGTCCTCCTTTCTGTTGGCCGCTACCCCCGAGAGCCTTTGGACGGCTAAGAGCTTCCCCTACGGACGTGCCCAACCGCGCTTCCCCTCCTTCCCAGGGGCTGAAACCCCGCTACCAATGAACAATGTCCTCCTGGATCACTTCATCCCCCCTAAAGAACGTTTCTGCCCCCCGCATAGGCCTAGGCCACATAAATCAGCACCCCCCTTGACGACTGACGAGATAGCTGCGGCTCTCTCCAAGTGCTCTCCGACATAGGCTCCCAGCCCGGACGGGGTTCTATACTCCACCTGGAAACAGGTCAACAAGATCAACCCGTCAATCCTCCTCCAAATTCTTTCCCCGCTAGTCCTCCTGGGGTATCACCCTGCGTCGCTGAAGAGCTCGAACGGCGTGGTACTTGATAAGCCAGGGAAGCCTTCCTACGAGTCACCCTCCTCTTTCAGGATAATCGTCCTGATCCGCACAATCTCGAAAATCCTTGAAAGGATTATAGCAGCCCGACTACTCGCGGCAGCCCGGCTTAAAGCGCTGTTGCACCCCAACCAGGGCGGCTCGCTTCCTGGACTTAGCACCTACGACGCTTGCCTCACCCTCACCAACGACGTCAGGACCCTGCAGAGGCCGCGTCTCAAGGTCTCCTCCCTGTTTCTTGATATAAAAGCAGGTTTCGATAACGTCGACAACAACACTCTGGCCCGAATCCTAAGGGAAGGCGGGATACCCCCCTATCTGGTCTCCTGGGTTTCGTCATTCTTAGGGGAATGAAGCTGCACCCTGATCTTCGAAGGGGCCCCAGGAACCCCAGCCCCCATCAACGTAGGTGCCCCCCAAGGGTCGCCGATCTCTGCGCTCCTCTTTCTCCTCCACGTTGCGCCGCTGCACTTCAGTATCCCGCGGGGTCTGATGATCTCGTACGTGGACGACTTCGCCCTCACAGTAGCATCCCTCTCCTATCGTTGCAAAATCCGCAGGGTCCAGCAACTCTTCGCGAGGCTTGAAAGAAAGGCGTCCCGTCTGGGCGTCTCCTTTTCGGTCGCAAAGACAGAGCTGATGCACTGGAGGACCCCTAGCCAAAGGAACTCACCGAAGTGTGTCTCGCCTGTCCAAATCAAAGGGGAACTGTTTCGTCCCAGCAACTCCGTCCGGTGGCTCGGGTACTGGTTCACGCCGGCCCTTGACCCTGCTGCACATTTCTCACGCCGCTTGGCCCTTGCCCAAGGGGCGTTCGCCCTCGTCCGCAGACTGAGTCCGCCTGGTGCGGGACTCCCCCCCTACCTATACCATAGACTGGCGACATCTCTGATTGCCCCTATCCTACTCTACGGCGCGGATCTGTTCACACCCAGCGTGGGCACGACGACCCGCCTCGATACGTTCTGGCGCAAGGTCCAGAGGTGGACCACAAACTGCTTCTCTGCTAGCCCCACCGGGATACCTTCGGTGGAGTCATGCCTCCTACACATTTCCCTCCTGGTCACCCACCGGCAAAGGCTGGCGGCACTCAGGGTGGTCTGCTCCCCCCCCAGTGTGAACCCGGCGACAGCCCGCCTTCACCCCTTCTTCCCCACGCTCTCGGGGTACCGCGCCCCTGACTCCTCACAGGCGGTCACCACAGGCCTATCGTCCATCTACCTCCCCCTACACTGGAAAACGCGTCGCCCCGTACCCCCGATAAGAAACCACCTACCGGTGGACGCCGTGGCTCCCCGAACGATACCATGCACCCTCGGGCTGTCTAGGATGCCCATGATCAACTCCCACTTGGTCTGCACCACCCCATCCCTCCCACCCCTGTCCCTGATGGACAACACCTATTCCGCCCTAACAAAGAGAGTAAGAGAGGCACTCCTCGCGAAGTGGGCCTCCCGTTTCCTGACCCCAGGGTACTACCTGCACCCCCCCGCGCTATCCCCGAGGCCCTTCATGGGCTTGGGCAAGTTCGTCGACGGGAGAATTCACCAGATGAGAGCCGGGAAGAGTTACCTGGCCGCCCACCCGACCTGGAGGTCCCCCAACGCGGACACCTCCTGCCCCCGCTGTGGCTTGGAGCCCGAAGCCTTGGGGCACGCCATCCTCTCCTGCCCCTGGAGACAGCATAGCAGGTCGCGCCTCCTCCACGGTGTTACCAGCGTCGATCCCGAGGCCCCACTCTGCACGTCCCTCCCTCTACTAAAAAGACTCGCCACCTTCATAGGCGTCACCTTCACAGGATTTCCCCCCACGGTGTTCCGACCCACCACTCCCCCCTCTTCCCCACAGTTCTCTCTCTCACCCCCCAGGGTGCCCCCCCCGGTTTTTCGTGTTTTTTCGTTAGCTGAGGTATAGGGTTGTTGGGTTTCTTTCCTTTGGCTTATGAATGCTTTCCTTTCTAGACGACTAAGCTGTTAGTTTGTACTTTTCTTGTTATATGTGGCCGCTGGCGCAGCGGAGGAGAAACCTTCGCGATAGTGGATATTTATTGGTGCCGTGACTTTCCTTTGTTATTTTGTTTGGATTTATAGGTTTTGTTCTCTTCATAGCTAGCGCTGCATGATGCTTTTTGTACCTAAAAACAATGAACGCATGATTACAAAAAAAGAAAAAAGAAAACGACCAAGGGATAGGCCACGAACCATTGAAACAACACACAAACCATTGCAACAACACCTCCAGCGATTGAAATCTCAACACCACGAGAAATTATCGTGACTTTCCCCCACCCACCTCTCTTCTCCCACGATGGCTACTGCCTAGGAGTTGACATTAAGCCATCTCCCCTCTTCTCCTGTGGCCTTGCGGCCTCGCCTCCTTGGGGTTCTCGTTCTCGTCCTTCGTTGACACCCGCTCATCAAGTTTGGTTCTCCGCCTTACCCGGCACTTGCTTTGCACCTCGCTTAGCATTTTGCACTGTCGGAAAGCTTGTCACTTCATTCACGGTCGGCGTCACGGTGCCGGACTTTCGGTCGAAGTAGGCCTCGACTTGCTGGGCTTGTACCTCTGATGGGGAAAGCTTCGCTTACTAACATCACGGTCTTGCTCGGTCTCGTCGTCGTTCCAAAAGCCCTTGCTATGGCCCGTTTGTTGGCTGCGGCTGGCTTGCTCGCGATCCTTCCTCTCCCCTCCTCCCAGTTCTGTCCGCTTGCACCGTACTGCTACCATCCTCTCCCCGGCTGGCACCCTACTGCTCATGACCGGCTGGCACCCTACTGCTAATCACCGGCTGGCACCCTACTGCTAATCGTCGTTGGCTGGCATCCCCTCTGCCCGGTGGCTCCGCTCGCCATCTACCCTTCCGATCGGTTGGCCCCTCCTCGGTTACGCCTAGTCGTGGTATAGCACTGCCTCGGTGGCTTTGTCCAACGCCTTGGACCGATGTAATGACCTGCCTGACTGTACATCCTGGTTTCGGTGGGCCCTCTACTGGAGTTTTCCTATGTCGCTGATCAACAATCCTCTCCCCGCGGGCAGTGTTTCTGGCTGTTAGTGTCTTTTCTTTTGTTTTGGTGAGCCTGCGGAAGGGTTTGGGTCTCTCTACCTGTACGTCTCTATGTTTTGTTTCCTTACGTGTCTGAGGTCTTTATCTTAGGTGCTAGGCGAGGGGGACATTTCCTATGGTTTGGGGTGCTTGATTTTTCCCATGAAGAGGTGAAGAGGGTCGTGGTTATTGTTTATAGGTTTTTTTCTCTCCATAGCTAGCGCTGCATGAGGCTGTTTGTACCTTAAATCAAATCACGCATGATTACAAAAAAAAAGAAAAAAAAGAAAAAAAAGAAAAACGACCACGGGATAGGCACAAACCAGCGCTCCTCCACCTCCGGCGATTGAAATCTCAATACTATGAGAAATCATCGTCACATCTCCCCACTCACCTCTCTTCTCCCACGATGGCTACTGCCTAGGAGTTGACGTTAAGCCACCTTTCCTCCTCGTCTGAGGCCTGTCGGCCTGCCCTCCTTGGGGTTCTCGTGCTCGTTCGTCGTTGACTTGCTCATGATGTTCGGTTCTCCCCCTTACCCCGCACTTGCTTTGCACCTCGCTTAGCATTTTGCACGGTCGGAAAGCTTGTCGCTTCGTTCACCGTTGGCGTCACGGTGTCGGACTCTCAGTCGAAGTAGGCCTTGGCTTGCAGGGCTTGTACCTCTGGTGGGGAAAGCCTCGGTTAGTAACATCTCGCTGTTGCCTCGGTTTTGTCGTCGTCCCGAAAGCCCTTGCTATGGCCCTTTTGTCGGTTGTGGCTAGTCTTTTCGCGATCCTTCCTTCTCCGACCTCCCGGTTCTGTCCCCTTGCACCGTTACTGCTACAGCAGCTGGCACCTCACTGCCCCCTCATCCTCCCCGATCGTTCGTCCACTCCTCGGTTACGCCCAGTCGTGGTATTGCACTATCTCCCTGGCTGGTGTCCAATGCCTTGGATCGATGTAATTACCGGCGCGACCGTACGTTTATGGTTACAATGTCGGCCCACAAGTTCAGTGGTTTTCTCTCGTAACGGCGATCACACATCCTCCCCCCCGGGCCCTATCAGGCCTTCGAGAGCGAATCCTTTCTTTTGTTTTAGGGGAGCCTGCTGAAGGGTTTGGGTCTCTCTCCTGTACGTCTCTATAAATTGTTTCCTTACGTGTCTGAGGTATTATTGTCTTAGGTGCTAGGCGAGGGGGATTTTTCCTATGGATTCGGGGTGTTTGATTTTTCCCATGAAGAGGTGAAGCGGGCGGTTGTTGGCATTACGGTTTTCTTTACGCCATATCTCACGATGCATGCGAGTTCTTGTACCTTAACAATGAATACATGATTTAAAAAAAAAAAGAACAAAAAAGAGAAAAACCGACCAAGGGATAGGATCTTCACGCAACCATCTAAGTACTTTTCTATACTAAAGATATTGCAATAAGATTGTATCTTACTTTCTTCCCCTACACTCCTCCTCTACGAGCGCCTAGGCTTTAAGAACTCGGAGACTATTGTGATAGTCTCGATGGGTCACTCGAACATAGAACTATTCTGATAGTTCTATCAAGCACGACAATCCACCCATCTTACAATTTGACGAGAGAGTATGCTTCGACGGATCGCTCTGACAAGCAAGCCAGTCCCGTACTATCAGAAGAGATAGTATTTCCCGTAGCCCCATTGTAAAGAAGAAGACTTGCTCACCCGAGGAAACGACGGTCGTTGCCTGTTGCCTAACTACCTAATAATAGGATTGTTAAATTTGGTTGCGTCTCATCGCAACACCCAACGACAGAACGGCTCAACAGGCTGTCGACCAGGAGATTGACCTAATTGAAACAGAAATCGACCTAGAAGGACTAGGGGAAGCGTTAGCCCAGTCTATTCAACACTCGCGCGCTGCGAGCTCCACAACAGATAGCTCGGAAGAAGGATCAGACTCGGACGAAACAGCCGCAGTACCTACAAGGAGGAATACCATGGCGTCCACATCCAATCCCAATCGAGATACCAAAAGAAAGGACGTACCCCCGCTTCCCAACCTCACGCCGGAACAGATACAACAAATTATTGGAGCTTTAACCGGAGGAGCGGGGAACACAAAGAAGCCCAAAATCAAGGAACCTAGAACATTTCACGGGGAACGGGATCAACTCAGAGGTTGGCTGGCCCGGCTGTCAGTCTACTTCAAAGGCGTAGGATGGGAAATCGACTACAACAACGACAAAATTGTCTACACGCTTATCCTTCTGAGAGGGGACGCGTTGAAATGGGCTACGCCATACATCGAAAGACGACAAGATGTAACCTGGAGCAGTTGGGACGACTTCAAGAATCAACTCCAGTGACAGTTTGGCGAAATCGATGAGCAAGGAGCAGCGAGAGCAAAACTCATGAGGATGGCTCAAGGATCGAAAGGAGCCACAGAATACTGGAACGAATATACACTCATCGCCAGTCAAACAGGGATGGACGATGCAACCCTGACTTACCACCTAATGACAGGGTTCAAAACCGAACTACAAGACGCATGGGGAATGGATGGATCAGACTCGCAAGACCCACAATTCGTCGCCACCTGGGGCATTAAAAAGGAAACCAAAATGGCAGCCATCAAACATAATACGTCATGGGACAACAAGCAATGGAACAACCGCATCGTCCGGAACCTCGAAAAATCAAAATGGGACCTTTCGACCTCAGAACGATAATCAGGGAAATCCAATGGAGCTCGATGCAACCCGAAGAAGGCCTGGATTCAACATCACAGCCAAGGAATACCAATGAAGAATGAGAAGCAACCTATGCCTCAAATGCGCCAAATCCGGACATCGAGCAGCCGCATGTCGAAGTCAGGCCAATATCAAAGAAGGAGTAACCTGGGAACCACGGAATGACAAAAAACAATGGAGACCGCCCGCGAAAGCCCGAGAAATGGAGGTCGCAAAGGAAGAAGCGTCGGGAAAAGACGAAGGTCCACAGTAAGCAATGGTCTGAGGGACAGGACCAAACCAAAGCCCATTGAGATGAGGAACCTTTACGCGGCACTGAACAACACGGAAGCATTGAACAATGAAAATGACCATATTATGGTCACGATACGACTACACGGCACAACAAGACAAATCACGATTAACACGATGATCGACTTGGGAGCAACCGAGGACTTTATCGACAAAGGGTTCTGCAGCAAATACAACATCAGAACCAGGCAAGCAAATACGATACGAGAAGCTTACCTGGCGGACGGTCGACCCAGCGCTATTGGACCAATTACCCAGAGAGCGAAAGTACCTATGGACATCGGTAGCCCTAGGGAATTGGCGATTTTCCAAGTGGCTAAACTACCCAGCCATGAGGTCATCCTCGGAATGCCATGGTTAAAGCAACACAGTCCCCGAATCGACAGGGGTCAAGGAAAGATCAGCTTTGAAAGTGAAAGGTGTACGACATGGTGTTTAAATGAATCACCCATGGTATACGCGATACCAGAAGACGAAGCAAGAGAGGAGAACTTGAATGTCGAGTTCGGCGTTGCTCAAAGCAAGAAAGATCAGCGAGTCAGGGTTAAGAAACTTGACCAGCAAGCAAAGATACCGACTCGAGGATCGGCACAAGCAGCAGGACACGACCTGTACGCAAACGAAAGCAAGACGATACCGGCCCGAGGACAAGAAGTTGTCCAAAATGGAATATCAATCACACCACCAAGAGGAACCTATGGCAGGATAGCGCCAAGAAGCGGCATGGCAGTTAAACATCAGATTGCTTTCAATGCAGGTGTAATCGACTCTGACTATACTGGGGAAATCAAAGTGGTACTAGCCAACATGGGCAACGAAGACTATCAAGTCAAAAACGGAGATCGGATAGCACAACTTATCACGGAAAAAATAGTCGAAGGCGACTGTTACGAGGTCCACACGCTCAAAAAAACCAATAGATGACAACAAGGATTTGGAAGTACAGGAACTTCCGAGGCACAGATATGCGAGATCAGTGCCGGAGCCTTCGGAAAGTTTTACTGAAGACCGGACACGACCACAGGAATCCTCAAGTACAGTAAAAATGAAGGACACATAAGCCTAGAATCACTCAACATTAGCACCGAGCTAGCCATCAAAAGCGGAAAATATCAAAAGCAATGAAAACTTGAAGAAAGGGTGCCTCACGAATATGGATACTTAGAGGTATTCGAAAAAGGAGAAAAAACTAAGCTACCACCTCACCGACCGGGGGTGGACCTGGGAATCGAACTCGAAGAAGGAGAGGGACTCCCGATCAAAAAGATATACGCACTTTCCCAGGACGAACTAAAGGAACTCTGGAACTCTATCAAACACAACCAGGAGAGAGGATGGATAAGAGACACCTACTCCGACGGGGGATCTCCCATCATGTTCGTCAAGCAAAAAGATGGAAAACTTCGACTATGTGTCAACTATAGGGCACTCAACCATGTTACCAAAAAGGATCGATACCCCCTACCGCTCATAGGGGAAGCCTTGGACAGGCTACAAACGGCAAAATATTACACCAAACTGGACATCAAGGACGCCTACCACAATGTCAGAATAAAAGCAGGGGACGAATGGAAAACCACATTCACCATGAAATACGGCACTTACGAATACTTGGTAATGCCTTTTGGGCTAACCAATGCACCTGCAGCATTCCAAAGATGGATCAACAGAACCTTGAAATCATATATCGACATATGCTGCATAGTCTACCTGGACGATGTCCTAATATACTCAGACAACCTGGAACAACAGCAAAATGACGTGGCTGCTATCATCTGCGCTATACGGCAACGAGGAATGAAACTCAAACCATCGAAATGCGAATTTCGCCAACGAGAAACAGAATACCTAGGATTCATCATCAATAACGAAGGAGTCAAAGTCGACCCTATCAAAACAGCAGCCATATGGGATTGGCAGGAACCTTCCAACAAAAAAGGAATTCAGGAATTTATGGGGTTCTGCAATTTCTATCGACGCTTTATAGATGGATTCAGCAGAACAGCAAAACCACTCTACGATCGAACCAAGAAAGATGTCGTCTGGGAATGGGGAAACAAAGAACAAACCGCCTTTGACGAGCTAAGACAAAAGTTATGCTCAACCCCAGTGTTGACATATTTCAAAGCGGGAAGACCACTGCTTGTCGAAACCGACGCCTCACAATGTGTCTCCTCAGGCATATTGTCCCAACAGGACGAAGACGGAAAATGGAGACCAATAGCATACCGATCCAAGACGATGAAACCGGCCGAATGCAACTACGACGTACACGACAAAGAACTATTAGCTATAGTTAAAGCGCTCAAAAAATGGAGGCGATACCTTAAAGGAAGCAGACAACACTTCAAAGTCTTGACTGACTACCAGAACTTGATAAGATTTACGACCACTAAGGAGTTAACAGGACGCCAAATCCGATGGAGTGAAGTTTTAAGCGGCTTCGACTTCACAATTGAATATCGACCGGGAAAAGAAGGAGGCAAGCCAGATGCCTTAACTCGACGAAAAGCAAACATGCCACAGGAAGGAGATGAACGACTTACACAGAAAGAAAGGAGTCTCCTACCAAAAGAAAAATACTTTGAAACCAGAATCCAGGAAATGGAAACAATAAGACTCGAAGAAACAAGCTATGAAGAACTTCGCAACTAGATGGCCCAAAATGAAGAAATACAAACGATAAGGAAAGCTTTGGAACGAGGAGACAGAGAAATGAAGGGAGTGGCCCTAGGACTATGCCGATGGAAGGACGAATACCTATGGCACCAAGGAAAGATTTGGGTTCCCAACAAAGAGGGAGTTCGGACCAACCTTATACGTCAACACCACCATATTTCGCAAGCGGGACACAGAGGAATGGCAAAAACGACGGAGCTGCTACAACGGAAATACTATTGGCCTCATATGCGCAATAGGATAAAACAATACGTCAAGAATTGCGACATTTGCAAACGAACGAAGGTGGTACGACATGCACCTTATGGCCTGATGAAGCCAAATGAAGCCCCGGATCGACCGTAGAAATGGATATCCATGGACTTCATCACGGACTTACCGAAATCAGAAGGAGATGACGCAATCCTGATCGTCATCGATCGACTCACAAAAATGGCTCATTTCCTACCATGCACTAAGGAAATAGATGCGCGGCAATTCTCGGAACTTTTCATGAGGGAAATATTTCCGTTACATGGGCTGCCGAAAGATATCATAACGGATCGAGGATCCATATTTAATTCCAATTTATCGAAAGAAACGACAAAACAACTAGGAATAGAACGAAGATTGAGCACGGCATTGCACCCTCAAACGGACAGACAAACGGAACGGACGAATTCCACTCTGGAACAATACCTCCGAGCATACGTCAATTATCAACGAGACAACTGGAAGGAGCTCCTACCAATGGCAGAATTCGCATACAACAATGGATATCAAGAAAGCATTAAAGGCACACACTTCTTTGCAAACTACGGAGTCAACCCCGAATATCAGACCATCGGGCACCTAATGCAAGGAAAAATCACACCACAAGAAAACATGAGTAACTTACACAATACCGTACAAGCGGAAATGAGGGAAGCGCAACTAAGATACAAGGAATACTACGATGCAGGAAGAAAACCCGATCCGAATTTACAATCAGGAGATATGGTCTGGCTATTGCCAAGAAATATCCGAATGACAAGGTCATGCAAGAAACTGGACTACAACAAAATCGGACCCTTCAAAATCTTGGCAAGGATAGGAGAAAGTGCTTATAAGCTCGATCTTCCACCATCGATGAGGATCCACAATACATTCCACATCTCTGTTCTTGAACTATATCACGACGATAAGTTTTCTTCTCAACAAGCACAACCACCACCTCCAATTGGCATCGAAGGAGAACCTGAGTACGAACTCGAACAAATTATCGATTCCAGACTCCACTACGGGAAACTACAATACCGGGCCAAGTGGACCGGTTATCCTCCTGAACACGACAAAGTCTGGTACCCCTACGAAGATTTCGAAAATGCAGGCATCGCAAAACAACACTTCCACCAAAAGTACCCCAGGAAGCCCTCTCTCGATCAAGATCGAGGAACACGAAAATGGGGAGACTTGGGTCTCCATAACACCACCACCGCAACTCGCACCACCACCACCACCTCCACGAATGACGACACCAAGACCCCCGACACCGAAGACAGCCCAAGAAGGGTGGGAAACTGCGGTGGGACTACCCATAAGCCCCCCATATGGAAACCCACAGGAGTGGGAAGAAGCAGAAAACAAGGAATAAGTTCGGAGAGAGCACGATGTGCTGTGATGGACAGCATGCTACGAGGATGGGTGCCAGGTGCACTACAGGGACAAGGAAGCCTCGGGATGGTTTGCCCAAGACCGATCTCGGTCTGTGCCATGAGTACCGGTATCGCACCAGAACAAAAAACAGCAGAGGAAACGCCATGGGCAGAGCGTGACATGGTACAAATGCTACGACAACAAATGCTTTGTACATGTGCAAGAGAAGATCAAAGTGGGATACTACCCACAAGAAAACGGCGAGAGGAAACCCCTCTCAAAATGGCATCGGAGACACCCCGAGCCGGAACAAAGAAGGAAATTCGGTGCCGTGAGGACACGGCAGGAGAGCGAGGGGAGCGAAAAACCTCAACCAGGCGTCGGAGCCCTACAGAGGCCAATCCAGGAACTGCTAGACGAAAAGCAACACAGCCTGGAAAAGGATGAAAAAACCGGACAGGAGCTGGCCAACTACCAGACCACGATAGGACGAATGCGCGAAGAAATCCAAGGACTTCGCAGAACAGTCGCGGGATCTGGTTTCAGCATGGCAAGGTTGAGGAACGAGATGGACGCCAAAAAATAAGCCAACGAGGAGCTCGAACACAGGAACCACAGCCTCCGAAAGGAGCTCAGAAGAGCTGGGCAGAGGTTGTTAGATCTGGGAGTGTAGCATGGTGGGACCGATGCTAGGGGGAGACGGGAGCTAATGTCACAAATCGTGACTAAGCAAGGCAGATTTCACATGACTCATACTTATGAGTCATAAGGTATGTTGCATTTTACACTATGACGTCATTTGACTCATAGTTCTCACATGACTACGCACTCGCGAGTCATTGTTATATTATGATTGGTTGATTGTTTCATGACACTTGATTGTGACGTCATATGATGTAATGACTTTCGGACATGATTCATACTATGAGTCATGGGTTTCACGCATGTGACTCCTTCGAGCACATGATTTGGTTTATCAGTTTTGATTGGTTAACGGAATGTTGTGCGATGACTCGTATGAGTCATTGATGGATATCGCGCTCTGACTCACGACGAGTCATAGAGGTTTATGTAGTGCGAGGTGATGAGTCACCAGGGTTAGGGTTGTGGGAAGATGCCTAGATAAGACCCTTGGTTACGACCAAGGGATACGACACGAACCATCTCTCCTCCACCTCCGGCGATTGAAATCTCAACACCACGGGGAATCATCGTCACTCTCCCCCACCCACCTCTCTTCCCCCATCATGGCCACTGCCTAGGGGTTGACGTTAAGCCATCTTCCCTCCTCTCCTGAGGCACCCATGCCTCACCTCCTTGGGGTTCTTGTTCCTGTTCATCGTTGACACCCGCTCATGAAGTTCGGTTCTTCCCCTTAGCCCGCACTTGCTTTGCACCTCGCTTAGCATTTTGCACGGTGGGAAAGCTTCTCGCTTCGTTCACGGTCGGCGATATGGCGTCCGGACTCTCGGTCGAAGTAAGACTTCGGTTCTGCTGGGCTTGTACCTCTGATGGGGAAAGCTTCGGTTAGTAATATCACGGTCCCGCTCGGTTTCGCTGTCGTCCCAAAAGCCCTTGCTATGGCCCGTTAGTCAGTTGTGGCTAGCCCGTTCGCGATCCTTCCTCTACCCCCCTCCCGGTTCCGTCCGCTGGCACCGTACTGCCCCATAAGCTGGCACCTTACTGCTAATCCTCCCCACAGGCTGTCATCCTACTGCTCCTCACTGGCTGGCACCCTACTGCTACTCACCGGCTGGCACCCTACTGCTCATCGTCGTTGGCTGGTATCCCCTCTGCCTGGTGGCTCCGCTCGCCCACCTACCTGTCTCCCTCCTGCGATTTACTCTACGGTCGCAAACCTCGCTTAGGTTACGGTTGGTCATGGTATTGCACTGCCTGCTTGGTCTCTCCTAAACGCGGACGCGCCACCACCTTCCAGTCACTCCCGACCGTTGAGCCGCCGCCCCAACCGGATTTCACCGTACGGGTCCTTGGATTTGGCATATTGGCAATAGTAGTTCTATCTAGGCATTTCTTTGATTCTTTTCTTAGTGTTACCAGGGGGCCTGCTGAAGGGTTTGGGTCTCTCTCCTTTACGTCTCGATAAATTGTTTCCCTACGTGTCTGAGGTTTTGTCTTAGGTGCTAGGCGAGGGGGGCTTTTTCCTAAGGATTCAGGATGTTTGATTTTTCCCATGACGAGGTGAAGCGGGCGGGATGACGTTTGCTTATAGGTTTTTTATCTCCATAGCTAGCGCTGCATGAGTCTTTTCTACCTTTAAACAGAATATCTATTTTATTACAAAAAAAAAAAAAAAAAAAAAAAAGGACCAAGGGATAGGACACGAACCCTCTCTCCACTACCTCCGGCGATTGAAATCTCAACACCACCTGAAATCATCGTCACTTTCCCCCTCGAACCGCTCTTCTCCCACGATGGCTACGGCCTAGGAGTTGACGTTAAGCCATCTACCCTCCTCCCCTGTGGCCTCGGCCTCCCCTCCTTGGGGTTCTCGTTCCTGTTCGTTGTTGACTCCCGCTCATGATGTTCGGTTCTCCCCCTTACCCCGCACTTGCTTTGCACCTCGCTTAGCATTTTCCACGGTCGGAAAGCTTCTCGCTTCGCTCACGGTCGGCGTTACGGTGTCCGTCTCTCGGTCAAAGTAACGCTTCGGTTCTGCTGGGCTTGTACCTCTGATTGGGAAAGCTTCGGTTAGTAACATCACGGTCTCGCTCAGTCTCACTGTCGCCCCAAAAGCCCTTGCTATGGCCCGTTGGTCGGTTGTGGCTAGCCCGCTCGCGATCCTTCCTCTACCCCCCTCCCGGTTCTGTCCGCTGGCACCGTACTGCCCCTTAAGCTGGCACCTTACTGCTAAAAAACTCCTCCCCCGGCTGGCACCCTACTGCTCCCCCCCCTCTGGCTGGCACCCTACTGCTACTCACCGGCTGGCACCCTACTGCTCACCTTCCCTGCTGGCATCCCCTCGCCCTTCTCTCCCCCTCCGCTCGTTCTGCCCTTCCTCGGTTACGCCTAGTCGTGGTATAGCACTGCCTCTCTGGCTTTGTCCAACGCTTGGGAACGATTTAATGACCTGCCCGACCGTACATCATGGTTTTTGGTTGGCCCTCAACCTATGAGTTTTCCCGTGTCGGCGATCATTAATCCTCTCCATCAGGCCCCGAAAGGGCCTTAGGGCAGCGGTCGTTTCTTTTGTTTTGGGGAGACTGCGGAAGGGTTTGGGTCTTTCTACCTGTACGTTTCTATGTATTGTTTCCTTACGTGTCTGGGGTATATTATCTTAGATGCTAGGAGGGGGAGACTTTTCCTATGGACTCGGGGTGTTTGATTTTTCCCATGAAGAGGTGAAGCGGGCTGTGGGATTGCATTTATAGGTTTTTTTCTCTTCATAGCTAGCGCTGCATAAGGCTTTTTGTACCTAGAAACAAATAATGCATGATTAAAAAAAAAAAAAAAAAAAAAAACGACCAAGGGATAGGATCTTCACGCAATCATCTAAGTACTTTTCTATACTAAAGATATTGCAATATGATTATACCTTCGTTTCTTCCCCTACACTCCTCCTCTACGAGCGCCTACGCTTTAAGAACTCGGAGACTATTGTGATAGTCTCGACGGGTCACTCGAACATAGAACTATTGTGATAGTTCTATCAAGCACGAAAATCCACCCATCTTACTATTTGACGAGATAGTATGCTTCGACGGATCGCTCAGACAAGCAAGCCAGTCCCGTACTATCTGAAGAGATAGTATTTCCCGTAGCCCCATTGTAAAGAAGAAGACTTGCTCACCCGAGGAAACGACTGTCGTTGCCTGTTGCCTAACTACCTAACAATAGGATTGTTACACAAGCAGCGAGATGGAAGGCGCTCATACCACTCACAAGGCTGCGAGTCATAGTATGAAGGATGCTACAACCTTGAGTTCTCCTACAGGAAATGGGAGCAGCGAACATAACCCGGACAGTACTTTGAGAACAAAAGGCTGTGTCATTGGGCACCATACCTTCGTTCCCCGAATGGGATCTCGAACGCAGAATATTGAACTTGGACCGGGCCAGCCCAGTCATATAACACGAAATCAGCAATTCACGCACTAAAAGAATTCCGCCAACAGGTTTTACGATTGACTCAAACCGTTGAGGCGCTATTGCAGACTTTCCTCCCCGAGGAGCATTCCAAATACACAGCAGTCTATGAGACCATTTACGATGGGAAAGCTGACAATGTTGACGAGGCATTTGGACTATGGACCCCCCGCTCACATGTCATCAACACGAATACCAATAACCATAAGGATCTGGAGGACTTATGCCATGGGTGGTGTGCGATAGTAGTATTCGGAGACTTTGAGGGCGGCGATGCCTGCTTTTCTGAGCTTGGAGTCAAGATTGATTGTACCCCGGGTATGTAGAGACTCCTGCCCATCTTATCCAATTCCAATACGTAATTAAGATATATTCTCTAGGTTCCATTATTTTCATGCTTACCTATGCAGTGGAACATTATATTAGCTCTTTTGTGGGAAATCAGTGTAGTGTTGTCCACTTTACACATCAAGCAGTGCACGATGCATATGTGGAGAAGACGGGGAAGCCATTGTGGGAGTTCAATAAGATGCCTAAATGGTGGCAGAAGTTGCGCATGCATCTGCATGTATAATAATGTTCCTAATCATTGATTTTTCTATTTAGTATGGGTATACACTCACATCCCGCTGTCCCGGATCTTGATAATCCGGATACCTTGCTGTGTCGTGCAAATCTCCGTAAGTTCTGAATTTCTTTACACCAAAGCCTAACCTGTTGTCCCGGATCACTCGCTATACCGAATGGATTCTTAGGATTTTGTCCGTCCGGAATAGCGGGGTGCTAGTGTATACTTTTGAGCTTGGCCTGCCCTCGTTTGCAAGGCTGTGCCCTCAAAATCATACCTCCAAACTATACGCCCAAAGCCATACGCCCAAAACCATACGCCTATAACCATACGCCCAAAACCATACGCCTAAAACCATACGCCCAAAACCATACGCCCAAAAGCCATACGCCCAAAGCCAAACCATACGCCCAAAGTCATACACCCAAAACCATACGCCCAAAACCATACGCCCAAAACCATACGCCCAAAAGCCATTCGCCCAAAGCCAAACCATACGCCCAAAGCCATACGCCCAAAACCATACGTGTTGAAATTCTTTGTATATTTCCTATGTATATTCAACACACTACCGTGTATTCTTTTACTTAGTTTGTGTTTCGGCTCCGCCTGTCCACCGCTTACATTACTCCAGCTAAGATATATATTATGGTGTTTTATTGTTTATTTCACGATACTATCTCGGGATTTAACATGTGCTTTCCAATCAGGTGTTAAGGATTTTACGGTTGTTTATGCATCTCTTATGCACCATTCTTGGTCATGATATTTCTAATAATCGCTCCACACCCTTTTGTTTTCATGCACATTATTTGGGATTTACTTGGTTGGATTTCAGGGTCAAACATGTTCGCACTTATGTTTCTTACATTGTTTTTCCTATATTTCTCTTGCGCATATGGACGCGCACTTTTCTATAAATAAGGTGCTACCGCCCACCTGGCTTGGAAGAATTAAGAACCAGAACTCCTACCAATCCCTTCTTCACCTCCTCACTAAGCGTGCCTCGCAACCCCCCTCGTACTTGCGAAGTATTATCCACATAGAATAGATTGTGCCGCATTCACATTTTGAACAATGCATACTTTCGTTCCTGCATAAGGCGAAACGCATTTACGCTATTAACAAGATGGTTGCTTCGACAGTGTTCCACCACTGTTAGCTTCTTACAATCCAATGTCACCATCCTGGATACCTGATGCGACACGATCAAACACCAATCGCCGGACGGTGAAACACGAACAATAGTCAATAGCCGAATGTCTACCATACCCGCAGCCATCAACTTGATCCGAAGCATCCGGCATCACTAGACCCTGCGCCAAGCAGCTCTTACGTCGGAAGTGTCTTTGCAAAGCGAAACAGAAGGACGACCTAGAGGTGGAAAGTGAAAGAAGAATCCGGTATGCGCAGGAAGTACGCCGGGGAAGAAGGTTCTCCGCTGATTAGAATATAAGGCAGCCTGTTCTTCCCTTTGTTCGTTTTAGTAGTTCATCTCATACTCATAGCATCTTTCTCTCACGGTTCTACGGTCTTCACTTGTCTTGTCAAAGTCATTCGTTCTTGCACACGATCTCTTTACTCTTTATTGTTCTGTGATATCTTTTGTCTATTATCGTTGTTCGTATCAATATAAGTTTTGTGCCGTTCGGTAACTTAGGATTGGATCCACTGCGCCTAACCGCCCGATAATTGTTCAAAAATTGGTTCCTCTCTAAATCTCAATATATTTAACTTGGACAGAAACTCTTACCAGCGCCCACTCCATATGTATCATCCTCCATGAAATGAAATAATTGATAAGGAAAGACTAAAGACAGCTAGAAAATAGCAGGTAACCATGAGTTCGGGCACAGGGGGACGGAAATCGATGCGGGTTTTTTTGCCGTAGCCTATAGAGCATGATCTATATTTTCCTCGTTTTTTCCATTTTCTTCAACCTTTTTTCCCCTTCTCCTCCTACTTGTGATCCCAATACAGCTCATCTCATTGGATAACTGTTGAATTCGGTACCATAACTTAACGAAGTGCGGCATCTGGGGAGCTAATAAGTTAATAAAATATTTTTTCCTTACATCTGCCCCCCAGCAGCAACGGGGCATACCCAGACGCCGGGAAAAATGACAAAATAGAAGGAAATATTATAAAAAGGTTACCAACAGTGGGGCCAGCAGGTATCTCGGACCTAATTGAAAATGTAAAGAAGGCGTCCTTCCGGATCGCGGCATTGGCGTGACGACGCTCCGCGTATGAATGAAAGTTGGAAGTTGGAACTCTCTAGGGTCTAGTAAAATTCACAAACTCACCTCCTGGGCGACTTCAGGTTTTGACCCTCTAGCAATAGGAATTTGGGATGGTAGAAAAATTGGGTAAACACTTTTGCAACGTCTAACTTAGCGGAAAATGATGCCGGTTGAGGTCTCCATCGTGTAGTTTTATCAGCCAAATTTTAGAACCAGACGGTTAGGTAAACCTGCCCTTGGCCTAACCTGAAGCAGGGAGTGACCCCGTTAACTCAGCCGGGTGAGAAATCAATTATTCTATACCATTCTAACAATGTACAAGTCATATCAAACTTTACAAGCGCATCAAAGTCGATTCTAATTGTGAGGGTGGAATTAAAAAGAAAAATAAATGGGGAGGAAATATGTACAAGGGACCACCACATTGTTGAACATAATTTTTCCTTTTTTTCTCCTAAGCTTTAAAAAAGAATTTAGGCGATGTAGGGAAATACAAATAATAATCAACGCAAAATCGAAACTCCATAAGAGGAAATTGCGGTAGGATTAAAAGGCGATCCACTTTGTTCGCATGAAGCTTATTCTCATAAAATATTAGATATAGGGAGGTGGAAGTGGGAATGTGCTCTATGGAGGAGAGGGGGGGAAGGGAGAGAGAAAGTAAAGGAATAAAGTGCTAGGGAGAAGGCGACACGGTGCAAGGAGCTTTTGTCGTGAAAATCAAGATCTCCGTGACCTTTTGGAGGGGCCCTGGGATGACAAGGAAGGAGCAACTTGGAGGTGGCCTATTCTGCTATTGCAGATGGCAGACTGAGGAATGGAACCCTGGTCTGCCAACCGCCGCTTTGCAACTCTCTTGTGCCGCTTCCTAGAGGTCCCTGCAGATGTTGCTTGGTAGGCGAGGGCAGTCGTCAGGATGTGCTCGCAGATGTTGCACCGTTCTCGAAGCATTTCTACTAGCCGAACGTGTCCGCGTTCCCTAGCCCACGATAGAGGTGTTTGGCCATTTTTGTCCGCAGAATCGGGAGTAACGTCCCCCCGTTCCAAAAGTGCCTCGATAATGCCCGCATGCCCATTTCCGGCACTCCACGAGAGAGGTGTCCGGCCTCTTTTATCCGCAGTGTCGGGGGCGACATCCTGCCGTTCCAAAAGCATCTTCACGATGCTCTCACACCCATTTCCAGCTGCCCACGAGAGTGCTGTTCGCCCGCCATCATCCCGAGTGTTAGGAGTAGCATCCCCTCGCTCTAAAAGCATCCTCACAATACCTTCACGCCCCTTCCCAGCTGCCCATAAGAGTGGCGTTCGACCATTTTTATCAGCAGTTGTGGGAGTGACGTCCCCCCGCTCCAAGAGCGTCTCCACAGTGCCTTGACACCCATTTCCGGCTGCCCACAAGAGAGGTGTTCGACCGTCTTCATCAGCAATGTCGGGGGTGACACCTTCCCGTTCCAGAAGTATCCTCACAATGCCCTCATTCCCCCTGCCAGCTGCCCACAAGAGAGGCGTTCGGCCGTTTTTATCTGTAGTGTTGGGAATGACATCTTCCCGCTCCAAAAGCGCTTTCACGACTCCCCCACGCCCGGATTCAGCCGCCCACGAGAGAGGCGTTCGACCTCTTTTATCACAAGTGTCGGGAGTGACATCCGCCTGTTTCAAAAGAATCTTCACAATGCTCTCTTTCCCCCTCTCAGCTGCCCACGAGAGCGGAGTTCTGCCTTCCATATCCACAGTGTCGGGAGCGACATCATCCCTTTCCAGAAGTATCCTCACAATGCCCTCATGCCCACTCCCAGCTGCCCGCCAGAGAGGATTTCGGCCTTGTTTATCCGCAGTGTTGGGTGTGACATCCTCCCGTTCCAAAAGCATCCTCACAACGCCCTCAGACCCGTCCCAAGCCGCACACAAGAGAGGTGTCTGACCGTAGTTGTCCTTAGTGTCGGGAATGACATCCCCCCTCTCCAGAAGCATCTTCACAATGCCCTCACACCCATTTCCGGCTGCCTGGGAGAGAGGTGTTCGACCTTCGTTATCTGCAGTGTCGGGAGTGACATTCTCCCTTTTCAAAAGCATCCTCATAATGCGCTCATGCCCACTCTGAGCTGCCCACCAGAGAGGAGTTCGGCCATCTTTATCCGCAGTGTCGGGTGTGGTGTCCTCCCGTTCCAAAAGCATCTTCACAATACCCTCAAACCCTTCCATGGCTGCCCACAAGAGAGGTGTTCGGCCGCCTTGATCCGCGATGTTGGGAGCAATATCTTCCCGCTCTAAAAGCGTTCTCACCACGGCCCCATGCCCTTTTCTAGCAGCCCACAAAATTGCCGTATTACCCCCCAGATCAGTTGCGTTGGGATCCCATTCCCTCATCTCCAATAACGCAACTGCTGTCTCTGCGATTCCAAAATATGCGCTGCCGTGGAGCCCTGTAAAGCCCACAGGGGTACTCCGTCTAAGCTTCTTGTGCACATAATCGAAGACACCGGAGCAGAGTATCTTAGAGGATATGTGCTTATCAAATTCATCAAGAAGTCTCAGTGCGAGTCTATTCACACTTTCGGTGATTCCCATTTTAGCATGTGTTCCCCAGTAGCAAGAGGCATATTTGAGAAACGGGGTTGCTGGCGGCGGGCGATCAAAGATAGCTGTAAGGTCCTTGATGCACTGAAAGTTGAGGTATGTTAAACAAACCTCGGCGATCATCGCATGAGGGTTGGGGAACAGGTCGGTATTACTCGATAGATACTCCTGAAGAGTGTAGTGGACAAGGCGGACGGTATATGAGGACGCTTCAACTGTGACAAGCCCTAAAGAGCATCCAAGTACTGTTTCGATCGCAGGGATGTTCTTAGGATCTAGGTCTGTGGACCCTATTTCTACTCCTAAGGCTTGGCATAACTCGTTGGTATTTAAGGGTCGATATGAACGCGATAGCCACATTAAAACCTCCATGCCGAGCCTGGACTTGCTTCCATTCTGTGCCCTTATTCGTGATAGGGTTGCAGAGTACGCATCTTGAAGGCCATTCCCTTGGATCATCTCGTCAAGCTTTTTCCTTCTCTGGCTGATGGTAACCTCCTCCAGGACTGCATCAATATTTAGGGAAAGAAGAAATCTATATTCCATTGTTAGCGAAAATTCAACAAGGGGTTATTTGGTCGAGGGAGTTGTTTCTAGGCACATTTGGGATATTTCTCTCGGAATCACTCTCATAATCTCCGCCCTCAGACTATCGTCCATCGCGTGGGGTGCCGTATCTTTGTCTAATCTCATCTCCAGATATCTCTCAATATCTCTAATTGTCGGAGTGATGGATACCATGATCGTCCAGGCAAAATAACTTTTAACCTCATCTCGAATGTGAGGTCTTCCACTAAGGAACACTCGGGTGGTTGGAGAAGCCCGCACAATGTTTTGCAGTGACTCAAGAAGCTCTTGTCGATTCTTCGGAAGACATTCATCCAAACCATCAATACAGATAAACACTTCCGGGAGCGACGTGACCGTCGTCTTCAGCATTTTCACCAAGTCTGAAAGTCGTGGGGCCCGTCCACCCACCCCTCCCTTCCCCTTACGAAAACACTGTCGCAGGGGCTCCGGAATTCCGTCTCTCTCTAAAAGCTGCTTGAGGATCGCGCCCAACATGTTTACCGTAGACTGCTCCTCCTGGACAAGGTAATCGCAATACAGGGCTGCGACACTGACAGCTCTATCAACTTGGTCGCACAACCAGTCAATAACTAAGGAGCTAATATTGCTGGCTGTTAGTGATATCCACTCGCTCGCGAGAGCTTTCTTACTGACCTGATATGTGTCTTCCCCGCACCGGGATTGCCGTAGCAGAATAAAACAGTCTCCTTTGGTACCCCTGGGCTACCACTCCACTCCCGAAACTCGTTCGTTTTCAGAAGCCAATCTCCCACACCATCCACCCTATTGGTTTGCACACTTTGATGTCTTTCCCGAGGGTCTAGTGGTGAGAGCCAATGCTTAATCTGGTCGTTCTCGTGGTCCGTTTGGTTCACAGTGATATTAGTGTTGAAACTATGTTTTATGTTCCCACATTCGGAATTGCGGTCGCCGAACAGTTGCATATTGGTTGTTCGTTCCATGATGTGTTTTTCGTCGTGGTTGCGGTTCGGCAATAATTTAAGGACTGGACGGGTTTATAAACTTTCTAGCACCTGCGAAATAGGGGCGATTTAACAGTTTCTTTTGGTGTTGTGGTCCGATCGGTTTCTAGGTCAGGGAGACTCTGGCGGAAAGAAGGTGGCGACCTCCGTGTAAGCATCATTAATTGTAAGGCAACGATGTTCAACCCTTTGTGATACCGGGTTGTACTACCATATTATAATTGCCGCTTATGAGTTTTAAGCCGGAACCAGGTCCAGCCCCCACATTGGATACACGTGGCAGTATTCCATGGCCCTGACGAACACCTGCAGGCTAGCATGACGAGTGCAAGGCGAACCCCCCAACCAACACCAAGGAGCCTCACACTACTCGAGTAGCACTTGCATGCGCTTTCGAAGCTGAAATTAGTATACTTCCTATGGCAACCTAGGATGTGCTGCCTGAATAAAAAATTTCTTTCAGCCTTCCCTCCCGTTTTCTCAAGATTCTGAATTCCCCCCTCTCACCTCCTCCTGTTTATGCAGCGCACAATGAAATCTGGTGTATGATAGACTAGCCTAACTACCTAGTTCGCTAAATCTCTACTCGGACCGAGTTTTGTTTTCCCCGGATTTTGTTCGATAATTCAGAAAGGCTTGGGTTTCTTGGCACTTCTGGTGTTCCGGAGGGTCCTTGAGTTCAGCGCGGTTCCAGCAAGCTTTAGTATTCCAAACTCGGACTTGGACGGAATACGTACGAAGATACAGCACGTAAGTTTTGAATATTTTACTAGCAGGGGATGTTCGACTAACAGGGGTCATGAGGTGAATTGGGTAACCACTATACCCAATTCGCTGTGCTTATACCCGATTTGCTGCCTTGGCCCCTGCTAGCGGAACACCCCTGCTAGTAAAATATTCAAAACTTACGTGCTGTACCTTCGTAGTAGTGCCTAATTGTCTGACCATTGCCCGGAAAAAAAAAAACACCCGCAAACTATTTCTTCTTCATCTTCTCGTATATACCAGACCACCAGGTTATCATATACTCGGGCAATCCCATTGGTCCCTCTCCCTACCCCAGCACCCCCCTTTTCTCACCGGCCCACCACCACTGACCTAAAGAACTTTTGGAGGCCTGCCCACAGCAAACCCGCCCATACCATTCTCGAGAGAGAAAAATGCCAAATATTTTGCCGTACTCTCACAATCTAAGGCAGGTAACTGAACTTAGCCAACGCTTCGTGCAGTATCATACCTGGGCCGGTCAGGGCTCGGTTGCGCCAGCGGAAAGTGCCGCAAAACTTACTCTTCGGTTAAACAAAAGGGCTGTCCACAGCATTTTACTAGGAGTGGCAAACTCCAACACAACCCGGTTCTTTACTCTCCGATATAGTACTCTACTCGAGTGTAACAAGTATAACAGCCGCGCTTCCCTCTATCCTAATGACAGCCTGGATTAAATAGGATAATCGCGTGCCACTGAGAGCCCACACACTTCTCCCATCTCTTGTATTACAGAAAATACGATAGAGCCCCCAATCAATCTTCTTTCAAATGCACAGGTTACTCTTATCCCTTAAACCGTCGCTGCACCCAGGAAATCGGTGGCGTATGTCTCAGTTGTACATGCCCAGAGGTTTATTCCCTGTTAAGGAAAGCTCCCCTCCAAATGCCATTAATCCATCTTCGATTAAGGATCGATAATTTCCAGATCCCGTCGTTTTCTTAACGAGATCTCTTGGGCGCAATTGTCCACGTGCTGGAGTTTAGTCAGCGGGGAATGATTGGGTAGTAATCCCGGCACCATGAGCCTCATCATTCTTTTTCAGCTTGGCTAGAGCATTCCATATACCCCCCGATACCACCTTCACACTTACCGCTGTGACGTATTTACGACGAACATATTGGGTATACCGGTGTCGCTATGGATTTTCCATCATCTCTGCGCTCTATCAACACCGGTAATGTCAACAGCTATAACGTAACAAATAGTTATAACAGTATCACAAGTGTGAACGGGGTCATAGCCGACGAAAATCCAGAGATTATGAGATGGCTCTCCCCATTGGACCCCGGAAGAAGGCATCAGGATGTCCGTACAGAGAGGCTAGATGGTGTGGGGAGCTGGCTTTTGGAAACAAAGGAGTTCCGGGAGTGGAAGTGTATTGAGGGTGGAGCTGATAAGACGGTCCTATTTTGCTATGGGAATCCGGGGGTAGGAAAGACATATCTAAGGTGGGTGCCTGGTTTTCCTAGAAGAAGCAAGAATTATTGCTGACGACCAGCAATATTAGTTCATTAGTCATCGATAACCTGTGCGATGGGCCTTGCGAGGAAGACATTGCAATCGCAATGTTCTACTGTGACTTCCGCGACCAGCAGCAGCAGACAACTACCAACATCATGGGAGCTATCTTGAAACAGTTGGTGGTTAGAGAGAAAGTGTTGGAGAACGTGCGAACGGCGTTTCAAAAGGTGAAAACGGAGGTCTGCGGTCGAGGTCTGCGACTTCCGGATATAGTGCAGATGCTGAAGCAGGCTGGGGCCACATTACCCCGAGTTTTTATCTGTATTGACGCTTTGGATGAGTGCCTCCCTAAGTATCTATTGGAGCTTCTTGGGTCGCTGAAAGATATCATTGAGGATCTACCGAGCGCGCGAATATTTGTCACTGGCAGGCCACAGGTTGAGACGGAAATTTCAAGATATTTCCCTACTAGTGTCATGGTACCCATCAGTCCGAAGGTGCACGACATAAGAGGATATTTAGAGAAGAAGTTAGAGTTGGACACCGAGCCCGATGCTATGTCAGATGATTTACGGGCGGATATCCTTAAAACCATTCCCGAAAAGATCTCTGAAATGTGAGTCAGAGCATCTATGATCTCCACTCCATGAATGATTCGTATTGACTAGTCGCTATCCTAGATTCCTTCTTGTCTCGCTACATATCGATGCTATCCTAGCAGAAGTTACCATTTTTGAGAGAAGGCAAAAGTTGAACGAGACGGCCGTGGGTAGTCACTTGGAGGGCGCATACGCAACAACCCTGGCACGAATGAAGGCGCAGAAAGGGAGTAGATCTAGGCTCGGAATTGAAGCCCTTATGTGGGTGTCGAATTCGGAGCGACCACTCCACACTAGCGAGCTATGTCATGCCTTAGGAGTAAAGATAGGGTCCCCTGATCTGAATGTTGAAAATATTCCAACAATTCGAACACTCCTAGGGTGCTCTTTGGGGCTTATCACGGTTGAAGCATCCTCCTCCACCGCCAGGCTTGTCCACTTCAGTCTGCAAGAGTATATATGCAATAGCCCAGGCCTATTCCGAAGTCCGCACACGATGATAGCTGAGGTTTGCTTAGCATACCTCAATTTTGAGTCTGTCCGGGATCTTTCGCCGACTCTTCGTTCAGCCCCATCAACGGTCCCCCTCGTCGGATATGCATCTAGATATTGGGGGAGGCACATGAGAAGAGAGAAGGTGAAGAGAGTGAATTCGCTTTCCCTGAGGCTTCTGGTTGGATTCGAACAGCATATAGCCTCTCACCTGCTCTTACTGTCTTATTATGAGGATATATGCGATACACGGTGGTGGGAGTTAGGTTTCGATGGGAGGAATGGGCCTAAGGGTTTTACAGGGCTCCACGGAGGGGCGTTTTTCGGGATGGTAGATATAGTTGCAGCGCTATTGGCGATGAAGAAATGGGATGTTAATGCAGCCGATATTACGGGGAAAACAGCGCTTGTGTGGGCAGCTGTAAGAGGCCATGACGGTGTCGTAGGGTTGCTATTGGAACGAGAGGATATCAGCTCTAACACTACAGGCACTGGATATTGCCAAGCACCACTCTTGTTGGCAACGGGGGGCGGGCATGAGGGAGTAGCAAAATTGCTCTTGAAACGAGAGGGCATCGACAGTGTTCGCAACGGGGCAGTCCGTCCGTCCTGTGGGTAGGACGAGGACGGACTACGAATCGTAGTCCGTCCAGTCCTGGAGAGAATTTTGCCCGGGGCTAATGGCCGTAGGACGGGGAAGATGGTGGGCCCCACACCCAATTTTCAGAATGTCTCAGAATGTGAGGCCAGACAGATCCCCACAGATCCCCGCAGATCCCCGCAGATCACCACCGTCCTTGTCAAGGAATCTGCAGTCCACCACTGCCCCCTATCGTCCTTGTATTAAGATAGCATAATAGTGTCTCACCTTGTCGGGCCCGTGGTCCTCGCTCATACCTGCAGTCCTAAAATGTCCCAGGACGGGACGGAATGAAAATTGTCGTCCGGTCCGGTCCAGTCTTCTTGGCAGTTTCCCCGTGGGGCCGCCAGGGCCCCCAGACCGTTGCGAACACTGGACATCGATCCCAACAGCGCAGACGCTAAACATGGCCTAACACCACTCATTTTAGCTGCGATGAACGGGTATGAGGGAATTGTGAAGTCGCTATTGGAACGAGAGGATATCAGTCCCAATACTGCAGAAAGATATGGTGAAACACCACTCTTGTCCGCTGCGGCGGGTGGGCATGAGGGAATAGTCAAATTGCTATTGGAACGAGAGGATATCAATCCTAACGCTGCAGACTCCATGGTTAGTCAAACACCACTCGAGGCTGCCGCGCAGGGCGGGCACGAAGGAGTAGTGAAGCTGCTATTAGAACGAGGGGATATAGATCCTAACATTAGAGCCAGATTTGGTCGAACACCACTCATGTCGGCTACCAGGGGCGGGTATGTGAGAATAGTAGAGATGCTGTTGGAACTAGGGGATATCAATCCCAACACTAGAGACACTTTCGGTCAAACGGCACTCGTGTTGGCTACCAGGGGTGGGCATGAGGGAATAGTGGAGATGCTATTGCAACGAGAGGATACCAATCCTAACACCATAGATCCTTATTATGGACAAACACTACTCTCGGCAGCTGCGATGAATGGGTATGAGGGGATCGTAAAGCTACTACTAGGACGAGAGGATATCGATCCCGACGCCGCAGACACCAAATATTGCCGAACGCCGCTCTTGTGGGCTGCGGATCGTGGGTACGAGGGGGTGGTAGAGTTGCTATTGGGGCGGGGCGATGTCAACACTGACACATCAGACCTTAACGGCAAAACAGCCTTCGAATTGGCTGCGTCCAGTGGACACACAAAAGTTATGGAGCTACTCTCCCCACCTGAACCCTCCCTTCTCATCCCCACTCGCCACCCACTCTGCTTGTCTTATCTACCTCGATGGCCCTCTCGGTCTATCCCGTAGGCTTGCCTTTCACCGTGGCAACCCCCTCCCCCGGCCCATCCCCGGAACGGCGGTTCACTCCTTCCTGATTATTCCTTGTTTAATCGTTCTCTTCTCTCTCTCCTCGCGGTCACCAACCCCTCCCTACCAACCACCCCATCACTATCATTTCCCGGACGACTATTGTATTGTACGTACAGACTGGGCCCTGGCAAAACACTCTCGGATCTAAAGTTAAGTTAGATATGTAAGGATGAGTTCGGGTACCAGTGTGAATCGGAAGTAATACAGGGAGTTCGGTCATGGTCCATGGCGCATAATCTATACTCTCCTCTTTTATCCCTTTTTCTTCGTCAAATTCTTTTCCCATTCCGTCACATGTAATTACAGCACAGCTTATCTCCTCCATTCGTGAGCTCGTGAATCATATCCTATGTCTCATGGAAATGAGACATCAATGGACTCAATAATTTAACTATTCGAGTGTTTTTTCCTCAGCGTGCCTAACACCCCGCCTGGCAACAACCAGGCACCCTAGCCAGCCTTGCGGAATAGAGGGTGAAGGAGAAGTAAAGAAAAAGAGAGCAAAACAATGGAATCAACAAATATCTAGGCCTAATTGAAAATATAAATGAAAGCTTCCTGTCTGATACCTGCGTTGTCAGGAACTGAGTATTTCTCGGGCTGATTACCCCAGGAGGGAATCGTTTCGGGATTTGTCGAGGTCTCGTGAAGACTACGCTATATGCTGCACTGTGCTGTATGTTGAGCTTATTTTGGATGTTTTATGTCGTGCACCCCGGGTATCAGAAATGTATTTCGGGCTGGAGTACGCCTGTAGGTATTATATTACTACGATAGTGAAAGCCGAAGCGGTAACCGATAGCATCAGGTAGCTACAGCAGTTGCACGCGTGTTTCCAAAGCCAAATTCGTATTCCGGTATCGTATTTCATAAGGATCCTCTACTTTCCCTAATTCAGAATTGAGATATCACAATTACCGTAGCCTTGCCACTCATACTCGACACCTAGGTATCGGGGGTATATAGACAGCTCATTGGATCATGCTAGTTTGAAACCGCTGAGCTAAGAGATCAACCGAGTTACGAGCACACCTAAGCCAGAAGCCGACAAAGTAGCTCAAGTTTTCTCCCTCGGTGGCCCTCTCCCGCTCATGCTGCCCACGCTGGAATCTTTCACATAATGGGTTTCCTGGGCTAATCGCAGGCTAGGTTTCTATTTACAAAGTTTTAAGCGCTTAGGGTCAGCGGGGTCCTTGTCTTCAAAAAATTCCTTTTGGCGGTTCCGAATGGTCGGCGGAAGACTGGACTGGACTAGCTAGTCCGGTCGAAAGTCAAGTCTAGTCCAATGGTGGAAATTAGACCAACTGGACAGTCAGGATTATCGAAACCGACTCGACCAGGACTGGTCAGTCCAGGTCCTCCAAGCAATAGGATATGCTATTTTTATCACAATATATCACGTTCAAATAAAGCTTTTCTTAATTAAATCTATTGTCTCCATGGATTATATGGTGGGGATAGTGCCTTGCTTAGATAGGGGTGGCGAAAATAGGTTCTTAAGTATGGAAACTATTTTGTGTGCTACAAGTGAGTGATATTACATGACTATATGCCACAATACTTGTATTCGATGCCACTTATCTATCGGGTAATCGCATTTCCACCACACGCTATCCTCTCCGGAATGTTCTTTCAACTTGTATTGAGGGGCTGTTGATTTATAATGTGGCAAGCGGCTTTAAGATCCTACTCTAGCTATACTTCTATTCTTAGCGAGTGTTGGCCCAGGTGCCAGTCCCACTCTCATGCGATCTTTTATAAAGACTGGGCCACCCGCGTTAGTCGGGTCCAGTCATCGACATCAACCAGGACTGGCCAGCCTGGTCCTGCTTCCAAGACTTGACCGGCCGGACCCTTCCGAACCCTGAGTACAGGCCATATGAAACTCTACAAAGCCCGCTATATCCAATTCTAAGGGTGGACACTAAAAATGAAAAGTAAGAGGTACCCGCAGGGTGCCACCAGGCTCTGAAACATGATTTTTCCCTTTCCTTTCTACTGTATGAAGAATATAAAGGAAAAACCAAATTCACGGGTGGGGAAACAAAGATAATGTTAACCCCAAATTAATGTTACTGTATGAAAATGCAACCGAATTTCATGGGGTGCGGGAGAGAGGTTAGCCCGTGTACTTGAGACACTCACAACCCGGGAGGGTGTCAACCCTGATTCACGATGTCACGGCGGCCGAATGCCGCTCTTGCTGATCACTAAGAAGGGTGCAAGAATGTGGCGAGACTATCTAAAGAGATAGAAATCCTAATCCTAGTGGGGAAGAGGCGTAGCCTATAGTGAAACACTAATCCATAAAGCTCTAGAAAGCGAGCAAAAAGGCGTAGTTGGGCTCCTGTGATTGCGGGAGGGATAAGTTCGCCATGGGGGTTTGACGCTATCCGGTATACTATTTCATGGTGTCCCCGAAAACAACTGAATTGTTGCATCTCACAACATTCTCATCTTAACTTCCCCTGATGTTAACCCTCCTGGCTTCCGAGATGCGCAACTCCACTTCTTGAACCTTTGCCGTTTCTCACCTTCAAATTCAGTTTTTGACCACTACACTTGTAATTCAGCTATCTCTGCGATTTCTGTTTCTACACAAATCTCTTGGGGTTGGTGGGGCTGGGCGTGATCGGAATGGACATACTATGGTTAACTGGGTATCTCTGGTTCCATCCGCAGGGCATGGTGTAGCTATACACATATCACACTATATGATGGAAGCTTAAAAAACTGAACGTGTGCTATGCCAATGGGCTTGGATTTCTCGGTAAGCTCAGGGCACTTTTGTATTTTTTCCCATCCGGAAAGTGACAAATGAGTTATGTTTTTACTGTATTTTTACTATGTTTCTAGATGACTACCAGTTAAGGGAATTTCTAGCCACACCGGGGGCCTTTTCAATCGCCCAAGTTTCTGCGGTAAGTGTGCGCTATAATCTGCGTGGGGTTCCATTCTAACGATAACTCCTCCCTTGTCCAAATTTGGCGGAGTCTGCTTTTTGCTCATAAATCCCCTTTTGGCCTATTAAATACGGTACCGACATCGCGCCATACTCGCATGGGATGATGTGGTACAGTCTGACGTTGCGATAAGGGCTTGGGTGTGATAAAGGGGATAGCGTTGCCAGGTTCATGTGATATCACTCGTATATCCGAGTCATATGCTGCTTGGGATAAAGTGCACGAGGCGGGGAATTGAAGAGAAAGCAAAGAACCGCAGAATATGAGGTTATGGGGAGGTATAGATCGGTGATAGGAAAGAATCAAATTACTTGTGTCTGCTATATTACTACTCGTGCCCAAAGCCTTTGCCTTAGATCTGTGAGTCTTTATCTATGATTCCAGGGGTAGTTCGGTTGATGGAATGGGGGATGCCTTGGCATAAAATCTAGTGCAGTGAGAAAAAATGCCAATTCCTAGTCTTGTCGCATTCCCCCTTTTTAAGTATGACCCGGACCAAAGCAACGTAATTACTATAGTACTTTTTCATTAATATATTTTCACAAGTGGTCACCGCGGGCAATTGATGCCTGTTATTCAAGCGAGGCCAATTGCCCGGAAGCTATAAGAAACCTGTCCTCAAAAGTATTAATCCCACCCATGATCTGATTGTTACTATGCTGAGAAACCGCATACTATCTCTTAGTCGCCTTTTACCCTGTCTTCTCCGCTCATATACCCCTGACCCAGCCCTTAACCCTAGCAAAACAAAAAACACCCATGGGGAAACAACCCAACACTAACCTTGATTTGAACATAGTGAGTTTTTTTTTTTTTGCCGGAAATTTAATTCTAGGGTGTCTAGAGCCCCCACCGCGCTTATTCTGTATAAACGACGGGAACTACATATATAGTGCCGACGATGCGACTCCCACTATTCCCCACTGGACATACTCCTGCCACATTAGAGCAGTATTCTAAACAAGTGCGCTATCCTCCAAGATAGCAGTGTGCTGTCCGGATCATCTGATAAAGCCGCTGCCCTGTGCTGCGGCCCAACAGTGGACGTTCTTTCTCCTTTGTGCTCTGCCCCCCACACCACAACGAGGTATCCCTTTCAAGCTAGGCCGCAGAGGAAAAAAAGGGGATCCAGAGATACCTCAGAATTTATTCCGAGAAGGCGCCCTGTGGAATATCTACACTTCCGGAGGCTAAGATTGTTGAACCAAGAGATCCTAGATCAACTAAAAATGGAGAAATCGCTTCCAACTTTATCAGGTCCCCCGAGAGCCCACGCCATATACTAGCTGTACAGCACGTGGAGCTGAAACATGGGCGTTTCATGCCATGACCTGCCAGTACGATGAATCCAATTTGACCTGGCCCGAGGAAAGTGGTAATTCATGTTAGCTATGTTTGAGGAAACTTACGCCTGGAATACCCTGAGCTGGATATAAAATAATTATTCTACAGTATTCTAACTATAGTACAGCAGCAATATCTGACTTTAAAAGGGCCAAAATCAGTCCTAACCAGAACTAGTGATATAAAAAAGCCAAATAAAAGGAAAATTAACACTCCCAGGAAGCAAGCATACCCTAGAATCGGATTTTTCGCTTTTTATTTCCCAAGATATGAAAGAATCGAGACAAAAAACTCAAAAGAGGAGGAAGCAGAAATTAATGATTAATAATATTAGATTAATACTTGATAAATGGAAAACTTTATGGCGCGGAAAGGCCATCGGCTTTGTTCGTACAAAGACGATTCCCATAAGATATTAAATTTAACGAAATGGGAGCTGGAGTGTGGACGGAGAAGGGGAGGGAGGGAAGGAAGAAAGAAGGACAGAAAACGAAGCCATCGAGTGCCGAGCAAAACCCGATCTTGTATAAGTATAAGATTATAGTATGGTTCTTAAAGTAAAAGGAGGAGAAAATATGATACCAAAATATCGGTAGGCGGATAGCTAAGACACGAAGGAGTAATACATACGGGAAAGCCAAATAAGAGCTAGAAAGGGTGGGCCCAGAGTGGATTCTACTGGTGCGATAGTGTAGTACCTCGAGTTAGAGGATCCGTCGAGTGAGGCACTTTTTGTCACGGATGTCAAAACCACCGGATCCTTTTGGAAGGGTGCCGAGATGGCTCGGGGGACTCGGCTGGGGCAAGGTCTCTTGGGTAATTGCCAGCAGCTGACTGAGGAACGCCCTGATCTCCAAACCGACGGTTTGCAACTCCTGGGATTCGCTTCTCGGGCGTCCGAATAAGTACCGTTTGGCCGGTGGGTTCTGTCATTCCCGTGCCCTGGATAACTTTACACCGTTCCTGGAGCATTTTCACAATTCTCACGTGCCCGCATATGTCAGCCCACCAGAGAGGCGCTCGGCCGCCCTTGTCCTTAGTGTCGGGAGTGACATCCACCCGTTTCAAAAGCATGTTTACAATGCCCTCACGCCCCATTCCAGCTGCCCAAGAGAGAGGCGTTCGACCGCTCTTCTCCTCAGTATCGGGAGCAGCATCCCCACGTTCCAAAAGCATTTTCACAATTCCCTCACACCCCATCCCAGCTGCCCACAAGAGTGGTATTCGGCCGTCTTTATCAGCAGTATTGGGGGCGATATCTGCCCTTACTAAAAGCCTTTTCGCAATTGCCTCACGCCCCATCCCAGCTGCCCAAGAGAGAGGTGTTCGGCCGTCTTCATCAGCAGTGTCGGGAGTGACATCTCCCCGCTCTAAAAGCGCCTTCACAATCTCTTCATACCCATTTCCAGCTGCCCAAGAGAGAGGTGTTCGACCGTCTTTATCGGCAGGATCTGGGGCGACATCCTCCCGTTCTAAAAGCATCTTCACGATCCCTTCACGCCCCGTTCCAGCTGCCCATGAGAGAGGGGTTCGGCCGTCTTCATCCGCAGTATAGGGAGTCACATCTGCCCTTTCCAAAAGCATCCCCGCAATTTCCTCACACCCCGTCCCGGCTACCCAAGAGAGAGGTGTTCGACCGTCCTTATCCGGAGTATCGGGAGTGACATCTTCCCTGCCTAAAAGGATCTTCACAATGCCCCTGTCCCAATTCCCAGCCGCCCACGAGAGAGGTGTTCGACCGTCTTTATCTGCGGTATCAGGTGTAACATCTTCACGACATAAAAGAATCTTCACGATGACCCCATTCCTATTTCCAGCTGCCCACGAGAGAGGTGTTCGACCGTCTTTATCCCCAGAATCAGGAGTGACATCTACCCGTTCCAAGAACATCCTCACGATATCCTCATATCCATTTCTAGCTGCCCACGAAAGAGGTGTTCGACCGTCTCTATCAGCAGTGTCGGGAGTGACATCATCCCGTCCCAAAAGCATGTTCACCATGGCACCATGGCCTTTTCTCGCGGCCCACGAGATTGCTGTATTGCCAGCCACATCAGTTGCATTGATATCCCATTCCTTTATCTCTAGTAAACCCACAGCAGCATCCACCATCCCAAGATATGCAGTGCCATGGAGCCCTGTAAACCCAGCAGAGTTACTCCGATCATGCAGCCAGTCCCAATTATCACGTTTGAGGGATAAGAGAACCCTAGAGGATACATGCTTATCAAATTCACCGAGAAGTCTCAGTGCGAGTGTGGTCACGCTTTCTGTGCTTTCCCTTCTGGCGTGTGTTCCCCAGTAGCAGGAGGCGTATTCAAGAAAGGGTGTCGCCGGTGCGGGCCAACGAAGGGCATGCGAAAGGTCCCTGATGCATTGAAAATTGAGGTATGTTAAACAAACCTCGGCAATCATGGAGTGGGGGCTGTGAAATATGTCGGTATTGCTCGACAAATACTCTTGAAGTGTGTGGTGGATAAGACGGACTGTGCACGAGGACGGTTCAGCTGTTACAAGCCCCAAAGTGCATCCTAGTAGTGTTTCTGTCACAGGAATGTTCTCTGGATTCTGATCTGTAGACCCGATTTCCACCCCCAGGGCATGGCATAGTTCGTTGGCACTTAAGGGTCGCTCCGAATGTGACAACCACATGAGTACCTCCATACCGAGGGCCGACTTGCTCCCCTTCTGCGCTTTAATCCGTGCCAGGGTTGCCGAATACGCATCGCGAAGGCCATTCCCCTGGATGATCTCGGCTAGCTTTTTCTTTCTCCGGTGGATCGTGGCCTCCTCTAAAACCGCGTCAATGTTAAGGGAAACAAGAAGGAATCTATGTATTCTAGTTAGCGAATATCCAACGAGAGGGAGATTGACTAAAGTAATTGTTTTACGCACATTTGAGAAAACCTTCTCGGAATTACTTCAATAATATCTGCCCTCAAGATGCCGTCCATGGCGTTAGGTGTGGTATCTCTGGCTAATCTCATCTCAAGATATTTCTCAATATCTTGAACAGTAGGAATAACGGGTATCATGATCGCCTCACTGAAATACCTCTTAACCTCGTCGCCAATGTGAGGTCTTCCGCTAAGGAACACTCGCATAGTTGGAGAAGCCCTCACAATGTCCCGCAATGACTCTAGAAGTTTTGACCGATTGCCGGGAAGACATTCATCTAGGGCATCGATGCAGATGAATACTTCTGGCAATGATGCGACCGTCGCCTTCAGGATTTTAACCAAGTCTGAAAGTTTCACGGCCCGTCCGCCAAATCCCCTTTTCTCCTTACGAAAACCCTGCCGCAGGGTCCCAGGAATCCCATCCCTCTCTAACAGCTGCTTGAGTATTGCGCCCAACATGTTCACCGCAGACTGCTCTTCCTGGGCAAGGTAATCGCAGTACAAGCCAGCTACAGCGATATCTCTATCATGCACTTGATCGCACAAAAAGTCAATAACTATGGAGCTTATATTTCTAGCGGTCAGTCAGATTCACTTTACCGAGAGTCCTCTCACTAACCTGATATGTGTCTTCCCCACCCCCGGATCGCCGTAACAGAATAAAACAGCTTGCTTCTGTACCCCATAGCTCCCACTCCACTCCCGAAACTCTCCCCTTTCTAGAAACCAACCTCCCACTCCATCCGCCCGGCTAGTCTGCACACTTTGATGCCTGTGCCGAGGGTCTAGTGGTGAGAGCCACCGCTTAATCTGGCTATCTTCGTCATCTGTTCTGCTCACAGTGATGGTCTTGTTGTTCGTAGTAATAGTCGTGTTGTAGCTGTTGGTTACGTTCCCACTGTCAATGTTACAGTATGCAAGCAAACGGGAGTTAGTTGTTTGTTCCATGGTGCGCTCCGTCGAGTCTTCCCTTAGCTATTGATGTGGTTCCCCGATAATTCAAGCGGCAAAAAGGGTTTATGAAACTCCCAGCGTAATACCCGAGAAAGGAGGGGTGATCTTACTTATCCTTCCTCTAGCGTTACCGAATCATTTCTACCCCAAACAAGCACCGGTAAAAAAAAATGCACCCGAGAGTGACCAGACACACCAGAGGTATCATGGATCTCGAGGCAAACCCGTATCTCGAGCATACGTATGATGCCTCATTATATCAGCACGGCATATCAATTGCGGGCCGGATGAAGTAACTCTACCCTCGTCTCGCATACAAGTACAGGTATTTTGATGGCCAGAAGAACACCTACCGGCAAGTCTCGCCACTTCAATGCAGAGATTAGTTGGATCAAGCAACGAAGACATTTGTCTGCATATTTTCAAGGCTAAAACTCGCATACTTCCTGTCAGACAACCCCATGATGTATGCAACACTGGTGAGGATTTTGGTTTAAGTCCCCAGAATTCCGCTTATTTAGGATTGAAATTTCACAATTGCGGTAGCCTTGCCACTCGTACGACGCTGGGGTGTCGAGAGTGACGGATCAGGGATGCAACCGACTGCGGCCGGCTTCTTGTCCAACTGGCTAAGGCAACAGCTCCGCACACCTAAGTTAGGATCCAGCGGAGCAGTCTACCTTTTCCCCGCCTCTCATGCTCTCTTATTGGTGCTGCCGACAGTGAAACCTCGCACATAATAGACTAGCTAACACTCTCGGTAGTTTAACCCCCTATCCACAAGGTTTTAAATGGTTAGGATGGACCAATTTTTATTTTTTTCCGGCACTCTTTTTGATAATTCTGGATAGCTAGGTCTTCGGCACTTCTCTTCGGGACTTCGGAGGGTCCTAGTTTTTAGTATACCCCTAGCAAGCTTGGTGTTTCGGAGTTCGGGCTTGGGCGGAATATGTAGTGGTGTGGTTCCTTCATGACTTAGAAAAGTAAGGCCTACAAACTATCATTCTTTTCCCCCCGTATACCAGACCTCCAGGGTTATTTGATGCTCAGGCAATTCTATTTGTTCCTCCCCTCACCCTGCCCCATTATCAAGCAATGTATTTGCAACCTAACCACGACCTCAAATTTACACTCTATGCCACCACAACCGCTGAGGACTAACGGAAAATTTAGGCAGCCATCTGATAGATGTGAGGGAAACCTCTGCTAAGATTATAAAACAAAGAGTTTAATATTTCGTAAATCATCCCTTCGCGCCTACAACAGCAGCCGCCCTTCAGATCCTATTCATAAACTTGGATTTCTTGTGCGTGGTTAAAATTAACCGATTACCCTGGTGAGCGTGGTAACGCATCGCTTCCTGGCCCTCACCAAAATCATTGCCACTCAACAGGCACCTCATAATAGCTTCTCTCTTACTTTATTGAGGTTGATGGATGGCAGACTAAGTACTGATTACTGCCATGTATTTAAATTATTTTTACTTATTTTTCTTGGTTGTGTTGGGGTAGTTGTATCGAGGAGGTCGGCGGCGTCACAGTGGGAATTATGAGCGTTAGCTGATCGGTTGATTTTGTCCAAAGTTCCCTTTCAAGACCCTGGGGCTGAACCACCTGAATGCTTCTTCTAGATATTTTCTAACAGTATCTAGACCCTGCCTGGTCTTTAAAATGCTAGGAAAGCCCTGATGTGCCTTCTCCTGCTCCAATAGCACTCAATAATATGAATGAGGTCAGATGAATTAGGTAGCCGGCCTTCTCTAAAGTCATTATTGGCCAGCCATGCGGTACTTTAGTGGATTGCGGGGGTGTGGTTATTCCCTGAGCCGTCGCTTAGCGACAGCCGATCGGATGAAACACTTTGGGCTAGTCATACCTTGTAGACTGTTCTACCGCCAGCTCCATCCACTCTGAGGCCACCACAATCCCACCTCTACATTTTCCTAGAGAACTAAATTTCGTGACGGTATCGTCTCAACTGAAGCCAGTTAACCCAACCTAGTCAATGCACACGAAAGTACTCGACCACTCGAACACTTTAAGAACTCGGATAGAAGAGAATGGTGCAAGAAACAAAATGTATGCAAATCCCCTAGACCAGATAAGGCGAGAGTGAAGGTGACAGGCTAGACATGAGGAGGAAAGGACAAGATGAGACGAAAGAAAAATGAAGCGATGTTACAATGTTGAGGCTCCACCCCCGGCTACGGGAGGGGAAAATACCGCAACCTCGACCCCTGTTGGAGGCAGCTCCTCGCAAGGCAAGGCAATAACATCTGAGAACATATTTCTTCAATTAGCCTTTTTATGGTGCTGCACGCTAGCAGAACTGCCCCCCTACCCTCTACCCCGGCAACAACTGGATTACACAGGATAATCGCGTGCACCTGTGGCATGGAAGACGAAGTTTACAAATACTCGCTGACCACGAATAGGATGGAATTGTGGTCCAGGGATGTTTTCACTACCGGTATTGGGATTTGAGTGGACTAGCTTGTACGAGTACGGCCGGTAGATATATTAGTCGCGTGCATTGTCTACACGCATAGCAACCAGAAGGCTCACCAAAATTCTCTTCTTAGACCACGTGACTTATATATCTATCGGCCGCCCTGGGACTATCCCATCGCACCTCGCGATGATATGACGAACGTCAAGACTCCTGAGTTTTCTTCTCGCTTGTATTGTTCCAGCATGCTCGGGCTCAAAATAAATACATGAGGTGCGGCAGCCATCATTCTTCAACCATCAGACTACCACTTTGCCGACATCACCGGTACAATGCCAAATTTTTCAGTATCTTTCTCCACATTTGTTTCGCCCTAAGGATATCTTGCAGAATTTTTTTTTTTTTTTTTTTCTAGAGCTGGGTTGTGCTTCTTTTCACTTGTTGATTAAAGATGATGACGATTGTTGATCGTCCGACGGGTGGCCGTGGTCACTGCCAGGTCGGGCTTAACAACCTGTACTCCCGCCAAAAATACCTGAACTTTCAAGGAACTTCAACCTAGTTTACAACCAAAATTATAGCGATGCAAGCGATTGCGATTGCAAGGAGCGGAGGGAGGAGGTGATGAAATGGTAACCAGAGTTACAGATTAGGAAGTGTAGCGCATTACGAATAGTGGTACTGTAGATAGTGTGTATTGGGAGGTGTTTAGTCGGGGATGTACGCTGATGTCACAGACCGAGTAGTGCACCATAACCTTTTTTGCGCAGGAGTCGCGAGCGGCGGATAAGAATCCAAACATCATGAGATGAGTTAATCTGAGGTACTCCTCCTGTGCTTAACTGTGATTGTGGTCTAAGTCGCTCCTCTATTCATGCACACAAGGGACACTCATGACAGGCATATTACCATCGAATTTAAGAAAAAAAGGAAAACAAAAATTCAGGAGTGGCCTTCTAGAGGACAGGATGATGGGTAATGACGGGAGGTGATCCGCTCGGGGGGCGTGAATTAATATATGACACTGCCAGAATTCGCACAGAAGATAGAACGCTTTTCGGTACGGTAGGTTGAGTTTGTATGGGGCCATGGGGCTGGACTCCTTTGAGGGTTCACTACAGTGTTCTCCACTATATATTCTGTTATAGCAAGGAGCTCTGTACGAGGTATGTGAGCTTTGGAGGGGGTTTTGCAGTAATGAACCTAGCAGTATAAAGAGGTCCATAATATACGAAGCAATATCGCACGAGAGTAACAAGCGCACAAGGCTGTGATTCTGTTTTAAACCACGGAGAATCTCTTATTAAATGCCTAAAGATTAAGAGACACCTCCATTGAAACCTACCAGCAACTCGGTAAGAGACACACGACCCATCCATTAAAATCCCAAAATCGGGCTTTCAGTAGGATAAATATTAGTTCCCAGGTTTTCATTTCATGAAGTACCTAGCTGGCGCAGTGGTTAACACTCCTGCGCAATTAGCGGGAGCCCAGGAGTTCAATCCATGCTGACAATCAGTTATTATTGAACAATCCGTCATGTAGGGCAGGAGAATTAAAAAATCCTGGCCTATGGGAACTGGGAGATTGAAGAACTGAGCCCTCATCAATAGGGCTGTGGGGTTTAACAATCCTGCTACGAGGTGGTAGAATCCGACTCTAGACCTTAAAGGTTGGCGATCGGCGGGTAGCAGAAGCGAATGGGAGGGGGGCTGGCGGAGAAAGAAATAGGAAAAAAAAAAAAAAAAAAAAGTAAGAATAGAAAAAGAAAGTTTCTTTTACCCTGGGAGGGTAGCTGTCCCCCCTCCCCGTATTTATCACCTCGTAAACTAAATAGCTTTTTTCCTTGGTAAAGCGAGGTAGTACTAGTGAGACTGTACGGTATAAGGCTGCGCGGATGCTGGGGAGGCAGGTCAGGTAGACAGAGAATGAAGGTTGTTTGGGAAAATGGCTGGTGCACCCCAGGAAGTGGCTGTTAAGATGCATTATTCCTGTTAGAGGGCCCTTCCATATCTCCTATTGTCGACCACTAGGTTGTTCGGCAGCTAGTGATGTGGCAGGTGATGAGGCGAGTGAGGCCTGGTGAACTTAGGAAAACGGCGACTGGTTCTCTCCTGTACAAATAGTCGGGCTTGCCCCCCCACCTTTCGTTCTCAATCAACCTCAGTCATTTCAACAATTCCCGGACTCGGCAGGGCAGAATGAGAGCCCGCGACCACCACGCAGAACCGACTATTGGCCTTCTACAGTACTGGATTTGTTTTATTGGGACTCGAGCTGGACTCATGGTGGTGGTAGTGATTGGTGGTTTTTGTTCGCTAGAGGAAGCCAAATTGGTATAACTAGGATAGATTTATTAGAATGGCGGGAGTTCATCAACCTCCCGCATCAAAACTATCTTAAATCTCACACCACATCAAACTGGAACAGATGTTCAAATACTAGTATTACTGCTTACTTATCTCTATTTATCACATCACCCTGTTACCCCTTATTTCCCCACTTCTCCTCACCGCATCTGCCCCTCTTTTCTCCACCACTTTTACCCCTCCTCTCGCACCTTTTACTGAGTGCTAAACTCTTCTGTGGAACTTCCGGTATTCTTTTAGCATATTCCAACAGGGGATATAGGTTCCTATACGGTGGCATAAGGTCCAGAGATGTGGCGAAGGAAGTGCTTGTGATTAACAATCGGAGTGAGCGCCGGTGATTAACAATAGCATCCTCATCCTGACTTCCCCCAACACCAACCTGTCAATCTTGGGAGATTCCCGACTCCACCTCCCGACTCCTCACTGTTTCCCGGTCCTCCGATTTCAAATCTTTCCAGCCTCTGGGTTCGGCAACTATCTGTCGCTATTGTTCATGTGGCGGCGCAAACCCCATGGCATTGATGAGTTTGGATATAAGGAGAACAGGTATATTATAGTTGAATGAACATTCCTAGAAGTTCGCGGAACTCAGCGTGGCTAGTGATCATAATATTATAAATTAAATTCCATGCCATCATAATAAGATTATACCCTAACCTACTAAGTCGTCCCGGCCTAAACCCCCACCCATGCTAACACTTTTTCACCAAACTGGGGCCCCGCGAGCTGCAGTAGAAAGCCCGTAACTCCCACTTCATAAAAAATGAGCAAACCAACCCTTTGCAAATTAAAGACCTACTGAAAATAGTAAAATACACTGAACACAGGTTGAGCTTGGCCCCTCATTTCTTAGCATTCACCTTGATAACGGTGGAACAGGAAGGTAAAAGTAGCCTCCTTTTGTTTGAAGCTGTATGCGATCACTGGAGCTGGTAAATCTCATTACCGCATTCTTTAGTAGTCTTCGAAAATCTCCGCGATGGGGTACCTCAACCAACAGAGATGCACTTCTGGGGTTGGGGGGCCGACATGTTATTGGCGGAGAGTTTCCAGCTTAGTTTGTAGAGTTTAGCGTTGCTAGTTATATAAATTTATGCTACAGAGCCGTTGGCTTCTGAGAGAGGCTCCGTAGTCTGTTGTATTTAAATTTTTCTCGCACGTTGTGTTCTACTCGCAGATCTCCCTCGCTGCGTAATGCACCCAGCGCCAATATCCTTTCGTATGATACTCCCCTAGGATAATACGGTACCACCCTATGTTGCCATAAAGGGCTAGGTATAATAAACAGGAGGGAGTTAGGACTCATGAGACATCACTCGTATACTTTGGCCGCCTTCAGTTTAGAAATAGCTTCACTCCGGGGGTCTAGTGGTACGCATATGGACCAGTGGAAGGAGGCGCAAGCGATGAAGACTTTCTACTAATTGATTTCTCTGCCTTCCTGTCCTTTCCCGCCCGAGTTCTCCCTTCCTATTCTTAATTTTCCTCCAGTCTCTTTTTTAGAACTAAACTCAACCAACACCGAATTTCTTCACCGCTTAATACAACTCTGCATCTTCATTTGAGCCATTCTACTCAGCTGCGTAAAACCTTCACCGCGAATCATTACCTCCGCATCAATTATTTTCAACAGTTCACTATCCTCTAAACAAGCATACTACCGCCTAGACAACCCGACCAAGCCACTACCCTAGCCATAGCCCAACCTTACACTTCATTCTTGCCGGGCATGGCTCGTCCAAATTTTGTACCGTGAGGCTTATCAAAAAGTGCGATTAGACAGTCAATAACTCATTTAACTGGATCTCTTCGCTTGCTCCTATTCCCGACAAGGCCAAAATGATCCATCTTTGCTAAGCCGGGTAGAGAAACAAGGGGGGAAACTAAAAAGTGAGTAAAAAATAAGAGATCCACAGGATAGTAAGAGCCTTCCCACTCGCCATAGAATAAAATATTTTATGTTAACTAGCGTTTCCGCCATTCTTAAATTGTTTTGGAGTGTCGGCACTCGACCGCAGTACTGGTATTTGTCATGAAGAGCCAGGGGTTAGGAAATCTCTTGACAAAGATGCCAAAGGATAATGCAGGCGAGAGGCTCCTCAAAGAGCCTCGCTTATCTCAGTCCCTTTTGGGATGCAAGGGGGGCCGCTTGCAGGGTGGTGGAACTCCTCGTTGCCGTGGACTTGGTGTTAACGTAAACACTCTCTAAATCCACCACCGGAAATCGCAGTACTACTCGTATGATAGGACACGATAGTTTCAACTGGATGGGTTAACAAAATTACGGATACCAGCTAATGAGATTTAGCGGGCTCAAGTTAATAAGCTATACCCTATCTGGGAAAGACTGTTTCTTCTCAGGATATATCGCCTAGGATTGCGAGAGCTAAGGACCTGACTTCCGATGGTGGGTCTCGCAAGTTTTTACTCGTCTCTGGGAAGTATTCGAAAATACGAGTCGTGAGTTTGTATGATAACACGCAGAGTTTTTGCTATATATTTTATGAATTCATGTTTTCGGGTACTTGTAACCTAATTTCCATTATTCCTAAACACGATCCACAGACCTAAGTCTGTATCGGGGTACTTCTTGCCTGGACGAGTAGGATACCGGTACGAGTACGTGTAAGAGTAAGGTGGTGTGGCGGCGCTTGCAAAACGGGCTGTACTGTACTCGTACTGTACAACCCTAAATTCTGAGGCTCTGGGCAAGCTTTGGCAACTTGCGATAGACCTTGGCAATTGTCTGTGCGCCGTGGCTGGTGGAACAGGAAATGATTGGATAGTTTTTTTAGAGTTATGAGCCGCATTCTCCACTTTTCGACTCTGCTACCGTAGTGAACTCAATATGATACCCCGATATCGCCATTATCCCCTCCAGCGTCGCAGTGACATATCTACGACCAACACTTTGGACGAACCATCCTGGACTGCATAGCATATCCGCGCTCGATTAACCCATTAAAGTGGACTGCAATACCTAACGAAAAGTCACAACAAGATCGCCCATGTGAGCAAAGTCATAGCCGACGAATGTCGAGGAATTATGCAGCGCCTCTCACCACTGGACCCACGGAGAAGACCTCAGGATCTGCGTACCGAAAGGTTCGATAGCGCAGGGAATTGGTTTTGGAAATATATGCGTTTCGAGAGTGGAGAGATACTGAAGGTGGAGCATATAAGGCGGTCTTGTTTTAAGGCGAAAAAGCAGGCCGGAGGTCGAGGTGTGCGACTTCCGGTTGGGGCAGATATTGGAACAGCCTGTTGCCACATTACCAGAGTTTCTCCTTTATCAGTATAGATGCTTCGGGTGAGTACATCCCGAAGAATTGGCCGGTCCCCCTTCTGGAGGAGGGGTCAGATATCAAGAGGGGGTTTTACCGGTAAAAGGAAAACGTACGGGATAGGCCGAAAGGGGATTTTAGATAAGCGAGACGGATCAGGTGGAGACCCTCTGAGACCTCATCGATATCTACTGGGATGGGAAGGGAGAGCTTAGGTGTTTTTTCTCAAAGGCTGTAGCCTCTTCCAGGAAAGCGTCTATTTTTAGCGAAATAGGAAGGAATATACAGGCTATCACTGGTCAATCGTGGATGTAGTGGGATTCAGAGATGTTTATACGCACATTTCACAGAGTCTTTCAAGAATTACTCCTAGGATACCCGCCGGTAAAACGTCGGGCATAGCGTTACGCTCCGTGTCTATCTCTAACTTCTCAAAATATTTTTTGTCCTGCATCCTCGGACAAATAGGTATGATACTATAGAATTAGGAGCGAAATAGCTCGTAATTTCGGCTTCCTGGTGACAAATATTTGCGTCCTCCGCGACTCTCAATGGCGATTGGCTCCATTATAATTATTCCCTCCTTAATCTTTCTCTTCTATTTTCTCGCAGTCATTAGTTCCTCCTTATTGACCATTTTATCCCTGCCACACTATAGCTGATTACATCATGACTGTATGATACATGTGGAGGGGGCACAGATAAGAGTTTTGGTGATTCGGATTGGGTGTACGGGCGTGGGTTCGGTTCAGAGCGGGAATGGAAACTGATGCTGTGAGCCCTGTTTTGAGGTGGGAGCATCGCCCAAGATGTAAAATTTCATCTTTTTATAAAATTCTGCCACCTTTTTTTCTGTCTCACTTACAATTACGATACAACATCGTTTTATCTCCTATCATTCGACTACTCTTTTATTCTGCACTATCACATAGGAGGAGGCTTCTGGGAATCTACTAAATTAACAAATCCTATATTTTTTCTCTTCCGTCCTAACAGCTAACTTTACACCTAGGAACAACCAAGCTTTCCGTGAAAGCTAGGTGGTAGATAAGAATCAATGGAGGAATAAAGAAATAGCGCAAAACGGGAATCAATATATAACTCTAACTTAATTGAAAATACCAGGAGAAGCTTCCCATCAGATCTCAGTACTGCCAAGGGCTGAGGTTTATCGGGCCAAGTGATAGCGACACACTGCTTGCAGCTCTCTCACAACCCAGCGATGACTGGGGTAGCGTAGGTAACGGCGCGGAGCTTAGGAGGAAAGCACGTAAGTGGTGGTTGTGGTATGTGTGATGATCGATGATACAATACAGGAAGTTCTCTACTCTACTGGTAGCTTAGACTAGGTACAGAAAGAGAGCGCACAAACGCACTAAACGGGAAAAACCCACACAATGGGAAAAACCCACAAGTGGCAGTCACGACCCTAAACCGGTCGTACCCCAAACTAACTATCATACCCTAACAACTATGGGATTCCAGCTATCACAGAGACCTTAGACCAGCTGCAAAATGAAATTGTTTCCAACCTTACGGAGGCCTAGAAGAGCCTACGCTATAAGTTATGCTGGTACTGCGCTTTATGGGGCGTTTAGTTGAATTCATGCGCCTTATGTCATGTACCGCCGGTATATTAAACACATTCTGGCCTGGCTTGGGGCATGTGGTACTTCATGTTGGTTGGCCTTGGGGTAATCAATCACACTAGGGATACCCTTGGCTAGGTGAGAAATATTATCCCAGGCTATCCTAACTATAGTAGCCGCAATTTCAAACTCCCCAATGTCCACCAAAGTCAATTCTAATAGGAACGGGCCGGTATTAGAAGGAGAAGGTAAGAGAGAAAAAGAGGACACGAAAAGCCACCAGACTAGCGAATAGGGGTTTTCTTTCTTTCTCTCCCAAAATATTAAGAATATTGACTAAGAAGCTAATATACAATGAGTAAGGAAACAAAAGTAATAATCAAACCGGGTTGGTGCTCGGCGGGCCGAGGTCCTGGTAAGAGTAAAGGGCAACTACTTTCCTCGTACGAACTCCATTCTCTTAGAGTATTGGAGATAACGAAATGGGAGCGGGGTATGCTCTAGGAAGAAACGCATGAGAAAAATAAGTAGAGAAAGAAAATCATCAAGCGCTAACCAGGAGTGGGGGTTGTATAAACACTATGCTTTGCAGTTCAGGAAAGTAAAAGGAGGCCGTGATATAATTCAAAAATGACTATAGGTGGATAACTGGGATGCTAGCGAGCAAATACAGGAAAGGCAAACAAAAGGGGGGCAAGAAATGTCAGGTCGAGCGTGCGCTTTAGGAGCACAACAGTGTAGTGATGCGTGGGGGGGGGGTCTTTGGGAGGAGCTTTTTCCGTGAATATCAAGATCTCCGGACTCTTTTGGAAGGGTGCTGAGATGGCTGGGAGGGATCGGCCGGCAAGGGGTCTGCCGGGTTATCGCGGCCCATCGATGGAGGAGCCGAGCCATGATCTTCCAATCCCCGCTTTACAACTCCTTTATGATTCTCGGGAGTCGGTGTAGGTGCTGTTTGGCCGGTGGGATCGGTCATAGCGATGTTCTGGCTACCGCTGCACTGTTGCGAGAGCGTTTCTTCTATACTAATGGGTCCGCGTCCCGCAGCTGATGAGAGAGGTGTTGGACAGCTGGCATCTACAGTGCCGGGAGCAACATCCTCCTTTTCCAAAAGCATTTTGACTATGTCCCTATGTCGATTTCTAGCGGCCCAGAAGAAAGGCGTTCGGCCATCATTATCAGCAATGCTCGGAATGACATCCCCCCTTTCCAATAGCATCTTAACAATCTCAGCATGCCCGTTCCCGGCTGCCCACAAGAGAGGTGTTCGGCCGTGTTTATCTACAGCGTTAGGAGTGATATCTTCCCGCTCCAAGAGCATCTTTACAATATCCCTATGCCCATTCCCGGCTGCCCACAAGAGTGGCGTTTGACCCTCTCTAGCCGCAGTGTTGGGGGTGACATCGCCTCGTTCTAAAAGCTTCTTCACAACACCTGCACGCCCGTTCCCAGCTCCCCACAAGAGAGGTGTTTGACCGTCTTCATCTGCAGTGTTGGGAATGACATCTCCCCGTCCCAAAAGCATCTTGACAATTTTCTCATGTCCATTCCCAGCTGCCCACAAGAGTGGTGTTCGACCATCTTTGTCCGCAGTGTCGGGCATGACATCTTCCCGTTCCAGAAGCTCCTTCACGGCGCCCCCATGCCCGTTTACAACAGCCCAGGAGAGCGGCGTTCGACCGTCTTTATCCATTGAGTTAGGAATAACACCCCCCTGTTCCAATAGTATCTTCACGATGCCCGCATGCCCAAACTCGGCTGCCCAGGAGAGGGGCGTTCGGCCGTGCTTATCAGTAGTGTCGGGAGGGACACCCCCCTGTTCTAAAAGAGCTCTCACAATGCTCTCATGCCCTTTCGCAGTTGCCCAGAAAAGGGGTGTTCGGCCTTCACTATCTGCAGTCTCGGGAGAGACATCCTGCCGCTCCAAAAGCATGTTGACAATGCCCTCATGCCGACTTGCAACTGCCCAGGCGAGTGGTGTTCGGCCCTCTTTATCCGCTGTGTCGGGAGTGACATCTCCCCGTTCTAAAAGGTTCTGTACGACACCCCCATTTCCAACCTCAGCTGCCCACGAGAGAGGTGTTCGACCATCCTTATCAGCAGTGTCCGGTGTGGCATCCTCCCGCTCCAAAAGTACCCTCACGACATCCTCACTCCCAACGCTGGCTGCCCAGGAGAGGGGTGTTCGACCGTCTCTATCAGCGGTATCAGGAGTGACATCTCCCTGTTCCAAAAGCATTCCCACGACGTCCTCATACCCATTTTCTGCTGCCCACGAGAGAGGGGTCCGACCATCTTTGCCTGAAGGGTCCGCGGCGATGCCCTCCTGGCGCAAAAGCATCTTCACGGCTTCCTCACTCCCACAGCCCGCTGCCCACGAGAGAGGTGTTCGACCGTCCTTATCGGCAGTGTTGAGAGAGACACCCTCTCGTCCCAAAAGCATTTCCATGACCTCCTCATACCCATTTTCGGCTGCCCACGAGAGGGGTGTTCGACCGCCACTGTCAGCAGTATCGGGGGTAACGTCCTCCCGTCCCAATAGCGCTTTCACGACATCCTCGTATCCATTTTCAGCTGCCCACGAGAGGGGTGTTCGACCGCCTTTATCAGCGGTGTCGGGGGTAACGCCCTCCTGTTCCAAAAGGGTTTTCACAACATCCTCATACCCATTTTCAGCTGCCCAAGAGAGAGGTGTTCGGCCGTCTTTATCCGCAGTGTTAGGAGTAGCATCCTCCCGTTCCAAAAGCACTCTCATAATGCGATCATACCCTTTCCCAGCTGCCCACAAAAATGGTGTTCGACCGTCTTTATCCGCAGTGTCCGGCGAGACATCCTCCCGATCCAAAAGCATCTGCACGATGCCTTCATGCTTGTTTATAATTGCCCAAACGAGGGGCGTTCGATCGTCCTTATCCGTAGTTTCGGGAGCGACATCCTCTCGTTCCAGTAGCATCTTCACAAGATCCTCATGCCCATTTACCACCGCCCACCAGAGAGGTGTTCGACCGCTTTCATTGCCAGTATTAGGTGCGACATCGTCCCTCCCCAAAAGCATCTTCGCCACATCCCCATGCCCATTCCCAGCTGCCCACGAGAGAGGTGTTCGACCGCTTTGATCGGGAGTGTCGGGAGTAATACCTTCCCTTTCTAAAAGTATCTTGACCAAATCCCCATGCCCTTTCCTAGCAGCCCACGAAATTGCTGTATTACCCCCAGCATCAGTTGCATCAAGATCCCATTCCTTCATCTCTAATAACTCAACTGCCGTCTCCACAATCCCAAGATATGCGGCGCCATGAAGCCCAGTAAACCCTTCGGGGTTACCCTGATGAAGTTCCCTGTCCCAGTTTTCACGGCTGCTCGATAGGAGTATCGCAGAGGATACATGTTTATCAAACCCGTCAAGAAGTCTCAGCGCAAGCGCGTTAACACTGTCTGTCATTTCCTTTCGGGAATGTATTCCCCAATAACAAGACGCGTATTCAAGTAACGGCGCAGCTGGTCGGGACCAACCAAGGATACGTGAAAGGTCTCTGATGCACTGAAAATTGAGGTATGTTAAACAAACCTCGGCAATCATGGAGTGAGGGCTTTGAAACAGGCTGGTATTATTAGATAGATACTGTTGAAGGGTGTAGTGGACAAGGCGTATGGTGGACAAGGACGCTTCAGTTGTTACGAGCCCCAAAGAGCACTCTAGTACTGTTTCTATCGCAGGAACGTTCTGAGAATCCAGATCTGCAGACCCAACTTCTACCCCTAGGGCATGGCATAACTCGTGGGCGTTTAAGGGCCGCTCCGAATGTGATAGCCACATTAACACCTCCATGCCGAGCCTCGACTTGCTTCCCTTCTGGGCTTGTATTCGCGCCAGGGTCGCCGAGTACGCATCTCGAAGGCCATTCCCTTGAATCATCTGGTCGAGCTTCTTCTTTCGCTGGCTGATCGTAACCTCCTCCAGGACTGCGTCCATGTTAAGGGAAACAAGAAGAAATCTATATTCCGTTAGCGAAACGACCAATGAGGCCTGGATTGGCTAAAGCACTTGTTTCAACTCACATTTGGGAGATTTTTCCTGGAATTACTCTCATAATCTTAGCCCTCAAATCGCTGTCCATTGCGCTTGGTATTGTGTCTCTGTCTAATCTCGTCTGCAAATATCTCTCAATATCCCCAATCGTGGGGGTGACGGGTATCATGATCACCTCAGTAAAGTATCGTTTAATCTCGGCCTGAATGTGATGTCTCCCACTAAGAAATACTCGCGTAGTCGGTGAAGCCCTCACAATGTCTTGCAGTGACTCGAGAAGTTCTCGTCGATTGTTCGGAAGGCATTCATCTAAAGCATCGATACAGATGAACACTTCCCCTAGCGGTGCGATCGTCGTCTTCAGTATTTCCACCAAGTCTGGAAGCCGCACAGCCCGTCCTCCAATTCCGCTTTTTCCTTCTTGAAAAGCGTGTCGAACCGGCCCCGGGATTCCATCTCTCTCTAAGAGCTGCTTGAGGATCGCCCCCAACATGTTCGTCGTGGACTGCTCCTCCTGGGCAAGGTAATCGCAGTACAGGCCCGCGACAACGATATCCCTATTACAAACTTGATCGCACAACCAGTCAATAACTATGGAGCTAATATTGCTGGCAGTCAGTGATATGCACCCACCCTCAAGTGATTCCCCACCCACCTGATATGTGTCTTCCCAACTCCCGGATCGCCGTAGCAGAACAAAACAGCCTGCCTCGGCACTCCTTGGTTGCCGCTCCACTCTTGAAACTCGCTCCTTTCCAGAAGGGAACCCCCCACACCGTTTACCCGTTTGCTTTGCACCCATTGATGTCTGTGCCGAGGATCTAGTGGCGAGAGCCACTGCTTAATCTGGTTGTCTTCCTCGGCTGCCTGGCTCATGGTGATGGTTTTGCTGGTCACTGTGATAGCCTTGTTGTAGCTATTCGTTATGTTCCCACAGCCGACATTACCTGAACCAAACAATTGCATATTCTTTATTTCTTCCATGACGTGTTTCGTGAATTCCTCGTTTCGCTGTGGATGTGGTTCTGCGATATTTAGGCTGCCAAACAGGTTTATGGCATTTCTAAGTTAGTGCTTGGGGGAGGATGGTTTTTTGACTCGCTCCCTCCATAGCGCTGGCCAATTATTTCTTTGCCAAAGGAACACCACTAGAAAGAAGACAGCTAGGGAGTGGGTAAACCCACCAGGGGGGGGAATTGTAGGGCGACAATGTGTCACGTGCCTGTGTGATACTACAGGTAGTCGAATGTAATTTTCTGCCCTTCGCGAACACGGCTGCTGCTGCATACCACTAAGAGCCTAAAGCTCTGGCCGATCTTTTGCCTACATGCAATTGCAGCTGTGTTAACCAATAAGATATTACGAGCGCATTACGCCTATTCCCTGTGTCGAAGAGCTTCTTAAAACAACTGCTATTGCATACCACCGAGAACCAAGAAAAACTGCCGAATTTTCGCGGTCCAGATACCGTGGTAGCCCTTCTTGGAGCCCCTTGGATACTATGGGTATATTTACTTGTATGATATCAGCGCTACATACAAGTTTTAAGCCTCAGGAAGCAGCTCCAACCGTCACCTTGTTTACAAGCACTGATATCTCGATTGCCTTGGAGAACACCCCCGCCATTCCGACGGCCGCAAAATGAGAGGCCAATTAGCACCAAGAAGCGATAGCATTTGCATTTGCGTTTCCAAAGCTGAACTTAGCATACTTCCTATCAAATAGCCCCACCATCTGTGCAGTATGAATAAGTCTTTTTGCTCAGTCCCGTCCCCAGATTAAAGAGTGATTATGATTCCTCTAACCCCACTACCGTAGAAACTTGAATAGTTGAACCGTGTGCTACATATGTCGTTGGACTTTCCTCTCTCGGTAAGGTCAAGAAATTTTTATTTTTTTCCGTCTCAGAAGGGGGCTGTGTTCCTCCTGTGTTTTTTGCCCCGGTTCCAGAGAAGGAAATTCTGGACTTCATAGCACACTGTTCAATTATTCGAGTTTTTACGGTACTAATTCGACACTCAGGTGTCAACGGTAAGTAATAAATTATGTACCGAATTATGGCAGGGCTAGTATTTCCTTTAAGTGGCTAAGGAGACTGTCCGACAGGCCCATGAGAACACGTAGAGGTTTGAAGCCAACGGAGTAGTTTACCTTTCCCCACCCTCCTATGTCCAGACCGCTGAAGGAGCAATCCAGCTGATAAGAGACTAGCCGGAGCTCCCGCTAGGCGAAATCTCCATTCACAAGGTTTTGGCCCCTCAGGACGGGCCGAAATATTGTTTTCTCTATGCTCTTTTTGATAATTTTGAGAATCCTGGTCTCCCTTTTGCTAGTGCTCTGGATTTGGGAAGCCTTAGGGCTTAGTACGCCCATTGCAAGCGGGCTTCAGTTTTTCGATGTTCTAGCCCGGGCTGCATACGGATTCGGTAGTGGGGTGGTATTGCTGGATTCTTTCATTACCCGGAAAAACAACACCTGCAAACCATCTCCCTTTTTTTCCTGTATTACCAGCCCCCAGAGCCATGGCACACGTAGAAAACCTCACTATTCGGCTGCGCTCCCCTCCCCTCCCCTCCCCTCCTTCCTCATCAATGTTATGTATGATATTATACCACGACTATCCTAATTCCAAGAACACTTACTGGTGCCCACGATGTTGAGCTATTTGTAAAAAGAACTAATATTGCATACAACCCAGATTCGAGAAAAAGTGAGGTATGCAATAGCGGTCCTCTTTAAAAACGGTTTGACATCGCAATACGGTACTCGAGTAGGATTGCCGACCGCAACCCCACCCACACCACCCTAGGAAGAAGAAAAATCTTATCACTTTACTCCCACCACTAAGGCAGGGAACTCAAGTACCAACCCACCGCATTGGTCCAAGGGTGGTAACCTATCAGCCGGGACGGGAGGGATATACTTGCCTTTAACTAGTTGACCTTAGATACTCGAGTAAGTGTTCCATAACTCTTTGTCCGACCTCGTAATCGAACGACATTGCGAACACAGCTGTTGCTGCATGGCGCTGAGGTCTGGGCAAAAATACAAAAAGAGCTGGATTTATTGGCGGCACGCAATTGCAGCCTCGTTTACGCGAAGGTTGTTGAATCAAGAACACAACGCTAGACCATAGGAACTCGTTATGCATGTGCAGGGGTAATGAATGTTTAAAACACGCGCAGCAGAAAACACCACTCGGTACGTGTACTCGAGTAGCATACTCTACACTCAAGACTACCGGTACTTCCAAAGCCACATGACATGCAATCACATGTAAGGCCTTGTGAGCAAGGTTAGCTGCATAGCGGTCTTTCGAGTTTTTGTTGCCTAGGAGGAAAATCTGCTAGGATATGGGGTTCCCCTTCTCAGCTACACAAGGGGAAAACACGGCAAGCTCAATCTCCAGTTAAAATAAAACAAATCAAGACATAATAAAAACACTATGGACAGCATCTTGCTACGAGAAGCAACCACAACCTCCTAGCACATAGTTCTTCGACCTATGCCCATTTGATACCACACTCCCTCCTACTACCCTAATACGTGAGCCCACCTCCTACGACCGGCAGCCGAAAGCCCCAGTATACTATGAGCCTCGACGCCCTGTACGATGCAGTCGACTCTAACAACCAGCCTCGGGAGTTCGTGCACCTCCACAGTCCTTCACATCACGCAACTAAAATGTGCTTCTCACAGTGGTATATTACCCTGTTTATCCATCGCTCAGAATGTAACTCTAATCCTAACTGGCTTAAGTTGGGTTTCTCAATGCTTTGCTCCTACTTTTAGGTTCTTCGTGATCCTATAGAGCTGGTGATATGGTTGCTTAGCCGGTAATATCCCCTTGGATTGTGGAGTGAGCCTAAAGTTGCCATTAATTAAAGCAGCAGATAAAACTAGAAGATTCATCGCAGAGGAGAAGGCACGCCTGCAAACTTTGACCCCGAGATCCCTACCCGGCGCCCTACCCCGCCCATTCATCCACTTATTTGACTTGTTTTCAGAACAGATGTACCGGTAGGCGGAGGCAGATCATGAAATATCACCCACGCTGTTCCCCGCTGCAAGCTGTTGGAGCGCCCTTCCATATCTCGTATCGTCAACCGCAAGGCAGTACGTCGTCCGATGATGTCGGTGTCAAGCGAGTGAGGTCTCGTGAGCCTGGGAAATGGTGGCTGGTTCTTTCCTGGATAAATAGCTGGGCACACACCCCCAGCCTCCTTCCCAACCAACCTTAGTGGTTTCAACACCAGCCATCCCTGGCTACCCTGCATCTTCCCCGACCGTACCGCGATGCCCCCTACCATCCCACACTACCCCTAGCGCCGAAAGGACCCCTATCACGCTCCATCAATAGCCCTATCCGAGCAAACAACCACCGTCTAAGGAGGGAAGCCCTTGACAATCCAGTGCTAGTGTTGTTCACGAGCCGGCTCGAGCCGAGTCCAGACCTGGGCTCGAGCCGCCAAGAGACTCGAGTCCGCTCGTGGACCCCTGTTCGAGCCGCCAAGAGGCCGGTTGCCAAGAGACTCGAGCCGGCTCGTGGCACCCCCGGGCTCGAAGGGCTCGAGCCAGGCTCGGCTCGAGTCTGGCACGAGTCCGCTTGGCTCGTGCACAACACTACAATCCACCCATCGGGTTCCCTGTGGTTCCGAGACTCTTGGAAGCACTAACTGGGGGCTGCTGAGAAGGGGCTAGTTGGCTGGAGGGAAGGCGAGCAGAATTCATTTTAGACTTCTATATGTCGGTTTGATATAAATAATGGGAAAATAGGCAACCGTCTATCTCCTAGACCTATGTTACTCGATCCTGTTATTTGTAGCATTTTCTAGCTAAATCGTATGTGTTGTCTACTACGATTTCCCTCAACGGGAGGTCCAATGCAATTGCCCTTGCTTATGCAGACACTCTTGCCCTGGTCTCCAAAACTTGAATCAAGACCTTGTCTAAGCGGTTCCTCCATATCACCGATTTCTAACCAAGCATTGGCTAGTCAGTTCACCAATCTTGTCACTTTTTCTCTTCCCTCGGGGTCACTGCAGGGGTTGCCCTCACATAACCCAGCTCCTATCCTATTTTTTCCCATCACACTCGGACATCGCGTGTTGAAGTATAGGGTCTGTGGAGCCCACTTCACATATCAAAAATGAGTAAACCAACCCTTCATAAATGAAAGACCCATTAGAAATAGTAAAATACGCATGCTGTGCTTGGCTCCCATTTCACCGGAGCCTCATTAATAGTAACAAGACAAGAACGTAAAAGTTGGCACATCTTGTTTGAATCTATATGCTATCCTCCGCGCTCTGGAATTCCTTTGCCGCATTCAAAAGTAGCCATGCAAAATCTGAAGAATTATATACACCAAAACATGAAGTAGATCTTCTTGTGTTGAAGATGAACACATGGTGGTCCGTAGGGCTTTTCCGGTCTAGTTCGCAATATTTAGCTTGGCTAGTTATACAAATCTCTGCTATAACGTTGTTAACCTCCGCGACGGGTCCTGTCCAGAAAACTGCTTGCTTATTGCATCTAGCTTTGACGATCTCCTCATCCCATAGATTGCCCCTTTTGCGTACTGCACATGGCACCAACATCTCTTCGTACACAACTAAGGTGATGCGGTACTATCCCATATTGCGATAGGGGCTTGTCTACCGGGTAGCAAAGTTGAAGGTAGTTGCTCGGATTCATGTCACATCACTCGTATACCCGGCTCAAGGACTATCCTCCAACAAGCATTATGCCCCCTGAACCACCGAGCTAAGCTACTATAATCCCAGCCCAACCTTGCACTTTCTTCTTGCTGGGCATGGCTCTTCTAATTATGTACCATGAGGCTTATCAAAAGGCGCGATCAGACAATCAATAGCTCATCTAACCAAGTCTCTCTTTCGCTTGCCCTTATTCTCCACCGGGCCACAATAACCCATCGTTGCTAAGTCGGGCAGAAGAAAAACAAAAGAGAAAACGGAACAAAAAAGAAAGAGATGCACCTGTCTAGCGAGGGTCTTCTCACTTGCCAGAGAGTAAAATATTCTAACTAGCGGGGCCACCATTCTTAAATCGTTTTAGAGTTCTACTTAGAGTACTCGGGTACAGTATTTATCCTTGCAGAATCTAGGAGTTTGGAGATCTCTTTGCAAAGATGCTTGATGCCAAGGGAAAATAAGCAGGACCGACAGCGGGACTTGCAGAGCCTTGCTTACCTGGAGCAGTTAGGTATGCACGGGAGAGCTGCTCGTAGCGTGGTGGAACTCCGCATTGCAGTATGCTAGGTGTTATTACTCGTAATTTTCTGACGTTTGTAAAACAACTAGGTCCGCATATGCAGCGAAGAGGCACCCATCTGACCCCAGCTCAAGTACATTTGAGGTATGGTTTTGGTGAGAAACCCTCAGGAAAGGGAACTCGAAGGTACTTGAATTTAGGTCAGAGTTTTCATTTTATGAGTTGTTACCGTCGATATCATTGGGCCATCTAGCATCCGCGAGCATATGCGGACCCGGTCGTTTTTACAAACGTCAGAAAATTACGAGTATATTGCAGTGTAGTGCGCCATAAGCGCTCGCCAAATCCACTACCGGAAAAATATGATAAGAGAGACCCCTAGGGCAAGCAGACTCTGCGCTACAATAGGGACTTGGAAATTATTGAAGAAAAAAGCACTCGGGGTGGGATAATATGATTACTACACAACTAGTTGCTTTGACCAAAAAAATCCTTCAGAGGGGCCGTCTAGCCATGGGGTTAATCGTGTTAATAGTTTGGAATCCTAATCCAGCGCTAGGATAAGAATATGTACGGTAAACTACCTTAAGAACTTAAATAATTGAACCTCGCACTAAGACGTCCGAAATTCCCTCTCTTGGGCGGGGGGGCCGAAATCACCGCGAGAACTGACCGCCTGAGCCCCAGCCTAAAACAAAGAAAAAAACAAAAAAAGTGCTAGACCTTACTAGGGAAGGTAAGTCCGACGTCCTAGCGCGAGGTTCAATTATTCAAGTTCTTACGGTACTCGTAGAGGCCTGCAGGGAGACTTAATGTGGCTCACTTTCAGGAAAAGTAGGCAGCTTGGCATGGTCGAACATACTCTGTGCTCACTCGAGAACAGAGATGTCTGTATCGGGCTGCCCGCAACCGCTCGCCCTTGGGGTTTCTGAGTTTATACTGTACTAAGGCGTGATGACGCTTGCAAAACAGACTGCCATATTGTTGTATAGGCCTATGCTAGGAGTTCTGGCGCCCCCCAAGTACAGTACCATGACAAAATTTTATAGCGGATGTATCATAGCCCGCGTGCATAGTACAAGTACTAGGACGGGTGCTAGAAACTTTAGCATGCCGCCGTGATGTGTAGCACCAAATTCTGAGAGTCTGGGCAACTTTTGGCAGCCGGCTGTAAGTTAGATCCTTACAATCGTCGAGAGGCTGATGCTGACTCAGCAGTGGGTGATGGAACACTGTTTTAGCAGGAGCCGCATCGTCCTGTCTACAACTCGGTTGGTGAATTAAATAGGATCCCCGGATACCGTATTGCGATCGTCCCCTCCAGCGTCGCAGTGTCATATCTACGGCCAACACTTCGGACAAACTATCCCGGACTGCACAGCATTATTTGCACTCGATTAACGCCGGCGATGTCAACTGCAAAGTCGTGGCCGATTAGAGCCCGGAAATTATGCAGTGGCTCTCACTACAGGATGCCCGCGGGGGCTCAGGACACTCGCACCGAGGCAAACGAGACCTGGCAGCCGAGAAGGGGCGAAGGCAGAATCCCGAAAGACCCCCCACAATTCGAACACCCCTAGCATGGTCTTCAGGACTTACCATGGTCGAGCCATCCTCCTCCGTTACTCGCCTTGACTACCCCAGCCCATAAGAATACCCGTCCGATAATCCGAGCCTCTTCCAAAATCCGCACTCGATGATAGCAGAGATTTGCTTGACGCTCCTCAATTCTCAGCGCTTCCGGGAAATTTGACTGACTCTTAGTTTGGCCCCATCGGTAGTCTCCTCACTATTGTGAATCGCCCGTACTCACCCCGTTTGTCCCCCCCGGACATCGCACCCTCTTAGAAGGTACTAGAAGGATGTCGGAGAGCTCTCCGTAGAACCATCAGCGACTCGGTGAATGATGCGAGAGGTAGAGCCGAAAGTTCGCCCACTGGGGGAAGCAGAGAAAGAGAAGCGGTGACGGAGAGGAAGTTGGGAAGTAATGGAGATGGCGCGAGATATGGCGGAAATGGTGTGATCATACTCAGGAGACTCCCGGAAGAGTCTCCAGCATCTTTTGTGTTTAAGGGCGCCGTCCACCCGTAGTTGTTGGGGCTGTAGGTCACCGAAATATTAGTCTTGCTTTGATATCTTTTGTTCTATCACATACCTCTTTGTCAATCTCTGCCCATTTCTCCCCAGACTTTGTTACTCACTGGATATGCTCCTAGCTAGTGGAGAAATCAAATAAAGGAGAAGGTAGAGGGCGCGAGTCCGCTTGAACCAGGGATTCAGATTGAATTCGGGCAACATATATCCTATAGCTCGAGACAATGAAATCCTGCCCTCCACCCAATGCTGTTGGAAAATCTGAGCATTCTAGGTTATCAGCATTCGGGGGAAAAACTTCAAAAAATAAGCCCTATTGAAATTTGGTAGAGGATTTTTTCCCCGAAGACTTTAATGGGGTTTTTCTTGGTTTTCCTCTTGTTCGGGAGCTTGTAATCATTGATTAAAATTGTTTCAGGGAGCTATTTTACAAAAAGATGCGCGAGAATTTCGATTCTGACTTAAACTATAGGAGCTTTCTACACAACCTTGGGTAGAAGCCATAGACTTGTTCTGATTAGTTGTTTAGATAATTTTACTTGGAAACTGCATCATAGGTTCTGAAAAAAGAGGCTATTCCCAATTTCTCAAGAGCTTTGATTTTTATTGTCGGGAACCATATCAGCTGCTCTTGCTACGGAGCCTTATCATGGGGGTAGGCATTCGTGGGAGCTAGGGTTTCATGAGAGGGATGGCTCTAAGGGGTTTGCGGTGCTGTATGAGGCGGTATTTTTCCGGGTAGTGGAGATAATTTTCGCGTTGTTGGCGGTGAAGGAATGGGATATTGACGTAAAAGATAATACTGGTAGAACGGCGCTCCCGTACGCGGCCGTAGGCGATCATGAGGGAGTAGTAAAGTTGCTATGAGAACAAGAGGGTGTCAATATCAACACTGCAGATACTGACTTTGGCGGAGGGCCACTCATGTGGGCTGCATGTTTCTGTTTGGGTATTAGGATATCGATCCTAATATATCATACCAGACATTACCGAAAAAAACACCTCTCGAATAAGCTGCCTCCTGTAGACATACAAGAGCTGTGGATCCACTCTCTGTTGGAAACTATGCAATGCTGCTCGGTATGCTCTCATGATAGTTCCTTTGTGGTTCAGATCGCTTCTGGGAACGCGCTTTTGGCTTCGGGGATGTGTTTGTAGCTGCGGGAACACATTTTGGTTTGAATGCGCTTGTGCTTTCGGGAAAGCATTGCGGCTGTCGAAATGCGCTAGAATTTTGGAACAGTGGGGTGTCGGAAGCAAAGCACGAGCGCTGTGGGGGAAGCGCGAAAGTGTGGAAGTACGAAGGCTATGGGAATTTGTTTTCCTTTGTTAGCTCGGGAGTGAGGAAGGGGAAGGGGAGGCTCACATGGAATAGCATGCGCATGTGTGGCGGCTCATAGAGGGATAGGAGTTTTTTTTTTGTTAATTCCGTGGTATGATTTTAGGTACATGGCTAGCACTCCCTAGGGCTCAACCGCTGCATTCGGGAAATATCCCATGGCAAATAAAAACCCAAATCAAAACAAAAACAAAAGAAATAAAATCAAAAACAAATCAATAATACCATAAGGTATGACATCAAAGTGAAAATCCCCCATAATTGGAGTTCCTTGCATTGTCATCAACCTCCAAGCTCATGACCTTTTAATTGTATTCCCCATCATACTACTAGAGTAAACATCAACAACAAGCACCGGGTCCTCAGAGTGGTGTGCGTAACGACTGTTGTTATCTTTGATGGGTCTTCGGAATTTTGGCTCAGCACTGATGCCAGAGTCGGAATATTCTTGTAATAGCAGTCGGATGCCAGCCGCCGGTGTGAAGAAAGCAGTAGGATGCAAGCCGGCAGTAGGATACTAGCCGGTAGCAGTAGGGTGCCAGCCTGGGGCAGTAGGATGCTAGCCATTGTGTTTCCCAGTGTACTCGCCAAGGACTGGTGTCAGGACGACATTGGTGCTTGTGTATTCGGTGGGTCTTGTGTGTTTTGACAACAGACTGAAGGATAGAATGATGCCAGTGGTGCAGAGGATAGCAGAAGGATGCCAGCCCTGGTGTTTTTTCCCACGAGAGGACCATCCCAGCACACTTATGAAGCTCCAAGTTTGGTGGCCGGGTAGGATCGTGAGATTTTTGTGGTGTTTTACCCCGTTAACACCTTCCTAAATAGGAAGGCGAAAAGCGGGGTCGGGAAGGTAGTGGAGACGGAGCTTGTAGAGGGATAGGAGATCTTTGTGGTTAATATATACTCCTGTCTTTACCTTGAGTTAGTGAAGGGTCTCGCTGAACGAAGGGAACTTGCCCACGCGTCCTGAGTTGTGCGATCGTTTTCTTCGTGCATGAACTCTTGGCGTTTCTTTTTACCGTCGTTTTGTTGTCGTCGCCGTTGATCCACCTTTAAAACTCTCCGCGCCTGAACCTTCCCTTCCCTTCCAGCCCCAGCAGATCTCGACCAACTCCTAGAATTGACGGAGAGTGGAAGATCGATGAGGGAGCGGTGCAGTGGGAAGGAGCTGTGTGGCTGATGCTATCTGTGACGAGGGGGTGGTTCGAGAATCTCCAGGAGATGTGAAGCGAATATCTTGGGCGCCCGATCACCGAAGTAGCAGGGCCCTTGATGTCGGCAAGACGCTATGAACAAAGATGGACAGATATCTCGGACTTTCTGAAGACAAATATGTGTATATTAGGTAGCGACCCTAGTAGAGCTTGGTCAACAGGTTGAAAATAGGGAAGCGATAGGTATTTTTACCTCTGAACCTTTAAATTCGCTCTGTCGTGATGAATTCCGAGCAGATAAAAGCCAGGTGCTAGATGAACTCGTTCCACCTCGGGGGCTAGCGCTCAGATTCTACCTCCGAGTTGGAGAAACGAGGTGTGGAATTTACATGTGGATGCAGGGTTTCCAAATTCGAGTGATAGTGAGTGAGTATCTTTTGGTGGCAAAAAAGTAGGGACCGGTGACACGAGCACTTTCGGTGCGTTTTCTCGAGCAATACGCTGGGCAAGTGTTTGTATTACTAGTCCCCAAATAACCTTACGCTGGAATACAGTCATTCCCCCGCCAAAAAAGAAAGGAAAGTGGAACTGCCGGTGGGCCTTGAGCCACGACCACCCTCCCAAGCCGGCGGGACAGCGCTAAGGAAGAGGTCCACCCCCGAGAAGTCCCTCAGAAGTTCATCCAATCTTTGACAGCAGCAAAGAAAAAACTCGAAAACAAGATTGTGGTCATGGGAGCTAACTTAGGCTCGGGAACAAGGAACCCTTTTTTTTTCCCCAGTGCAGTAAAGTATTAGGGACCGTTATCCATCTGGCATTGTATCCGGACCCGATCCACCGGTATTCACGCAAGGCCTCACGGTAATGGGAAAAAATGCAGCGGGCGAGAGCTATACTTGCACGAGGATTCCATCAATTATTGCCCACAAGAGAGCTCTCTTGGCTCCACTTCGTGAACGCACCCCCAGAAATTTGTTTTTACTTGTACGAGGACTTTAGAGATCTCCCGGCGCCCCGACAGGACCGCATTGTCCAGTCGAAAACCAAATTAAGCATATAGTCGGACCCGCTCGTCTGCGCATATCTCACCTCAGTTGAAGTTTGGATCCATGTTTCTTGTTACCCGAACCCTGCTGTTTGCAGGGGTGGTTCAACCGAGTTTAGACACTAGTTTTGGAATTGCCACTGAGGGCCCATATGAATGATAGCGTTGAAGGCTGCTTTTCCTAAGAAGCCCTATCGTGAGTAAACCCCGCCGTCATTGCCAGAGCCGATGAGTTAGATTAATATCTTGAGGCCCGAGACCTCTACCATTTACGATTAAACTTATTATCTGCTCCACATGCTCTTACTTCTACTAAATTAACACTGGGTACTTACCTCCCAAGAAAAATCGAAACCACTCCATAGGAGTTTATAAGGTGTCCATACTATAGTTAATATATACCTTTTATGGATTGGTGGCTGCTCCTCCAAAATAGCTGTCTATCCTTGGCACTGAGACACTTGTACTCTATTCTGTAGCTGCAATGATTAATGATCTAGCGCTGGCCTTCACATTTTTAAATTTTTGCTTTATTTCTCTAGTATAAATATTTTAGTCCAGTAACCACCTGGTGTGCTTAGGGTACACTGGTGGGAGTGGGAGTAGGGGTAGCCACTATCAAGAGTGACTGGGTTTTCCAGGATTTGTGTGATAGAGATTTCATTGTGTGGGGAACACAACAGAACAGTATATGGTTTGAGTTGCATCCTTCTTCTCCCTTGATAATACATTGACAGTTTGAACAAACACCACCGGGTTCCTCCTATACTGTCCTATGACCAGTTTTCCTACAATACTCACCAGCTTGAGTGGCTTTGTTGTGCTTCTATACTAGATAATCTTTGCTAGTAATACAAATGAAATTTTAGCAAAGATAGGTCTGGTATTTTCAAGATTTTACTAATACCTGAAGTAGAAAATCTCCACTGAAGAACAAATGATTCCTATATGGAGATGCTGGGTAAAGCTTAGGAGGTACAATATGCAAGTTTGCTTATATTCTGACCTTGACTGGGTACTTTCTAGCCTCATACTAATGAACATTTTGTAGGAAATGACCATCTGCCTGGTCGGGCCACCTGTAGAAAGGGTATATCAACAACCTCCCTGGATGTGAATTCAATAGGAAAATTTAGACTATGCGTAAAAAGCGATGAAATTGGAGAATTTTTCAGGTAAAATGACAGAAATTTTGTGAAATTGCATGCTAATAAAGGAGTTGTGTTCTTTGACAAAATAAGCAATCTGACAGTCTTAGATTTGGTATTTGGAAGATTAATATTATTCTTCCAGCTTTACTTGTTTGGCAAGTCCCGCACTCTTAGTATGCTTGAACAATTCCATGGTATTCAATACAGAGATCAATATCAGTAACTCTTCAAGGTTTGTTGTACTAAGTCAATTGCTATTGTTATGGAGTACTGATAGCAGATATGGTGTGATTAGGATCTAGATATCAGTATGAATGTAACATGGAATGAAATTTGACCAGGCCAAGACCTTCTGGTGAAATTCAATTTTGCTGAAGTAAGACGTACTGAAGACCTTAATATAGCATTCTAAACGTTGTCTACTAATATGATTTGAAGCCTGAAAGAATTTTATCTGAACTACGATATATTTCATGAAATACCACTTGGGCAACCTAGGGTGAAAAATATCAATAATAGTGATCTTATCTCAAGTGTGAGAAATCTGATTACAGATGTAGATCATACATGATTTGCGGCTAAGAGGACAAGGGATACTCAATACTGACTGGCTGAGGGTCACAAAGTAAGACATGAATCTTACCCATTACAGGTATGAAGAACCCAAACATTTGTTTCTATATCTAGCAGGGATAATCAAATATAGACAGATTTACTATACAAAGTTTGATTTCAGTGTTTGGGCTCTATACAACAGCAATCATCAGCAAAAAGCCATCCTGCGTCAGATACTTTGGTGTTGGGTCCTGACTCTCGTAGTGTGGACTTGGCGTCCAGTGCGTCCAGTGCGTCCTGTACTCCGGCGCCACATCTGGTTGCGTCTGGTGCGTCTGGACACCCTTCTCAGTACCGGGTTCCGTCTGGACACATGCAACTAAGCAACCCTGCCTCCCATGTATCCAGACTTCAACCTCAACACCATCGCACATCAGGATTTACCACAACCCCTGACTACCATCCCAGCCTTCTTGGAGTCTGAGGCCTAGTCCTAAGGTGAGGAAGGGGTATTTCTTGGCACAGAAAATATAGTTAGTGCTGGTGCTAGGTGAGATAGCCATCGTACGCTTAATCTTAAATTTACGCTAAAGACCCAGGGGCCAAGTCACACTGGCCTACCGAGTTCTATTTTCAGAACAACATCTTTGAATGAGTGAAAATGCCAGCACACTCCAGTCTAAAAGCGAGTGATAGCCATAACACTGCCTGGTGGTTTCTCGGCACTTAGCCTCAAACTGGACACGACGCGACACATTCTTTTCATCACAACACTCAATATGTACACTCTGGGCCCACAGCTGCAACACTCCACCCCAGCCATACAATCGATCCTGAATCCGACACATGCATGTTCCTGGGCTCGATGCCAGCTATCCAGCAGTATAAGATTCATCCCCAGAGGGCTATTATTCATGAAGTTACAGGGCTGAAGGGGTGAGATGCTGGCGATCCCAGAACCCGATGACAGATTCCTCCACAACCACCACTCCGATCCTGGATCTGATTGCGGGGGATTGTTGGGCTCGACGCCAGCTACGCAGCGGTATAAAGGACGTCTCTGTGGCATCAAAGCTCAGGAAATCGCTGACCCTTGTGAGAGTTGTCTTTATAGGTACCCTGGCGATCCCAGAGCTCGATGGCTGATTCCTCCACAACCAGTGGTCCGATCTTGGATATGATTGCGGGGGATTGTTGGGCTCGACGCCAGCTACACAGAGGTATAAAGGCCGTCTCTGTCGCATCGAAACTCATGAAATGGCTGACCCTTGTGGGGGTTGTCTTTATAGGTACACAGGCGCTCCCAGAGCTTGATGTCAGATTCCTCCACGACCGCTGGTCCGATCCTGGATCTGATTGTGGGAGGTTGTTGGGCTCGATGCCAGGTTCACAATGGTGTAAGATCCATCCATCCGCGACTTTTATTCATGAAGTTACAGGGCTGAATGGAGTGCTGGCGATCCCAGAACTCGATGGCTGATTCCTCCACAACCACTGGTCCGATCCTAGATCCGATTGCGGGAGATTGTTGGGCTCGACGCCAGCTACACAGAGGTATAAGGTACGTCCTGAGATGCCAATTCCGTGGCATGGAGCTAGAGGGTCCCAGGAAGGGTGGTGGCTCGGGCGGGGGAGGCTGGGCTCAGGCTTCAAGTTGAATGTGAATTTGCCTGTTTATTAGAACAATAGAAGCCTTCTTGTAGTAAATTTAATAGTTTGACAGAATGAAATCTATTGTGACCCGGGTGACCAAGGTCAGAAAGAAGTAAAGGGGGGACCCTTCGCTTATCTCAGGAAGATGGAGTCCAGCGTCAGATGGCGTCTGGTGCGTCCTGAGTATTGGGTGCTGCATCCGGTTGCATCAGGTGTGTTGTGTGGTAGGGTGGTTGCGTCCTGATTCGTGATTAGCGTTCTAGCGTCAGGTGCGTCAGGTGCGTCAGATCCACAGAACGCACAGAACGCAGCGTAATATTTTTGCTGATGATGCACATATAGTCATGTAGTTACTACTAATACTGGCAGGCTATGCTGACCAGCTTCAGATATTTCTCCTTGCTGATGAATACAGTACTGCATTCTCGAACAACACTATAGACCCAGACAATACCAAAGCCTGGGCAGAATCAGCTGTATCCTTACTACTGAAAGATTTTTGGGCAACAGTAAAGCGAATGATAGATCTTGAATATAGAATATAAAAATATCTCATTACCTGAATTTCTCTACTATCATTAACTGATAATATAAGTATATTCAATATTGCTGTCAATATGTTATTCAAAAAAGAGGCCACTGGACTTTATTGCCTGACTTGAGCTAATGTGCAAGAAGGAATTTGCCTGTCCAAAATCAATGTTGTTACACATCTTCAAAGATGGATACAATATGCTAATTGAGACCTGTTCTGTCATTATTGGAAGACCAAGCCGGTATTCAATACTGACACAAGTCTAGAATACATTCAGGTAAGTATTTCGCAGGATTGACTTTATTAATTCTTAAGTTACAAAAGGGCCTTGAGCTAAGTTCAGTCATGATCAGCAGACTTGACAAGTGATAATTCAACATAGTCTATTCACCAAACACTGAGGGATTATAACTGTTCCTAGATATGTGTGGATCATCTCTTAGTACTATGAACTAGATTCAGCAGGCTCTAGCTCTGACACCTAACAGGACATCTCAATGTCACTCAATAGCATATCCAAATTTGGTTGACTGTTTTGGTCTCCAGAATCTCCAAAGTAGAGGTCTCAGTTACATAGAAGATATAACCTTCTGCTGCTTGCTTTTCTACTTTGGTGCTTTCACTTTCGACAAAGAACAACTGCTCTAGTTTCTTACAATACCAACCTATATCATTTTTAAACACTTGGCAACCAGCCTTCTTCACCTCTATGACTTACTTGAATCTATGTAAAATGCAATTCAGTTGCTTGCTTTTCATCACAATATTTATTACTCCTTGCAAGAGACTTAGCCTTTGCTGGTTTGGTTGCATACAATATGAAACAGAGTAGATATTTGATGACTGAAGACCAGCATCATGACAGCTTCCATATCACCATTCTGGAAAACCCGGGACTTGATTCTCAGGTAAAGTATCAAGTTACTAACATAAGTAGAATATGTTTTTCACCCAATCTTATTTCTAGTTTCTGATAGAACTTTTGGATACTAGAGTATAGCCTAGTGGAGTACTGTGGGGCATGAACCTTGTTTCCTAGCTAGTTAATTGTTTTACATTTTTATATAGTTAAAGTGGAGCCGGGAAGGTGCATATGGGCAAATGGTCATAGCTGGTACGGTAACGGTGGTTGCCATGAGGGGCTATGGGTTGGTTACCAGTATATAGGCTGATAGATAGGGAGATTGAGGACCATGACCTTTACAACCACCTTAGTGAATGAGGATTTCCGGTATCGTAATCTTTTGATTTCTTCTCTTCTGCAGTGACGTTTTTTGACTTTATCTTGAGACTGAGAAGTATTGGTAGTGTGACCAGTGTTTGCCCATACATGATTATCCCTTTTCTGACCTGTCTTTCTTGTTTGTCCTTGGACCCGATCACTGCACTTAGAGAAGACAATTTTCTGCCTTTGTTAAGGACTCTCTCTCTGCAGCTATTTTCGTCCTTTCAGTACCTAAACTTGTTTACCTTATCATAACTTTTCCTGGCTACTGTGCCATAATCTTGTGAGAGTCTATCACCATCCAGTTTGTAGATCTTAGTCGCACTCATACTTGATATGAGATAGCTGAAATTTTAAGCAAACCTGAGGTTGATTGGATGTGGAAGCTAAAGTTGAGCAAGCATGAACGATTTAGGAATAGAATAATACAGAATTGGAACAAAAGAGGAGTTATAAGACAATTCAAGAGGAATATTTAGTGCCCTGAGGTTGCAAAGCCTGTACAAAACCAGCAGTAGAAAGTATATCTCATTCTTGTTGTGGGATTGTGAAAACTCTTAGTATAAGATATTAGCAGGAGGGGTAACGGGATGGGCCAGCCTGTTTTGGCCGAGTCATACTATATTTTGAAATGTACTTCATTTTTTCCACCTTTCTTTCATTTTATGTACTATGGGTTAAAGGTTTTACGGGAATTTATATCTACAATTTAAACGACCACAACAAATATTTGGGGTAGGAGGAGTTTTGTTTGGACAATATTGGAGAACATAGGATTGAAATGGTAGTATATTTGGGTAATAGGTTAGGTGCAGTGAGGATATTTGAGGATAGTGCAGGAATATGCACTAGTGGTACTAAAGGTTTAAAACTAACTTGAAGAAATGAAACGCCCAAGTGTTACATGATAAGGTTAGCACAATAGGCAAAGGTAGATAAACCTTTTACATGAAAAAGTAACAATTGGCTATGTACTGGCAATTATAATACTTGCTTGTTAAACAAACATTCACGGTTTTCAGTACGCTGCTGCATAACTATCCCCTCTTTGATGAATGTGCTTGACAGTTCTATAAGAAGATTGTTGTAATATATATGAAGAGGAGAGGAGCCAGAAAGGAGCATGAGTGTTAAGTACTGGTGAGCAGAATCAGCCTGAGGCAGTAGATCAGTTACTAGACTGAATGTGAAAAATGATTAAAAGAGATATAAGTCTGTAACCTATAGGCTCTTTATAAGAATATATTACATGATTAATCGAAACAATTGATACTACATATTTCTCCACTATTTCTTCTGCTTTTTGATCTATCAGATTGTTTTGGTCTTGACTATCAGAATTTATAGACTGTATTGCATCCTCTAGTCGTCCAATATCCCTCCACTACTTTTCTAGTAGCTGTGAAGTAAGAAGTACATGCTCCTAGGAGACACAGGGAGATGATCATGATAGCTGATTTGGAGGAAGCTATTGCTAACTCGCCTTATTAACTTAATCCTGAAACTTCACCTGTACTGTATCCAGGACTTTCTTCAGCCAGTGCCTATCATTCTGTAATTTACCAAGCCTTTCTTTGTTTCTTGTTCTTTCAGTTGTTGTTAGCCTAATGAAGTTGCTAGTAATATGATACTTGTTTTGCCAGACCTCACAACTAGAAGAAAGAGAACCACAATGGTGCTTTTGTGGATTTTTTTCCTGTCAAATTCTCTTTTTTTGAGGCACGATTTTCTTTTTCCACCTCTAAGTGACTATTATACTACTGCTGGCCAAAGTGAATCAAACTTTGAGTTAAGACTCAGAACTGTGATTTCCATGCAAAGGTTGATACTTCCCTAGCAGGAAAGAAGTTAAGTACTAAGTTTTTAATAAAGAGGAAATCTTGAAATGACTGAATAGTACGAAGAAAAGAAATTATATCAACACAAAGACTATTTAGTGGTTGAGGTGGTAAGAGAGACGGAGGAGGGGTAGGGTAGTGGTATTGATAGGAATAAGCTCTTGTGTGACTTCAAGTGGAGTGAAATTATCAGTGAGGATTTTGGATACAGGGTGGACAGGTAAGGTAATAAATCAATTTTTTCTTGATTTAATGTATGATGATATCCCACTAATGAATTAATGCCAGATTCCTGTAAAATGAGTAGATGTGACTTTGCCAGACTTGGGAGAACAAGACTGGTGGCAGAAAACCCTTCTCTGATATAGTCTAATAGTATTGCTTCAAGCTGGGCTTCAAGTAGCAGAAGGTAGAGGTTGTTCTTATAGATACCAGAATACGCATTTTCAAAACGGTATTGGAAAATACTTCTGTAATAAGCGTTTACCGGACTGAAGACATGCACACTGGCATATAGGGGTTAATACTGGTGTAAGGTATACAGAGGGAGGCAGCAATGTATAACTGACAGTTCTGAACAGAGATTGAGAAACTTGCTATTTATATAGCTATTATGGCTATCAAAGATTCAACATTGGTACTTTTCAATACCTGCTTTCTCAGCTCTTAGGTTTTTAGGTCTGATATTCATCATAAGATGCTCAAGACCCTTTACTTGATCAGTCTAGCCATTTGGTAACTTGTCAAATAATATACCCTCAGGTACATTATAGTCAAGGTTATCAAACTACCTGGAAAGCATATATTCTGCCTTAAATATGATAGAAGGATCCAAACTTGATCTATCACCACATAGAGTTTCCAAAAGGGTAACAAATTGTTAAGTGTCAGTTGATTTTGCTGCGAGTTAGGCCTTTTGGCTTGATGGTTGGGATTGCTGCTAGTCGAACTGACATGCTAATAATACTAATGGCAGTTTCTGCATCTAGTAGTTAGCCATCCTCCTGTGGATGTTGTATGGGTTTAGGCACTATACTCGAAGATGACAATTCTATAACAAAGCCAATTTTATTCAGATTGTATATATTTTCTGGCTTAATGGAATAATCTTTAACAATCTTCAAATACTATTATTTTACAATGTTTACTCGCATAGGAATAATTAATACTAGTATAGTGATACTAGCACTTGGGTACAAAATAAAGACCTGGAAGGAGTGATTTTAATATTTATGTTGCAACGATACATCTTGATTGTCACTTTTTCCAAATCCTTAATTTTATCCTAGGTATTGAAGTGGGATATTTAAGTGGGAAGATTACCTGTTTGAAAAACCCAAGCAAAATTTCCAAATTATTTCCTGTTTCTGACTAAAGTGCATCAATCAGATGGCAATAGCCTCTCCGTGCCTCCGAATACCTTTTATAAAAACCACTTTTATCCATCCAACTATCACTTAGTGAAAAATTAGGGTCCTGCTCATGCCCTATCTCCACTGCTATCTCATGCACCTTCCATATGCATGGGGGGAAACCCGCAGTTGCCCAATAAAGAGCATCAGCGAAGAAGTAACTGCTCTTCCTCGGGAGAAAGAGCTTGCATTTCTGCACACGGCTGTTCAGCAAGCTTTCTGCCTTTAAAATGATGGTTAAAGGTAGTAGGATTCACAGGTACTGGAGCGGCAGACTCCTTTTCTTCTTCTTCCCCTTTTGCTAAGGGCTTGCGTGCTCTATGAAACCGAGTTTCAAGACTTAGTTGTGATGAAATATCTTATGAGGGTTGTCTTCTGTTTTCCGGCATTGTTTCTGAGGAGAGAATTGGAAAAGATCAGGATATATCAAATATAATAATAGCGACCAGAATGTCTCTTCATGATAGGGCTTGTGGGGGTCTTCGGGTTTGCTGGTGTTATCATCACTGGGTAGATTTATATTGTTTTTCAGTCTCATTGTGACGCCGAGATCTCTCATGAATTCTCTTGAATTGGTTAGTTGCTACATGGCACTCGCTCCCCCTCCAGACCCCCCCCCTCCGGGCTTGTTATATATTTATGGTTTTGTGGTATAGTTGGTTATTACACCAGTCCAGCACACTGGAGGTCTCTGGGTCGAGCCCGACCGAAATTATTCTCTTTTTCTCACTCATCACAATTCTTTTTTTCCTTCTTCATTCACAACGCCATCTATTTCATTGACTCTAATCGGCTGCTCGTAGATTTATCTGGCTGGGGAACTTTTTAACTATGATAGAAGGAACAACGAGAATGAGAGTGGTTATTAATATAGTTAATAACATAATTTATTTCCACGAGCGAGAGCCTGGGAGTAGTTATCTTCTGTTATGATGACGAGGGGAAGAAAGTGAAAAAAAGTGAAATCCATTGAGAACCCTCCATTTTCCCAAGCTCGGACCTCCCACCACTAACCCTCCGACAAGTTGGCATAGTAGTGAGTCTACCTTTGCACCGGCGGCACGGCCTGCCTGAGCACTTGTCGTGAGGTTATTGGGCCGCCGGGCGTTGGTTTTAGCAAACTTGTTAGTGTGTTCGAGTTTTTTCCGGGTAACCATGACACGGACAGAGGATTTAGTGCCCAGGTAATTCGGAAAGGATCCTAGAAGGCCGCTAGGTGATGAGTTAGTTTATAATGTAATACTAACAGTGTAATTCAGGGCACCTACCCCTCTAGTGCACTTCTACTACGGGAACCTAGAACTCCGGGTGTATGAGGCATGTTCATAGATGCAAGGCTGGTCCCCAGGGCGGCAGCCTGGCTGCTCAATTCTCCCGCTATCCTGTCGTCCGGAACAATCTTGCCGCCATCTCCCACAGTATCCTGATCGATGGTATATATGGCCATCGGAGTGTCGCCGCCTCTGTGAACCATCCCGATTGTCCACTCCAGGGCATGCTGGGCCTCCCCACTCAAATCCGTAGCAACAAGATACTTTCGCACCCACTTATTACCTTCCTCTGCCTCCTTGACTATCGACTCATATTCCCCACGCAGAATTGTCCTAACGACAGGTTGAGTCTCCGGTGTGGAAGTGATAGGAGAGATTATCTCGATTTGTTGGGCACGACGCAGATCGCGGGCGTCCGCTTCTGTATCCGAGGACATTGCTGTAGAGTCATGCGATAGTAGGTCGATTTTTTGTAAAAGGATGCACACCCGATTGTCCATTTGTTGTAGGAGATGTTGCTCCAGGGACGCTACCCGACGGGGTAATCGATATCGAGGGCAGGAGGGAGCGAACACTTATACCTAGTACTCACAGCCTTCCCTATCGGAAAAGTCAGGGCGACCCCTAGAATATAGGCAGGAGTACATACGTTCGGCCTCCGCAGTAGCCAGTAAACTCATGCTTGTCCTCCGTATACTAATAGCCCCCTTCCTGGCGCATATCACACCTCCTTTCTTTTTTCTCTTACTTCGGCCCCTATCCGAATCGCCCACAATCTTGATCATAATTTGATCATACCTGGACCTTTCTCTACTGTCTCCTCCGTTCTCGCGGTGCTACTTTTACTGCTGGGGCCGGAACCATTTCCGAGCGCAGCGGCCCTCCCTCCCCTCTCCTCTTCCTCACTCACAGGCGAATTTTATCCAACGCTTTCCTCGGCACTAATATCCTCGCCTTCATCGGAGGAATCAACTACTGCACGTTCGTCGACATCACCCTAGTCCCTCTGCAATCTCATACACCCTCCGCTCGTCAATGACTCCCTAGTGCCAGCGTGGACATGCTCCCCCTCAAAAGTGGTAATTGGCCTACGATCCGGCAACATTCGCAAAACTCCCCCTGACCCTGCGAGTGCGTCACCTGAGAGAGGCCAGTCGTCCTGAAGAGGATCGCGTGGATGCAGATCTTTGCGTGTGATGAAATGCAGCGTTTGAGATTGGTGAAAGCGACCGCCTCCCCGGAGGCCCGAGGCTGCCATGATGCGAAGAGGGCGGGGCAGGGATATTCGAAGAAGCTTGAGTGGCTCACTTCGGGCCGGGTGGGGGAACCGAAGGGAGGACAGCAAAATTGTAGGCATCATTGGGGGTAAGGTTCCCAGGCTTATCACAATCCCGTAACTTTAGCGATATTGGGGCGCTATTCCAGAAGGACATGGAATTCCGATGAGGTGTGCCATTAGAGCTGGACCAAACAAGATGTCCGGTCGAGGTTCGGGGATCTGGAGGAAAATGGTGTGCGGCAGCTATGGGGAAGTAGATGGGAGCGCGGTGCGGGGAAGAAGTTCGGCTATTCAGCGGGGGGGGGAGAAGCGGGACAGTGGGGGACCGTTGGGATAGTGTTGCGCTAAGGTGAAGAGAAAGCTTTTCACTGTGCTCACCAAAGGTGTCATGTGGTTTCGTGGTGCAGTTGGTCGGCTTATCATTCCTATGACGCGTAGTCATGTGAGACGGCTATCGCCCAGAATTGAAGGGGACACTAGCCACAACGCCACTTAGGAGTTCTTGATCACCCATCATCCCCTTACCGCAGATCAATACCCCGACAACGCTACCAACCACCCCAGCAGCAAACCCCACCATCGGCGCATATATACCAGTGTTTACCATGGCCGACCCAACCACCGGCACACCCTCACGCTTTGTCGCAAACACCGAAACCCTGGAGGATGTGCTAAAGACGCAGACCGTCGGTCTTGTGCATCTAAGCGAATTCAAGAAGCGTCGCGTCGAACTAGCGGAACAACGGGACCGCGAAGCAGCTGAGAAACTACGACCTATTCGCAGCGGCAGCGGGGGCGGGGGAGCTGCGAGTTCGTCTCGGGAAGGTAGTGAGGCGCCCACCGGCAGCGGCGGTAAGAGAACTAAGAAGCGCAAGAAGGTGGTCAAAGGGAAATTATCATTCGCTGGGGAGGGTGATGGTGATGATGGCACGGATGATGGCGGTTACTGTTCATCCACCGACCCGACAAGGTCTAATAGTGAGGATAACAATCAGAGTGGTGAGGAGGACGAGGTGAAGAAGCGGAAGGTTAATCCGAAACTGGGGCTACCGGCTCCGAAGGTCTTGACGAAGAATACACTTTTGAGGGAGGCTCAGGAACGTGAGACTTTGAGGAGGGAGTTTTTGGCTTTGCAGGAGAAGATCAAGAATGAGGAGATCAGTATTCCGTTTGTTTTTTATGATGGTAGGTGTTGTGCATGCTCTAATTTTTGAAGTTGACATACGGCTAACACCCACTAGGCACTAATGTTGCTCCGCCCACCGGAGAGGGAGTGACGGTTAAGAAAGGCGAGGCTGTATGGCTCTTTCTCGAACGTGCTAGGAGAATGTCTGGACGCAGGGAGTGGCTCAGGGTTTCGGTCGATGATTTACTGCTTGTTCGCGGTGAAGTGATAATACCTCATGTATTTCTTCCACCTCTTCCTCCCTTTTCGCGATCACTAACTCGCTCGACAGCACTTTGAATTCTACTATTTTATCGTCAATCGCACGATGGGGCCCAACGGATTATTGTTTGATTTTCCTTCATCCCCGTCGCCCACCTCCCAGACTTGCACTCCGAACCCCAATAGAGATGATCCTACAATGACAAAAGTGGTGGATCGCCGCTGGTACGAACGGAATAAGCACATATTCCCCGCGAGCGTGTGGACAGAATTTGATCCCAATACGGATTACTCCAACATGGTACGGCGGGATATGGGTGGGAATGCATTTTTTTTCGGTTGAGCCTCCTTCTCGGCAGTCGGCTCTGGCTGCTCCCGGGCCAGAGATGGTATAATGTACTATCAGAAGGCTCTTCTGAAAACTACGGTATGATACTCTATATGATATTTTACTTCTTTTTTTTCTTTACCTTTCGCTTGTTTGGTAACATGGAATACGGGACTTAGACTAATGGTTGACCCCGATGTAAAACCCTTCATATGTTTAGTTGCAAGGAGAAATTCAATAATGAAACTGATGATTGGATGCGTTGTCCCATTACAAGTGCGAGTACGTGTCGGCGTTAAGCTCGACGCTGCGTATGCTCGAAGAATGAAATTTTAAATTTCCACAATCGCATCTATTCTGTTCTTCACACCGAAACTGACCATCGTTCTCACCATCGCCACAACTTCTTGCTCGTTTGACCGAAATACCACGTTACGATGGACGGCTTTACTTTCCGGTGTAACGACCTCCGATGTCGTGCTCAAACTGACGGCCGCGCCGTTATGACTACCTGCAGGTAATTAGCTCCCAGATTTTATTGAATAAACCCATCATACTGCTCGGGTTTCCGGATTGGAGTTGCGGTTCCTGCTGGTGTTGATGCACCTGGAGCGATGAAACTCTAATCCGGAAACTTGACCGCTTGTGCTCGTGGGTGTCACTAAAAATCCGGAAAACAACCTCCTTGTCCTAACAAAAATATACACTCTCACGGGATAAGGGGGGTTTGTCTTCCGGTTCTTTACTGAACTCCCGAGTGTGTTCACCCCACTCTTGGAGGCCCTATTCCTCGGTAGCCCTTAAATTGATTATCTTTTCCTCATGTCCTACAGTCATATTTACTGCCTCCCATGTGCTGCCGCTCTACAGCTTACCGAACCCCCTCCGAACGGTCAGCGAACCTGTCCAGCCTGCGGTACATCACTTTCCAAGCCGGACGACGCGGTAATCGCAGTTCTCAACCCAAGCGATGACTACAAGACTAGTGTTCTCAGTGGACTCAGTCCGAGTACCATAATAGAAATCTGCACTTGTGGGCTCGCCTTCTGGACCTATCAAGTGACCCAGGAAATGTCCGTGTTAGCTCCCTCCCGTACAGTAAGACGAGGGGTTGATCATGGCATAGATTTTATCAGGAACATCTCGCAAAGTCCTTACGAGCGCAGGGAACCGAAATTCAAGGGGAGAATGAGAAGATTATTCGTGATGCTAATGCTGAAATCTTTGCCCTACGGAATAAAATTGCCGGGATGGGGGTTGTCGAAGATGAGTTGAGAAGGAAGAACCATGAGTTGATGCAAGGGCCGAGAGAGAAGGCGAGGAAGCTGGCACAAACACAGGTATTCTTGGCTCACATTTACCATTCCCATAACAAGAGACCTTGCGCTAATACTGTACAGGAACTCTATGATAAACTCAAACGCAGGACATTAATATCTCAAGTCCAGCAGGCCGCTGCGGATCAGGCTGGTCAGGCGCTGTATATGACCTCTCACCCACCTTCCGACTCCCGGCACTTCCAGGACACCCTAAGCAAATCCTCGGGAAACTTTCCTCAGATCCGGCCGAGCCTGGATCCTGAATACACCCTACCAGGTACGAAGATCGGGAACATCCATGGTCAGAACGGGGCTGGTCCTGGGGCAAGAGCCATTCACTCCTTCCAACGGCCAGTGCGGAGACCGGATCATGGTCAGGGTATGCTCTTTAACGGTAGACGTTTGTTCTTTCCATTTGACTCCTCTAACACCCCCCTTAAACGTTCATTAGATCAGATTCCATCCCCGTCCACTCCTATCGCTAGCCACGAGCACCGCCAACGTTTGAATATCCAATCTTCGGTTATACGATTCCCTGGTGCGCTTAGCGAATACGGTAGACCACCTTTGAGGGGGCTTGACGAGAACGCTCGGCGTGGGCGGATGGCAGACGGAGGCAAGAACAGAAGGCTTGAGGTATATGAGAATGGGAGGGTTGTTCTTGACCAACATTGACGAGGAAACCTTTTTTCTCCCCATGGCGACGGTGATTATGGGGTCTGGACATTGGTTGGCTAGCTTTCTGACATCCATTACCAGACTTTTCTATTTTATTTTTCGATTAAAAGAGAGGCATCATAAAGATGTGGGGGTTTGCAATAGATGGTGTGCTGCCCTGTATTAGTTCCTGCGGAGCGGGATAGGTTGTGGCCTTATTTCTTGGGTGGTTTGTGGTGGTGTAGAACGAGTGAAGCTGTGGGCTTTCCCTTTTATGAATTTTTTTCGGAAGGATGGTTGTGGGGGTTGGGCAGTAGTGTAATCTTATCAGTAGGTAGTCCCCAGTATCGAGGAACTCATTAGCGCTTCAAAGGTTATTAGCACTCCTATCAGCCCCTGCACTCTAACAGAAGGTGATGAGCGAGCAGCAAGAATTTCCAAGAGTAGGATTGAAAAGTCTTTTTTCGGGGATGATTGTCTCCCTCCCCTCCTCAATTCATACAAGATCACTCGCCCCACAAACTAACTCAACCTCACCAGATAATCTCCTATCATACAAGGAAGACGCTTGTTCCCGAATCGACAACTACTTCAGTGCACGCCCGGATCAAGAAACAGTCAGCAAGCCCCAACTAGAACTAGCAATCAACGGCACTCTATCTGTCATAAAAGTGAGGCAGATATTCAGGCGTCAAGACATCCATGTGATGAGCAATAAAATAAGAATCAATGTGCACTAGATGGCAGAGAAGTACCAGTGGCTCACAGAAGACCGGTTGGACGTCTTGCTAAGAGTGCAGAATCTAAACCGTGCGGTATGTGCACAGTGAGGACCGAGTGATAGTTCATGATTATGGAGTGTATCTACAGGATTGACAAAAAATACAGTAAAAATATAAAAGATGAAGCGGAATGCATACCAATCACCTATTCATGAGTCTCCGTATTATCGTCATCACTCATTTCATCTTGACTATGAATAGTGTGATCAAGAGAAGCAGAGTTTGAAACCTCTTGAAGTATTATTTCTTCTCCAGTTGGCATTAATGTTTCAACAAGAGAGGTCACCGGAGGGTCCAATTATATGCCCCTTCAGGTAGCAAACAATGTGGTAGGCTATAACCGCTACCAAAAACCTCAGCATGAGTGCCATTTGCAAAACATGATATTCTTTTTCATGCATAAGAGAACCATCAGCATAGGTTGTTTCTCATAAGGTCACTGAGGTTCGCTGTATATGTTTGGCCATTTGGCCAGTGTTCTCAATGGGGCAATCCGTCCATCCCGAAGGCAGATGGCGGTGGACGGCATTAAGTGGTCCTATCCTGTCTTTTATGAAACCCGCCCGGCGGTTAGGCACAAAGGACTATACCCCCGCCGTCCTGTGTGAAAAATATTTCATGCTTGGCAGGGAAATGTTTCATTATTCCTGGGAACATGCCTGGATTAGTATGCAATCACCCCGGGATTGCTTATATCATCCCATATTTCCTAACACCCCGAAAGTCAATCAGTATGGAGACTGCAAGTTGGGTATATTTCTCACAGGCATGTTTTAACACATGAAACTTATAGGCTCATAAGGTTGACCACTAAAGCAGAGCAGAAAATCAATGTAAAGTTTAATCAAAGGATAAAAGTAGGCATCAATTTCAGACAACAGATGAAGGATGAAGACCAAGTGAAGAGAGCTCCAGTGCCTTCAAAGTGCTGTGGGGCACGAAATTGTTTGCTAGCTAGTACATTGTTTTATTGCTTTATATGGGTTGTCATGGGCGCCATAGGTTAGTTACGGGTATATAAGACCTGCGGATAGTTTGCAGGAGGGACGATGACGACTTCTACAGCAACCTCAGCGGGTGAGGATTTTTCTGGTGTCGTGAACCTTTTGTTTTCTTTTTTTCTACCGTGACTTCTATCTATTCTATGTAGGGATTTAAGACTCCGGTAGAGTGAGCGGTGTTTGCCCATACCGGTTATCTTACTTCTTCCCTTTCACTTTCACTCATCCTCTCGGGACCCGGTCAGTATCCTCAGCAGAGACAATTTTCTTCTCTCTCCCGGGACTTTTTCTCTGGTTGTCTTTCGTCTGTTCGGGTCTTTCCATCCGATACACGTCAGAGTTGATCCCACCATAAACAATATCATGGGTTCTGTCTGATGTCCTTCCCCTGCCGTATATCATGGGAAAAGTTTCACATTCCACACCTATTTATCTCTACTAGATAGCATTCGCTTTCTTTACATATTATTCTGTGAATTTCTGGATCTTCTCAGGGAGGGGGTAAGGAAACGTGGCCGATAGGATTCATACATAGCCCCCCATAGTCCTCTGTAGTCCCCCGCAGTCCCCCGCGGCCCCATAGTCCCCCACAGTAACCTGCAGTCCCCCACAGTCCCCGGCGGTCCCTGCAATCCCCCACGCTAATTTGTCTTACCTTGCAGGGCCCACCGCCCCCCACAATGGCGGCTGTCCCAAGGTTTCTAGGACTGGTGTGGACTGCATATTGCTGTCCTGTCCTATCTAGGGTTCTTGGAACCCCCCCCGGACCGTTGAGAACACTGCATTTGGCCCTTTCGTTTCGTTTAAGCAAGCAAGAAGATGAATATCGCTGCAAGTTGAAGTTGCGTGAAAAGTCTTTACCGTTTCGCTTCTGCGCATTGGGGCAAATTCCAACACTTACCCCTCCTACAGATACAATTCTACTTTCTCTTCTTGCGCGTTACTCTTATTATAGTATTTGAGTGCGTGGTATCAGTTTGGGTTATAAATGGCTGTATTCGTGGAAGTTTCAGTCCTTATTAACCACCGTACCCTTTTTTCCTTTCCGAATGGTAGCCACTTCTTTCAAGCCCAGTGGCCGTTCCTTATACCAGAGATCACACTAGCTTCGCCTTACACAATTTGTGACACTTTCCTTTTTTGTTTTTCGTTTTTCGTTTTTTTTCCTATTTTTTGTGGGTTTCGCTTATCCGAAATCCCAAAATCGATGTTGGAGTTCGGTGGCCGTTTGGGTCCTTATAGATCGCCGTAGTGGGGAATCAATTATTCTATAGTATTTCAATTATAGTATCATACAAGCCGTATAAAACTCTATAAAGCCCACCAAAGCCCACCCTAATCGGAAGGGGACGATATCAAGAAGAAGGGGGGAAAAAACCACTACACTCTAGGAAGATTTCTTTTTTTTCCTAGCAAAATATAAAGAATATGGATAACGAGCTAAAAGGAAGATGAGAAGGGAAACAAGATTAATGATTGACACTAAGTTGATAACTTAGTCATTAAAAATAAAAAAAGGAAGAGATAATATGATGCATTAAGATTGATGAGTGGATAACCAGAATGCGAAGGACTAATGCACAGAATAAGAGGCGCTAGCGGAAGTGGATGCAAGCGAAGTTTAAGAGCGCGACATCGTGATACCGCAAGTCAAGGGGCTGGTCGGACGAGGAGCGTTTGTCGTGAATGTCGGGATCCCCGGATCTTTTTGGAGGGGCGGTGAGATGACTCGGAGGGCTCAGCCAGGGAATTGTCTATTGGGCTATTGCTGCCTGACGGCCGAGGAACAGAATTCTCATTTTCAAATCGCCGCTTTGGAGCTCCACCACGCTGCTTCCCAGAAGCCGGAATAAGTGCTGTTCGTATGGTGGAGTTCGCTATCACGATGCCCTGGCTAACACTACACAATTCTCGGAGCATTGCCACTACTCCAATATACCCACGTTCCCTAGCCCATAAGAGAGGAGTCCGGTGGTTTTTGTCCGCAACGCTGGGAGTAACATCTTGTCTATCCAGAAGCATCCTCACAACATCTTCATGTCCATTTCCGGCCGCCCACGAGAGAGGTGTTCGACCGTCTTTGTCCACACTGTCGGGAGTGACATCCCCCCGGCCTAGAAGTACTTTCACAATACCAGCGTGCCCATTTCCAGCTGCCCATAAGAGAGGTGTTCGATCGTCTTTGTCGGGAGTGTCAGGCGCAACACTCTCCTGTTCCAAAAGCATTCTCACAACATCCTCATGTCCATTTCCGGTTGCCCACGAGAGAGGTGTTCGACCGTCTTTATCCTCAGTATTGGAAGTGACATCCTTACTCTTCAAAAGCATCGCCACAATAACCTCATGCCCATTCCCAGCTGCCCACGAGAGAGGTGTTCGACCGTATTTATCCGCAGTGTCGGGGGTGACATCCTTCCGCTTCAAAAGGATCTCCACCATTTCCCCATGTCCTTTTCTGGCAGCCCACGAGATTGCCGTATTACCCTCAGCGTCGGTTGCGTCGAGATACCATTTCTTCATCTCGAATAAGGCAGGTGCAATCTCCACGATCCCGAAATATGCAGTGCCGTGAAGCCCTGTAAACCCCGCTGCGTTACTCCGACAAAGTTCCCTGTCCCAATTTTCAAGACCGTGGGATAAGAGTATCCCAGGGGATATGTGCTTATCGAATTCGCGGAGATGTTCAAGAGCGAGGGTGCTCACATCTTGCGGGATTCCCCTCAGGCTCTTGATATGTGTTCCCCAGAAACAGGAAGTGTATCCAAGCAATGGTGTTTCTGGAAGGGGCCAACCGAGCTTAGGTGAGAGACCTCTGATGCACGGAAGGTGGAGGTATGTCAAACAAACTTGTGCGATCGTTGAGTGAGGGCTGTGGAATAAATCTGTATTATTGGATAGGTGCTCTTGAAGAGTGGGGTGGATAAGACGGACCGTGCGTGAGGATGATTCAACTATTACAAGCCCTAAAGAGCATCCTAGCACTGTTTCTATCGCGGGGACGTTCTCGGGATCCAGGTCGGTAGACTCCATTTCTACCCCTAGGGCATGGCATAACTCGCCGGTGCTTAAAGGGCGCTCCGAATGAGATAGCCACATTAGCACCTCCATAGCGAGTCTTGCCTTGCTTCCCCCCTGCTCCTTTATTCGCGCTAGGGTTGCAGAGTACGCATCTCGGAGACCACTTCCTGCGGTCATCTCGTCAAGCTTTTTCTTTCTCTGGTGAATGGTAACCTCGTCCAGGACAGCGTCTATGCTAAGGGAAACGAGAAGAAATCTATGTCCTGTTAGCGAATATCCAAGAAGGCCGGGATTTGTTAAAGTGGTAGTTTCCACCCACATTTGTGAAATTTTTGTTGGAATTTCCCTCATAATCTCGGCTCTCAAGTCGCCGTTCATCGCTTTAGGTGTGGTATCTCTGGCTAATTTCATCTTCAGATAGCTCTTAATATCTCCAATCGTAGGAGCGACAGATATCGTGATCGCCTCGGTGAAATATCTCTTGATCTCATCCCGAATGTGAGGTCTTCCAGTAAGGAACACCCGCGTGGTCGGTAAAGCCCGCACAATGTCTTGCAGCGACTCAAGGAGCTCTTGTCGATTCTTCGGGAGACATTCGTCTAAGCCATCGATACAAATGAACACTCCCGGCAGTGATGCGATTGTCGTCTTGAGTATTTCCACCAAGTTCAAGGGTTGCATAGCCCGTCTGTCAAATCCCCCTTTCCCGTCATGGAAAGCCTGCCGCACGGCCTCCGGGATTCCATCTCTTTTTGAAAGCTGCTTGAGGATTGCGCCCAACATGCTCGCGGCGGACTGCTCCTCCTGAGCTAGGTAGTCGCAGTACAGGCCAGACACAGTGATGTCTCGGTGACGGGCCTGATCGCATAACCAGTCAATAACTAAGGAGCTAGCATTGCTGACCGTCAGCGGCATCTACATGTTCGAGATCTTCCTACTGACCTGATATATGTCTTCCCAACGCCTGGATGACCGTAGCAGAATAGAACAGCTTGCCTCGGTACCCCTTGCCTATCACTCCACTCCCGAAACTTGTTCCTTTGTAGAAGCCAACCTCCGACATCCTTCACCCGTTTGGCTCGCACACTTTCGTGTGTGTGCTCAGGGTGTAGGGGCGAGAGCCACTGCTCAAGCTGGTCGCCTTCGCCGACTGGATTTAGATTTATAGAAATGGAATTGCGGCAATTCATTACGTTCCCGCAGTTGACATTACCCCAACAAAAGGACTGCATATTTGGCGCTCGTTCGATGGCGGGTATGGTGGATGCTCCGTTTCGCTGTGGATGCGGTTCCGCAATCATTCAGGGGAAAACGGGTTTATGAGATTTCTAGTGCTCGACAGGGAAGGCGTGATTTGGCTCGTTTCTTTGGTAACGCCGTCTAATGATTTCTACGCTATTCAAATACTGTTAGGTGGAAGGGAGGTAGCTAGAGAGTGGCCTAACCCACCAGAGGCCGCATAAATTATAAGGCAGCGCTGCATATCCAGAGTGTGTGTGATACCGTATTTTGCTTCTCCCTTGGGCTGTCTGAAACAGTACGAGTAAAATTCGCAGCTGGGCACACTCCTCCCGTTTTGGAAGAATCCTAGTATTGTGATCCGTTAGATTTTAGCGGTTGCTATTGATATGTTGAGTTATTTAGGATTTAAAAATCCGATATTCATATCCCGAAATAGCTAAGTCACGAATGACCTGGAGCCTGGTGCGAACTTTACTCGAGCACGAACTCTGGCAGACCGCCCGAGGGATAAGCACATAGACACTAGTACAGTATCGGTATCTCGGTAGCCCGGTAGAGCACTTGCCGGCCAGCCTTGCCGCTGCACGCTTGCGAGGCGAGTTACCATCAGGCAACAATTATACAATAGAAACTTGCTAAACTCGCTATGCAGCCAGGCCCACCATTCAAGGGTTGTGGCCCATCGGAGAGTAGACTTGCGGTCACTGCCCCTCATGCTGGCCAGTTAGAGCGCGACAATCTGGCAGCTTGGGTAGCGAGTTTGGCGAGTTTCTGCGGGCACTGTGGGGTTTGCATGTGTGTTTTCAAGCTGAAATTCGCATACATCCTATTGGGCAACCCCACGGCCTGTACGGCGCTGATAAGAATTTCCATTCATCCCTCCGGTTTTCCCCAGATATATGACATTGGGAACCGGGCCAGTATCTCTACTCGAGTAGGGTGATTCGTTTTGATCCCACGGGTGCCGGATTGAAGATGTCGCAATCACCGCACTTTCTAATCCGGCGAATGTCGGATCGGGGCTAAAGTAAGCTAAAGTGAAATACAGTAAGGCAACCGGGCCAACAGGAGGGCGCGAAGAACGCCAACTCCCCACAGCTCACTTTTATATCCGAGTGTGAATTTGGGAAAGTGGGTGTGCTGAGGGAAATTTTTTATTCGTGTTACACAAAGTGTGGGGTTATGCACGCGAGCTCTTGCTCTAAAGCGCACATGCGGATGTCGTCCTTCCTTGGTGCTCACTGGTCGCAACCCTGCAGAGGTGAGGCCGGTGGTAGCTGTTCTCCAGGACCATCTGAATATCGGCTCCTGTAAACGAGATAGCAATTACGGTAGATTGACCCCTTCGGGTCTAAAACTCGTCCGCAGTGCCGACATAGGCACAATACAGTATCACATGGGCTGGAGCAACCTTGCTGCTTTTAGGTCTATGATACCTTTTGTGAGTTCATTCCCTGGCTGTCTTCTCTCTACCGGTGTTTCCTTGACATAGAGACGATTGGACGGCACTACGGAAGAAACCAGCCAAATCATCCTTCTTTCTCGAGCACTAGAAGGCTATTAAACCAATTTCTCCTCTTGGATTAGCACAGAGAAACCAAGCACCCACAAAACGCACGATGGAACGAATCACAAAGAGGCAATCGCCTAGTTCTAGCAATGTCAGCTGTGTGAACGCAACGAATAGCCCCAACACCACTATCACTCTAAAAGCCGATGACGAAGATAGCCAGATTAGGCAGTGGCTCTCACCACTAGAGTTTCGGCACCGACATCTGAGTGTGCAAAATACCCGGATTAATGGTGTGGGATATTGTCTTCTAGAAAGAAACGAGTTTCGGGAGTGGAGTGGGAGCCAAAAGGTGCTGAAGCAGGCTGTTTTATTCTGCTACGGGGGTCCTGGTGTGGGGAAGACACATATCAGGTCAGTGGCGAAGCTCTCTCCAATAAGTGGGCTTCATTGACGGCTAGAAACATTAGCTCCTTAGTTATTGACTGGTTGTGCGATCAAGCTTATAATCGAGATATTGTTGTTGCTGGCCTGTACTGCGATTACCTTGTCCAGGAGCAGCAGTCCGCGACCAGCATGTTGGGTGCAATACTTAAGCAGCTTTTGGAGAGAGATGAAATTCCGCAGTCCCTGCGGCAGGTTTTTCGTAAGGAGAAAGGGGGGGTTGGTGGACAGGCTATACGACTCTCAGATTTGGTGGAAGTACTCAAGACGACAATCGCATCGCTGCCGAAAGTGTTCATTTGTATCGACGCCTTAGATGAATGTCTCCTGAAGAATCGACAAGGGCTCCTTGAGTCGCTGCAAGACATTGTGCGGGCTTTACCGACCACGCGGGTGTTCCTTACTGGAAGACCTCACATTCGGGACGAGATTAAGAGATATTTCACCGAGGCGATCATGATAGCCATCATCCCTACCATTAGGGATATCGAGAGATATCTAGATGAGAGATTAGACCGAGATCCCATACCTAGCGCTATGGATGGCAATTTGAGGGCTGAGATTTTGAGAACAATTCCGACAAAAATTTCCCAAATGTGAGCAGAAACTACCAGTACAACTAACCCACCCTATTTAGAAATTCGCTAACAACAGGATGTAGGTTTCTTCTCGTTTCCCTTAACCTGGACGCAGTCCTGGAGGGGGTTACAATTTACCAGAGAAAGAAAAGGCTGGACGAGATGACCCAAGGGAGTGGTCTTCAAGATGCTTACTCGGCAGCCTTGGCGCGGGTGAAGGAACAGGGGGGAAGCAAGGCAAGACTCGCCATGGATGTGTTAATGTGGCTGTCACATGCGGAGCGACCATTAAATGTCGACGAGCTATGCCATGCCCTGGCGGTTCAAATTGGATCTATAGACCTTGATTCTAATAACGTTCCTGCTATAGAAACATTGCTAGGATGTTCTTTAGGGCTTATACAAGTTGAGCGGTTCTCGCACACGGTCCGTCTTGTCCACTACACGCTCCAAGAGTATCTGTCTCTTAATACCGACCTATTCCAGGGTCCCCACTCTATGATTGCCCAGGTTTGTTTAACTTACCTCAACCTCCGGTGCATGAGATACTTTTCGACTACCCTTGATCAACTCCCACCAGCAATGCAGTTTCTTGAATATGCTTCTTGTTACTGGGGAACACATGCTAGGAGGGAAACCACCGAAAGTGTGAACACACTGGCACTGAGACTTCTTGGTGGATTCGATAGGCATGTATCGTCGAGGATACTCTTATCTCGCAGCAGTTGGAATGGGGACTGGGGGCTGAGCCAGAGTAACGCTATGGGGTTTACGGGGCTCCACTGCGCCGCATATTTTGGGATCGTGGAGACCGCAGTTGCTTTATTAAAGACGGGGGAATGGGATCTCAATGCAACTGACGTGGGGGGTAATACGGCTATCTCGTGGGCTGCCAGAAAAGGCCATAGGGAAATGGTCGAGATGTTTTTAGAGTGGAAGGGTGTCACTCCAGACATTGCGGATAAAGATGGCCGGGAACCCCTCTCGTGGGCTGCTGGAAATGGGTGTGAGGACATCGTGAGGACACTTTTGGGACAGAGCTATGTGAATCCCAACACTACGGATAAAGGCGGTCGGACGCCTCTGCTATGGGCGGCTAGAAATGGGTGTGAGGGTGTCGCGAGGATACTTTTAGAACGCAATGATGTCAATCCCAACATTGAAGATGAAGAGTATCGAACACCTCTCTTGTGGGCGGCTAGAAATGGGTGTGAAGGCATCGCGGAGATGCTTTTGGGGCGGGGTGATGTCCATCCCAACGCTGCAGATATAGACGGCCGGACACCTCTCTCGTGTGCGGCTGGAAATGGGTGCGAGGGCACCGTGAAGATACTTTTGGGACGGAGCTATGTGAATCCCAACACTACGGATGAAGACGGTCGAACACCTCTTTTGTGGGCGGCTCGAAATGGGCGTGATAGCATCGCGAAGATACTTTTAGAACGCAATGATGTCGATCCCAACGCTGCAGATAAAGACGGTCGGGCTCCTCTTTTGTGGGCGGCTAGACATGGGTGTGAGGGCGTCGCGAGGATACTTTTAGAACGCAATGATGTCAATCCTAACATTGTAGATGAAGAGTATCGAACACCTCTTTTGTGGGCGGCTAGAAATGGGTGTGAGGGCGTTGTGAAGATACTTTTAGAACGCAATGATGTTGATCCCAACGCCGCAGATAAAGATGGTCGGACACCTCTCTCGTGCGCAGCTGGGAATGGGCATGAGGCCATTGTGAAGATACTTTTAGAGCGGGAGGATGTTACCCCCGACAGGGCAGACCGGGGGGGCCGAACTCCTCTCTCGTGGGCAGCGGAAAATGGCAATGATGACTCCGTGAAGATGCTGTTAGAACGGAAGGATGTCATCTCTAACACTAGCGATAAATACAATCAAACACCTCTCTCGTGGGCAGCTGAGTTTGGACATGAGGACATTGTGAAGCTGCTTATAGAACGGAAAGATGTCGCTCTCAACACCGCTGATAAAGATGGCCAAACACCTCTATCTTGGGCAGTCATAAATGGGCATGAGGGCATCGTGATGATCCTCTTAGCACAGGAGGATGTCGCTCCCAACACGGTGGATACTGAAGGACGGACACCTCTCTCGTGGGCAGCTGGGAATGGGAATGATGACGCCGTGACGATGCTACTAGAACGACAGGATGTCACTCCGGACATTGTAGATAAAGACGGTCGAACACCTCTCTCGTGGGCGGCCGAAAATGAAAATGAGGACGTCGTCAAGATGCTTTTGGGCCATGGGCGTGTCACCCCTGACACCTCGGACAAAGAGGGGCGGACACCTCTCTCGCGGGCAGCTGGAAACGGGCATGTGGAAGTCGTGAAAATGCTTTTGGAATTGGGGGATGTCACTGCCGATATTGTGGATATAGACGGCCGAACGCCTCTCCTGTGGGCGGCTGGAAATGGGCATGGGGACATTGTGGAGATGCTTTTGGAACGGGAGGGTGTCACCCCCGTCACTCCCGATAAAGATGGTCGAACACCACTCTCGTTGGCTGCACAACGTGGACACATTAGAGTAGTGGAAATACTCCGAGACCAGCGCCGTGTCAGCCGGGGCACTGTGGTGAAAGGCCTCCCTAGCCAAACAGGGCTTGCACGGGCTTCAGATAAGCAACAGGAGGAAGACCTAGAGCCTCTGTTGGGAAATCGCGGCTCGGTCCCCCCGTCGGAGGGTGGCGATCGCTCGATAAACATGTTTCCATCTGGTCCCTCCAAGTCATCCCAGGGCCCTTCCAAAAGAATCCGCAGATCTTGACATTCACGAAAAAGCTCTTCTCCCCCGGCCCCTCTCACTTGCACAATTGCATCGTCAAGCTGCCAAACCTCACGCTCAGTTCCCCCCTCATAGCCCTCCTTTTGCCTTATGTGTATTACTCTTTAGCATCCTCACGATCAACATGTTAATCTTAGCGCATCATATTATCTCCTTATTTTGCTTCATGAACTGCGTGGTATGGTGCCTATACACAGCTGGTTCCTGCTCGCTGCTTGGTGACATTGTTTTCGCTCTCTCTTTTCCCCCTCTTCCGAACTGCGCTCATTCCCACCCCCGTTTCGTCAAATCCGATATCTGCGTAAGAATGAGCTTCGTACGGGTAAAGTAGGCGACCTTTTTATGACAGCAAATTCCGCCCATGGAATACCAATTTAGTGTTTATCGCAATTTTTGTTTCCCCTACCTTTTTTCTCTTTAATTCCTTACTTATTATACATTTCCACATTTTTGAGGTGGAACAAAGGAAACATCCTGTCCTATGGGGTGTGGTTGCTCGTGCGCGTTTTTTTATTTCGATCCTTTCCTCTGAGAGTTGGCATTAGTGGGGTTTATAGACATTTCTATGGCTTGTACCCGAGTTGGAACACTATAGAACAATTAATTCCCCATCCGGCTCAGGATATTCCTGAGTAACTATCGGGACCGGCGAATATAAGCTACCACCATCGGGCTCAAGTCGATTCAGATTAAATTTGTGATACCAATAGCGCTTAACATAAAACATCCGCAGTTAACTCAACGTACTAACAGATACATGAGGGGGGTACTCGAGTAGTCTACTATATTTTTGTCTATTATTTTAGCTAACAGATGCCGGATCTGTATACCCAGGATAATACGTTGAATCACCCACCCGCGGTAAAACCCAGGGCGCGGCGGACTGGTTGGGGCTACCCGAGGGCTGGACCTCACAGTCTTGAACGCTCGGGATAGATCAAGCTTTTTCTTTTCGGGGGGTATATTGGTTCCCATGGCCTTCAAAAACAATGGAGGTAAGATACCACATCTCACACAACATTCTCATGTTGACCTGCTCCGACATCTGCCCTCCCGCACTCTGGAGTGCGGGGCTCAGTCTCAGGATCCTCTGCGGTTTTTATCTTCCTTCGAGTATAGCTTTTTCCTACCGGTATATTAGTGAATTATCACTCGCTGAGATTTGTGCCTCGCCGCGAATCCTACGGTTTCCGTGGGACTGGATGTGGTGAGAATGGACATACTGCTGTTGACTAGCTGCCTCGGAGGAAAGATTTGGTCTCAGGGAGGATATAAGAAAGCCTGTTCTTCCCTTTTGTCAATTTGTTATCAGTTATCATCGCATTCACCTGTTGTTTACTTGGTCCTCTACTCTTTGTCGAAGTCATTCATTACCGCATACGAGTTAATTATTCTTTCCTGTTTCTTTGATAACTTTTCTCTATCACAATTACTCGTACCAATAAAGTTTACACGTCACCAGGCCACTGGAAACTCTGTTCACTGCGCATAACCCTATCCTGCTGAAAACCGCCGGGCCCATACCTGATAACCCTCACCGGCTACTCGGACTCTGCTGACATTCAAACAGCTCGAAAACTATGCCTTTTACGAGTTGAAAGAAAACTTTTCCAAAAGAGGTGCCCAATCTTGGCGCGGAGACACGAGTATGGTTCACTTGGTAAAGGTATATCTGGCTTAGTTTGTAGGGCTTAGCGTGACTGGTTATATGGGCATTCAGAGAACACTAATTTTGGTCAACCGGGTGTTATTTTGGTGCCTTATCCCACCTAGGTCCTTATCACAACTCAGGTGGTATCACGTAGCCTTTATGGGGATGGTGGTACACCAAAAGGGGAACATATGAGCAGAAAAGAACGTCCGTGCTCAATTTAGATACAGTAAAAGAGATGCTGTCCTCTGCACGGAACCCACCACAGACATTAATGGCTCAAGACACGTTCCCAGAAGGGAACAAGTAGCAGTCAAAGTGGTGATTATAGCGGTAGAGCAATTGGCCTTAGGGGGCTATATAACCGAAGGGTTTGATCTCTGGTGGCGAATTGTCTGATACTCTTCTACTGTACACTTTACCCTCCAAGAATACAAATTACCAGAATCATGGCTCTCAACCTAGCCTCTCGGATGCGGTTCCCTAGAGGCTTTCTCTATCGCTCCTATCGCACCACTCACCATCATTCTCGCTATTTTACCAACACTGCGCAGGCAAGTGGCCCCATGATAGTGGTTTCGTTATGTATGCTAAATTGTTAGCTCTGTAGAGGCGAGTGGCCAGTGAGGCCTCAAGTGAAGCCACTGTGAAGCATGGGGGTTTTCGGATCCCGACTGAAAGCGAAAGGCTAGCCACTCTAGAGACAGTAAGGACCTGATCACATTCACTTTAGCACATACTAACTTGAAGTAAAAAGGAAGTCGCATCTCTCAAAGGATCTATTAAAGATGGATTTGCGAAAACCGATAACGTGATTGGAAATCTAACGATGGGTAGCATTTTCGGCTTTTTTGGATGTGCAGGCGTAAGTGGTCCAGTGGGCCCCGGTTTCCGTAGTTATCTCGCTCACATAGTGAAATCTAACGTGATAGTGGATACTCAAAATATTATATTACGACCTCCCAGAACACTTGGAAATGGAGGATTAGATTGATTCCCTAGTGCGTTCCTCTCGTTAGCAGGGTTGCTGAGTATGAACTTCGAAGGCCATTCCCCTGGGTCATTTCATCGAGCTTTTTCTTTCTTGGGTGGATAGTGACCTCCTCCAAGACTGCGTCAAGGTTAAGGGAAACGAGAAGGAATCTGTATTTTGTTGTTAGCGGATATAAAATAAGGCCTAGATTGGCTGAAGCGGTTGCTTCTACTGACATGTGGGAAATCTTTCTCGGAATCACTCTCATGATCTCTGCCCTCAAATTGTCGTTCATCGCGCTGGGTGTGGGATCACTATCCAGTCTCATCTCCAGATATCTCTCAATATCTCCAATGGCAGGGATAACCGCTATCATGATCGCCCCCGTGAAATATTTCTTAATCTCATCCTGGATGTGAGGTCTCCCTGAAAGGGACACCCGCGTGGTCGGCAAAGCCCGTACAATTTCCCTCAGTGACTCCAGAAGTTCTCATCGATTTTTCGGAAGACATTCATCTAACCCATCGATATAGATGAAAACTTCCGGTAGCGATGCGATCGTCGCTTTGACAATTCCTACCAGTTCGTAATCGAGATATCGTCGTTGCTGGCCTGTAATGAGAGTCTGCGATTACCTTGCCCAGAAGGAGCAGTCTACGACAAATATGCTTGGGGCAATCCTCAAGCAGCTTTTGGAAAGAGATGGAATCCCGGAGCCCCTGCATCAGGTTTTTCGTGTGGAGGAAAAGGGGCTTGGTGGAAGAGCTGTTCAACTTTTAGACTTTGATTGCACAACTAGTCAATAACTAAGGAGCTAATATTTCCGACCGTCAGTAGTTTCCACCCGCTAGCGAGAACTTCCTCACTGACCTGATATGAGTCTTCCCCACACCCGGATCGCCGTAGCAGAATAAACCAGCCTTCTCTGGTATCCCTTCGCTACCACTCCACCCCCGAAACTCGTCCCTCTCTAGAAACCAGCCTCCCACACCATCCACCCGGCCGGTTTGCACACTTTGATGTCTGTATCGAGGTTCTTGCGGTGAGAGCCACCGCTTAATCTGGTTACCTTCGTCATCTGCTTTGTTCACTGTGATAGCCTTGTTGTAGCTATTCGTTACGTTCCCAAAGTCGACATTACCGCAACCGAAAAGTTGCATATTCGTTGTGCCCTCCATGGCGCGTTTTGCGGGTACTTGGTTTCGCCGTGGGCGCGGTTCCGTAATAACCCAGGGGCACAAATGGGTTCATGGGCTTTCTGGTGCTCAAGAAAAGCGGTGGTGATTTGGTTTCTTCAGCAGTGTTGTTGCCCGATCATTATTATGCCAAAGAAAGTCAAGTGGAAAAAAGAGAGCCAAAGAGTGCCCAAATCAGCAGAGCTATCACAAATCGTAGGACACCCCCGCCCATATTAAGCCTATCGGTATCTGTGATACAATAATGGCTATGATACCGTATCGATGCTGCCTATATATGGGCACTAGCCTTTCGTTAGCCTCGACGCGCAACTACAACCATTAGCCAGCCTACGGAGGTACATAAGAACAAAAGTCCAATAACGAAAATAGCAGTATGGCAACGGATACAAAAACAGATGTATGGGTCAAAGCAAAAATGTGGCCTGTGCGGTCTCACTAAGTGACAGGGAAGTGATAGTATGGTTCATGTGATGAATCACATTCTTGCTCGCTTACAGCCCTGGAAGCGATAATGTAGTAGGCGCGGTGAATATTAATTTCGCTTCCAGCAATGTAAGTGATATTTCTATTCGCACGGCGAAAACGATTTTCGCTTCTACTACCCCTGAAAGCGATAATCCTGTTCACGCGGTGAGCTTTCATTGGGGGCCCGATCCTGGAAGCGATACACCTGTTCACGCGGTGAGGTTTCATTAGGCTTCAGGACCTAGAAGTGATACTCCTATTCTCTCAGCCAACCACACTCAACTGACTTGAATATTTTTGCGCAAAATTGAAGTGACTTAAATACCGTAAAAACTTGAATAATTGAACCGTGTGCTAGACGGTTAAAATAAAGTTGGAAACAGCAAGGGCATGGCATGCATATCACGCAATATCAATCTTGGTATATCTTGGCATCTACTTATATACAAAATTTATTTCTTCATCTGGACTAACATCGACAGCTTCCTCCAAATCCTCCACATCTTCACGATCATCATCCATATTCTCCCCAATCCTCCATTCCTTAAGCCCCTCTACTAGGAAGTTATTTGCTAACCCCTTAATAGATAACTCCGAATCCTTACCCCCATCGATAGGGAGTGAGAGGCCACCAACCCAGGATGAATGCCGGATAACCTCTGCTCTCTCTTGCGAGAAGGTTTCCCAGGCCTCTCCAACTGCCCAGGTAATGGCGATCCGCCTCCTCCCCACCATACTCCCTGCCAAGGCTCTTCCTTCGCTAACCTGTAGTTCCTCCTCTGCCTCAATTTCCTCCAACCGAATGTCTATCTTCTCCTATATTTTTCGTAAGTGAGTCTCTCTTTAGTTTTTAATTCTAATAGAAGATATACTAACTGTTAAAATGTCCTTAAATGGACGGTTTATAGATATATCGAGGGGCTGTACGAGGCCAGTACTGCCCCCAGGAATTAGGCTGACAGTAATGTCATTGGCCTTAAAGGTATCGAGCACCTCTGCTGTTCAATGGGCTTGAAACTTGAAGAGATCGATCGTGAGTAGAGTTGGCTGACCATCAAGAATAGGAATTAATTGTTCGTCTAGCCACTCGAGCACGCTGGTTGAGTTGGCGTAGGCTGTTGGATTAAACTTTATAACAACTCGGGGATCGTACTGCTGCCGCTCCCTTCCTATTGTCGGGCCAATACCCTGTCCACGAAAAAAGATAAGAGGTTTGACACGGGAAATACCATCTTCGAAGACAGTAAGTTGAATGGTGCCCTGCCTCTTATCCCAACCTGACTTTGAAGATTGGAGCCAAACTGACTTTTCTCCGACCAGATTGTAAGTTTGACCATCCAAGTACTCATATGGAACAGGTGTCTGATCCATATTGCAGATGTTTTGCAACCTATAACGCCCAACTGCGGGCACCAAGGTATGGCTCCTCCCCCAGTTTACATCTTGCTCACGCATTTGAGAGTTACGGCGGTTGAACTTCAACCAGTTAAGTATAGCCCCAGCAAAGTCTGCCGGCAATTGACTGGCTGTATTTGTCACAAAGCGAAGGCTAATTTGGTGCCAGTGGAGAAAGTTCCGAAACCACCCATTCGAGAAACGAAATAAGGTAGGATCTTGCTCTGGATAGTGAATGGGACAAGGTTTTTTGCTAACTCTAAGAAACCACCCTTGTCTCACTGGTCTCCCCATCGCTCTCCGCTCCCGAAATCACTCGAACAACACCTTTTCCATCGCTGCCCACAACCTGCCCCTTCCCCCTCCTCCCGCCAGCCTCTGTCCAGCCTTTTGGGTTGTAAACTTACCTTCCTCCTCTTCTTTTTTCCAACGGGATAAATTTCCTGCGGGAATTTTGAATCGGTGAGCAACCTCTGCCCGTGTTGGTTCCCTTATCTTTGTTGGTCCATAGGGGATCTTCGTTCCAATCCAATATGAAAGTACACGTAGTTTGTAACTAACAGTGTATGAGCGATAGGGATTGGCCACTTCCTTTGGAGGGCATCGAAGTACTTCAACAAGGGGTTTCCGGGCTGGCCCTCTTTTTTTCCGTATACCGGTATAAAACTTGTCGGCTGGCAATGGGGGTAGATCGGGCTGGACCTGAATGCGTTCGCTTCGTTGACTAGCTCGTCTTGCTGGCATCTTGGGTTTGTCTTGCTCGTTTGTGGTTTCTTCTTCGCCTCTTCAGTTTGCCATTTATTGAACACTCTTGTATTATATATTTGTATTTTTCTATCTTCTGTTTATATTTACAAAAGAAATGAGCTGTTGCTCTTTCTCTATAAGTCTTTTTTTTTGATTACTTTCTCGTATTCTAAGTCAGGGTCTAAAGAGATGTTGTTGAGTTTTGCACTGAGTCACACCCTCAAAAGTCACTCTAAGACACTAATTTCCCGTCCCCCTTGTCTTAAACCTTATTCTAACCCTCTAGCACACGGTTCAATTGTTCAAGTTTTTACGGTAGTGGTCCATCCATCCATACACTTCCTCTTAGCTATTACTCCTTTTCTATTCACATGCTTCTCCCGCTAGTTGCCTACTTCTAGTCTTAACTTCAATGTCTACATCTCGGAAGTCCAACCCATCCATCGCCCCTTTTGGATATACCAATGGAGGAAAACCACGCAAACGACCTCTGCCTAATATGAAAGAAGGCCTCTGTCCAGTTAAGGCCTGTCAGCATACTAGCTTTAGACACCGCTATTTATTTCTTTTTATTTCAAATCTATATTTATACTAATAAGATACAATTTTGAAAGCCCCAATCCTAAACAAGCAATCTGGCAGCATTTGGGATATTATCTGGATCCTATGTGTGCAGAACCTCCTGACTCTCCTTTCAGACAAGCACATGTGCACATGCATCAACAAATGGAGGCAGAATTAGCTAGCAAGAGACTTACAGGTATTTTATCCTCTTTTAGTTTATATTATTTACTATAGGTAACAACAATCTAACAACAAATAGAAAGTGAGAAGAAGGAGAGACAAAAGGAAAGTAAGAAGAAATGGGCAGAAAAAAATCAAGCAAAGCGAGTACTTTCTTTAAAAAAATCCAATTTGAGAAAGAAAGCAAAAAAACAGTTGAATAAGGAAAGTCATCAAGTGACAGAAGTAGCAGTGGAGGAATTAGTTCAGAACTGGCTTTAGATGTAATAGGAGTATAGAAAATTTGAATAAGGGGAATTGTCAGGTAGAATACATAAAGAGTAACTGTAAAAAATATAAATCGTAAAACAAATTAAAAAGAACTCAGATTAATTATTTTCTGTAGACATTGAAATTTGTAGAAGTCAGTAACAATTATAGAAGCAAATCATATATATATATTAAAAGAAATAGTCGTATGAGTCTTACCCACTTCGAGTAAAATACCGTTTAGAACTTGCTGGCTTCGTTTCTAATATAGTTTTCTTCAAGTTAATATTTAAATCATCTTAAATATAGTTCCAGTGTTTTAAGTGAGATATACTACCGGGGAACTGAATAACTGGAGGAGCAGTTACAGAAGAGAGATTGGTACTGGAATCGGGAAGACAGGACTAGGAGTCTAGAGACAAGGGTAGTGCTGAAAGTGATGATGAGTTAGAATTATGAATTGTACAAGACAAGTTGGTATCTGAAGGCAGATTGAACAAGCCTAAATCAAAATACAAGAAATTAATATTGTAAACAAGGATTGATATTAAAATTGAAAAAATAAAGAATATGTACTAGTACTAGAAGATGGATGAGAGGCTTGTAAAGGTTTGAAGAATGAGTTTTCTGAATCTGAAAGTATAGAACTGGATTGCCGGCGAGATTTTTTTGATAAAGGGGAATTCGGTAATAGGTTCAAGATTGGATAACTGGTTTGAGTAGTGGAAAATTGATTTTCTAAGCTGTGTTGATGGGGGCGGGCGGCACTTCTCTTAAGACAAAGATTATCTTCTGATTTAATCTAAATAGTATTATTAGTGTATTTTTCTTATTATTAAAAATAAGTTTAAATTAGAGGGATAATGAAATCATACCCGTTTTGGTGATAGTATAGCTAGGGATAAAGACTGGGAACTGGAAAGACATTGATTTGAAGAGTCAGGTAATATTGTTATTGAGTTAGTAGAATAACTCTGCAATTCGCTCTTCACTTTTAAAGGTGACGTGCTTTTGACTGTTTCAAGAATGTTTTCAATGCTTTCAATACCTTGTTCCATATTCAAATACCGAATGATTAAATATATATGAGCATTTGAGGGAAAGTCTTTGAGAAAGTCTTGAATGGATCGTGACCTAGAAATCTCTAACAATGGAAGTTTTTCAAGATAATGTGGTCCATCTGTTTTAGAAAATCCAGTTGCCAATATTATATCTTCGATAAACTGAAGCTCATGATTTTTGTATTGCGCAATTTCCCAAACATGGGATGATGCTAGCAGCTGTTTCCCAAAATCAACAAGCGAATTTGGTAACATAGTTGAGATATCATGAAAGGTTTTATCAGAAATTCCTATAATCTATCAGCTCTTGGATTCTTAAATTGAGTATTAATAAATGAAATTGAAGAATTAGAAGAATTGTACCAAGTCGTATAAATGTTGTCCATCCAATAGCATCAGCATTTCCTGCCCCAAGTATCAATTTTCTATTTGCTGATTGGATAATTGAAGAACGAGCAGGAAGAGTCAAAGTTGATTTGCTTGATTTTGTGAGCCGAGAAACTAGTTCTGAAGGCTGTTTGGGACTTGAAAGCCCAAATTGAAAAGGAACTCGAGAATAATTTTTATCTATTTGTTCTTGTTTAATTGAACTTTGCCGAAATTGCTTCACAATCTGTCTAGTAGCTGAGCGATTTAACTGACCTGTGATCACACCTCTTGATTGATTATTTCTTGCATACGTTTTGCTATTGGTAATTGCTGAAGGTGTTGATTTTGGAAATGGGTTTAGGCAAGTATGTGGGCTTGATGGAATCTCGATAATCTCATGATCGGAAAAGGGTTCCTTTTTTGGAGTATTAAAGTCCGAGTCTCTAGTCATACTGGCTTTGACTTTCTCTATATTCAAACTGTTGATTAATTTTATTCTGTTCAAATAGAGAGAAAGAAATATCTATACCTTCAATTTTGATTTGACTTGTAGATTGTGAGTCTGAAATAATTCCAGACTGTGTCTTCGCTTGAACAGAAAGCTTCAAACTGAGTGGAACCAGATAACCACAACAAGGAAACTGTTCATGAATTGTAGGCTGATGTCGTACTCTGGTAACACTTTCTGTGCAAAAGATTGCTTCGGCTATATCTGACATTGTGTTAAAATCTAAGAATTCAAAAAAATAAAAACCTTTGGGATTCTTAGGAAGTATAAAAGTAGGTGGAAGAAGTATAAAAGCTGCTGGAAAATAGAGTAAATGAAAGTGGTAAAAGATTCCTTAAGGACAGAATGTAGAGGATATGAGCATCGTTGGTGTTCTAACTTTTACGCGTTGTTATGATTTGAAAGAAAACTGTGGATAAGAATAACAGTTGTACACGTAGTAGGGAAAATTTGATAAAAGTCAGGGGTTTTTTAAATGTATAATAAGTGGTCTGAGCGTGATAGAAATATACGATGAATTAATTCTAAATATATAGTATTCTGCATAAATTAACTAGTATATATGTAATGCATGAGTTGTCACTCATATGGTTACATAGAACGATTTGCTACTAATAAATCTCCTATTCCTACCATAACTTTTCATATTTAAATGAGAAGATCTATAGATATTTTTCATATAATAGAGTGATAGTCTGCACTAAGTTATATGAAATCAGAATCAATTCCTTCTGGACATCTTACCTCTGCTCCATAAAACACTTTCTCTACTACCAAATTCTCAGTCATTCAACCACAATTCCTTCTCACACAATCCCTCCATCCCTACTTCCATTTGAAAACTATAAAAGTTTCATTTATCAGCATTATATTATTCAAGATCTTTCTGTAAAGAAAGTTCTGAACAGATTGGAAGCACAGGGTCTGAAATCATCATGATCAACATTGATGAAGAGAATCGCGGAATGGAAATTTCAGAAAAACACCCGATTTCAAGATCAAGATACCGCAAAATTTGGTGAGACTGGAAATGGGTCTAGGACCAAAAAAGAAATAGAGAGCGAGGTTCCACAGTCAGCCCAAGCCACAATTGCTGATTACTCACCTTTACATCAACATCAACTCATTCATAAGTTTCAGGAATGAAAACCAACAAAAAAGAAAACTTTGACCATGAACATCGTGATAGTCATAATAGAGAGTCAACCTATGGGCAAATGAGTCCTAAAGGAAGATTCACAAGGTTTAGTCAATTGGTCATTAAATTCTGCCGATGCGGGCCACGGGAGAATTTAAAGGCTAATTAACTGAACCTTAGTAGAGGAAGGTGAGTTGGGCAAGTGACCAAATCGAGCGAAATGGACATTCATTTTCTATTGAATCCAGTACCAAATCCACGATGTGAAGCACTACCAACCAGCACCAGACCCCCGAACGAACAAGAGAATGAAGCCCAAGCCCAACCGGCCAGACATGGCCCAGGACCAGCTTTCATACCAAGGGCACCACTTGCCAGACTCGCTCAAGAACCAGCCATAGAGGTAGCCCGCCCCAGCCCAGCACTATCCCAATCTTCTATACCGGCAAGGTCAGGACGGAAAGCAAAACCAATTGCAGAGCGGACTGGGGAACATTTTGCGGGTATTAGGAAGCGCATGCAGCGCTCCTATGCTCGAGAGTTCAAAATTGAGGTTCTTAGGTGGTGGTGTCACCACAAGATACCCCAAGGGGCCGAAGAAGGAGAACCTGGGCTGCTGCCAGCACCGTTGATGAAGGAGGTATCAGAGAGATATCTGGTACCAATTTCTACTTTGCATAACTGGAGAGTTAGTGAAGACCAGATCGTTAGTGGACGGAAGGGGGAAAGAAAGAACAGAAGGGAGGTCAATTTCTGCCATTGGCCGGAGTTAGAGGCCAGGCTATACGACAAGTATCGCGAACGGCAAGAAGAGCGGAAGGCCGTTCGCAGGGGCTTGCTTCGGCGGGAAGCCAATCGAACTTTCACCGCCTGTTATCCCAACTGAAATATATCCGAATTTTGTTTCTCAGATGGATGGTTAGCTTGGTTCCTCTCTCGCCATCGCATTACTCTCCCATTCGCCACGAACAAGTCGCAAAAGATTTCCGAAGAGTACTTACAAAGTATTCTCTCGTGGTTGCGCTACAATCGACGGAACTCTCAGGTTAGAGTAGAAACCAGTGATGAGGAGAGGGTAGTTGGCCGATACCTACTGGATAGTATTTGCAATATCGATGAAACCCCTCTGCCATTCGAGTTTCTTGATAGCCAGACTTATGCGGACAAGGGTAGCCACACTGTCCAAGTCAAAGCTAGTAATAGCGGATGGGACAAGAGGCAGGCTACCCTGCTGCTAACTGATTTCGGGAGTGGCAAGTCAAGAGTCAAGCCCTTGATAATATTCAAGGGTAAGAAGAAGTACGAGGGGCGGCGGGCAGCATACTTTCAAAAAAAAAGGCAGGACGAAATAGCAAGATATGATTCCCGGGTAGCAATCAAGTGGAATGAATCAGCATATGCCAACGCTGGTTTATTGGTGGAATGGATAGAAGAACTTCTTGTTCCTGCTCTGCCTCCAGGCCCCCGATTACTCGCATTAGATGTTGTCAAATTTCACTCGACTGAGAACGTTTTACATACCTTGCGATCAAATAGTATTGTTCCCTCAATGATCCCAGCGGGCTGCACTGGACTAGTGCAGCCCCTCGACGTTTCAGTCAACAAGCTCTTCAAAAACATGCTTCGCGATATCCTAGAAAGCCTACTCGACATCCATGAAGCTACACACCACCAAAATCTATCGGAACTACACAGATCAGACATTTCCGCAATTGCAGAAAGGCGGATTCTTGTCACTCAAGCTGTGGGCCAAGCATGGGAACAGTTTAGTGACACTCACCAGGAGTTGATTGTCACTACATTTCGAAAACTAGGTCTAACACCTCCGATTGATGGCTCCTATGATAGTGAGATCTCAATTAAAGGCATTGACTCTGCACTTCTAAGAATTGGGGACTCGGGTCAGGGTGGAGAAAATGGCCGGGAGCCACAGAAGGAACCTGTTATTTCAGACTCAGGAGTACGGGTAGACCAGGAGGACTCTAGCTCTGTAGAATTCATAGACCGGGATTAAGGCATCCATCTCTGAGTGCTCTAGGCAATAGGTCAATTTCATCTTTTCTTTTGGGGCTTATTCAAAGGTAAAAGCCATATGAAGAAACGGTGAAATCTTGCCACTTGCACGCCATCATAGACCATCACTCGCCTCTATTTTGATATTCGCTTAAGTCGCCACCCCCTCTTTTTACGCCACATGTCGATCCCTTCGCCCTAGCGCGATTTCCAGTTCAACCAAATTTTGCGGTAGTATCTCAACTCTTAGAGTGAAGATCGCTTATCTGACTACAACAAGAGCTTTAAGTGATAAGAAAATCCACCGGGTAGGATTCTTCAGGTTTATTTTTCTGGATCATTGAATGAGAGTATTAACCAAGGTTTATATAATAAAGATATTAGAAATGGAGGGTCACATGATTTCAAGTCGAAAGCTAGCAGAAATTCGCCGCTCCATCTATTTATATCGTCGAACCAGTTCTGTTAATATGGATAACTCCAATTTTATTTTACGTGAAATAATTCAACAAGAATTAAAAGAAGGAAATATTATTCTCTGTGGAAGGAGAAGCGCCGGGCTCCACTCACGACAACTTGGAATTGTTGTATCAGAGTAAGATCCTCTTATTTATTAATTTTATATTCTCAATGACTTAGCCTTTATGGTTTAAAATATTTTTTAAGCTAATTATGTTATAGGATAAGAATTGCAGAAGCAATAAAAGAGATTGACTCCCAAGGAGTAGAAAGGAGAAAAAAAGATATGAATCGTGATCGGTGTAATTTCATCTGTCCAGGACCAAATTGGTGTTGCTCAATTGATAGGTATATGAAGTTACAGCACTTTGGAATTAAGATATATGCTGCGATAGATACATATTCACGGTATATTACATGGTTTTACAGTGGGTATCTGGTCGAACTGGTGTTAGTGTGTTAAGCCAATTCTTAGAAGTGGTAGATACACAAGATATTGTGCCACTTTATCTGCGAGCAGATCGTGGTACTGAAACAATGATGGTTGCAGATGTATTTTGACAACTTCATTTGGACCATGATCCATCCTTACACTTTAATCAAGTTTTCTTCTATGGTACTTCCACGCGAAATATTAAGATAGAATCCGGGTGGAGTCAATTGACAAAAGGAGCCACCGTTGAGTGGAAGGTTGGTTCATTTTCCAATATTATCATTTTTCAATAAGCAAAGACTAATTTTACACTTTATCAAAAAAGAAATACTTTTTAGAACTGGAGACAGAAGGCAGCTTTGATGGTAGTAATGGAGATCTTATATGTATTCAATTCATATATCTTCCATTACTTTAAGAAAAGCTTTATCAGTTTGTGGAACGGTGGAATTCACACAAAATTCGCAAGCAGCGCATCCGGCCCAATCTTCCTACCGGAGAACCCTTCTACAACTACTACTATCCTCCTGATAATATTGATGACTATTCTCAATTACCCAATCCTGAAGTAGTTCAGAATATACACACCTCGATTACTGGTTATGGTATTTATTCTTTTTCTTAAATATATTTATATTAGTACTCAGTACTATTTTACTCTTAATCACTAATAAATAAATATTATTCCTTTTAGACCACAATGTCATATTACCAGAAAAAACAGTTTTATGGTGTAAAGAGATATTAAACACTTGTCCACTTGGTTCAATTGTTTCATATCATACACACAATGAAAATTCACAATAGTTGCATCACTTACAATATAAGTATTTGCGTCAAGCAGTTCAAAATCATTGGCGAACAGGAAACCAGGATCCACAATTGGCACTTCTTCCAAAACCTGAGAACCTGGCTAACTGGAAAATGGACGAGATTTACAGTGCCCAAGAATTCAAGTTTTTTGATGAGGAAAATGATGATGAGATTAATTCAGAAACCGAAGAGCTGTCAGATTGATTTTATTCATATTGTTCTTTTGTTTTGTAATAGGTCACCTATTTGGAATAAATCTACTTCACTATCACCTACTTGTACTAGTACAAGTATAATATAAACCTGAAAGTGATTTACTATTAATTATATAAACTCAACGCTTGTTTTAATTCAAGGAAGTGATTATGACATTCATCGGCTGAACCTGATTGTCGCTTCCAGCTTGGCACCCATGGGCATTTTTGGTTGCCAAGTTGGTTGCCATCGATGTACTTTGGATATTGGACTTCTGTTCTTATATACCGCCGTACAGCCTGGTCCCTGCAAGCCACTCCAACCACCAAACGCGGATGAGAAACATTCACGTGGTTTACTTGGGCCACTGTGGCTACTGTGCTGACCACCCCTGGTTTCTTTTCAAACAAAACCCACCGATTAGCATTTGTTTGGGTAGGGGGGGTGCCCCGAGGTCGAGGAGGCTGTCTAATTGAAGATCTGATAGTCAGCTGCAAGCAAAAATAACGTTCGCACGTTCCCGACCTGAAATTCGCATATTCACGTTTCCTGTGGTGTCGAACAAACCCGGGTGTGTGTGGTATTAATAAAAGATTTGATTCAGCCCCCCCGCTTTCCCGCGATTTAGTACTGGTATTGAAACGCCGCAAGGGGGCAACTTTGCTATGATATAGGCCCAAAACATCGGCGTGGGTATCAAGGCCAAGCGGACACTGCATTGGATTCCGGGAGGTGAATATTATGTTCTAGTGAATGAGGCGACAACTCCACTGATTTACGAGAATCCACCCAAGTTACTGGTGGTGATCTGGATTTTCCTCCACCCTATCCTCCCTTATACTCCTGTACTCGAGTGCATTCTACTTAGGGCGAAATATCACACACGATAGACCAGCGGTAGCGTGGGATCCCGCTGATCCGATACCCCCCCCACCTGCATGCAAATACCCGCTGTCAAACATGGCAACCACCCGCACGTGCCACAGCGAGTTTGCTCGCTTCCCACCGAAGCTGTGCTCCGTCATCCCTGCAAGAACACTGCAGATTAGTCCCTCGCAAAAATTGATAGTTGCTTACATCGAGTTTGTGAAGAACATGGAGAAGAATGTCGGATCAGATTCCATGCGAACCCCGGCTGGAGGCTGTTGTTAACGTGGTACGATACTCGATCACTTGCTATGCAGAGGAGTAAAAAAAGCTTGAGGCGCCAATCCCTTAACCTGTACGATCGTTCACTCACCTCTAGCGTGGCACCAACAGGACGACCGCCAAAGGCCAGGACAAGAATAAGGAAAGCTGGATCTACACATTTAAGCGCAGGAAACGCACAAGCAACGGCCAACTGCCAACAGAACAATTCTAAAAGGAATAAAAAGAATAAAAAAGAAGACTTAGAAGATACAAAAAAATCACAAGAGCCTCCTGCTAGCAATGAAGGTCCGAGTACACGCAGTGGAGGAGTTCTATGGTTTCATTTAATTATGTGCCGAGGTGGTGCAGCACAACCATCAGTCGCCTCTCTGAAAGGCTTATTCTCACCCCCCGTAGTGTGCGGGAAAGGCTATAGTGGTATGACTAACAAATAGAGTCAAAAACAGACACAAGTTAGTGCTAACTAAAGGGAAGATGTGATTAGAGACTTTGTTCGCTTGCCTCATACTAAACTAACCAGAATAAATACAGCCAGTTTGGAGGCAAAGTTTCTGTTCCCTTCTCCAATACAGATCGTCCTATTCCTTCCATTTCAAAATGGAGAAAGACCATTTTCAGTGGTAGTCCAGGTAATGCATTGCACGAAGCACATTTCAAAATCTGTCATTATACTAAATAATGAATATGACTGCCAATCCGGGAATCAGGAAAAAAGCATGTCGGTTGTGCTTGTGGTATGTGACGACAGTGATGGAGGTCTGGTTTATGTGCAGGGAAATATCCCATCGTACAAGCACCACAATGACACAGCGATGAGCCGCACTGTCCGCACCAGAAAGACCTGGGTCAGTTGCTGATGGGAAAACTGAGATGTGTTCAATATTCGATGCATATGACAAGTGTGTTCACAAAGGAGTGACCGTGAGAAGTCCAGGTGATGCACAGAGAAAGGAACGCAGCTCAGACTAGATACAACAGAGAGTGCACAAATACACAAAACAGGAAAAACTCATACAACGAAAACATCCCAAGTGATAGTAACGGCTCTAGACTAGTCGTACCCCAAACTAATAATCATACCCCAATGTTTCAAAGCCAAACAAATACGTTGAGATAATAACAAATATGAGAGAATGAGAATCTGATGAGTTCAGAGATATAAGAAAACCAAAACCATCGAAGCGACCTATTCTATCGATCAACCTTCTTCGATGTGTCCACTGTCGGAGGCGGTGAGGATGGTGCCGCTGCCCTTGTCGCTTGAGATCGTTGGCACCGATAGATGCCGAGATGACAATGAGGGCGCCATGAGAGAGTTAGGGGTGGTGGGTGGGTAACAAAAAAGGCGAGCTGTAGCGAGCTTGGAGAAGAGAATGCGAGTCGTAGCGATCATCGAGGTTCTCAACTCCTGGGAGTTGGTGGCTCTACTTGTACCTAGGCAGGTGGCTCTCCGGTCCGTGCATAGAGCGCCATGACCTCCGAGAAACCGGACTAACCTTTCTCCGAAGACCTCCATGCAATTCCGACCGAGCTTTGCCCAATTGGCAATGGGTTGTCCCAACCCAACATCTAACAACTATAGGATTCCAGCTAATACAGGTGACGCAAGGAAAGCCTTCAAGTTCTGGCCGACATGGACACTGTCCGATCTGCTCTCCCCCTGAAATGTGTCGGATTGACTCTGGGAAATTCGGTTATGCAGTTGAGTGGATATGCAGATATGTTGGGATGCGGGTATGTGGGAATGCGGATGTGGGAGGATGCGGATATTCGGGTATGAGGGTATGCGGGGGGACAGTTCTGGGGCGTGTGACATGGTAGTTCTCGGTGGTTTGGCACCTAGGAGTGTTCGGTTGTTGATTGTTAGACAGAATGATATGTGTTGTAGCTTGTTTTAGCTGGGGCGAGTGCGGTAGGGGAGGGAGAGAGAAAAGGATCGGTAAGTGCTGGGCATTCGAAGCTATTGGAAGGGTACCAGCAAGTTTCCATTTTGGTTGAGCTGTCGTAGTGAATGGGCAAATGAGATAGGTTGAGGTGTAGTCTCTTGGCTAATGCAAGGACTCGGAGTGGAAGAAATTGAAGCAGAAGTCTTTGCAAAGCGATACTTTAAGTCCTGAACGCTCACAGTAATCACAAACAAAGAGAGTCCGACGTATTTTGCCTTTGGGGCCATTCTGAGCGGTGGTAAAGGCTTCGTATTTTGGAGTTCCTGGGGGTGCTTTTGAAAGAATGCGGCAGAGGACGCAGTATTGTGACCTTTTGGCTTTATTCCGTGCAAGTCCATGAACAACAGGGTCCATTCTCATGGGAGGAAGTGGGGTGCATTTTGTAATATAGCCGTGTGCTCGGCTTAGTGAATTGTTTCCTAGGGGGGTACTACTGGGACAGTTGCGGCCATTTGGCTGGGGGAGAGCCAGAGGAGGAATTGTCGGTAGTCGCTGTATACGTGTAGGATTAAATCGAGCAAAGCGGTCTACCGGTAAAGGAAGTATCCGATTATGTCGGGGTTGGGTATGCTCGTATGGTTCAAGGGCCGGCACCGGTGGAAGCTTGTGTGGAAGTTGAAATTCACGGCCATCTGGGTCAATCGCTGCTTCATGATCAGACAAGTCCTCGTGGTCGGCCAGGTCTCCATTCTCCACAATGTCCCCACATTGACATTCGCCTAACTCTCGTCCCCTCCCCTGGAACTCCATCTCGCCCTCACGGCCGTCATCGGCGTCTGGTTGGTCACCCATAGAGTCCGGTTGCTACAATCTCTGAAACTCTCGGAATCTCTTTAAAATATATTTTGCATTGTGAGTCCTTACATCATAATTACTGTGGATTATCGCTAACTTTACTTTCTACAGCTACTCTCTCCGTTGCTGCCCCCTCCAACTCCCTTAGTACGGCCTTAGCGCTAGTGCTTGAAAACAAGTTTAAGGGATGAGATGAGTTTTAGCCGTGAACGACTGTCATCACGTGTCCTATCTAAGGTTACATAATAGCCCCTGCCACCTTTTTTTAGCCTCCAACAATGCGACTACGAACCGATCGATATTATTCTACAATGCCCTAAGTGCACTGTGGCATGAGCACCGAGAAACCGATATCTTGGCAACGGGACCAAGCAGTTGACTAGCTATTTCTAGCTCGGTTGGTAGAATTTAGTGTCACTGGTGATATAAATTGATCGCCTAAGGTCGCTAACTCCTACAGGGGAGCCAGTACAGACCACAGCTCCCTCTTTTTGTATCTAAGTCTAGCTCGCGCGTTGTTTCCTACTTCTCCCCTCCCGTACCGCACAAACCACGGGCATCCGCCGTACCCAGCCCGAGTATTGTGATACTATCCGAATTCACTGAAAAAAACGAGAAAGGGGATGGGGTTGTCAAGATTTATGTTTCATCACTCGCGTATCTTTGACTTGGGCAGTTTTGGGAATTATCGGTGGCGGGGTAGTGATCTGCCATGAGGGTTTTGCACAGCGGAGCGGAGAGGCTCAAGTGAGAGCACGGAATCTGTATCGAGCGATGAAGAAGTCCATAAATTAATTAGGTTGTGTGCGAAGAGAGGAAAGTCTTGGGGAAAGAGCAGGGAGGGAGAATTTAGGTGATGAAGGGACAGGAAAATAAGTATAATAGAAAACATTTCATCACTTGCGCGTCCATCCGCCAATGCATACGCGTATCGCTGCTGCCTCAGAGTCCGGCCATTTCCAACACGCAGTGTCCCCAAGGGTGCGGTTGCTGCCCAGACCAGTGTTGCAAAGAAGGCCTTTGATGATCGAACCCGGGGGGTTAGAAGGGGGGGGGGTTGAATCGGGGCTTCTGAAAATGGGGATTGAAGGGGGGGGTTCTTTAATGTCTTAGTAAGCAAAAATA